>ENA-OQEX01000133-OQEX01000133.1-human-gut-metagenome-genome-assembly--contig:-NODE-133-length-44617-cov-15.931108_pt1 | contig 44617 bp, 46 predicted proteins | sample MGYA00242802_ERZ504649 | MGnify/ENA primary metagenome ERZ504649 (study PRJEB26092, sample SAMD00036194) | human gut metagenome | host: Homo sapiens | study: EMG produced TPA metagenomics assembly of...
CACAAAAACCTCGCCGCCGTTTGACCGATCCCTCGGCACCACGCGTCAGCGTGGCCGGCAACGAACTGGCAATCATTGACTATAAAGAAGTAGTACAAATACGCTCTTGAGTTCTCAAACCACCACCACTCACCCACCTCGCAATCCGGAGTGAACCGGACCACTCGCTGAGCGGCAGCAAGAGATAAACTTACAGCACGATCGCGATCCGCGCAACCCGGGCCGCATGAACAACGCGTGAACCGTTGGAAATCCAACGTTCCATCGGCGTGTCGAAACTTGACAAATCAGAGCCTCTTGTTCTCCCAATCGCCTATTTCGACGCCACGCAGCCACGCAACACACGTGATCACTAGCAGTTGAACTGGTACAACGCCCAGCCCTTCGCATATGAAGCCATATTCGAATAATCCTGAACCTTGCGCATCGTGCCATCTTTGGCGTACTGGTCGATCAGCTTTTGATCGTGGAACGTATCGTACTGCTGCTTGAACGTGAACATCTGCAGGCTCGGCGCCTGGCCGCCCATGCTCAGGAAGTATGCATCGCCATCCGCGCTCAGCGGGCAGACGGTATTCGTCAGCGCCTTGCCGTCGCCCGACGCGAACGCATTCTCCGTCTGTCCGAAAATCGCACCATTCTTCTCGGCCTTCGCGTTGTAAATCGGGAACAGCATATCCGCGCCGTACATCGCCGTCGCATACATGGAACCGTTCAGCGGATCGGAAACCACCACCGAATCGGTACCAGTCTCCTTCACCACCTTCTTGAGAATCTTCTCCTTCGTGGCAGTGAGCTGCTCGTCCGGCCGCGCATCGTCAATCGTCATATTCGCATAGACGGCATCCGACAGGGCGGAACGAACAGTATTGCCGAATTGGCAGGAAATGGCGAGCGCCGCAAGCAGAACAATCGCAATGATTTTCGTGACGTTCGGCAGACGGCCGGCACGCAACAATACGACGGCGGCGAAGACGATCAGCGGCAGCACGCCGAACGGAATCATGGTAAGCGGTCGGGTTTCGGCGCGATACCAGGCGGCGGCCACGATGTTGGGGAACCAGCCGGTCAGCGCGGTCGAGCAGACGTAGACGAGACCGACCAGGAAGAAGGCCAGCAGAATGGCGATCGCGTCGCGGCGGAGTTGCGAGGCGTCGGAACGTGGAGTGCGGTAGCTGGCGGAAGTCTTGCGATTCCTACGATCGGCGGGCATAGCCGCAAAATCGGCAACCTGTTCGTGCGGTTGCGCTGACGTGCTATCGGATGCACGGTCAATCGCAGAAGCGCCGGGCACAGTAGCGGAATCGGCGCGATTGGCGGCGAACCATTGCGGGCGGATGATGGCTGCGACGGTGACGGCAAACGCGATCAGCACGATTGCGGCCATGAACCAGCCTTGCACGCCGCCGATATTGTCGGTGACGTAGATTTTAAGCGCTTCGGGCACCGTGCGGTTCGGAACGAAGGTGTGGAACCAGCTGGCGGGATTGAAGTAGCGGTCCGATTTGTAGCTGGACATCATGTACACAAGGAACACGGCGCGCCGAGAACCACTACGCCAGCAAGGCCTGCGATGGCTTTCCATGGCAGTCGCGTCAGCACGAAGGGGGCCATGAGCAGGAGCCAGGTGAATACGATGCGCGGATGGGCGAACATGCAGACGCCGGCAGTGACGAAGAACCATATGATCCATTTGACGAGGTGTTCGCGGGTGGCGAGCGCGTCGAGCAGGCGAAGTGTGGTGTACAGCCAGAACGGCAGAAGCGTGGTGGCCAGGCCGAAGGCGATCAGCGGACCGGAAGCCAGCATTTGAAAGGGGTGCGAGGCGGAAGCGACGGCGAGCGGGGGGATGATGAGCGCGAGTATCGCGGGGAATAGCGGAACTACGACAGACGCGACATTGCGGGCCGAGGACTTTCGCGCGTTCGCAAATCGGGGGGAGCATACGGATTGTGCCGAATGCGACAGGCGACGCGTGAAATAGGAAGCGTACAGCTGAATCGCAATCGGCCAAACCAAGCCGGATGTGGCCAGCCAGACCGTGTTGAACGCGGCGTAAATCGACAGATTGACGCCGAACAAGCTGGCGAGCTTAATCATGCCGGCTGCAAGCAGATGGAACAACGGCGGATAGTATTCGTCGTTCGGCCACAGGTGGGTGGCCGCGCCGACGCCTTCGCCGAGGATCTTGCGGATGAAGTAATAGTGCGCGGGCGCGTCGATTTCGTGCAATGGGTTCGTCCAAGCGGCGGAACCGTGCGGAAACCAGGCCCATACGACCGCGGCGGCGAGCGCGACGCCGATGGCGGAACAGACCGGCAGTGCGATGCGGGATAAGCGGGGAACGGCGGAATCGCAAGGCAAAGGCGAGGTATCGTTCGTCGTCTTGTTTGCTATCTTGTCCGTCGTTTTAGCCGTCGTTTCGTCTGTCGTCTTGCTTGCGGCGACTGCGCTGTCGGCTTCATCGACTGCGTCGCCGGCCGCTGCGGGAATCGTATTGTCTGTGCTGTGCTGCTTCATCGCCATCCATCGTAGCCGAAGCCGCGAAAGCAAGCCACAAATCGCAATCGCATCTGCATTTTGTAATCCAAAACTGGACCGTTCGGCAACAAAAGCTGGAAAGGCATCTAAAAACGGATGGAACATGCGCGGGATGGGCGCAAGACGGACGCGGAACGCGGGAAGAATAGGCGGACGTAGAGCGGAGACGAGCGCGAGCAGGAACAAAATCGCCGCTTATCCAACCTTCGATTTTCAGGAAGTATTCAGACTTCACACAGAGGTATAACAGTGTTGCGCAAGAAAACAATCACGTTGGATGGGCAGGATGATTGCACGGGGCGCATTGCGCTGTGAGCGTACTCGCTGTCGTTGCTTGACTGTGTGCGTCCCGGCCAACGCTGGCGTCGGCATGCGTCGACGCGTAACTACAGAGAACTGGAGAAGTACCGCATGTTCGTTCTCAAGAACGCATGGGCTGCGCTCGGTCGCGTCAAATGGCGTACCGCGCTGACGGCTTTGCTTGCACTGCTGGTGTCGTTCTCAGCCGCCGTGGATCTGGCGGTGCTGAGAGCCGACGACAAGGCGAATAACGAAACATACCAATCGCAGAAAGCTTCGGCGGTAATTCGGCCGAGCGCGAAAGTCACTGCGAAACGCGACGGCGCGGACTCCAATTACACCGCCAATTACATGACGTGGGACATGTACACCAAGTACGCGGAAGCGGTGCAGAAGAACAACTTGACGTTCGAATACACGCTCGCCACGTCGGTGCCGGTGCGCGCCAGCAAGTCGCTGCAGGCGATCGCGGCGAAAAGCGACACGAGCGAGGACAAGACCGGCGGCAACCTGACGTTGCAAGCCTTCTACACGAACGATGCGGCGAAAATCAACGACTACGGCACGTTCAAAGTGGTCAAGGGCAAGCAGCTGAACTACAAGACGGCCAACGACGGCGTGCTGGTCTCTCAGGCAGTGGCCAAGAAGAACAATCTCAAAGTGGGCGACAAGGTGACCGTCGGCAATCCGACGAAGGCTTCCGAAACCTACAAATTCACCGTGCGCGGCATCTACGAGTACACCGGCGAGGCGCCGGCCGGATACGGTTCCGACGCGAAATACGCGAAAGACAACCGCGAGAACGTGGTGTACACGTCGTACATCAACTTCGCGCAAAGCGGTCTGGATGTGGCCGGCACCAAGGCTGGGCCATCCCGAACCTCAACATCATCTTCACGCTGACCGATCCGGCCACATACAACAAGTTCGTGCGACTGGTGACAAAGGCCAAGCTGGACACGTCGAAGTTCACAATCTCATCGCCGTCGCTTGATGCGTACAAGAAGCGCATCGCACCGCTGGACGCCGCCGCCAAGGCCGCGCGCACGGCGTTGTTGGCGACCCTGATCGTCGGCGGGCTCGCGCTGCTGGCATTGGTGCTGTGGGCCGCGATCGGTGGACGCCGTGACGAAATCGGCATGGCGATGGTTTCCGGCGTCACCAAGGGACGTTTGGGATGGCAATTCATGCTGGAAACGTTCATGATGACCGTTCCAGCTGGCAATCGGATTGATTGCCGGCGCGCTGCTGGCCAAGCCGCTTGGCACCGCATGGGCCGGTGGACAGGCTGCGGCCATCACATCCGCATCCGTGTGGAACATGATCTGGTACGGACTGGGCGCCTGCCTGGTTCTGGGCATCATCGCGTTCATGCGCGTGGGATTCTTCGATTTGGGTCAGCTGTTCGCAGGCCGTTCTGACGATTCGAACGAATCTGCCGAAGCGAAGAACGCAGACGAGCCGGAGGAAACAGTCGAGTCGACGGAACGTACGGAGGTGAACGCATGAGCGAGAAAGACGTGAAAGACAACGAAACCGAAGCATTGAACAACGATGCTGCGGAAAACGCGGACATCGAGGCGGGCGAAACCGATATGGCCACGTCGATCGAATCGGTCGATTTCGCGGTGGTGTATGACGATGGAGGCGATTCCATCGCAACCGAATCGGCAGAAAACGCGGAAAATACGGAAGCATCGCCACGGAAGACAGCGTTGCCAGCGACAACGCGAATCGCGTGAACGAAACGCTCGCATTGGGCGCGACCGACGACGAACAGTCGCTCGACCAGCACGAAACCGTACAGGCGGACTCCGCAACCAGCGTGTCATCGCAGATCGACCGCGAAATCAAACATCATCGCAAGAAGGACGCATTCTTCTTCAAAGCGAACCCGACATTCGCGCTCGACCATGTGACGGTGCACAACCGCAAAACCGGACGTGACGTGCTCGACGACGTTTCCCTGGCGTTCCATGCCGGCGCGACCCACGCGGTGCTGGTGGATGCCGAAGATATCGAACAGCATCAGGCGCTGGTGGCCACCATGGTCGGCATGATGCGGACGACCAGCGGCAACGTGATGCACAAAAGCACGAACCTCGCCGACGCGACACCGGTCGACGTGCTTGGACACCGCATCGGTTTCATTCCGCAGCGGTTCGCCGTGCGCGGCGACCTTGACGCGGAAGGCAACGTGCTGTACGCCATGGACGCGTCGAACCGCAATTTCCTGCAGCCCAAGCCGGTGATTGCGCGCGAGCTGCTCAAGCGCGTGGGATTCGAGGAAGTGACTTCCGGTCTGCCGGTGGGCAAGATGAGTGCGTTGGACCAGCGTCGCGTGGCAATCGCGCGTGCGCTGAGTTGCGAGGCGGAGGTGATTATTGCCGATGAGCCGACCGCTGGATTGAACCGTGACGACGCCGCCGTGGTGCTGGGGCTGCTGAAGAAGGCCAAGCGCGATGAGGATCGTAAGCGTGCGATTATTGTGGTGACCGATAATCCGGAGGTCGCCGATCAGATGGAGCATTGCGCGGAGCTTGAGTAGCGAGCGGCGTTCTGCGAGGCGAAAGCTTTGCGGACTGGTGTTGCATGCCAGTCCGCAAGGCTTTTTTCGTGCTGGTCCTGGTTCGTGCCGATTCGCGCTGGTTCGCGGTGACACACCGCTAAAAACATGTCATATGCGCTATGTGTGGCAGACTCTTTCATCTTTGGAATCTCAAACCGCTATGTGTGGCAGGTTGTTTGACGCCTCGTGAGTTAGAGGGGCGGTTTTATGCCCCCTAATGTATGGCGGGAAAGAGAAGTGCCACAGATAGCGGTTTTCAGTGCGCAAAACTCGGGCGGCGGCCAGGCTTCGAGGAATTTTCGGGCGTATCTCGCTTATGAATGGCGGATTTTTCCGCTCGACGCGTGCTATCTCGCTTATAGATGGCGGATGGTTTTGCCGCATGAGACTTAGAGGGGATTGAACTTACCCCCTAACACCTAGTCTTCCTGAGACACCCGCCATTCATAAGCGAGATAGCATCCGGCAGACACCGAAATCCGCCATTCATAAGCGAGATAAGTAGGTTCGCTACTCGGCGATGCGCATGTGATACTGCTCGGCGAGCGGTTTGACGTCGAGGACGCCGTAACGTTCCAGAAGGCGCAGCCATTCGCGCTTGTTGCTTTCGCCGAAACGGGCGCCTTGCGCGTGTAGGCTTCGGCGGTCAGGAACTTCGGCGGAATCGACTTGCTGTTGTACTTGTCCGCCACCATGACGACCTCCTGCTCGAGGTTCATCGGCACGTAGTCGGCCGGGGGCAACGGCAATCCCTGCGATTCCACGGTTTCGCGGGTGAGGCCCACACCTGTGTGGTTGCGTGCGAACTGGGCGATCGATTCGTCAACGCCCTCGTTCAGCAAGTATTCGTAGCCTTTGAGCCCGTGCTGAACATAGTGCGGACCGTCGAATTTGAGCGGTTCGCCGTCGGAACCGTCCTGCTTGAGCAGGAAATACGTGCCGATGTCGTGCAGCAAACCGCCAATGACCACCAGATGCTCGTCGATGAGCCGCGGCGGAACGGTACCTCCGGTCAGCCCTTCCGTGGACGGCACCGCAGGCATGTGCAGCATGCCGAGTGATTCCTCGCCGGTATTGTCTTTCGTCAGTTCCAGCCCGAAGTCGCCGGTTTTTTCGGGAGCGTCCGTCGGCAGGGTGCAGCGGCGGGTGAACAGCGCGTTCTGCCGGCGGGCCATGCGGCGGGCGATGTCGGCCACGACCACGCAATGGCCGTGGATAAGGTCGTATGCGGCTTGCGATTGCGCGATTTTGCGATGTAGCTCATCCACTTGCGCAAGAGTGGGGATATAGCCGGTCGTCGGCTTGTTCGATTCGGTTGTTTCGTTCGATTCGTTCGTCATACGCCCATCTTAGGCACGTTCCATCACGCCCAGCATACGGTTCCTGACGCAGTTTCCAAAACGGTTCCCAACAGCCGAAGGGATTCATACACCACGCCAGATAAATCCCGAATGAACGGACACGGATTCAACGGTTTCCCCGTCTTGTCAACGATGTTCCAAGGAATGCCGCCTTAAAACGAGCATTCATCAGCTGCCCGCAGCGGACGGCACGATACGCGGGGACGTTATGTGCGGAAAATCAGATGGAACGGACGCGGAATTCGCCGGTGCGGTTGGAAGCCACGATCATCTGGTCGTTTTCGAGACGGGTCCAGCCGTCTTCAGCACGCTGGTCGAAGCCGGAGCTGGCCACGACCACGCCCTTCGGATGGGCATCGTCGTTTCCACCGAGCGCACGGTAGCGCAGCACGCGGTAGTCGCGCGCCTGCTCGCCACGACCGTACTGGTCGTAGATTTCGACGATGCGCTTGGAAGTGACCTCACGGCCGGCCGCGCACAGGGCGATGAACTGGTCCTGGCTTTGGATCATGCAGTTGTAGCTGGACTTCGGATAGCTTTTGCGCAGTTCGCGCACGGCCTGCGCCACCGCCTCGTCGAGTGCGAAGCCAAAGCCGATGTATTGCAGGATGACGGCGAAGAAAATGGCGGAATCGGAACGGCCGCCAGTGGACTGCACGATGCTCGGATCGACCGGGAATGCACGGTTCGTAATGATGTTGCGGCCCTGGTCGTCAGAAATGTCGCCATTGTGGATGAAGCTCAGGCCGTTCGCATAGAAGGGCTGCTGGTTCTCAAGAATCAGCGGCAGGTTGGAGCTGGCCAAGCGCAGGTGCCACAGGCCGCCGCGCGCCGGAGTGTTGGCGAGCTCGTCGAAAATCGGATCATGACGGGCGGCGATGGTGTTTTTGTAGATCGCGGTGCCGGTTTCCGGAGTCGGCGCACCGCCGTCGCGACGGTATGGCGATTCGTCCGGCACGGTGATCAGCGCGGCGCCCCAGCCGTCGTTGTGGATCTCGCTCAGATTTCGGAAATCGCGCACGTTCTGCATGCCGAGCACGCCATTGAGGTTGGTGTTGCTGCCTGCCGTCGCGAATCCAAGTAATCTGCACATGGTTGATTACTTTAGCGACGGCAGGTTTCGACGCGCGCGTGCCGTTATCGGAGTTGGTTATAGCCTGCGATTCAGCCGCCGATTCATACGCATCGCACGTCGCAAAACGCACGTCACGAACGTAAGTTGTCCCGCAAACGAGCAGGAGGACCGACATATCCTGTTGCAGACCGTAAAAACTCGGCCTAAGCGGCCCGGAGCGTGTCGGTAATAGGATATGCCGGTCCTCCTGCGGACTTGGCGGTATTCAGCCAAAGGAAAAGGGCTGGGGCATCTCTTCGTGACACACTCAAGCCATTCGGCCAAGCCTACGGTCACAAACGAAATGTCCCAGCCCTCCTTGCGTAGATAAGCCGTGCTCGCAGAGCGGATTCACACGCGCTTCAGACGCGGCGGACGCTCGGTGGCGAGGAACAGCGGCTGAATCTCAATCAGCGGATTGTAGGGAGCGAGTCCGAACCATTTGACCGGAGAGCCGGCCAAATGACGAATCGCGTACTTGATCTGCAGTGAGATCGCGCCCTTCTGGGACACCTTCGACTCGGGCATCAACGCCTTGTGAATCAGCACGTAGCGGATAGGTCCGATGTTCGGATCGGCATCCAGCTTCGGGTAGCGGGTGGTCTGCTTGGGCAGATCGCCGGACTTCGACAGATCGTTCATGATCTGGTGGATGTATGCAGGAATCGACTGCGACACCTTGAAGCCCAAGCGAATACGCACGCGGAACAGGAAGTCCGTGCCGAAATTCTCCACCGAATACTCGCGCGTGAACGGGTTGTCGGATGTTTCCACCGACACCGCCCACCATGCGCGGGCGCGCTTCGGATGGTCCGCGAAAATCGAGAAGAAGATGTCGGTATCGACACGCTTCATTTCCGGATCGGACGTCAGATAGACGATGTTGTCCGTGAAATACGGAATCGAATCGTCCTCATGAAGCTGCTTCAGAACCGGCACGCAATCGGCGGGCTGCATATGCCGGCGTTGCGCGCGTTCCAGCTTCGTGCCTTCGTTCCACGTGTACATAATCAGCAGAATCGCCAATGTCAGCAGCATGGTGAACCAGCCACCGTGCAGGAACTTCGCCATCGAAGCGAAGAAGAACAGGAACTGGATGGCCAGGAACACCACTGTGAACACGACCGCGCCGACGCGCTTGCCATCGTGCCAAATGTAGACGGCCAGCAGAATCGTCGTGGTGATCATCGTGACGGTCAATGCCAGGCCGTACGCGGCGGAAATATGCTCCGAATCGCGGAACATCGCCAAAACCAGCAGGGTGGAGACGCACAGCACGGCGTTGACCACCGGAATGTACAGCTGGCCGCGGGTACGAGCCGGATAGCGCACCTGCAGGTGGGGCATCCAGTTGAGTCGCGTCGCTTCGGAAACCATGGTGTAGGCGCCGGTGATCAACGCCTGCGAAGCGATCACGCCGGCGCACACGGACAGCAGCACCGCCACGTAGCGTACGGACGGGGTCATCATTTCGAAGAACGGATTGAGGCCGTGCATGTGGTTGTACGCGGTGTCGTCCCAATGGTTGAGCATCCACGCGCCCTGGCCGAAATAGCAGAGCACAAGGGCGATCTTGATGAACGGCCACGTGAAGTAGATGTTGCCGCGGCCGACGTGGCCCATGTCGGAATACAGCGCTTCGGCGCCGGTGGTGGACAGGAACACGGTGCCCATGACGGCGAGGCCTGCCGCATTGTGGTGCTGAAGAGGAACTCCACGCCGTACACCGGATTCAGCGCTTCAAGCACGCTCCAATCGGAGCTCAGGTTCACCAAGCCGACGACGGCGAGGAACGAGAACCAGATCATGACCACCGTGCCGAACGTGCGGCCGATGCGTTCGGTACCGCGCGACTGCACTGCGAACAGGCAGACGATGATCACAATGGTGATCATCAGCGTCAGTTCTTTGTTTTCGCTCATGATCGGTTCCAGCAGCGGCAGTGTTTCCAAGCCTTCCACTGCCGAGCTGATCGAGACGGCCGGCGTAAGCACGGAATCGGCGAGGAACGCGGCGCCGCCCAGCATGGCGGGAATCGCAAGCCATGCCCCATATTTGCGGATCAGCGAATACAGTGCGAAGATGCCGCCTTCGCCGTTGTTGTCGATGCGCATGGCGATGAACACGTATTTGACGGTGGTGATCAGCGTGATCGACCAGAAGACCAGCGACAGGATGCCCAGCACCGCGGCGCGATCCGTATGCGCCAAACCGCCTTGGCCGTTGAGGAACGTCTGCATGGTGTACAGCGGCGAGGTACCGATGTCGCCGTACACCACGCCAAGCGCCACGATGGCCATGGCCGGCGTGATTTTGTCCGGGCCGGACTGGAGACGGCTCCACCAGCGGCCGATGCGGCCCTTGCTGGCAGCCTCGTCAAGTTTCGCGGCTTCCTGCTGCTGCGCCTCGTGCTCCTTGATGAGCGTCTGGCGCTCCTCCTTGGTCAGGACCTTGTGCGAGACCTTTGGCGCCTGCGTGTACGTCGCTGCGTGAAGCAGCGGCTGTTCTTCTTCGTTCGGCTCGTTAGCCATAACGCTTCCTCCAAGTGGCGGGCCTTCCAACCCGCTCCCCAAAATAAAACGCAAGGTGTGACACTAGGAGCTTGGCAAACCATTGTCAAATCTTCACACGTGATTCGGCACGTCACGCATGAAATTCACATATGCTTGATTGTTTGTATTTTGCTTATTTTCTGGCGATTACGCAACTGTTACGTTGAGGCCCATGCGACCGTCACGGAACCGCCACGGGATTACCGCGAAATCGCCATTCTTTTTAGATGCCGTACACTTCGCGCGTCGTTTCACGCGTGGCTTTGGCGATTTCAGCCAACGGTCTGTCAAGATAGTCGGCGAGCGCCTGCAGGGTGTACGGGATCATATACGGCGCGTTGGTGCGGCCGCGGTAGGGCATCGGACTTAAGTAGGGGGCATCGGTTTCGACCATGACGTGGCTCATGCCGACGAGTTTCGCCGATTCGCGGATTCCGTCGTTGCCTTTGTAGCTGGATGTGCCGGAAAGGCTGAGATACCAACCGTTTTCGCGGGCGATTTCACCCATTTCGGCGTCGCCGGAGTAGCTGTGGAACACGGTACGTTCGGGGGCTCCGTCGGCGAGCAACGTTTCGATGACTTCCTTGTGCGAGTCGCGGTCATGGATTTGCATGGGCAGGTTGAGTTCCTTGGCGAGCGCGACGTGCGCGCGGAACGCCTCGCGTTGCAGTTCCTTGGCGCCTTCGCCGGTGCGGAACAGGTCCATGCCGGTTTCTCCGATGGCGACGACCTGGTTGGGGTAGGTGGTGGCGAGGCGGTGCACTTCGGCCATGGCTTCGTCGAAGGGGATGTCGTGCCAGGGCTTGTATTTGATGGGCAGGCCGTCGGGGCCGGGTGCGCCGCGGTGGCCGTGCAGCACGGCTTCGTTGGGGTGTATGGCGATTGCGGCGTGCACGGTTCCGGGATGCTCGCGGGCCATGTCGATGGCGGTCATGAGGTTGGGCAGCTCGCAACCGCAGTCGATTACGCCTTCGACGCCGACTTTCTGGGCTTGTTCCAGCAGTTCGTCGACGCTGTAGACGGGTACTTCGCCTTGGCCTTTTTCCATGGCTTCGTGACTCATGGCTTGGGAGAAGGGCACGACGGATGCGACGTGGGTGTGGTTGTCGATGACGTGCGCGTCTTCGGGCAGCGGCTGTGGGGCCGGGGCCCAATTACGATTGCGGTGGTGCTTGCTCATGTTTTCCAGATTAGTCCCGATCGGCCCTGCACTGCGGGCGAACTCTCGTTCGAGGGTTCAAACGAGGGTCCGCCCGTTTCGCGGCATACACGTCACTTAATCGTGATGGTGGTGAACGACCATGCCGGTGCCGTGTAGTCGCCGTCTGTCAGATCAATCGCGGTCTGCCGCGGCCTGGTCGGTGATTCCTCACCGACCTGTCCCGCATACGGATTGTCTCCGGCTAGGACGGTGGCCGTGGCGGATGCCGCCGATGCTGTGGAAATATTCAACTCGGCAAGAATCTGACGTAAGTCGACGCTTATTGGCGCGTCCATGGCATTGACCACGCGCACGTAGGTCTCTCCGGCTTTGTCATTACGTGATACGGTGACGGTACGCCTTGGCTCGTCCTTAACCTCCGTGCCATCCGCAATCAGCGTTCCATCGATGTACAGCTTCATGGCTTGGCCGCGATCGGTGACGTCAACGTGCACCTGCCAAGTGGTGCCCGGTCGTACTTCGTTCATGGAGACTTCGGTGCCGGCAAGCGCGTAGCGGTGCCGTCGCGGACCACGCGCACGCTGTGTCCTCGACCAAGTGAGATGATGTTGTGGTTCTTGCCGTCGATATCGCCACAGATGAGGTCCATGCCCCATCGTCCCTCGTAATAGACGACGGTAGTGTCGATACTGTAGGAATCAGCGTGCAGATCGAGGGCGGTGTCGATGGTTCTGCCATCGTAGGCCACGTTGCCGAGATTAATCGTCTCCCCGGATGCGGTGGTGATGACAAGATTGTTAAGGTCGGCTTTGGCGTTGCCCGCGATGCGCAGTCTCACGGTGTCCGGCAGGGTGCGGCGCAGCGTGGACGGGCCTTCGACGGTGACGGGCCACGCGGTGTCGGCCGTGGTGGTGGCGTACATCTGCTGCACCCAATAGCTGTAGGGATGGTAGGCGCGTTCGTTGTCGAAGTAGATGAGGTCCGGATTCCAGCTATGGTGCCCATTCTTGGCGAACAGCGGGGCGTAGGAGCCATGGCCACCACATCGCCGTTGAGTTCCATGCGTCCCATGAAGGCCGCTTCGGACAGGCCGTTGATCAGTTGGGTGTTCCAGGAGCCGTATTCGCCGAGGTAGACCTTCGGCCCCTTGCGGTCCGTGTGGTCGTAGTGGTCGAGGTTGTGGAACCACCAGCTGGACGACTGGTAGGAATGTTCGTCGACGATCGGCAGACCCGCTTCGCGCGCGTACTTCCAGCCTTCCTCATAATCCTGACCGCTGGGGGCGGGACCGACGGTGCCGACGACGACGATGTCCGGATATGCGGCTTTGACGGCGTCGAAAATCTGCTGGAAGCGGTTTTTGAACACGTCGTCGATGAGATCCTCGTTGCCGATGCCGAGGTATTCGAGGCCGAACGGCTCCGGATGGCCCATGGCGGCACGCTTGGCACCCCATTCGGTGGCGGTGCTGCCGTTGCAGAATTCGATGAGGTGGAGCACTTCATCGATGTAAGCGGGCATATCCTCCTGCGCCACCGGCACCGGGCCTTGGCTGGTGTTTTGGCAGCTCACGCCGGCGGGCAGCACCGGCAGCGGCTTGGCGCCGATTGTTTCGCACAGGCACAGGTATTCGTAGTAGCCGATGCGGAATGACTGGTGGTAGCCCCAGAGGTTGAAGTTGTGCGGACGATGCTCGACCGGTCCAATGGTGCGGTCCCAGTGGTACATGTTGTCCATGCCGAGGCCGTGGGTGATGCAGCCGCCGGGGAATCGCATGAATCGTGGTTTGAGGTCGGCGAGCGCCTCCACCAAATCCGGGCGGAAGTGCTTGAGACCGTGGTAGGTGGTGCGCGGCTCCAAGGTGACGAAGTCGAGGTCGATGACGCCTTCGCCGGCGAAGGCCAGACGCAATGTGCCCTGTGTGGCCACGCTCGAGCCGGCATCGCCGTGCTCAGGAACGGTCAGCGAGGCTTGGTATGTCGTCCATGCCGAGGCTGAGACGGTGATGGTGTTTTCGGCGATGATGCTGCCGTCGTCTCCGCGCAGCGAGACCGTCACCGGCATCGCGCTTTCCGATCGCACGCGCATCCAGGCGGTGAAATCGTAGGTTTCTCCGGCACGGAACACCATGCCGTCCCAGCCGGTGTTGTCCAGCGCGGCAGGGGCATGTTCGACTTCCACCGTCGCGTAATGCGGGTTTTCGGTGGCAACCGGGTCATTGTCATGGATACCGAAGCTGCGAACGAGCCTTCCGGCACGATTTTGCGCCAGAAGCTGTAGTTGCTCCAATCGATGGAGTCGGCGCGGTTGTATTCGAAGGCGCCGTTCTGCACGAGGTCGGCGTTGAGGCCGCCGTCGCCGGAGTAGCTGATGTCTTCGAAGAAGATGCCCCACAGGTCGGTGCTGATGGCGCGCACGCCCGCTTTGTCGAGTGTGGCGGTGAGTTTGTCGGTCATGGTGTGGCCGTCAGCCGGATATTCGTCAGCCGGGGCGACGGAAACGGTGGTTGGGATCGTCATCGAACCTCTCTTTTCGTTCGGGATCGCTATGGGGGCTGTGTCGCGGAAAGCAGGACGCCGTCATGCGAACCGTATATGTATCGTTACATATACTAGCGCAAATCCAATCATCCGCAATGGAGGCAATATATCGGTGAGTCTTTGTATTTGCAACGATTTTACAGAATCAAGAGAATATAATATCGTTACATATCAATCATAAGTTTTCAAGGAGCGGCATATGACCAGCAGCACACCGACGCTACGCGACGTGGCCGCGGAAGCGGGCGTCTCCCCCATGACCGCGTCGAACGCGCTGCGCGGCAAGCCAGGCGTCAAGGAATCGACCCGCGCCAAAGTGATCGCCGCAGCGAAGAAACTCAATTACCGCATCAATCTGACGGCCAGCATGCTCAAATCGGGCCGCAGCAACATCATCCACGTCATCGTCAACGAATTCGATTCGCCGTTCTATTCAAAGCTCACGCAGGCGTTGAGCAACGAAATCGTGTCCCGCGGACTTATTCCATTCATCGAGCAGACGCAGTATTCGCCGGACGCTGCCGAGCACGCGCTGAGCAGCAATCCGTTCTCCGGGCAGCTGTTCGATGGCGAGATCCTGCACGCCACAGGCTTGGGCACGAATGTGCCGCTGTCCAAACTCAATGGCGGCAGACCATTCGTGCTGCTGGACGCCTGCGAGGAGACGCCGACCGTCGATGCCGTGAACTTCCCCAACGAGGAGGCCGAACGCGCGGCGATGCAGCATCTCATCGACCGCGGATGCCGCAATATCGCGATCGTCGGCCACCGGTTCGCCCCCCGCGCCGATCTGGCGCATGCCCAGAACGCGTTCGCTCTGCGATTGCGCGGCGCATGCGGAGCGCTGTCCGACGCCGGACTGCCATATGACGAGTCGATGGTGTTCGAAGCCGGGGATGTGGCCAATGGCATCATCGCCGGGCATGCGATTGCGGAACGTATTCTCGCCGCACGGAGCGGACATGGTGGCACCGAGTTCGACGGCGCGTGCTGCGCCAACGATTTCGCGGCGTTCGGCGTGATACGCGGGCTCGCGGACCGCGGACTGCGCGTGCCGCAGGACGTGAAGGTGATCGGTTTCGACGGCGTGACCTCCGGCTCGTACACGACGCCGGCGTTGAGCACCATCCAGGTCGATTTCACGCAGCTTGCGAAATTCTCGGTCGATATGCTGTCCGAACGTATCGATCATGGAACAGACGAGGCGTTGCCGCCAAGACGGGCCATCATCGGCTACCAGCTGGTGGACCGGGAATCGACCGCGGTCTGAGGATGACGCCCGATGGCAGGCAATCCGCCATAGGCAGCAGCCTTTGCGGCCAATCCCACTCAATCGGAATCACTCAATCGGAATCAATCGCCATCATTCATCAAGGAATCTCTAGGAGCATCATGAGCATCGACACCCAGGCCTACCTGTTCGTGCATTTCATCGGCGAGGAACGCAATCCCACCGACGAACAGCTGTACTTCGCGCTGAGCCGCGACGGCGTGCATTGGAGGGATCTGCGCCCGGCCGGCAGTCCGGCGTTGACGTGGCTAGGCGGCGAGAAGGGCGTGCGCGACCCGCATATTGTGCGCGACCCACGTGGTGGATTCCACATTGTGGCCACCGATTTGAGCATCTATTACCGTGGCGGCTGGGGGCCGAACGATGGCGCCACCACGAATGGATCGACCGGCCTGGTGATCTGGGACTCCCCTGACCTGGTCCATTGGAGCGAGCCGCGCCTGGTGGACGTGGCCTCGAAGATTCCGGACGCTGGCATGGCTTGGCTCCGGAGGCGAATTGGGATCCGGATCGCGGGCAGTGGATCGTGTTCTGGTCCACGAAGAGCAACGCCGAAAGCTCCGCGGATCCGTTGGCCAACGAGCTCGGCGATCCGACGAATGTGTATTATGCGACGACCGTTGATTTCAGGGTGTTCTCCGATCCGGTCAAGTGGATCGATCGTAAGAATGTGATCATCGATTCGACCATGCTGCGCGACGATGACGGCTGGTGGTACCGCGCGTCCAAGGACTCGGAAATCACCATCGAACGCACCCGTAACCCGTATGCGACGACCTACGAGGTGCTGCGCACCGACGACCCGAATGAGTGGTCGTATGTGGGCACGCTCACCGACATCTTCGGCAATGGCCGGTATTCCATGCACTACTTGGAAGGGCCGGAACTGTTCCGTTACAACGACGAAGACGTGAAGGTGGTCAACGGCAGGACCATGCCATTCGGCCTGATGTGCGACCAGTACGCGGAGTCCAAGGGCTACCTGTCGTTCCGCGCCGCCTCGCTCGCCTCGCATGATCCGGCCGATTGGCAGCGCGCAGACGATATCGATTTCGGCGCGCTGAAGAAGCGTCACGGCGCGATTCTGCCGATCACGGCCGCCGAATACGACGCCATCGAAACCGCCTTCGCCCTGTAGGCGGCGCGATTGTCCATCCGTCGCAACCGCTCAGGCGCGGCGGATGGCGAAGATGCGGGCGGACGGCTGCTTGGAGGTGGCCGCGTTGAGCCGGACCGTCTCGGGATCCATACGCTCGACGGTCCACGGCTTGGCGTCGGGCGCATGCTCGGGAACGGCCGGATTCGGGAAGATCTGCTCGATATGGCAGTCCTCGGACAGCGGCACGTTCACGGAAGGCGTGCCGCCGCGACGCCAGACGATGACGTAGTCAGGCGATTGGTCGTCGGCATTAGCCGTTGCAGCATCGGCCGCGGTTTCGGTTCCGGCTTCGGTCGCAGTATTGGCAGCACCAGCAGCATTGGCAGCGAAATCGCAATGACGCAATCCGGCGATCAACCAATCGCCATTGAAATCAGGCAGACGGGCCGGCCAGAACGGCACCAATTCCTGCTGCTCGGTCAGCACACGGCGGTGCAAGGCCACCGCATCCCGCACCAAGGCAAGCCGATGCTCGTCCATGCGGTCAATGAATCCGGACAGGTACAACCTGCCGAGTATGCCCGTGGCCAGCGTGAAGACGGCGGTCTCATCGTCCATCTCCTGCTGGGCGTAACCCCAGTTGCCTTGCTGTTCCGGCAGGATCGTCAGTCCGGCGCCGGCGGCGATCGCGGCGTAAATCAGCGGATCACACTGGTCGGAGGTGGATTGCAGGTCCAATCGTTGCAACTGCGCGTAATCGGCGCGCATCGCACCGGAACCGCAGTTTTCGATCATAACGTCCGGATGGCGGCGGCGCAGGTCGTCCAGCCAATCCAAATAGGCACGGCAGTGGCCGAGCAGGCCAGCGCCGGCGGATTCGGCGTCGAGATCAGTGCCGACGCCGGGGACGGTGTTGTAGTCGAATTTGAAGAAGACCGCGCCGAAATCGTCAATCAGCCGGTCGACGGTGCGAGTGACGTGCTCGCGTGCGGCGGGCGAGCGGAAGTCAAGCAGGTACCGGCCCGAATCGCAGACGCGCACACCGTGGCGCTGGAAGAACGCGTCATCGGGCAGACTTTGGGCGAGCGGCGATTTCACACCGATCACCTCAGGCTCGAGCCACAATCCCAAGCCCATGCCATGCGCGCGGATGGTGTCGGCCAAACCCTTGAGTCCAGCTTCGCCGAAACGGTTCGTGGAGGCTGCCATTCTCCGACCATGTCCCACCAACCGCCGTCCGTGCTGTCATACCATCCGGCATCGATGCAGAAAATGTCCGCGCCGACGCTGGCCGCGCCCTCGATAAGCGGTAGTTCCTTATCCAGACGGGGGTCACCGAAGAGGGTATTCATGTAATCGTTGTAGATGACGAGTCCCTGCGTGCGTTCGAACTGCTCGGAACGACCCAATTCGCGAGCCTTGGCGGCACGCAACGCACGGCGCTGCAATGTCATTTCGGCGACGGACTGCTGCCAGTTGCCGGACGTGATGGCGAACGAAACGGGCACCGATTCGGAATCGTTGCCTTCGCCCAGTTGCGTATACCACTGATGGTCTTGGAATTCCGGGCCGAACGCGCTGATATGCAGGCCGGGATCGTCCTCGCCGACCTCCCACTCCCATGGGCCGTTGTGTTCGATCTGCCACATGACGGAGAAGTCGCGGGCGCGGCGGGTCGAGCCTTCCACCTGTACGATGCCGGCCGGCTCATGCACGCCGGTGCTCCACGTGGAGGTTGAGCTGAGGGCGAAACGCGAGCTGGATTGGCCTGGATTGATGTTCTGATTGCGGTCGCGCAGTTGGGTTTCGCGCAAGGACCGGTTATGCCAATCGTTTTCCACGGCCCATGCCGAATCACCCAGAAGATGCGGGAATGGCTGATTTTGCCGCAGTTGACGCGCATCGGCACCGTCAGATTCAACGACGACACCGCCTCGATAGGCAGCGGGCGCGCGGAGCTCAACCGCGTGTAGGTACGCACTGCGGACAGACCCGGGAACGCTTCGAATACGGAAGTGACTACCAGCCCAGCCGTGGCGTCGGCATGGCGGACGGTTTCCGGCGAGGGCTGCGCGGCGGCTTCGGCCCGTTCGGCGGCGGTCGGTTCGAACGCGCGCCCGTGCGGCTCCAGTTCCGCATACGAAGCGAATTGGACGATCTCCAAACGATATGGTTCGGCGGACCCTTCCTCCGGCTCGGAAGCGGCGGCCGAGACGAATCGCAATACGCTGCCCGCCACCGTGGCGATCAAGGTGAGGCGATTGTCCTGCGATCCGGTGTTGGCGGCACGCACTTCGACGATCGGACGCGGATCGCGTTCCAGCACGGTTCTTCCATCGTCGGTAACACGGCCGCCGATGGGCCCCATGCCGCGGCCTGCAACGTTGCACAATCGGACGGGGGAATCGCCTGCCGTGTCGAACAGCATGGAAACCACGCCATTGCCCCATTCGAGACGCCCGTCCTCACGGGGACATACGGGGTTCATTGCACCGGCACCGCTTATCATCTTCGACTCCTCAACCGTGTTCAGATACCGCCTGATCATTGACGTGCATCGATTGACGTACCTGGTACTAGCTTAAGCGGTAAATGGGGCAAATCGCACGTGCGTGTCTACTCGAAGCGGAGATATGCGATGAACTTGACTGGCGCATCCTTGGTTTTGGCGATGTTGCCGAAACCAAGGACAGCCCCTTTGTCGGGCAGTCCCTTCGTCACTCGTCATGCTCACCCGCGTAGGAACACCGTCATCTCGTTCTCGCCACGGTTGGCCCATGCGAAGTATGGAATCAGCGTGGCCGTCGTCGTCTTGCGTTCGGCGGGACGCCAATCATGGTACAACGCGGAGGTTTGCGCGGCGTCTTCCACTTCACGCCAAGCGGGAATCGTCAGCGTGGTCATCGGCATATCGACGGCGTCCACCTCGCCGAGCCCCTGCTCGTCCTGTGCGGCGGCGCCGGCATGGAAGACGATGCGATCAACGGACACGCAGGATGGATCGGATGCGATGCGCGCGGTATCGGCGTGCAGCAGATGCAGGTTCGCGCCATTATCGACACCTTCCGCGCAGTAGGCCAGCGGTCCGCGCACGAACGCCACCTTTCCGGCGTCCTCGCGCACGAGCGGATTCGCGGCGACCATGTGGACCGGCATCGGGAAATCGAAATCAACGACGTCGCGTCATGCCATGCGCCGGTCAGATACAGGTATCCGTCTCTGATGACGCGGGAGATGTCGTCGCGGCCGCGCACGGTGACCGCATCGGAAGCGGTTTCGCCACCGGCCCAAGCGGGCAGACGGAGGGCGATCGTGAAAACCGCGTCCTTGGGGGCGTCGGAAGCCGAACCGGCTGTGCCAAAGCCCACCGTGACGGATCCCTTGCCGGACCAGGCATATCGGACATGACGTCAAGGCGCACATCGGTGCCGGAAAGCCTGGCATGGACGCCGCCGCCCATATACAGATGCACATACAGGGTGGATGAGTCGTCTCCGATCGTGTAGGCGTACTGCTGCACGTCCTCCACGATGCGTGCGATGTTCGGCGGGCAGCAGGCGCATCCGAACCACTTCTGGCGCACCGGCTTGACGTGCGCCTTGCGTTCATCGCGATGGCATGCCTCGGGCACCACTTCGAGCGGGTTCACGTAGAAGAAGCTTTTGCCATCGAGTGCCATGCCGGCGAGCGTGGTGTTGTACAGCGCCGATTCCATGACGTCCGCATATTCGGATTTCGGCTGGATTTCCAGCATGCGGCGGGCGAAGAACGCGAGCGCGATGGCGGCGCAGCTTTCCGAATAGGCGGTGTCATTCGGCAGATCATAGTCGAAGGAGAAGGCCTCCCCCATGTGTGTGGCGCCGATACCGCCGGTGATGTAGATCTTTCGGTCGACGATGTTGCGCCACAGCTGTTCACAGGATGCCAGCAGGTCGGGGTCGCCGGTCAGGCGTGCCACATCGGCGGCTCCGGCGTAGAAGTAGGCAGCGCGGACGGCGTGGCCGAGGGCTTCCGTTTGTTCCGTGATTGGCTTATCGGCCTGGTAGTAGGCGTAGTTCTGTTCGCGCGGCTCGTAGTCGCGGCCGCCCTCATGGGCACGGCGGCGATCTTCGAGCTCGAAGTAGAGCGGCTGCTGGCCGCGTTGGCGCACGAAGTATTCGGCGAGGTCGGCGTAGCGCTGTTCGCCGGTGGTCTCGGCGAGTTTGACGAGTGCCATTTCGGCGATTTCGTGCCCGGGATAGCCGTGCAGCTTGCCGTCGGCGGTGCCGAATCGGGAATCGATGTAATCAGCGAAACGGCAGGCCGCGTCAAGCAGCTTGCGTTTGCCGGTGGCTTGATAGTAGGCGATCGCGCCTTCGGTCAGGTGGCCGAAGCAGTACAGCTCGTGATGATCCTTCAGGTTGGTGAAGTGCCGGTCCATGCCGTTGAGGATGTAGTAGGTGTCCAGGTAGCCGTTGTCGAGCTGCGCCGCGCAGACGATATCGATGGCGGTGTCGGCGGTCGCTTCAAGGTCAGCGTCCGGGTGGTGGGTCAGCGAGTAGCCGACCGCTTCGATCCATTTGGAGAAATCAGTGTCTTGGAACACGAAGCCGTAGAACTTGTCGGGATCGGGGTGCGCCGGGTCGTCCGGCAGGGCTTCGAAGCCGCGGAACGTGTATTTCGGCGGCACGAAGGCCTTGCCTTCCTTGTGGTGTTCTGCGTTCTGCGCGGCGGCGGCCTTGAAGTTGTGCATGCAGTAGCTGGGTGCGGCGCCGGGAACGTTGTCGTTCAGCGCGTTCCACTGGTAGGGAATCACCTGGGTGCGCACGAGTTCCTGCCGCGATGCCCAGAACGGGTCGGTGACGGTGGCGTCGCGCAATGCGATTGGATGGCTGGTGCGATTGGTGGTAGTCATGAGTGCAAGCGCTCCTTAGTGCATCGTTGTCTTGTTAACGCTCACAATCCATTATTCCACGGGTTGCTCCAAAGTACATTCCGCATGGCGGCATGTCCGACGGGAATCCCACCGCGGCAGCCGGCCCAAGATGGCCGCGCATTGGCTGCGCGACCGTTGAGCAGGCATTTCGGATTGCGGATATACGGGCTAAGGGGCAGAGCAGCTAGCCGCCGGGGCTGGCGGCCGGCTGCTCAGACCTTGATCATGGCGTACTGCGATTCGTAGAGCCGGTAGTAGGCGCCATGGCGGGCGAGCAGCTCGGCATGGTTGCCCTGCTCCACGATCTGCCGTGGTCGATGTAGCAGATCTCATCCGCATTCTCGATCGTGGACAGGCGGTGCGCGATGATGAAGCTCGTGCGTCCCTTGAGCAGATGGTTCAGACCGGCCTGCAGCGCCTCTTCGGTACGCGTGTCGATATTCGACGTGGCCTCGTCGAGAATCAGAATGCGCGGGTCGGCGAGCAGCACGCGCGCGAACGCGATGAGCTGGCGTTGGCCCGCGGACAGGGTCGAACCGCGCTCCTCCACACGGTGTCGTAGCCGTCTGGCAGTTCCATGATGAATTCGTGCGCATGCACGGCCTTGGCCGCGGCCACGATCTCCTCGTCGGTGGCGTCCAGTTTGCCGTAGCGGATGTTCTCACGCACGTTGCCGGAGAAGATGAACGTGTCCTGCAGCATGACGCCCATCTGCCGGCGCAGGCTTTCCAACGTGACGGAACGCACGTCGTGGCCGTCGATCGTCACCGAGCCTTCGGCGACGTCGTAGAAACGCGACAGCAGGTTGATGATCGTGGTTTTGCCGGCGCCCGTAGGACCAACCAACGCGATCGTCTTGCCCGGCTCGACGTGCAGGTCGACCAGGTTCAGGATGTTGCGGCCGTCCGGCTCGTAGCGGAAAACCACGTCGTTGAAGTCGACGCGGCCCTCGATCTGCGGCAGATCGACGGCGTCCGGCGCGTTGCGGATCTCCGGCTGCACATCCAGCGTCTCGAAGATGCGCTCGAGATACGCGGAGCAGGTGATCAGCTGGTTGTAGAAGTTGCCGATGCTGATTACCGGGTTCCAGAAGTTGTTCGCGTAGCCGACGAACGCGATCAGCACACCCGTGGTCACGTCCACACCGCCGAAACCGGTGACGCCCACATAATAGATGAACGCGATCGTCATGACGGAAATCGTCTGGATGCCCGGCCACATGAGGAACTGGACGTGCACGGCCTTCATCCACGAGGTACGCACATCGTTCTGCTGCTCCTGGAACGTCTTGAATTGCGCGGCCTCCTGGGCGAAGGTCTGTGTGGTTTTCACGCCGGCGATCGACTCGTGGATGTACGCGTTGAGATTGCTCTGCTTGTTGGACAGCACCTGGTAGGCGCGACGCTGGAAATGCTGCAGCACCAGCACCCATGCGATGAGGAACGGGAACAGCGCGAGGCTGAACAGCGCCAATCGCCAGTCGATGACGAACATGACCACCAGTGTGATGAGGAACGTGAACACATCGGAGATCACGTTGATCAGGCCGGAGCTCAACGTATCGGACAGCGTGTTCACATAGTTGACCACGCGGATCAGGATTTTGCCGTGCGGGCGTGAATCGAAATAGCTGAACGGCAGCGTCTGGATATGCGTGAAGATGTCACGTCGCATGTCTTTGAGCATGAGCTGGCCGACGCGCGTGATCTCCACGGTACGGTAGCGCAATCCCAGTTCGAAGATCACGATCAGCACCGCAAGCAAGGCGGTCAGCTCGCCAAGCAGCGTGAGGTTTTTCGTCGGGATCGCACTGTCGATCATGACTTTCGTCAGGTACGGCACCACCACCGCGATGCAGCTCATCATCACCACGACCGCGAAGATGCGGACCACGCGTGCCATGTACGGCTTGAGATAGACGCCGATGCGGAGGATGTCATGCAGGTTGATCTGCTCCTCAAGTTCCTCATCCTCGCGGAACGTATTGCGTTTTGCCATGATGATCCTCCTTTCTAGTCGTCAAAACCCTGTGCGCGGCCGGCTTCGAGGCCCAGCTGCTTGCGGTAGATCTCCCAATATCGCCCATGCGCGGCCACCAGGTCGTCGTGGGTGCCGCGTTCCACCACGCGGCCATGTTCGAGCACGAGAATCAGGTCGGAATCCTTGATTGACGAGATGCGGTGCGCGATCGTCACAATTGTTTTCTTCTCGTCCAAATCACGCAGATGCTGTTGGATTTCCGCTTCCGTCTCCATGTCCACGGCGCTGGTCGTATCGTCCATGATGAGGATCGACGGGTTGTCGGCGAGCGCGCGTGCCAGGCTCAGTCGCTGTTTCTGCCCGCCGGACAGGCCGACGCCGCGTTCGCCGACGACGGTATCGTAGCCTTCCGGCATGCTGCGGATGAAGTTGTCCGCGCCGGCGATGGCGGCCATGCGGCGGATGTACTTTTCGTCGTATTCGCGCTGTTCGCCGGCACCGAAGCCGATGTTGCCGCCGATGGTGTCGGAGAACAGGAACGTGTCCTGCGCGACGATGCATACCTGCGATCGCAGGGTGGCGAGCGGCCAGTCGCGCGCGTCGATGCCGTCGATGAGCACGCGTCCCGCGGTCGGATCGTAGAATCGCGAAATCAGATTGACGAGCGTTGACTTGCCGGCGCCCGTCTCGCCGAGGATGCCGAGTTTTGAACCGGCGGGGATGTGGAAGTCGATGTCTTTGAGAATCGGGGTTTCCGGATCGTCGGGGAAGGCGAAGCTGACATGTTGGAAGTCGACGTCGCCGGCGATGCGTGCGGGGCAGTTCGTGGACGTTGCGGTGGCGCTGCCGGCCTCATGGACACCGTTGGTCCGGCCGTTGACTTGGCTGACGATAGCGACTGCCTGCTTGACGCTTTCCTCAGCGCCCGGCTTTTCTTGGATACGCGACTGCGAGGTCAGCAGTTTGCGAATCTTGATGCAGGACGCGTTGAAACGTTGCCAATCGTTGATCAGCCAGCCGGATTGGCGCACGGGACCATCGATCATCCACAGGTAGGAGTTGAACGCCACCAGGTTGCCGAGGGTCATATGGCCTGTGATGACCAGGAATCCGCCGAATCCCAAGGTGATGAGCTGCAGGGAGAAGCCGAGGCCGTCGAGCCATGGCATGTATCTGCGGCTGTTGTAGGCCTGGTCCATATTGCGCTGCATGTAGTCGTCGTTGCGCTCGTCGAATTTCTTGGTCTCGTACGGCTCGCGGACGAACGCTTTGACCACGCGGTTGCCTTCGATGTTTTCCTCGACCATCGAGTTCATTTCCGCTAGGGAATTGCGGATGGCGAAGAACAGCGGCCGCGCATGCGAGGACAGTCCGCGCGTCAGGATGAAGAGGAATGGCGTGACGCAGGCGAGCGCCAGGGCGAGACGCCAGTCGATGGTGAACATCATGGCGAGAGCGCCGATGAACATGACCACGCAGTCGAGCGCCTGATAGCTGACCCAGCTTAGCGCATGGCGGATGGCGTCCGTGTCGGAAGTCATGCGGCTCATGATGTCGCCGGTGCGGGTGTGGTTGAAGTAGGTGAAGTCGAGCTCGTGCAGCTTTTCGTATTCGTCGCTTACCAAGCGGAATACGGAGTTTTGTCCGAAGCGTTCCATCCACATCTGGTAGCCGTAGCGCGAGGCCACGCGCACGATGGTGAAGACGAGCATCATGACGCATAGTCGGGTCAGTTCGTCACATGGCCTTGGGTGATGACGCGGTCCACAATCAGTCCGGACAGCAGGGGGATGGTGAGGGCCATGGTGTTGTTCACGCAGAACAGTACGACCGCGCCGGCCACGCGCGGCAGGTCGGGTTTGCAGTACGGCAGGATCCATGCAAGGTTGCCCGCCTGCTGGTTGCGTTTCGGATCGACATACATACGTAGCGTTCCTTCGAATTGTTTGCTTGGGTCTTGGTTGGGTTGTTGTTGGGTTGTGGTGTTGCGGCCATTCGTTGCCGCCACGATTCACGTCCGTCGTGTGTCGAGCGTCCCGTCACCGGCATGCCGCCGCCTGCCGAAACCCCTGTTCGGATTCGCAAACTCGACTTATTTTAAACGAACCGTACGCCGATGCAACAGATGCGTTTTCGGCGTGTCGCAATCATAATAAAATCAACATATATACCGTTACATACCACTGGTTTGCGGGTGCTGCGAAAACCGTCATCGGAGCCTGGCTCGCCGGAATCGGAGCATCGCATCGGAACATCGCACGATAATGGAATCAAGCTCGAACTATCGATACGAGCATCGGCGACGCACGTCGAGGAAAGGACGGCAAGGATGACGGACTTGGAGCGCATCCGCGCGAAGTTCGCTGCGGAATATGGCCTGTCGGAGGACATGCTCAGGAACGCGGAACGTTGGACGGAGACCACGGGCGACCTCGAAGGGGTTCCCGAGAACCTGCTGCCGGGCATTCTGGGAATGCGATTTGGCGCGATCGCCATCGATACGCCGCGTTCCGAACGCTGGAGCACGCCGGAAGACATCGATGTAATCGCCGACCTCGCTACCTGCCGGATGGCGGGTACGATACGGCCGCGGGAGCGTGCCGCGGCCATTTGCTCGACCTGTATCTGCCGCATGACGCGGTATTGCGCGGTGGGCACACCCTGCCGGTGTACATCGATATCCATGGCGGCGGATTCACTTACGGATACAAGGAGCTGAACCGGAATTTCAACGTGCATCTCGCGGAACAGGGCTTCGCGGTGTTTTCATTGAACTATCGTCCGGCGCCGCAGACCGACTTGCGTGGGCAATTGGCCGATATCCAGGCGGCATTGCGTTGGATCGCAGCCCATATGGCCGATTATCCGGTCAATCCGAACGCGGTGTTCCTCACCGGCGATTCCGCAGGTGGCGCGTTGACGCTACTGACCTTGGCCATTGAAAACAATGCGGAAGCCGCGGCTGCGTTTGGCGTCGACAAGCCGTCCGGCATCCGATTCGCGGGTGCCGCTCCGGTGTGCGGCGCGTACAGTTCGGCGTCGTTGGAGACCATGGGCCGCAAGCTGACGGTCGGGTATGACCCGAACCGCCGTATCGGTCTTGAGCAGATGTTGGGCGTCGATTTCTTTGCGGGGCTCGAAGCCGCCGATCCGAAGTTCCTCACCGCTGAGGGTCTGGCGTTCAACGTCGATCTTCCACCCTTGCTCATCATCACCTGCGGCGACGATTTCCTTGAAGCCGACAATCTGGCGTTGGCCGCCGCCTTGTCGCGCAAAGGCGCCGATTTTGAATTGTTCGACCCGAAGCCGCGCCGCCATGAGACGTTGGGGCATGTGTTCGTCATCGGCATGCCATGCTTGAGGAAAGCCGGGAATGCCTTGATCGAATCCGCCGCTTCTCATACGAACGCTGTTGAATAACGTGAATGGGGTGAATACTCCTCCGGAGTGCCCGCCCCATTCAATGGCCGTCGATGCCGCGACGCCGTATCAGCGGCGGACCATTTCCTCTTCGATCTGTTCGAGCGACTTGCCCTTGGTCTCAGGCACGAAACGCAGCACGAACGGGATGGACAGCGCGGAGAACACGCCAAAGATGGTGAACGGGCCGCCGACGTTGTTGCCGAACATGGCCAGCAGCATGAGGAAGAACTGGGAGACCACGAAATTGCCCAGCCAGTTGGCAGCGGAACCGAAGGAGCTGCCGATGCCGCGCACGCTCAACGGGAAGATCTCGCCGATGAGCACCCATGCGATCGGACCCCATGACAGCGCGAAGCCGAGGATATAGCAGGCGATCAGCACCATGGTCGGCACGGCCAGCGTGGCCACATCGCCGGTGAAGTTAAGCACGGCCAGCACCGCGAGGGCGATGGTCATCGTCACCGATCCGAAGATCAGCAGCTTCTTGCGGGGGAATTTGTCCATGATAAGCGTGGCCGCGATAGTGGCCACGAAGTTGACCACGCCAATGCCGACCGACACCCAGATGGCATGGTTTTCGGGGAATCCGAAGCCTTTGATGAACACCTGCGGCAGGAAATAGATCACGGAGTTGATGCCGACGAGCTGCTGGAACAGCATGATGCCGATCGCGGCGACGAGCGCAGGACGGGCGATACGGAACAGCTCGCGGACACCGCCCTTGGTGTTCTGCGCGGCGACGGCCTTGATCTCGTCGAGCTCGAGCTGCACCTGCGTCTGATCGACGTCCTTGCGAATAAGGGTAAGTACTTTGAACGCCTCACGATCCTTGCCTCGACTCACCAGATATCGCGGCGATTCCGGCAGCAGCAGGCCGCCGATCAGCAGCAGGGCCGCCGGCACGAGCGCCGACCCCAGCATCCACCGCCAATCGCGGATGCCGGCGATATTGTGGCCGAGGAAGCCGAGATTGGACGCGTATGCCAGCAGGATGCCGAAAGTGATCATCAGCTGGAATAGCGTGGACAGCGATCCACGACGTTCCTTCGGCGCAAGCTCGGCAAGATATGCCGGAGTCAGCGAGGAGGCCGCGCCGACGGCGAGACCGAGGATGATGCGGGCCACGACCATCATCAGGAATCCCGTGGATCCCGCGCACATGCCCGAACCGAGCAGGAACAGTATCGCCGCCAGAATCAGCAGCTTCTTGCGGCCGAAACGATCGGACAGCGCGCCGATGGACAGGGCTCCCGCGCAGGAACCGATCAACACGGATGATGTGATGAACCGGTCTGAGCCACGGACAGGCCGAAATCGGATTCGATGAGCGGCGAGGCTCCGGAGATGATGCCGGTGTCGAAGCCGAACAGCATGCCTCCCAGCGCGCCGAACGTGAAGATGAACGCGCTGTTGAGCGGGAAACGTGTGGAAACGCCACGCCCCACCTCCCGCTCGACGGCGTCGATCGTCGCGCCGACCTCATGGATGCCGGCTTCCACCGCACCTTCGGCGTCGTGTACTGGATTGGACGTCTGCACCGCAGTCATGATTCCACCTTCCATTCCCATCGATCCTCATCGATATGAGATGCAGCAATCGCAGCAAACAAAAAAGACCTGGAACGACGTATAGTGACGTCGTTCCAGGTCTTGCCTCGCATTGAGTAGCAACCCTGCCGCGCTTGTATGCTGCGTATATTGCATTCAAGTGTAGGTCATGGCGACATGCGACACTCCGATTTTTTAGAAAACGTTTACCGGTTATTTTTCAGTGCAGGAAAGCGTGAAGCACAGGCCAGCGGCACATGCTTTTCCCTCGTGCGGAGAGCCTCCTCGGATATCCACGAGCAAGCGGACCGAATCAAGCCGTCAAACCATCCACAAGCAAGCCGGCAAAAAGAAAGCCGGCGGAGAGAAGGCCGCCGGCTGAGAGAGAAGAGAGAAGAAGGGTTCAGTTATGGGATTCTTGAAAGAACCTCGCCAACAGCCGTAACCGTTGACATGTTCTATATAACCGCCCGACCCTTGGAGGAACGATGTGTGTTCCTGTCAATTCCCTGAGAATTTCGTAGCGGAAATGTCACGACGGTGCGAATTCGGGGGTTTATCCCACTGAATATCGCCCCAACGGCCTTCCTGCAGCTTGTTCAGCGCGGCAACAGACGATTGCACGGCATCTGCCGACACCGTCATGAAACGCCGCTATACAACACCGCCGCTCAACGACGCCGTGCACTCACACGCAATCGCGCATCTCACTCGGCGAATTTGTCGACGCGGCGATCGTAGGTCAGCAGGCCGTTGAGCTCCTCCTCCACGTCGGAAACCTGCGTATACACGTATCCCGCAAGTCCGCGCGATTCCAGTGCGGCCGCGGAGGCGAGCACGGAACGCACGGCGGCCCGCCAATCGTCGATCGAATCGTATTCACCGTAACCGTAGGCGCGCGACACCGCCGCATGCTCCGGTACGAGCTGCGCCAATCCGCCGAATTCCGAAATCACGAACGCGCGTACGCCGTGCCGTGCGACCGGCAGCACCACGTAATGCGCGGCCCTGCGGCGACGGCGGTGCTTCTTCTCGAATTCGGCCACGTATCCGCGCAACGGACCCTTGTCCGGGTAGATTTCCAGCGGCCGGAAATAGTTGTGCACGCTATGGAAGTCGCCGCAATGCTGGTCGTACCAGCGCTCGTCGCGTCGATCGGACGGGTCGGATCGAGCGCGTGGATGCGTTCGGCTGCATCGCACGCGTCGAATTGGCCCCAGCCTTCGTTGAACAGCGTCCACGTCACGATGGAGGGGTGCCCGCCGAGTATGTGCACCATCGCGTCGCACGTACGCGACCAGTCGCGCCGGTAGATCGGGTCGTCCGCGCCGAGCGCCGTGAAATGTTTGGCGGTGTCGTCGCGGAATTTGTTCCATGTGGAGCGGATGAGCGTCGGCTTGCGATTCGTGGTCCACGCATTGTATTCGCCGTCCGTGCCGCCGCCGGACACCGCGTCCTGCCAGACGAGCATGCCGAGGCGGTCGCAATGGTAGTACCAGCGGGCCGACTCGATTTTGATGTGCTTGCGCAGCATGTTGAAGCCGGCGTTTTTCATGGCCGTGATGTCATGCGTCAGCGCCTCGTCGTCGGGCGCGGTCATGAGCCGTCCGGCCAGTAGCCTTGGTCGAGCACGCCTTTGACGAAGAGCGGCTTGCCGTTGAGATGGAAGCGCGCCACCCCCTTCGTATCCGGTTTGATTTCGACGGAACGGAACGCGCAGTAGGAACTTACGACATCCATCGGCTGCGATTGCGCGACCGCCGCATCACCCGCCGTTTCCGCGGGTTTCGCCGACCCGTACCGCAATTCGGCCCGCACGTCATACAGATACGGATCGGCCGGCGACCACAGATGTTCGGCAGCTGTTGCGATTTCCGCACGCACCTTGCGCACGCCCGCCGGCAGCGTCTCATCCGCCACCACCGTGCCGTCCGCAGGGTCGGTGACGACGATGTGCAGTTTCGCGTTCGGCTTGTCGCCGCCGATTTCCGCACGGACGAACAACTTGCCGTCGGATGCCCCCTTGAGTGTCAGCGTGCGCAGGTAGGCTTCCGGCACGATTTCCAGCCAGACGCTTTGCCAAATGCCGCTTTGCGCGGTGTACCAGATGCCTTCGCGCTCGATTTTCTGCTTGCCGCGCAACTGCGTGCCCGAATCGTTCGGATCGTAGACGCACAGCGCGATTTCAAACGCGTCATCAGGTCGATAAATGCCGAAATATCGACGTCGAACGGCAGGTAGCCGCCGACGTGCGTGCCCGCGAGCTGGCCGTTGACATAGCAGGCGCAGACATAATCGACCGCTTCGAAATGCAGGATGAGGCGATTCGCGTCGCCGATCTGCCGGACCGTTTCCTCTCCGCCGAGCGTGACGGGATGCACGACGGTGCGGTACCACAGCAGGTTGTCGGGGTAAATGGTCTGGTGCACGCCGGACAGCGCGGATTCCGGCGAGAACGGTACGAGGATCTTGCCGTCGAACGTTTGCGGAATGGCGGTTTCCTTGACTGCGCGGACCGCTTCGTCGCGGGTCAGCATCGCCGCCGTTTTGCGCCATTTCGGCGCGGTCTCATCTTCCGGAATGGACGCGATCGCGTAATCCCACCAGCCATTGAGCATGGTGCAGTTGTCGCGTACCATGGTCGGGCGCGGGTGCTCGCCGAGTATGGGGGTACGACCCTCGTCCAGCGTGCGTTCGCCTTCCTCGGCGGGATTGAACGCCTTGTTGCCGGCGCGCGCGGACAGCCATTCATGGTCGATTCGTTCACCCCACGGTGTCCACAACTGCTGCAGCGGCTCACGGGAACGCATTTTCGTAGGAGCGGCCTTCAGTACGCGTTTGATATCCAGCATGGAGAGCCCCTTCCTGCAGCCTTGCACGTCTCTGCGTTTTATTGTACTGAACGGCTTGCGTTTTTTAACGATTCGTACCGCGGTTTGAAGTACCGTCTTGCGACACCCCGCCAAGACCAGCTGAAAAATCGCACGCATTTCTACCCAAAACAATGCGAAAGCAACCGGAACATACCTACGAAAAGGATGCGGTCGGTCGTATATGCGTTGTAAGGCCATAGGCTTGGCCGAACGGCCTTGAGTGTGCCGTCACGCATACCTCGACCGGCCGCCGGGCCCGCCAATCGCACAAAACGTCGCACATGTGGAAACGTGATACGGGAATGAGACGCTGAAACGGCACAGAATGTCGCACGACTTCGATTTTTCGGCACTTTTTTCAAGTCGTGCGACACGGCAATCAAAACAAATACCCCCTAACCGCCATTTTCCGGTCATTTTGACCTAAAAACAGCAGTTAGGCGGCACTTATCGCACCGTAGCTGTCGCACGACTTGAAGAAATCGTCCAAAAATCAAAGTCGTGCGACGCGTACGGGGGTTATGCGACGGAATCAGCCTTCCAGCTTCGCCTTTTCGGCGGCGAGACGGGCGGCCTCGGCTTCGCGGCGGGCCTTCAGCTCGGTATCGAAGCGGGCGAGCTCCTCTTCGACGCCTCCGGCGGAATCTTCGCGAAGATCGGGTGCGGCTTCGGCACCGAGGTGCCGGCCACGATCGGCTCGGAAGCCCACGGATGCACGGTTTCGCCCAGCTTGTAGTCGCCCGTGATGATCGGGTACGTGAAGCCCGGCTTGTCGAGATCCTCAACCTCTTCCAGATGAGGCAGCGGCGAGAAGACGCCGGTTCCGCCGAGGGCCTCCCACACCTTCTGTGCGGAGTGCGGCAGGAACGGGGCCAGCAGGTGGTTGGCGTCGGACACGGCCTGGGCGGCGGTGTGCAGCACGGTGCCGAGGCGGGCCGGATTGTCCTTGATCTTCCACGGTTCGGTGGCGGAGATGTACTTGTTGATGTCGCCGACCACGCGCATCGCTTCGGACAGCGCGTTCTTCTGGCGGTGGTTTTCGATGAGTCCGCCGACGGTTTCGAACGCGGCCTTGGTTTCGGCCAGCAGCGCACGGTCCTCGTCGGTGGCGGAAGCCTCGTCGAACGCCGGAATCTCGCCGAAGTTCTTGTTGATGAGGTTGGCCACGCGGTTCACCAGGTTGCCCCAGGATGCGGCGAGCTCCTCATTGTTGTGGCGCACGAACTCGGCCCAAGTGAAGTCGGAATCGGAGCTTTCCGGTCCGGCCACGGAGATGTAGTAACGCACGGCGTCCACGGGGTAACGGGCGAGGATGTCCTTCACGTAGATGACGATGCCGCGGGAGGACGAGAACTTCTTGCCTTCCATGGTCATGAACTCGGAGGCCACGACCTGCTCCGGCATGTTCAGCGGACCGAGCTTGCCGGTTTCGCCGCCCTTGGAGCCCTGGCCGTTGTAGGCCAGCATTTCGGACGGCCAGATCTGGGAGTGGAACGTGATGTTGTCCTTGCCCATGAAGTAGTAGCCCGGGGTGGTCGGATCGTTCCACCATGCGCGCCATGCCTCCGGGTCGCCCTTGCGGCGGGCCCATTCGATGGATGCGGACAAGTAGCCGATCACAGCGTCGAACCACACGTACAGCTTCTTGTTCGGGTTGTCGATCCAGCCCTTGACCGGCACCGGAATGCCCCAGTCGATGTCACGCGTGATGGCGCGCGGCTTGACTTCCTTGAACAGGCCGATGGAGAAGTTGATGACGTTGGTGCGCCAGCCTTCGCGGGTCTTGAGCCACGCGAGATTGGCTTCGGCGAGCGCCGGCAGGTCGAGGAAGAAGTGTTCGGTTTCCTCGAAGCGCGGGGTTTCGCCGTTGATCTTGGATACGGGGTTGAGCAGCTCGTCCGGGTCGAGTTCGTTGCCGCAGGCGTCGCACTGGTCGCCACGGGCTCCGTCGGCGCCGCAGATCGGGCAGGTGCCTTCGATGTAGCGGTCCGGCAGGGTGCGTCCGGTGGACGGGGAGATGGCGACTTTCTGCGTGCCCTTGTAGATGTAGCCGTTTTCGAGGCACTGTTTGAACAGTTCCTGCACGACCTTTTCGTGATTGCCGGTGGTGGTGCGGGTGAACAGATCGTAGCTCAGGCCGAGATCGCATAGGTCCTTGGCGATCACGCGGTTGTAGCGGTTGGCGAGCTCCTGCGCGCTCACGCCTTCCTTGTCGGCTTCCACCAGGATTGGGGTGCCGTGCTCGTCGGTGCCGGACACCATCAGCACGTCATTGCCCTTCATGCGCTCGTAGCGCGCGTACACGTCGGACGGCACGCCGAAGCCGGCGACGTGGCCGATATGACGGGGGCCGTTGGCATACGGCCATGCAACATTCACCAAAATATGACTCATGGTGCCCGATTATACAAAGCGCCATATCCCGTGTTTTCGGCGCATTCCGATTGGCGGAAGACGGGCGGATGGGGTCGATGACGTTCTCGCAGACCGGCCTGCATCAGGCTACGGTAGTCCACAAGGTTATCCACATTGTTGTATCACGCAACAATCATCGTCCACTTATCCACTTTTTTCGCGAAGCCGGTGGCACGCCGCTTTCCGTATCAGCTACGGTACCCCGCATGGATACCTCCCCTCCCCTTTTGGGCGACGCGACCTGCCCGGCCCCATTTGTTTGAATCGTTTGCATTCCCTAGGCGTGGTATGCAAACTTGACAACGACAACGCCTACTCGTATCACGATTCGCGCACGCTGTACGGCCGCGCCAGCATCATCTCAACGCTGATGCCGAGCCGTTCCGTGGCGTGCGCCGGCACCGCTGCGTGGGTGTGGTTGGGTGGCATGTTTCCCAACACGATCGACATCATTTCAAAAGCGCATTACCGAACGGCGAGGTACGGTCGCAAAGTCAGCGTTTTCAACCGACAGGCGCCCGACGAACATGTCACCGACGTCGGCCCGATCACCGTCACCACGCCCACACGCACCGCATGCGACCTTGCCATGAACTGCACGCCGGAAACGCAGTCGCCGGTCACGGAAATCGTATGCATGCTCATGCAGGAATTCCGGTTCCGCCCCGACGATTGCCTGCAGGTCATGCAGGAGGCCACCCATATTCGCAACGCGCCACGGGCACGCCAGTTTTTCCGGACGATTGACGGAAAGCAGTGACGGATATGCGCGAATCGCAACGGCCGTCGGAAAAACCACGGCAGACGAGACAGACGGGACAGACACGGCAAGCGTCTGCACAGTCGCGGCGCACGGCAAGCAAGAGATATGAAGAGCGCGCGAAACGTAGCAAACGTCATGGGCAACGACATGAACAGCATGGACACCATGGCAAACGCCACGAACGACGTCGCGCGCCGCCGAAATATCAGCCGCACGCGCGGCAGCGGGCATTGGTCGAACCGCCTGCGCCGCCGATCGAATTGACGCCGTTGGTGGCGTGCAGCGCCGACACCGCGCAAGATGTGCTGTGGCATATCGCGGAATATGCGCCGCGATTGCGCAAGTGGCTGGTCGCCAATCCTTCGGCGACGCCTGCGATGCTGGAATATCTTGCGCAGGTCGGCGGGCCAGGTGTTCCCGAAGCGCTGCGGATATTGCTGAAATCGTTGGAAATGAACGGTTCCGGAAGCGATCAGCTTCATCGCAAGCACGGCATTGTAGACCTGCTTGCGATTGGCGAGCGAGCCGTCAGACAGCGGATGTTCGGCGACAACCTGTGAAATCGCGTCCTTGATACGCAGGTTGTCTTCCTGCGCGCGGTCGACTGACAGCACCGCCAGATCCTCGATGGACAGCGTTGCAGGCGCGGCAGCGTCGGCCTCCTCCTCGGAAGCGCCGGCGATGACGAGCACCATTTCGCCACGCGGCGGATCGTCGACGACGCTTTGGCGGATTTCGGCGATGGCTCCGCGGCGGATCTGCTCGTAATCCTTGGTCAGCTCGCGGCACAACGCCATTTTGCGATTCGGTCCGAGCACGTCAAGCAGGTCGGCCATGGATTCGTCGATGCGGTGCAGGGTTTCGTAGAAGACGATGGTGCGACGTTCCGATTTGAGCGCGCGCAGTGCTGCACACGTTCGCTGTGCTTGCGCGGCAGGAAGCTTCGTAGCAGAAGCGGTCGGTCGGCAGGCCGGACAGGCACAGCGCGTCGAGCACGGCGGACGGGCCGGGAGCGCAGGTGACGGGCAGGCCGCGTTCGATGGCGCGGCGGACGATCGCCAGTCCCGGATCGTTGATGGTGGGCATGCCGCGTCGGATACGACGAGCACGGTGGCGCCTTGTTCGACCTGGTCGAGCAGGCCGTCGGCCTTGTCGCGTTCGTTGTGGTCGTGGTAGGCGACGACGCGGCCGGGCACGCGGATGCCGAGGCGGTTCGCGAGCGCGTATAGGCGGCGCGTATCCTCGGCTGCCACGATGTCGGCGCCTTCCATGAGGGCGATCAGGCGGGCGGACGCGTCGCCGGTGTTGCCGATCGGCGTGGCGGCGAGCACGACCGTTCCGCGCGGAATGTTGACGTCGGCGACCAGTCCGTCGAGCCCGAATTCGGCACGTTCCGTGGCTTGCGCGGTTTCCTCGGCATTTTCCGCGTTCTCGCCGATTTCGGCAATCTGACCAATATTTGTTTTCACGGTTTGTTTCACGGCGTTACCAGCTTCTCGGCATCAGTCTGTTCGCTCAAGTTCTCCATATTTCCAGTATCGCCCACAGCTCCCCAAACCATCAGCTCCCGCCATTTCTCCGTCTTTCGCAACCAACCAATCGAAACCCGACCAAACCACCGACGACGCCACACGTCCTCACCGGTAAATCAAAATGCACCCCTCACACATCCGGGTTTCCACCCGCCACGCATTCGGATTTTTCTTCGTACGACATTCGGATTTTCCTTTGCGTAGGATTCGGATTTTCTCAGACGGGGGTGAGACGGCGATTCAACACGACTTTGGACATGCCATCGATAGCATGGAATCATGCGTTATTTTGAAGATGAAATTTCCGGAATCGACGGCAGCACGGCCACGTTCGTCGGCTACTGCCTTGACAACAGCAACGAAATCGACCCGAATCGCAAGCGCCCGTCCGTGCTGGTGATTCCCGGCGGCGGCTACGAAATGACGTCCGACCGCGAAGCCGAACCAATCGCCATGCAATTCCTTGCAGCCGGCTTCAACGCGTTCGTGCTGCGCTATTCCGTGAAGCCGTCCATTTTTCCGGTCGCGCTGCTGGAAGCGGCCGAAGCGATGCGGCGGATCCGCACGCATGCCGACGAATGGCATTGCGATGCCGACGCGATCGCGGTGATCGGCTTTTCCGCCGGCGGCCACCTTGCCGCCAATCTTGCGACTTCCGCCAGCGACGACGTGCTCGCGGCACATGGTTACGACGCGGATGCGGTGCGCCCGAACGGCTGATGCTCGCCTACCCGGTGGTCACGTCCGGCCCGCTCGCCCACCGCGGCAGTTTCGATGCGCTGCTCGGCGACCGCAAGGCCGATCCGGAGGCGCTCGACGCGGTTTCGATCGAGAAGCATATCGATGCGAAGACGCCGCCGGTGTTCGTCTGGCATACCGTTCCGGACGATTGCGTGCCGTATGAGAACACGCTGATGCTCGTCGACGCTTGCAAGAAGGCGGGCGTGAGTGTCGAGGCGCACCTGTTCCCCAGCGGCGGCCACGGTCTGTCGCTCGGCACCGCCGAAACCGCATGGCAGGGGGTCAACGGCATCGAACCGTGCGTGCAGGTCTGGCCGAAACTTGCGATCGCGTGGATGCGTCGTACATTTGCGGATACCGACGCTGCCACGACCGGCTCTGCCACAGCCGACGCGATTGCCGAATAATCGCCATTCCTGCGTTTTTTTCCGCGTCTTTTCACGTCTTTTTTGTCGCACGACTTCGCTTTTCGGACCAAAAAATCAAGTCGTGCGACATTTAATCGAGTAAAAATACCCTCTAACCGGCATTTTCCGGTCGAAAACGACACTTAGGGGGTATTCGGCGTCGCACGACTTGAAAATAACCGCCAAAAATCAAAGACGTGCGACGTTTTGCGCCACCTAATCGCCAAAATCAGATGGGACGCGACTCGTGCACCATCTGACGATCGCCGTAATACAACGAGTTCAGGCCAGGATTCGCCGGCGTGCCCCACGCGGACGCGGACGCGCCGGACGCACCGGACAGCCGCTGAGCACGCTGGACAGCTGCCGGACAACCATTGAACAACCACCGGGCACCACCGGCCGAACACCACCTACAAGCACACGCACATAGGCTCCCATAGGCACATATTGACGATTTGTGCAGATTTGCCACCCGTCGTCGCACTGCGACGCACACTGCATAGACCCGTTGGTAGTCTGTGATTGGTTCGCAACGGCACATTCGTTGCGCCCGATGGAAAAGCAAGCCACACGAACCGACCCCGCGCAACCGCGCAAAACCACACAGAGAGACCTATGAATATCATCAATTTCTTCGTCAACCTCATCAAGGACCCCCGTACCGCGATCGCCAGCTGGATTGCCATGGGCGTCGCGCCGACCCTCGGCTTCATTTTCCTTATCGTCTTCATTGAGACCGGCGTGGTGTTCTTCCCGTTCCTGCCGGGCGATTCGCTGCTGTTCGCGGCCGGCTTCTTCGCCGCCCCCGACGCACAGACCGGCGTGTCAGCGCTGCCGCTGTTCGCGCTGCTACCGGTGGTCTGGTGCGCCCCGATCATCGGCGACCAGTGCAACTACTGGATCGGCCACTTCTTCGGACGTCGCATCATCGAATCCGGCAAAGTCAAGGCCATGACCCCGGAGCGCATCGAGAAAACCGAGAAGATGATTGAGAAGTGGGGCCCGCTGGCCGTGTTCCTTGGCCGTTTCTTCCCGTTCATCCGCACGTTCATGCCGTTCATTTCCGGTATTTCCGGCATGCGCTGGAGCCGTTTCACGCCGTTCTCGGTGCTCGGCGGCCTGTGCTGGTCGACGTTGTTCACGCTGCTCGGCTATTTCTTCGGTGGCATTCCGGCCGTGCAGAAGCATTTTGAATTGGTGATTATTGCGATTCTTGTGCTGTCGCTGATTCCGACAATCGTTGGTCTGCTCAAGGCCAAGTTCGGCAAGAAGAAGCCGGCTGCCGAAGACACTGCGGAAACCGCCGACGCCGAATAAGCAGCGTTCAATCGTCGTAAAAATATCGGCGAATACAACGCAAGCACAACACGCGGAGTGTGGAATTGCATTTTTCCACACTCCGTACTAATATTTCGAGAGTTGTCTTGCTAAACAAGGTGACGCACATGGGGCTGTAGCTCAGTTGGTAGAGCGCTTCGTTCGCATCGAAGAGGTCGCGGTTTCGACTACCGTCAGCTCCACGAAGCCCGCTGCATTCATTCCACCGCAGCGGGCTTTTTCTTTTGTCTTCCGCCGTTTCCGGTATTTCTTGCGATTCCCGTACGCACTTTCCAGCGCTCTTCGCACCGTGCATACGCCCGTCCGCACGCACGCACCGCGCCGTCCGCACCGGCCACGCAAACGCAACCCAGCCGAATCGCCATACATGCCGACTTCTAAAAAGCCATTTAACGGGGTCATTTTCGCGATTTTTACGATTTTAACCCCGTTAAAATCGCATTTTTCGCAAAACCCGTACGATAGTCCACGTCAAACAGTCCACACAAACCCAAAAATACGTTAAACTAGCGTTTTAACGGGGTCATTTTTGCAATTTTCGCAATTTTGACCCCGTTAAACCACATCTCAGGGATTATCGGTATCTAAAAAGTCACAAGGAGCACCACATGAGCACCTATCGCAGAGAGCACTATTTGGCCAAGCTCCGTCCTTTCTACAACGATTCCGGTCTCATCAAAGTAATCACCGGCATCCGCAGATGCGGCAAATCCAGCCTGCTCATCACAGTTCTCAACGAGCTCTTTGAGCAGGGAATCCCTGAAACCAATCTCATCTACCTCAACCTCGATCGCCGCGAATACCGCAACGTGACCACTCCGGACCAACTCGATCAACTCATCGAACAAGCCATGTCGAATGCCTACGGTGCAGGACTGCGTTATCTGTCATCGATGAAGTACAGAACGTGAAAGGCTTCGAAACCGTCATCAACGGCTGGCGGGAGGAAGGTAATTGCTCCATTTTCATCACTGGCTCAAATTCCTATCTGCTGTCCGGAGAGCTTGCCACGAAACTTACCGGCCGCTATATCAAGCTGGAAATGTTCACCCTTTCCTTTCAGGAATACCTCGGCATGCGGAATTTCCTAAACAAACCGGAAATTCCGGTATCGCAAGCCTTCCGCGACTATCTCACATACGGCGGGTTCCCGAAATCGCTGGAATATGACGATCCCGACGCAAAAGCCGCATATATTCAAGACGTCATCGGGCAGATCTTCAACAAGGACATCACCGCCCACAAAAAGTACGCAATCGCGATACTTTCACCCGTGTGCAGGACTATCTCATCAATAATTTCGCAGCGCCCACGAATCTTTCCAGCATTATCGCGTATCTGAAACACAGCGAAGGCATCAGCATCAAACGCGAAACGCTTGCCAGCTACGTCCGTTTGCTGGAAAGCGCCAAAATCCTCTACAAGTGTCCTCGCTTCGATCTGAAATCCCGCAAGTCGCTCAGGGGCGGGGAAAAATACTATCTTGCCGATCCCGGTATCCGGTTCGCCCGTAATACCGATACGCGAGTCAGCTACGGTCCGTCACTGGAGAACGCGCTATATACGCATCTGCGGTCGAAAGGCTATGACGTCAGCGTCGGCACCATCGGCAAACTTGAATGTGACTTCATTGTCCGAAAGCGCAACCAGTACGCCTATATCCAAATGTCTATGAGCGTTCAGGATCCGCAGGTCGAGGAACGCGAATATCGCCCGTTCAGCAAATTGGCGGACGGGTATCCGAAATACCTGTTCACATTGGATCCGCTACCATTGCAGCGCGACGGCGTACGTCACCTCAATCTCATGGAATTTCTGCAAAACGACGGCGATATCGACTTCGATTAAACATTAATAATGGTGATTATGTCGTGTGGCGCGCCGGTTGTGCAGACGCACCACACGCATTGCGGAGGCGTCAGGCGTTGCGGCTACGTACGTAGCGTCGAGCGTGGCGGCGGTGATGCCATCGTAGCCGTTGATTGAGGCGAATTGCGGGCCGTTGGAATTGTCGATGCGCATGAAGCCGGTCTGGCCAAGCGTGGTGGCACCGGATGCGGCCGCGGAGCGCAGGCCGGACATGGAATCCTCCACCGCGATGCAATACTTCATGTCTTCGGGCGCGATGCCAAGCTTGCGGCCCGCCGCAAGATACGGTGCGGGCGACGGCTTCTTCTCGACATCGTCATCGCCGCACACGTAACCGGCGAACGTGCCGTCCAGCGCCTGCGCGATCAGGTTTTCCGCCAGATGACGCGGCGATGTGGTGACAAGCATCGACGGCACGCCCGCCTCCTTCAGCGACAGCAGCACGTCTTCGACGCCATCGATCCACGGAATGCGTTCGAATTCCTTCTGCGCAACATAATCGATCATGCCCTTGCCGATTTCTTCGATCGACAGCTTGCAGCCGTGCTCCACCATGCGGCGGGCCACGTCCGGAACCGGCGTTCCGGAACCCTGCCAAGCGAGGTCCTCATCCCAGTATCCGCCGTGGTCGGCTGCGATTTTCAGCTCGCCTTCGTGCCAATACGGTTCGGAATCGATCAACGTGCCGTCCATGTCCCAGAACACGGCTTTGAGCATCAGCTTCGAAACTTCCTGGGCGCCGTTCTGGATACCGTTGTTCAGCTCGGTCATTACGTTTCCTCGCAATCGTTACGCTTCGTTCTCCGATAGCTACATTCTTCGTCAGCTACGACCATTTCAGCAGAGCGGCACGACGGAAGCGCTTCAGCGCGCAGAAAAAACGGGACGGTTCCATCAAGCCGGTCCGCCAATCGGTTCATACCAATCGGCTCGCACCAATCGGTTCACGCAAACCGACTCATGCACAAGCCAATTCGCGCAAGCCAACGCAGCAACCAACCCATAGCAACGGAGGCACTTGGAAATCCCCCAAGTGCCTCCGCAACGAACAACGCATCCGACGAAATCGGTCGGCCGCAATCGCAGCAATCCGTCATAGACCCCTTTTAGACGAATCGCAAGACTTGCGTGCGACTACTCCTGAGTCTCCTGCTCCTGAGCGGCCTTCTCGCATTCTCCGCCTTCCAGCGGGCGATGCAACGCTCGACGCGCTTGTAGCCGATGATCTTCGGATCCAAGCCGGCCTCGCGGAAAATCGCGGCAGGCGAGCCACCCTCGGCATACCTGCGCATGCAGTCGTCACGGAATTCCTTGGAATAGCAAATTCGATACTGAGTGACTGATTCCACAGCATCGAGAGACCCCAGGTATTTGCGGGTCTTTGCGGTGAACGCAACTCTTGGCACTGTACGCTCCTAACCTTTCTGTATCCACCGCATGCCTCCCCCGATTCTTCGCGGAAATAAGCAGTCATATTTCATCGAAGCTGTGGGCCAGCCGGAAGAAATACGAACTTCAACGCGGATACGTAATATTATTCCTCACAATAGAGACATCATTGCGAGACAGATGCGGCGTTATGAGTAGTTGCATACCAAAAATCGGGCATACCCCCGCGATATATGCCCGATTTTGCTGTTTTTTTAGATTTTTTTAAGGTTTTCCAGCGCTTTTCAGGAAAGTCAGCGAATGGGCTGTCAGCGAATTCCCCAAACTACCACTGACCTGGAGCCCATATCGTCCCCCTCTTCCGCACGTTCCGCCCGTACGGATTCGCGCGACGGAAGCTGCCGTGCATCGGCTCGCAGCTGCCTGCGCCACATGCGCGCGCGCTGGGACCGCTCGACTTCCACGATGCCACCGTCCGCGTCCGCGGCGAACACGCTGGAACCGGCCGGCTTGCGCAGCCGCTCCACTTGGCGGCGCAGCTCGCGGTTCTCTTCCTCAAGTTCGAGGATGCGCGTGATTCCAGCCAGGTTGATGCCCTCCTCCTGGCTGAGTTGCTGCGCCTGCGCGAGCCGTGAGATATCGCGCAGCGAATAGCGTCGCGCGCCACCTTCCGTACGTTGCGGTACGACCAAGCCAAGGCGATCGTACTGGCGCAGCGTCTGCGGATGCACGTTGGCGAGCTCGCGGCCGCACCGACCGAGAAGACGGGCAGCTCGATGTCGAAACCGACTTCGGCGGCACCGTCCAGGTCGGCCCGGCCGGCCACGATCGCCATGGCGCACATTTCATACAGCCGCTTGATCTGCCGTGCGGCGCGCGCTTGGGAGGCTTGGGAAGTCCGCGATGAGCGTGCCATGGCGGTCAGCGTTCCCGAGCGAGCTCGTCGGCGAAGTCACCGCATGCCTTGTCGAATTCCTTCGCGGCATGCTTGGCAACGAGGTTCGGATGCTCCGGAATGCGGATTTCCACACGACCGACCAAATCGCCGTTCTCGTGCGGATTGGCCACGCCCTTGCCTGCGATGCGCACTTCCGCGCCGCTGGACGAGCCGGCGGGCACTTTGAAGGTGATTTCGTTGCCGTCGATGTCCTTCGCCGTCACTTTCGCGCCGTTCACGGCTTGGCTGACGGTGATGGGCAGCGGCATGATGATGTCACGTCCGCGCAGGGTGAATTTCGGGTCTTCGGCGACGGTGATATGCAGGTACAGATCGCCGTTTTTGCCGCCATTGCGGCCCGGCTTGCCCTTACCGGTGAGACGGATCTTCTGCCCGTCGTGCACGCCGGCGGGGATGTGCGTCTTGAACTTCTTGCCGTCCGCGGACAGCGAAACCGTGGCTCCCTTGACGGCCTGGCGGAAGGTCAGGCGGATCTTGGAGTTGCGGTCCTCGCCGTTTTCCGGCTGCGGCTGCTCGTAATCGTCAGCGCCGTAGCGTTCGTAGACGGAGCCTGCGCCCGGGCCGCCCGCACCGCCGCCGAACATCGAGAAGATGTCGTTGAGGTTCGGATTGCCGCCGCCATTGGTCTGGAAGCGGATACGCGAGCCATTGCCGCCCATGCCTGCGCCGCCGCCGAACATCGAGCCGAAGATGTCGGAGAACGCGCCCGCGTCGAAGCCGCCCTGGCCGGAACCGCCGGCGAAACGCGCGCCGCCCATGCCGAACTGGCGAATCGCATCGTATTTCTGACGATTCTCCTTGTTGCTCAGCACGTCGTACGCTTCGGAGATGTCCTTGAACTTCTCCTCCGCTTCCTTCGTCTTGTTCAGGTCGGGATGGTATTTGCGCGCCAGCTTGCGGTACGCTTTGGTGATTTCGGCGTCGGTGGCGTCTTTGGAGACACCGAGGACTTATAGAAATCCTTGCTCAGCCATTCATTCTCAGCCATGATGTGCCTCCTTTCGTGAGTTTTCATGCAGTAAAAAGTACAGTTTTTCAAACTTTCAAACAGTTGTCGTTGAACCGTTGTTTCAGGTAATCGAAGGCCCCTCGTTTTTCAGAGGGGCCCGATTACTCGTCACATGCGTTTCGCGCGGATACGCGGATTGTGCGAATGCGCGATCAGTTCTGCGGAGAAGCCACGACCACACGGGCCGCGCGGATCACGCGGTCGCCGATGCGGTAGCCGGCTTCCACCACGGTGTCGACGGTTTCCTTCTCGGCATTCGGATCCGGCTTGTGCAGGATCGCGTCATGCTTCGTCGGGTCGAAATCCTCGCCCTTTTCGCCGAACTTCTCAACGCCGAACTTCTCGAACGCCTTGTCGATCTTGTTGGCGACGGCCTTGAACGAATCGTCCATTTCGCTGTGTTCGCGAATGCGGTCGATGTCGTCGAGGGCCGGCAGCAGGGCGGTCAGCACGTCGATGATGCCGTGCTGACGGAAGCGTTCCTGCTCCTTCTGCGCGCGGTTGCGGAAGTTGATGAACTCCGCGCGTTCGCGCTGCAGTGCCTCCAAGTATTCGGCGGCTTCCTTCTTGGCCTGGCAAGGGGGGTCAGCGTATCGTCGGCCTTGCCGTCGGCAGCGCCTGCCTTGTCAGCACCGTCAGCGGCAGCGGAATCGCCATTTTCTTGCGATTGCGCGGCAGCCGGCTGAGCTGCACCTTCCTGCGTTGCGCCAGCGGCGGAATCGGCGGAAGCGCCGTCAGCAGCGGAAGCGGCGGCCGGGGCGGCCTGCCCGGACAGGTCATCCATGTCGGGCAGGTCGTTCAGGTACTCGTCCTTGTTGAAATCGGACATGATTACTTGTTGTCCTTGTCGTCATCGTCCACGACTTCGGCGTCAACCACGTCGTCGTCGGAGCCGTTGGAAGCGGAGCCGGCAGCGCCTGCGCCAG
>ENA-OQEX01000134-OQEX01000134.1-human-gut-metagenome-genome-assembly--contig:-NODE-134-length-44599-cov-14.022643_pt1 | contig 44599 bp, 44 predicted proteins | sample MGYA00242802_ERZ504649 | MGnify/ENA primary metagenome ERZ504649 (study PRJEB26092, sample SAMD00036194) | human gut metagenome | host: Homo sapiens | study: EMG produced TPA metagenomics assembly of...
TACACGAGTTGAACTATTGTACGGAAAGAACCACGTTTCCGCAGCCCACACTACATTCCCGTAAGAACCCGCAATCTTCCACCCACTCATTGGGCACTCATTTAAGTCTGTCCCCAGTGAGCGCCCAACCGCCCTTGTTGAGCATAAGTCAGCGAAAACCCGTACACGCGAGCAAGGTGACGTGAAATGAAAGGGCGCAGACCTTATGGTCGCGCCCTTGAAATTGAACGTCAGATTGCCGCGTGTACGGGTTTGCAGCGTCGAGCCGTTACGCGGTTTGGTAAAACCGCGTAACAAATTACGCGAGTTTGGCTCCGACGATCTTTGCCGCGGCCGGCTTATCGAAGTTGCCGCCAGTGGCCTTGCCGAGTGCACCCATAACCTGGCCCATCTGCTTCTTGGACGTGGCGCCCAGCTCGGCGATGACCTGCTCGATCAGAGCCTCGAGCTCCTCGCCCGAAACCTGCGCGGGCAGCAGGCTCTCCAGAATCTTGACCTGCTCGGTCAGGTTGTCGGTACGCTCCTGGTCGGTGCCGGCCTTGATGGACATCTCCAGTGTCTCGCTCGTCTGCTTGATCAGACGCTTGATCATGCTGTTGACGTCTTCCTCGGTCACATCGCGGCGCTCATTGACCTCGATATTCTTCACCTCGGCCTTAACCTGGCGAATGATGGACAGGCGAACCTTGTCCTTGGCTTCATGGCCGCGATCATTTCCTTCTGCAGATCTTCGTTGGTCATCTGCAAATCCTCTCTAATAGCGTGGGCGGCACTCGCGCGAGCACCGCCCCATGATTACTCAGTCGTCGACGAATCGTCGGTCGAACTCTTGGTGATGCCCTTCAGACTCACGTTATAGGGTACGTCCTTGGGCATGGGGTTGACGGTAATGTCGGCGTCCTTCTTGTACTGCTCCAGCCACTCACTGTACGCGGTACTGGCCGCCTGCGTCTTCACCACGTTGGAGACGTACTTCTTGATGGCCTTGGGCACCTGGTTGATGTCATCAACCTGATTATCGACATGGAAGTAGTCGGTGCACTTGATGATGTGGTAGCCATAGGTCGACTCGATGACTTCGCTCACGTCGCCCTTGTTGAGCCCCTCGAGCGCCGTCTGGTAGCTGTCGACAAAGGTGGTGAGCTTATCCCAGCCCACATCGCCCTTCTTCTCCTTGGAACCGGTGTCCTCGGAGTACTGCTCAACGGCGTCCTCAAAGCTCAGCTCACCGGAGTTGATCTTGTCCAGGCACTCCTGCGCCTTGGCCTTGGCGGCAGCCTTGTCCTCGTCGGAAGCGTCGGAATCAACCTTGATCAGGATGTTCGACGAGCGACGGGCGTCGTTGTAGCTGGACAGGTTTTCGTTGATGTAATCGACAATCTCGCTGTCCTTGGGTTTGCTCGTGGGCGCGACGGCATCCTTGAGTTTCTGCTGCGCCAGACTCTCCTTGAGCGAATCCTTGTAGGTATCCTCGGTATAGCCGTAGGTCTTGAGGGTCTTCTTAAAGGCTTGGCACCGCCCGCGCTCTTGCACGCGTCCTTCCAAGCCTTCTCGACCTCCTCGTCCGACACCGTCACGCCGTTCTCCTTCTGTGCCTGTTGAAGCAGAATCTGCTGCGTGTAGGAGTCGATGAGTTGCTTGCGATACTTCTTGGGCGTGAGGTCGTTGTCGACCAGATACTGCGCCCAGTCCTTGTCCTTGGTGTAGCCGTAGGACGTGCGCATGCTCATGATCTGCTTGGTCACGGTGTCCTCGGTGAGGTTGGTGCCGTTGATAGTAGCAGCAACACCGCCGGTCAGCTTGTAGCCCGAGGTGTCCTCGGCCTGCGACATAAGGCCGGAGCACGCCATCGCCGAGACGGAAAGCAGCATCGCCAGCACGCCGATGACCACCAGAACGATCTTGACGGTCTTGGACACGCGGGTCTTGCGCTGCTTCTTGCGAGAGTTGGAGGCGGCGCGAGCCTGCTGCTCGGGCGTCGGCTCGAGTGCGGGGTTCTTTTTCTTATTTGCCATAGTTGGCCTTTCGCATAACGAATCGAACAAACGCCATTGTGTCACAACGCAGCCCCCGCGGCACGCTTGGTGCATTGGGGACAGGTTAATCTGCACCATTTTGGTGCAAAGGGGACAGCTCTGGCAGCCGGCAGTAGGAGCGTTCCTTTTCTGCCGGCAGTTAGGGACAGTCCCTAAGTGCCGGCACATAAGGAACGTCCCTAGGTGCCGGCTTAGCCCCACCTTAGAAGTGGCGGCGGATGGCGTCGACCATGCCCTGCGGCGTGGTCTGGCCGAGCACGTCGGCTGCGGCATCGGCGTCCATAAAGATGTTCATGAGCGCCTGCAGAGCCTCGACCTGGCCGCCCGGCTCGGCGATGCCAGATTGATGACGATCTGCGCCGGCACCGGAGCGCCCATGCCAGCCATAGCGTTAAATGTCACGGGCGCGGAGGGCTTCACCACCGCGATATAGGGCTTGGCCACAAACCCCGGATCGGTATGCGGAATGGCAATGTTTGCCGCCGGCATGGCAAGACCCGTGGGATAGGCATCCTCGCGCGTGCGAACGGCGTCGAGCCAACCGTCGGCAATGTAGCCGCGCGGAGCAAGCTCACTCTCGAGTTGCGCAAACACCTCACCCGGCGTCGCACACTCCCAATCAAAAAACACCAGCTCAGGCGTAAACAGCGCTTCGTTATCCGCCATGCGCTCACCTCTCTCACCTAGTCATTCAGGAACGTCCCCGATGATACCCAAAACAAAAGGTGGCCACGCGCGCCTTGGCGCCAATGACCACCCTGACCACTCAACTAAATTGTACTGTGCGCCGCTAGACGCGGGGCGCATCAATTGCGACCTTGCCGCTCTCCAGCACGTGGACGCGGCCGTCGGCGAGCATTTGCACGACCTCGGGATACAGCACGTGCTCAATCGCGTGGATGTGCTCCTCGAGCGCGTCGACATCCCAGCCTCCTCGACAGCCAGCGCACGCTGGGCGATGATGGGACCGTTGTCGTAGACCTCGTTGGCAAAATGCACGGTCACGCCAGTTACCTTGACGCCGCGCGCAAAGGCATCGTCAATCGCATGCGCACCGGTAAAGCTCGGCAGCAGCGCCGGATGCAAGTTGACCACGCGGTTGGGAAACGCCGCCAGCAGCGGTGTGTGCACCATGCGCATATAGCCGGCCATCACCACGTACTCGCAGCCGCGCTCGAGCAGCTCGTGCGCGATGATCTCGTCGGCGGCAATAGGGTCGGCATAGACATCCTTGGACAGCGTGAGCGTCTGGATGCCCGCGCGCTCAGCGCGCTGCAAACCCTTAGCCGAAGGACGGCTCGACACCACAAGCTCAATCGAGGCGTTGAGCTTACCGGCGGCGATCAGATCGATCAGCGCCTGCAGGTTGGTACCCGAACCGCTGATGAGCACACCGATCTTGAGCGGCTCGACCGTATCGGTGCCGGTCGGACGGGTGTAGGGCACAAAGCCCAGGCCCTCACTAGCAGCCATCTGCTCGTTAGCGCTCATCGGAGTACACGACCTTACCGGAACCCTCGACGCACTCGCCCACGCGGAACGGCTTCTCGCCCAGCGCGACCAGGGCTTCGGTAACCGCGGCCTCGTCCTCGGGGGCGACGATCAGGCACAGGCCGACGCCCATGTTGAAGGTCTTGCATGCCTCGTTGGGCGCGAGCTCGGCCTGACGCGACACGTAGGTGATGACGGGCGGAACGTCCCAACCCATCTCGGCGCCGTTGCGGGTGACCACGGCGTCGACGTCGTCGGCGAGTGCACGGTTGAGGTTCTCGGTAATACCGCCGCCGGTGATGTGGGCGATAGCATGCACGTTGACGCCGCCGCGCAGCAGCTCCAGGATCGGCTTGACGTAGATGCGCGTGGGGGCCAACAGAGCGTCTGCCAGCGATGCACCGCCGAGCTCCTCGAGCGGACGGCTCAGCTCCTCGGCCTTAGCGGCGGCCTCGGGCGTGCCCGGCTTAATGCCGTCGACGCCAATGACCTTACGCACGAGCGAGTAGCCGTTGGAGTGCACGCCGGTGGAAGGCAGGCCCAGGATCACATCGCCCGGGCGGACGTTTGCGGGGTCGAGCATCTTGGGACGGTCGACGACGCCCACGGTAAATCCGGCAAGGTCGTAGTCGGCAGGAGCCATGACGCCCGGGTGCTCGGCCATCTCACCGCCCACGAGCGCGCAGCCCGCGAGCTTGCAGCCGTCGGCCACACCCTTGATGATCTTTGCCATGTGCTCGGCCTCGATGTGACCGATGGCGACGTAGTCCAGGAAGAACAGCGGCTCGGCGCCCGAAGCCAGAATGTCGTTGACGCACATAGCGACCAGGTCCTGGCCCACCGTCTCGTGACGGTCCATGATCTGGCGAGCACGAGCTTGGTGCCCACGCCGTCGGTACCGCTAATCAGGATCGGGTCTTCCATATCCTTAAGCGCGGCAGCCGAGAACAGGCCACCGAAGCCGCCGATGCCGCCGATAACCTCGGGGCGATTGGTGTCCTTGACCATCTGCTTAATCGCGTCGACGGCGCGGCCGCCCTCAGCGGTATCGACGCCGGCATCCTCATACGTCACATGCTTGCTGTCGCTCATCTGAGCCTTCCTCTCCCACTACCGTGCGCCGCGCGGGCGCCAAACGGTGCTCATAGTTGTCCTCGATTCGGTGCATGCCATAACAGCACGCGCCGTCATATCAACAAAACAGCAGGTAAAACCTACCAAAATAAACCTGTCCCCATATGGCAGGTTTTATGCCTCGCCGTGCTCCTCTTCCCAGCTGCGGTCGTCGTATTTCTCGATCACGGCGTCGTCGTCAAAGTGCAGCGGCTTGTCCAGGTTGCGGGGCTTAAAGCCTCCATAAACTTGTCGCGGCCAAAGCTCTCGGGAATCGCCACGGGGTAGCGGCCGGTAAAGCACGCATCGCAGTAACCGCCCTTGGGCATGACCTTAAGCAGGCCCTCGACCGAAAGGAAGGCCAGCGAATCGGCGCCGATATACTCGCAAATCTCGTCGACCGTCTTGTTGGCGCTGATAAGCTGCGACTGCACGTCGGTATCGATACCGTAGAAGCACGGCCAGATGACCTCGGGCGAGTTGATGCGGATATGAATCTCCTTGGCGCCGGCGTTGCGCAGCATCTTGACGAGCTGCACCATGGTGGTGCCGCGCACGATGGAGTCGTCGATGACGACCAGGCGCTTGCCCTCGATGTTGTCGCGCAGCGGGTTGAGTTTCATACGCACGCCCATGGCGCGCAACTCCTGCGTAGGCTCGATAAACGTACGGCCCACGTAGCGGTTCTTGATAAGGCCCTCGCCAAAGGGAATACCGCTCTCGTGCGAATACCCCTCCGCAGGCGGCAGGCCGGAGTCGGGCACGCCGATGACCAGGTCGGCCTCGACAGGCTCCTCATGTGCCAGCTGACGACCCATGTCGTAACGGCAGGCATAGACGCTCTTGCCGTTCATGATGGAGTCGGGGCGGGCAAAGTAGACCTGCTCAAAGATGCAGTTGGCGGGCTCTTCGGCTGCAGGCACGCCCTGCTCGGATACCAGGCCCTCGGCGCTGATGCGCAAGATCTCGCCGGGACGGACGTCACGGACGTACTCGGCACCCACGATGTCGAGTGCGCAGGTCTCGGAAGCAACGACCCAGCCGCCGGCGCGCGTGACACGGACGGCGGAGTCGACCGTCGCGGCGCCGTCCTGCGACGGCAGCTGCGAAACGGCTGCGGCATCGGCCTGGTCCAGACCCTCGTCCACCAGCTTGCCCAGCACGAGCGGGCGAATGCCGTGTGGATCGCGGAATGCGTAGAGCGCCTGCTCGTTGATGAGCGTCATGGCGTAGCCGCCGCGCACGAGCTCCATGGTCTTGCGAATACCCTCGCGCAGGTGGCCCGTACGCTGGGTAAAGTAGCCGATAAGCTTGGTCGCGACCTCGGAATCCGAATTGGAGAGGAACGGCACGCCCAGCTCGATCAGCTGACGGCGCAGCTCGTCGGTGTTGACGAGGGTGCCGTTGTGCGCGAGCGCGATAATGACGCTGTTGATGGTAGAGAGGTGCGGCTGAGAGGCTTCCCAGCTCTTGGCACCGGCGGTGCCATAGCGCACGTGGCCCACGGCCAGCTGGCCGGAGAGCGTCGACAGGTCGGCGTTGGAGAACACGCGGTCGAGCAGGCCAGATCTTTGCGGACCATAACCGTGCCGCCGTCACCCACGGCGATTCCAGCCGATTCCTGGCCACGGTGCTGCAGCGCACGCAGGCCAAAGTACGTCAGTCGAGCCACGTCGCGATCGGGCGCCCATACGCCGAAAATGCCACATTCCTCATGCAGCTGGTCGGAGTCCGGATCATACGTCGACATGGTGTTCACCTGTCCCGCGGCACGCTCGGCCGCGCGGATGGTTTCTTGAGACATGGTATCCCCTCAGAGCCTCGTATTTTTGGCGTTACCCGCCTTATTATACGCACGGCGCGACGTGCTCCCCAGCGCATGAGCAGCGCTTTTTAAAAGCCCACCGAGCTAATAATCAGTTTTGTTGCCAAACATTTTATCGGTCTGTCCAGTGTAAGTGCCCGCGCCCCCAGATGGCCGCCGCGTCTGCCGTTGGGGATTACAAAGTTGCAATTGGGACGTTCGTCCTGTCTTTTGGCAGGTCGGCGGCGTATCCTTATAACCTACAACAAAGCGAGAAAGGTTCTGTATGGATCGAAACGAACTCGACCCTAGCGTCCCCAGCGCCACAGAGGTCAAGAAGATTCCCCTCATCATTAAGGTGTACGCCGTCCTGTGCATCCTTTCCGGCGTGGGCACGCTCCCGTCGGTCGCTGCCTTTATGTGGCAGGTCATCACGGCACTTGTTAACGGCAACGCCACCGAAAAGCTCGGCGACAACACGCTCGTCGCAGTCGGCCTTATCGTCGCCGGCATCATGCTCTCTGCGGCAAGTGCCGTCATCCTAATCATCTTTGGCCTGGACTTATCAAAAACCAGCGCCGCAACGCCGCCCGCCTGTCCTACATCCTTATTGCATTCACCGTCGTCGAGCTTTTGGTCGAGTGATGCTCCAGGGTATCGGGCCCTTCTTGCTGCGCCCCGCTATTCAGCTCGGCATCCTCATCGCGCTTTCGGCCACCGTCGACCCCACGCTGCGTCAGGAGCGCGAGCTGCAGCGCCGCCTGCAGGAGATGCTCGACCGCGATGCCGCCGCCGAGGGCATGCTCGGCCGCGATGAGACCGGCGAGGGCTACATCAAGCTCAACTACTTCAACCTGTTCTGGGTATTCTTCGTCTGCTGCGTACTGGGACTTATCTTGGAGGACATCTGGCACATGACGGTCAACGACCCGGGCGTCTACCAGGACCGCGCCGGCATGCTGTTTGGCCCTTTCAGCCCCATCTACGGATTTGGCGCCGTGCTCATGACCATGGTGCTTAACCGCTTCTACAAAAAGAACCCCATCATCATTTTCCTGGTGAGCGCTGTGCTCGGCGCGAGCTTTGAGGTGTTCGTGGGCTGGTTTATGCAGACCGCGTTTGGCGTGGTCTCGTGGAGCTACTCGCACATAACGCTGTTTGGTTTGCCCGATCCGCTCGTGGTCCTCACGGGCGGACGCACCTGCACGGGCTTTGCCTGCCTGTGGGGCCTAGGTGGCCTCATCTGGATCAAGCTGCTGCTACCGAGGCTGCTTAAGCTCATCAACAAGATCCCCTGGAAGAGCCGCTACTCGGCCACCGTCATCTTTACCGTCATTATGCTGGTCGACGGCGTCATGACGCTGCAGTCGCTCGACTACTGGTACCAGCGCGTTAACGGCACGGAGCCGGACATTCCCGTCGCACAGTTCTACGGCAAGTATTTCGATAACGACTACATGGAGAACCGCTTCCAGAGCATGACCATGAGCCCCAAGGACGCCACGCGCGTTTAGCGCCCGCCGCGCCCAAAACGCAAAATGCCCGCCGGTATCACACGTACCGGTGGGCATTTTTATAAACGATCCTTCTATCGACGCAATCCTCTATGCCTCGCGCTCGACCTCACTCACGCATTCGTTCTTGATGGTGCCAACGAGCGCCTGCAGTGCATCGACCACGTGTGGGCGAATGTCCCCGCCGATAAGCACGAGCATGATGTCGTCACCTACGGTAAGCTCGCCGCTTGCCAGCCACACGCGCACATAGCCGATACCCGGCATCGCGCGCGTAGTCTCGATAGCAGACCGTACCTTTTCGGCGTCGTAGTCAAAGACCATGCCGCCCACCCTGTGGCCTGGCGCCACGCCATCGGTCTCGACTCCGCGCACCTCAGCCTTGGGCGTCGCGCGCACCACACCGTTATGCGTCAGATACATCCCACAGCCTGCCGCCGAAGCATCGGCCTTGGCCTCGCGCAGCCAAGCATCAATCGAAGGCATCAATTTGCCACTCTCGAGCATCATTTCTCCCTTACCGTCGTCGAGTAGCCAATTTGGGACGGGGCCTTTTTAGCTACTCTCGAACAACTTATTCCTCGACCGGCGTGAGCACCATGACGGCGCGTGTGTTGCTCAGCGACAGCGAACGACAGGTCACAAGCGTTACAACCTTAGTTGCCGAAGCGGCACGATCGGTAGCATCACTCGCCACGGCGGAAGCGCCGTCGAGCATCTCGGACAGGTAGTTCTTGAGTCCGTCGTCGCCCTCAAAATTGGTCGTGCGCGCTTGGCATACGTGTCCTCGACCACCTTGGTCGCCAGCGGACGCAGCTTATACGTCGCATCGCGCGTGATGTAGTACACAAACTCGATGCTATCGAACGTCGCCTGATCAGTGGTGTCCGAAATCACGTTGAACATCGATCCGTCGTTCATATGGTGGCCGTAGATCGTGGTCTGCTGGTCGACCATTCCCGGCGCGGTGTCATCGCTATCCAGGAAAATGGCACCGGACGCGTTAGCCGTTCCGTCGAACAGCGTGTTGAGGTATTTGGAGTTGTTGTTGGTCTGCACCACGGGATAGTTGATATTGGTTCCCGGCACGTAAATCCAACCCACAATCTCGGGGTTCGTCTGAGCAAGCGCATCAAAGTCGATAATCGGCACGCCGCTGGCGTCCTTATCGCTTACATATTGCTTCTCGATTTTCTGATACGAATCGCTCGCCTGCTTATAGCCAATCTGGGCATTAATAAAGATAGCGGCGGCGGCGACAATCAGGCCGATACCGATGATGATGAGCAGAATGGGAATAATGGAGCGGCGCTTTTTGCGCGGCGGCTCGGTGTAATCCGACGGCGCGGCATGCGATGAAGACCGGGGCGGCTTCTTAGCGGAGCTATAAGACGAAGGACGATATGCGGCCGGCGCGTCCTGTCGACGATACGTCGCCGGTGTCACGGGGCGCGGCGCGCGCGGCTGCTGAGGAGAGGATGTCCGACCCTGCTGCGCCGCATGGGCGGCACCCGGCTTCGACGGATCGGGAATCTGAGAAGCCTTGAATCGTTTTCCCTGATAATCGGACATGGCTCTCCTTATACTGCGGCGAAACGGCGGAACGCTTAGGCGTCAGCCATCTCCTGCTTCATCTTCTCGATAACCTTGCGGTACTCGGGGTCGCATGCGCCCAGAATCTGCGTGGCGTAAATGGCAGCGTTCTTGGCGCCGTTGATGGCAACGCAGGCCACGGGCACGCCGGAGGGCATCTGCACCATCGACAGCAAAGAGTCCATACCGCCCAGGTCACTCGTCTTCATAGGCACGCCGATAACCGGCAGCGGCGTAAAGGCAGCCACGACACCACCCAGGTGAGCGGCCTTGCCGGCGGCGGCGATAATCACCTTGATGCCGCGATCGGCGGCAGTCGAAGCCCACTCGTGGACCTTCGCCGGCGTGCGGTGTGCGCTCGCGATCACGAGCTCATAGGGCACACCCAGTGCCTCGAGCTCGGCGGTGCAGCCTTCCATAACGCCCAGATCGGACTTGGAACCCATGATGATCCCGACAACCGGCTTTTGATCTGCCATAAACATAGACCTCCTGTTGAGAGCGGTGACGCAGCGAATCCGCGACCCTTAACTGCAAATAATTCAAGTATAGCCGCCGATGCTGATGTGTTCGGCGGGAGACGGAAGCTTTGCGAGATTAAGGCCGAAGGGTCGGAGCTTTCTGCCTACATTCAAAAAGCGTGCCCACCGTCCTTGGGTGGGACGGCGGGCACGCTTGCTTAGCTGTTGCTGGGGCTACTTAGCCTTGCTGCGACGATGGAAGAAAGCGCCGATCGCGGCGATGATGGCGCCAAGACCACCGACGGTCGCGACGGTCGCCGCCGTCTGGTCTCCGGTATTGGGAATCGCCGAACCGTTCTTCTTGCTGCCCTGGGCCTTGTCGCCTGCGGGCTTGCCCGCCTGGTTGCCGCCGTTCGAGCCATTGCCGGAACCCTGGTTGCCCGAGCCGCCCTGGTTGCCGGAATCGGCATCCTTGAGGCTCTCAATGGCCAGCTTGAGCTGGCTATAGGCCGCCTGGATCTGGGTGTCGGAAGCATTCTCATCACCCAAGACGTCCTCGGCGTAGGTAATGGCATCCGTCAGGGCCTTGACAGACTCGGCCGTCTTACCCCTGGTGTCAGTCTCCTTCGCCTGCTTGACCAGGGCCTTGAGCTGCTTCTTAGTCGGATTCTCGACCGGGACCACCGGGGTCTTCTCGAGCGCGTCGCGGGCGCTCTCGAGCGCCTGAGCGCCTGGTCGACCTCGTCCTGCGTGGCATCCTCGTCGCTCAAGATGGCGCGGGCGCTCGCCAGGGCGTTCTCGAGCGCCGTCCAGGAGGCCTCGGTGTAGTCGCCGGCCTTGAGGTCGCCGGCGGCAAGCTCGGCATCAACCTTTTCGATCGCGGCAGTGAGATCATCCTTCGCCACCGGATCGGGGACGGCCGTACCGTAGAACTTGAGCTCCGCCATGCTGCAGTAGGCATCAACGTCGCCCCCGCCGGCGTGAATCACCTTGACGGTCACGTAGCGACCGCGCGCGCGCCAAAGCTCATCTGTTTCCAGTCGCCACGGTCGGTGAACACGCGGCCATCGTTGTCGAAGGCGAACGTACCCATCGACGCGGCGGTGCCCTTCTCATAACCGTCGGCAGTGTCGGAGACCAGTATCTCGGCCTCGAAGATATCGCCGTTAGTGCCGCCGTCCTGGCGCGGCAGGAATGTAACGTCGGTGAGATCGTAGTCGCGGCCCAGGTCGACACTCAGATACTGGGGCATACCGGTCCCATGGGCCCAGTCGCTGTGCCAAAGCGTCCGCTCGTCGCCGTCGAGAGCGTTGACGGCGTTGCTGCCCTCGTAGTCGGCCTCACTCGAGAAGCCGGCCACCTTGACGTTCTTGCGGTTCTCGGGCGTGTTGATGAGAATCTTCTCATCAACAGGGCGCATCTTGAGGCCGTCGATTGCCTTCTCGATCTTGGCTGTGGCGTCTGCGACATCCTTCTTGCTATAGCTGCCCTGGCCGCTGTCGAGGAGCTTCTGAGCCGCCTCGACCGCAGTGGTGAGAGCTGCATAGGAATCCTTGGTGTAGACGGACTCGCTGTAGCCCGCGGCCTTGGAAAGCGCTGCTACGAGCGCAGAGGTATCGACACCAGCCTTGACCTCGACCTCATAGGATGCGGTCTTGGAGGGGTCGAGTACCGACGCCACCGTGATCTTTGCCTTGCCGGCCTTGTTGGCACGCAGGTAGTAGCTCACGCTATCGCCAGCCTGAACAGCGGAGACGCTTACCACAGAGGGGTCGGAGCTCTCGACCGTCACATAGGGGTAGCCAGCGCTCTCAGGCGTAGCCTTGGCGTCGACGGGCGTAATGTCGCCTTCAAAGAACTCGGTCTGGTTCTTGCCTAGCTCGACACCCTCGATGGCCTCGACACCCTGCGTGTAGTTGAAGTTGACCTCACGCAGTGTGAGCATCTGGTCACCCGATGCCTCAAGCGGCGTGACCTCGACCTTGGTCGCCTTCTTGCCCTTGTTCTCGGCAGAGAGGTCAAAGGCGTAGCGAGCCAGGAAGGAATCGTACTCCCCGCCCGCGAACTCTTGGGTCGAGCCATCCTCGAACGTCACGACAGCCTTGATCTTCTGCACGGTTCCGTTGCCACCGTTGCGGTTAACGACCTCGACACTATCGAGTTTCGACGGCGTCTTAAATGCGAATGTCATCGTGGTGGGAAGCTTCACGTAACTCGGAAGCTTACCCTCGCTGTCCCAGTTGCCGCTCCAGTTCCATAGGAACTCAAAGCCGTTGTCGCCCTCGTTATTATCGAACAGCGCGTTATAGCTCTTCTGCTGGATAAGTTTCTCGACGTTGGTCCCGTCGTCGGTCGTGAGCTCATCGTTGGTCATCGTGATGTTGAAGGCGTCCTGACCGTACTCGGCGACCGTTGGCTGAGGAACATCCGGCATCGTCACCGTGCCGTCGCTCGCAAACTCAAGTGCGTCGCATGCCGGACCGATGAGCCAAGATGTCGAGGGCAGTTCGACCTTGCCGGCGGTCTTGGCCTTGAGCTTGAAACTCGCCACCGCGCCGGTACCGTTGTAGAGCTTGCCATCGCCGCGGTTGGCAAAGGCGAGATTGATAGTCTGCGTTCTGTCCGCGAACTGGACCTTCTCGCGAGACAGGTTCTCCATGCCGGCAGTCGAGCCGTCCTGCGCGATGCTCTCGGACACAAACTCGAACTGGTCGCTCTTGAAGTTGACGAGAGCGCCCAGGGCGTTGACGTTCTTGGCGTCGGCCGCATAGACATCAACGGTGATCTCATCACCGGCCTCGACCTCGGTCTTGCTCGGAATCACCGCGAGCGAACCTGCGACCTTTCCCTTTTGTTTAGTGCCGCCGTCAAGACCCGCCATGGTGAACGAGTAATCGTAGACGTCGTAAACGCCGTTATCGTTGAGGTCGGCGAAGTGGTCGCGGATCTGCGAACCGAACGTCGGGGTATCGGGCTCGCGATTCTCGAGGCCCAGATAGTTCTTCATGTTGGAGTAGTCTCCGTCGGAGATCGTGGCCTTGTTGAGGTTGGAGCCCACGGCGAAGCCATCCGTGCCGTCGGTCTTGTAGATGGCAATCTCGGACGCGGAGAAGAAATTGCCGACCGAGGCGAGCGGTGTCATGCGCACGTAACGGGCGGCCACGGTGCCGTCAAACGCTACCGTCTTACAATCAGCGGAACGTGCCCAATCGACCTCCTGGCTCGTCCAGTGGACGCCATCGAGACTCGTCTCAACACGCATCTTGGTCACAGTGCCGTTGCCGGCGTCATCGCGCGGATAGTACTCGAGCTTATCGAGCTTGTAAGCGCGTCCATAGTCAACGGTAAGCGCCTTGCCCAGATCGTTGCCACCGGAGTGGAAACCGCCGTCGCCCGACTGGAACTCATGGTCGAAGGCGAGCTCGGCTTATGGCTGCCGTAAAGTGAGCCTCCCAGGTGATTTGCTCGGCGTCGGGGACGTTCCGCCACGGATCGAGTGCGGAGTTCGCCTCGAGCACATCGCTCCAGGCGGAGTAGCCCTCGGCGTTGCGCGAACGAATCTGGTAGGTGTGCTTGCTATTGTAGCGAGGTCGGTGTGCGTGAACTCGGCCGCATCACCCACGGCGAACACGGTGCCGTCGACCTTAAGGTCGTAGGAGGTAGCACCATCGACCTTTCCCCAGGTGAGCTTGATGCTCGTTGGGGTCGTGACGTCCTCGGGGGCAGCAAGGTTCGTGGGTGCGGAGAGGCTCTCGTTGAGGCGATCGGCTGTGAGCGTGGCGTCGGCGTTCACGAAACCGCCCAGCTCGAGCGTCTGCGCCGCCGCAGCAACATCGGTCTTCGCGAACTTGACGTAGACCTTGGGGTTCGTGGTGATCTTGGTGTTGTTAAAGCTCTCGCCCCGCTCGGCCTCGGTGCCGTCCACATCGCTGCCGTAGTGGTTGAGGTTAGGGGTCTCGCTGTAGAAGTAGACCGCCTGGCCGGCCTCGGGGGTCGCGGTGTCAAAGGTCTCCTGCGAGTCGACCTCAACCACGTTGAGCGCGGATCCGCCGTTCTTGGCGACGACGCTCATGGGCTTGGCGGACACGTTGGCCACGAAGGTCGTGGTGCGATTGGAGTCGTAGCCGTTGTAGCCACCCTGCGAGGCTTCGGCGGTAAAGGTCGCGGTGCCGCCTGCGGCCTTGGATCTGTAGACGGTGCTCACATGCTCACCGTAGGAGATATTGTCGATCGTACCGTAGGAATCGTCCTCAGTCGTGTTGTTCTCGATGGAGGAGCCGTCGTCCTCGTACTGCGTAAAGGTGCCGTCGCCCTCGGTGGCGAAGAACTCGACGATACGCTGGCTGCGGTCGGTACCCTTGGTGTTGGTGTCGCTCACGGCCTCGGGGTTGTTGTTCTCGGCGTACATCGGCACGATAGCGTTGGCCTTCACAAACAGCGGCAGCTTCCAAAGCGGAGCCTCGTAGTTGTTGAGAACCTGGCCGCCGCGATACTGCTTACCCGAGAAGTAATCGATCCAGATGGTGGGATTCTCGTCGGTGCCGTAGTTGGGGAGGTAAATCCCATTGCGAATGTCGTTGCCGTTCTCGTCTGCCTGGGTATCCTGATACACCGGTGCCACTAGGAAGTTCTCACCGAACATATACTGGTACTGCGTCGAGGTGCTTGCGGCGTACTCGGAGTTATCGGAAAGCAGCATGGCGCGGATCATGGGCAGGCCGGCATCGCCGTTACCCGTGTCGATGTTGGCCGCCGAGGCCGCGCTCGTGTAGATATAGGGCATGAGCTGCGCCTTGAGCTTGAGGTAGAAGCGCGAGATGCCTGTGTAGGGATCGCCGTGCGTCATGGGCGATTTACGGTAGGTGCCCCAACCGTCCATGTCGAGCATAGAGGGCGTGAACGTCTTCCACTGGTAGTCACGCGCAGAGATGATGGGGTCGCCGCCAAAAATGCCATCCATGTCGGAGCCGATGTTGGGGTTGCCCGAAAGACTCTGACCGATATACGTGGGGATATGGAAGCGAATGTACTCCCAGTTACCGCCATACTGGTCGCCGGTCCAAATGCCACCAAAGCGCTGCGTGCCGGCCCAACCATCGAGCGTGATGATGTTGGGGCGCTTGTTAGCGCCGGTCGTCACCGTGTCATAAGCTGTCTTGATGCCATTAAGACCAAAGGAGTAGCCAGATCCAACCCAGGCAACGTCGGTCTTAAGGGTAGTGATGCCTCCCGTCTTGACCTCGGCGTCGAAGTCGCGAAGCAGATGCCACGGGGTCTCAGGGTTGCTGTCGGGCTCAAGGTTGGACTGGGTCCACAAGCCCGTGCTCACACCCTTTGAGTTGGCATACTCGGTGAACTTCTTAAGGTTGTCGACGTTGGCACGCACAGCGTTAAGACGGTCGGCCGAGCTCGCTCCGTCGGAGTTGACGCCGCCGGTCTTGTAGTAACCGTTCTGGCCATAGCCGGCGCCGTAGCCGTCGTTCGGCAGGAACCAGCCGAGCGGCATGTCGCTGTCCTCGTAGTCATCGATAACCTGCCGAGCAGAGAACTGGCGGTCGAAATCGGTCGCTTTCATGTTCTCGGTATCAACCGTAGGGCCCTCACCGTTGAGCGTCTCGGCCGCAAGTGTGCCGTCGAGCTTGTAGCCCGTCGACATGCCAGACTCGTACTTAACGTCGCCCTTCTCGCTCGAGGACTTGCTGCCCTTGGTCTCCCACTTCTTTTGACCCGAGGTCGTTGACCAGCCATCACGGTTATAGGCATTAAGATGACCAAGGTAGAACCCGTACTCGGGCAGCAGTACCGGGTTACCGGTCACCTTGTAGTAGTCCTGCAGCATCTCAGTTGCCACGTTCGAAGCTCCCTCGTTGGTCGCCACGAAGTAGTAGGCATCAAACTCATTCTCGCTGTGCAAAGTCGTGACCGTCGATGAGTCCGTGGAACCGAAGTCGTAGGAACCCTCTGCAAACGTGTTTCGGAGCACGCCGTAGCCGTCACTCGTCCAATAAAACGGGTTGGGCGAGGCAACGCCGCCATCGGTCCAGTTGTTCGTGTTGGAGATGGCGATGGTCTGGTTGGTGTGCAGGAAGCGTCCGTTCTGGGTGCCGCCGCCAAAGAAGTTCTCGGACTTCTCCTTGGCGAGCGTCTGGACGGTACCCTTCTTATCAAGGTCGAGGGACGCGGACTCGGAAACCACGACACGGTCGCCTGACTTGATACTCATCTTGCCAGTCGCCTTGTCCAGGATCACGGTCGCCTTTCCGCCGGTGATCTCGATAGTGTCGCCCTTGTCGGCAACCGTCGCACTCGGCTTGCTGTAGGTGTCCGAGGTATCGGGCTGAGCCTGGATCTTAGCCGTGTGGGACTTACTGCGCGGCGTGGCGTACTCGGAAACTCACCCTTGGGGTCGACGTTATAACGGAAAATACCGTCCTCGAGGAACGTAATACGGCCCTTGATGCCGTCAGCGAAATCGATGTCGACGACGTTCGAGGCAGACTGAGACACGGTCGCTGAGTCGACGCCCTTGAGTGGCGTGGCAATCGCCTGCTGGGGATTGGCAAACACGAGCGTCGCTGCAGTGGCAACGAGGACCGCGCTTCCCTTCACCCACCGTTTCGTAAAAATGGAATTCCTACACACCTGGACTCCTTTCCTCCGACATGCGGAAGCGTCGCGGACGCACGCCCTGCAGCATGGGCGAACGCATCAAACGGGGGGGTGTTCGGTACATTCCGTGCAGTGGGCCCACCCGTTACCAAGGGGTCAACTGGTAGTAACCAGATATCCACCTATTAGGTCGAATCAGCATACGGGAGCAGTTGCGCAACCAAGTTCGGAATTCTCCCAGTGGTATTAAAATGAGCGTCAATGGCAGGGTGGGCTAAATAAGCCATACCAATTGGTTCTTCAGTCAAATACCAATTAAGCAAAAATGTACTGTTTATCTGGTATTACACAGACCGTACCTCTCCCTCGGGAGCTGGGCTTCGCGAAGTTTCCCGAGAGAAAGGCTCAGCCGCCACCCTGCGACCTACCGGATATTGCCATGACGTACGTTGACTGATTTGGTTTGGATAAAAAGGTTGACGGAGAGTGATGGGCGGTTAGTTCAGATACGTATAATTTGGCCGTGGCCTTGGGCACGAAATTGCCGCTTGGAAGCCGACGCGGACCCAGTATTGGACCGTTCCCGGCTTGGCTGAGCATCTTGATCGATTCAGATTGCCAAAAGTAGGCCGAATGAGTCCAAATCGATCTTCTCCTACTCTCTAATAAATACGAATTTGAACTAACTGTCCAGAGGCGTCCTCGACTAACAGCAAAAAGGCCTCCATACAAAGAGTGGGCCCTGCCGCTCGAACGAACGGCAGGGCCCACTCTCATTTTCTATTTAGCCTTAGTCATCGCACAAAGCCCCTTCGGCAGCACACGGTGCACCCAAGTCACCGAAGGCCGGGGCGGAGGGGGCCGAGCTTCCCACTGAGCGACTCTGCTTGCAGCCGGAGCGAAGGGGGAACTCGGCCCCCTCCGCCCCGGCCGGACAGGTCACACTACACCGTGTGCTGCGGCAGGTCCTGAAGGGCGATGACGTCCATTCCCATGTCGTTGGCGCTGCCGTGACCCTGCTGGTCCTCGCGCACCGCCTCGATGGCACTCACGTACGTGTTGGCGGCAGACATCGCGGTCACGCAGGTCACGCCGCGTCGCACGGCCTCGGTACGTAGCAGATAGCCGTCGCCGCGCGAGCCCGGACCGTACGGCGTGTTGATGATCACCGCGATCTTGCCATCGGCGATGAGGTCGCCGATGTTGGGGCGCTCGCCGTCGTGCGGGCCGCTAATCTTCTCCACGATCTCGCACGTCACGTTGCCTCCACGCAGCACGCGCGCCGTACCCTCGGTGGAGCAGATGTCAAAGCCCAGGTAACGCAGGATACGCGCGACCGAAAGGATGTGGCGCTTGTCGCGGTCGCACACGCTGATGAATACCTTGCCGGCGCTCGGGTCGGGCAGCTTGTAGTCGATCGCCAGCTGCGTCTTGGCGTATGCCTCGGGATAGCTCTTGGCGATACCCATGACCTCGCCCGTCGACTTCATCTCGGGCCCCAGGATAACGTCGGCGCCCGGGAAACGACCCCAGGGCATGACGGCTTCCTTCATGCAGAACCAATCGAGCTGACGCTCGTCGCTCGGCAGGCCCAAGCTCGCGATGGAATCGCCCGCCATGATACGTGCGGCACACTTGGCCAGCGGCACACCGGTGGCCTTGGAGATAAACGGCCCGGTACGGCTTGCGCGCGGGTTGGCTCGATCACGTAAACGGTCTCGCCCTTAATGGCGTACTGCACGTTGACCAGGCCGCGCACGCCCAGCGCCATCGCGATGCGGCGCGTGGTCTCGCGAAGCTTTGCCTGCAGGCTCTCGCTAAAGCTAAACGGCGGAATGCAGGTCGCGGAGTCGCCGGAGTGGATACCAGCTTCCTCGATATGCTCCAGGATACCGCCGATGTAGACCTCCTCGCCGTCGCACAGGGCGTCGACGTCCGACTCGATTGCACCCTCCAGGAAGCGGTCCAGATACACCGGGTAGTCGGGGCTAATGCGCGCGGCCTCGGCCATGTAATCGCGCAGATGCTCGGCATCGTAGGCGATCATCATGCCGCGGCCGCCCAGCACGTAGCTCGGACGCACCAGCAGCGGGTAGCCGATGTGCGCGGCCACGGCCTCGGCCTCCTCAAACGAGGTTGCCTGGCCCGCCGGCGGATACATAATGCCCAGCTTGTCGAGCAGGGCGGCAAAGCGCTCGCGGTCCTCGGCAAAGTCGATGGCGTCGGGCTTAGTACCCATGATGTTCACGCCGCTCTTCTCGAGCATGCGCGCCAGCTTAAGCGGGGTCTGGCCACCGAGCGTCACCACGACGCCGTCGGGACGCTCAACGTCAATGACGTCCATGACGTCCTCGTAGGTGAGCGGCTCAAAATACAGGCGGTCGGACGTGTCGTAGTCGGTCGAAACGGTCTCGGGATTGCAGTTGACCATGATGGTCTCAAAGCCGCGGGCCGCCAGCGCGTAGCTCGCGTGCACGCAGCAGTAATCGAACTCGATACCCTGGCCAATGCGGTTGGGGCCGGCGCCCAGGATCATCGCCTTGGGCTTGCCCGCCGGCGTGGTCTCGTCGGGAGCCACGCACTTCTTGGCATCCGGCTTGTGCGGTAGATGTTCTCGTACGTCTTGTAGTGGTACTCCGTGGCGCTCGAGAACTCCGCAGCGCAGGTATCGACCGTCTTCATGCTGGGGACCACGCCCAAGCCCTTGCGGTAGGCGCGCACAAAGCGCTCGTCCGAGCCGGTCAGCGCGGCGATCTCGGCGTCGCTCGTGCCATACTGCTTGAGCAGGCGCATCGCGTCGGCGTCGATATCCTCCACACGCAGGCCGCGGATGCTTTCCTGGACCTGCACCATGTCGTTGATGCGGTTGAGGTACCACGGATCGATACCGCAGATGGCATGGATGCGGGCGATGTCCCAGCCACGACGTAGGGCCTCGACCACAAAGAAGATGCGGTGCTCAGTCGGGGTGCCCACGGCCTGGGCGAGTTCATCATCGCTCAGTTTGTCAGCGCCCTCCTTGCCACCGGCGCAGATGCCTGATGCCCGTCCTCCAGCGAACGCATGGCCTTGCCGAAGGCTCCTCAAAGGTGCGGCCGATCGCCATAATCTCGCCCACGGCCTTCATGCGCGGGGTGAGCGTGGGTCGGTACCCTTGAACTTCTCGAAGGCAAAGCGCGGCACCTTGACCACGCAGTAGTCAATCGTGGGCTCAAAGCAGGCGGGCGTTGCTTGGTGATGTCGTTGACGATTTCGTCGAGCGTATAGCCAACGGCCAGGCGCGCGGCGGCCTTGGCGATGGGGAAACCCGTGGCCTTGGAGGCCAGTGCGGACGAGCGGCTCACGCGCGGGTTCATCTCGATGACGATCAGGCGGCCGGTGTTGGGGTTCACGGCAAACTGCACGTTGGAGCCACCGGTCTCGACGCCGATCTTCTCAAGAATGGCGAGCGAGGCCACGCGCATGCGCTGATACTCAAGGTCGGAGAGCGTCTGCGCCGGCGCCACGGTGATGGAGTCGCCGGTATGCACGCCCATGGGGTCGAGGTTCTCGATGGAGCACACGATGATGCCGTTGCCGGCGTGGTCACGCATGACCTCCATCTCGTACTCTTTCCAGCCCTCGATGGACTCCTCGACCAGCACCTCGTGGGCAGGCGAGAGCTCCAGGCCCTGGCTCACGATGGAGACGAGCTCCTCGTGAGTGTGAGCGATGCCGCCGCCGGCGCCGCCGAGGGTAAAGCTCGGGCGCAGCACGCAGGGATAGCCCACGCGCTCGGCGATAGCTCGGCGTCGGCCACGCTGTAGGCATAGCCCGACGCGCGACCTCCAGACCAATCTCGGCCATGGCCTCGTTAAAGAGCTTGCGGTCCTCGCCGCGCTCGATAGCGGCAAGGTCGCAGCCGATCATCTCGACGCCATACTTGTCGAGCGTGCCGTTCTTTGCCAGCTCGACGGCGGCGTTCAGACCGGTCTGGCCGCCCAGCGTGGGCAGCAGCGCGTCCGGGTGCTCTTTCTTGATTACGCGCTCGATAAATTCGGCGGTGATGGGCTCGACATAGGTGCGGTCGGCAAGACCCGGGTCGGTCATGATGGTCGCCGGGTTGGAGTTGACCAGGATGACCTCAAAGCCATCCTCTTGAGCACCTTGCAGGCCTGGGCGCGGAGTAGTCGAACTCGCAGGCCTGGCCAATAACGATGGGGCCCGAACCAATAACGAGGATGCGCTTGATGTCGGTACGTTTCGGCATGTTAGTTCTCCTCGGTCGCAGCGTTCTCGGACTCGGCGAAATTCCAGCCGGCGAGGCGGTCCTTCGCGGTGTCGATGTCCAGGTAGTTCTCCTCGCCGTCCATGAGTCGCGTAAAGGCGGTAAAGAGATAGTGGCATCGGTGGGGCCAGGCGAAGCCTCGGGGTGGTACTGGACCGAGAAGCACGGGGCTTCGAGCAGCTGGATGCCCTCGGCGGTGCCGTCGTTAAGGTTCACATGCGTCAGGCGAATGCGGCCGAAGCGCTCGTTCATCACGACCGGCGCGATTCCGCGGCGCACCCAAACGCGCAGATCTCCATCGACCGCATGCTCGGTCTCGCCGCCGGAAAGTTCGGGGACAAGCTTGCCCAAGCTGGGGAACAGCAGGCCAAAGCCATGGTTTTGTGCGGTAATCTCCACGCGACGGCTTACCAGGTTCATGACCGGCTGGTTGCCACCGCGGTGACCGAACTTAAGCTTTTCCATCTGGCGCCGCAGGCCAGGCTGATCATCTGGTGACCAAGACAAATACCAAAGACCGGCACCTTGCCGATCAGCTGTTGCACCTGCTCATAGGTCTCCACCACGGCGTCGGGGTCGCCGGGGCCGTTGGATAAAAAGACGCCGTCGGGATTCATGTCGAGCACCTCACTCGCGGGCGTATCCCACGGCACGACGGTAAGGCCGCAGCCGGCGCGGACGAGGCCCTCCAGAATACCGCGCTTCACACCGCAGTCGTACGCGACCACGTTGTGGCGGGCGGGAGCAGCAGGAGCCAGCGCAAAGTCATGCGTGGCAGGCAGGTCGGCGGCCACAAACTCGTGAGGCGCGGGGCAACTTACGGTCTTGACCAGGTTCTCGCCTACCAGCGTGGGCGCTGCGGCCAGACGCTCGGCAAGCTCGTCGACGTCGAAGATCTCGGTCGAGATAATGCCCATCTTGGAGCCGTTGTCGCGCAGGTGGCGCACCAGAGCGCGGGTGTCGACGCCCTCGATAGCGACGATGCCGTGAGCGCGCAGGTACTCCGGCACGCTGACGGCCGAGCGCCAGTTAGAAGGCGTGGCGCACATGTCGCGAACGATCATGCCACGCATGGCCGGAGCGCTCGCAGGGCGCACGGCGCCGCCGGGGAAGGCCGACTGGACATCGGTCTCGTCGATACCGTAGTTGCCGATCTGCGGATAGGTCATGGTTACGATTTGGCCGGCATAGCTCGGGTCGGTCATGACCTCAAGTAGCCCTCGAGCGAGGTGTTGAAGCAGACTTCGCCGGTCGCGGTGCCCTCGGCGCCGCATGCGCGTCCATAAAAAATGGTCCCATCCTCAAGATACAGGGTGCAGGGACCGCAAGCGCCCTTGCTGGTTTTGGCCAGCATACGCTGGCACAGCTCGGTGGGCGCGATGGTGCGGGCGGCAGCGCCCGCAATATGGTTGTTCGCCATAGTTCTCCTTCCCGGTCTCACAGGACCGGCTTAAAGGTGTGCAGTTAGGCCTCGCGGTATTGTAACCGCAAGCATGCCTCATGGCGTTAATTTCATCGAAATGTTTACGAAATGATAATTATGACTTTCTATGCATAATGATTTTTTAATCCCCGTCCCGGAAAAATCATCCCGCGGGGCTTGTGGCTCACGCGATGATGGCGTCTTATTTTATCTTGTCCTGCTCCAGCAGTTCGGACGGTGTGCGATCGGGCTTGCCGCCGCGGAAAATCTCGCGGCCATGCAGACGATGCTCCAGGTCACGTTCGGCCTTTTCCTCGTCAATCTTGGTCTGGCTCACCACCGGGTCCTCAATCAACGACGACACCGAGTTCACCTGCTTCTGAATGCGCTCGGCGATGGTGTCATCCATACTCACGATGCGCATCTTCCAGTCGATACTCGTAGCGTTGGATGAGCTCTTGGTCCACACGAACGTCAGGATGGCGCTCTGGTGGCCCTGGGCGGGAAACATGCCAAAGAAGGAATCGTGCTGAATGTTGCTATCCTCGTCGATATAGGCGTGAACGTTATACACCACGCGGTCGATCTTATCGTTGAGCAACGCGTTGGTCGCAAGCGCCGCGGCCTGAATCTGCCGTTGGACAGCAGCTCGAGCTCGTTGGCAGACGATGTGTCCAACACCGTCACCTCGACCGTGCCCGTACGCTCATCGGCTTCATCGACGGTAAAGTCGAGCGGGAACTGCGTAAAGCCGTTGCCCCACTCAAGGCCGCCCTTCAGCGCCGTCGAAACGGTATCGACCGAAACGCTCTCGGACAGGTTGGCGGTGTTCAGGCGACGCATCACGCCGTAGCCAATCTGCATGCCCACGATCAGCACCAAAATACCAATGACCACGGCCATCGCGGTCTTCGTAATGGTATGACTCACCTGCGAACCCGAAGGATCATCCTCGGACAGTGGGTCGATATGTTTTGCCTGGCTCGCGCGGTCCTCGCTGCGCAGCTGCGCTAGCGCCGCTTTGTCACCGCGCTTGGCCGCAGCCTCCTTCTCACGCATGCGCTCGGTTCGCTTTTTGGCAAGCGTGGGATCCAAGACACCGGATGCATCGATTTCGGAGAATAACTCCGTCACTTCTTCCGGAGTCAAAGGGTTCTTGTCAGCCATAAACTTCCTGTCATATCAATCAGTCGAGCTCGTGCGCACGCGCACCTTCGAACTGCATTCGATAGTAACGGGCATAGGTGCCGCCACGGGCGAGAAGCTGTTCATGCGTGCCACGTTCCACAACGCGACCATGCTCAACGGTCGCAATCTCATCGGCGTGTTTAATGGTCGAGAGACGGTGGGCGATGATGATTGTGGTACGGCCGCGTGCCAGCTCTTCGAGCGACTCCTGGACCGCCTCCTCGCTCTCGTTATCCAAAGCACTCGTCGCCTCGTCCAAGATCAAGATTTTGGGATTCTTGAGAAACACACGCGCGATGGCAACGCGCTGTTTCTGTCCGCCCGAAAGACGGCTGCCGCGCTCGCCCACGACCGTGTCATAGCCCTGTGGAAGCGACTCGATAAAGGCATCGATGTTGGCGCGACGGGCGGCCTCGGCGATCTCTCCTGCCGTAGCGCCCGGCTTGCCGTAGGCGATGTTCTCGCCAATCGTGCCGTCAAACAGATAGACATCCTGCTGCACCAGGCCGATGGCGCGACGCAGGCTCTGCTGCGTCACATCGCGCACGTCCTGGCCGTCGATGCTAATGGATCCGGCGGCCACGTCATAAAAGCGCGGCAGCAGCGAACAGGTCGTGGACTTGCCACCGCCCGAAGGGCCAACCAAAGCGATGGTCTGCCCGGGCTTGATGGACAGGTCCATATGGTCGATAACGGGACGCTCGTCGGCATCGCCCTCGCCCAGCTCAACATCCTCGTAGTTAAAGCACACGTCGTGATACTCCACGGCGCCGGCAGTCACCTGCAGATCCGTAGCGCCCGGCTTGTCCTGGATATCCGGCGCGGTCGAGAGCACCTCGTCCATACGCTTAAAGCCGGCGATAGCCTTCTGATACGTTTCGGCCGAATTGACGAGTGTCTCGAGCGGCGTGCAGAACAGCGAAATATAGAGTGCAAAGGTCGCCATATCGACCGCCTGCAGCTGCCCCTGGGCGACCAGCCAGCCGCCCAGCAGCACCACGATCACATAGAGCACACCCGAAAGCAGGCCATACGTCGCGGTATAGACGCCCATGGCGTGATACATGTTCTCCTTGGACGAAAGATAGCGATTGTTTGAGGCGCGGAACTTGAAGCGTTCGGTCTCCTCATTGGCAAAGCTCTTGACCACGCGCATGCCCGCCAGCGAATCCTGCAGCTGCGCATTGATGCCGCTGATCTTTTTGCGGTTGTCGCTAAAGACCTCGCGCATGCGCATGTTCTGCCAAAACATGATGGCCGAAAACGCCGCCGTCACCACGGCCATGGCGAGCGCCAGCACCGGGGCGATGGTAAAGAGGATCACAAACGAGCCGATAATCTCGATGCCGCAGATGATGATCCACTCGGGCACGTGATGCGCCGCCTCGCAGATATCGAACAGGTCGTTGACCACGCGGCTCATCATGTCGCCCGAGCTGTTGCGGTCGAAGTACGCAAAGCTGAAGCGCTCATACTGGTCGAACAGGTCCTCGCGCATCTTGGACTCCATGCGCGCGCCCATCACGTGACCCCAATAGCTCACAAAGTAGCGGCAGGCGCAGCGGACGGCATACATCAACACCAAGCCCACCGCGATCATGCCGAGCGCCTGCATAATGGCAGCCTGACCCTGAGTAAATAGCCCACCGGTCAAATTGCGCAGGATAATGGGGAACGCCAGGTCAATGGCGGCAAGCACCAGAGCGCAAACAGTATCAGCAACAAAAAGCCCCATCTGGGGCTCGTAGTAAGAAAGAAACCTCTTAAACATAGTCACCTTACGCGGTTTTACCAAACCGCGTTTCGTCTCGACGCTGCAAGTGCTCCTTTTGGACAATCTGGCCTTCAATCGTCGGTCGCGTATATCCATACGCTTCCCTCCTCTTTTAGGCCACCTTGTCTCAATTGGAGCACTTTCGCTGACTTACACAAACCTGCGGGATCATCCCCGCTCGTTAAAGATCGGCCCCACCCAAGCGGTGCGCGATGCTGTCGCAGGCAAGCGCGCCTACGACGGTCTTGGCGTCTTCGATCTTGCCGTCGAGCACGGCGTCGATCAGCTCGTGCAGCGGCACCAGGTCCACGTTGACAAACTCGTCATCATCGGGGTTGGGCGCATCAAACTCGAGCTTGGTAGCCAAGTAGATGCGGATGATCTCATCGCAAAAACCGCAGGACGTGACAATCGACGTCAAAAAGCGAATACGACCAGCCCTAAAGCCCGTCTCCTCATGCAGTTCGCGCTTGGCGCAATCGAGCGGATCCTCGCCTGGATCGAGCTTGCCGGCGGGAATCTCGACCGTCACGCGGTCGATGGCGGTGCGGTACTGACGCACCAGTACGATCTTGCCGCTCTCGGTCAGCGCCACGACGGCCGCCGCACCCGGATGGCGAACGATATCGCGGGCGCTGCGGCGACCGTTGGGCAGCTCAACCTCAAGACGGTGGACGTCGAGGATCTTGCCCTTCCAGGCGCACTCCTCCGAAAGAATCTTCTCGTGCAGCTCGGCATCGTGCGGGTCGTCGTCGCCCAGCACCAGCGCCGGCTCGTCAGCGACCTCGCCACCAGGCTCGCCCTCGGCGTGCCCATACATGCGGCTGTCCTCTTCGACGATCTGCGCGTCCACGAGCTCTTCGTTCTTCTCGTCCATCCGTCTCATTCCTCTCGGATTTTAGGCATCCCAGGCGTCGCGGCCGCGCAGCGCGCGCAGGCCGATGTCGTGACGCAGGGTCTTGCCCTCAAAATCAATCTTCTCGCAAGCCTCGTAGGCAAGGTTGCGAGCGTTCTCAAACGTGTCGCCCAGAGCGGTCACGGCAAGCACGCGGCCACCATTGGTCACGAGCTGGCCGTCCACCACGGCAGTACCCGCGTGGTAAACGGTCACGTTCTCCATGGCCTCGGCATCCTCAATGCCAGTGATGACCTTGCCCTTCTCGTAGCTGCCGGGATAGCCCGCGCTCGTCAGGACAACGGCCACGGCCCACTCGTCACGCCAGTCGAGCTCAATCTGATCGAGCTCGCAGTTGGCGCAGGCGAGCATGACCTCGACCAGGTCGTTCTTAAGGCGCGGCAGCACAACCTGAGTCTCGGGATCACCAAAGCGGGCGTTGAACTCCAGCACCTTGGGGCCGGCGGGGGTGAGCATAAAGCCGCCATACAGGCAGCCGCGGTAGTCGATGCCCTCGGCAGCAAGCTCGGCCACGGTCTGCTCCATGACCGCCACCATCGTGGCGTGCTCTTCATCGGTCACGATGGGCACCGGGCTGTAGACGCCCATGCCACCGGTGTTGGGGCCCTTGTCGCCCTCGAGCGCGCGCTTGTGGTCCTGCGAAGTGGCCATGGGGCGCACGGTCTTGCCGTCGGTAAAGGCCAGCAGCGAGCACTCGGGACCGGTCAGCATCTCCTCGATGACCACGGTGCTGCCGGCATCGCCAAAGGTGCCGCCAAAGCACTCGCGCACGGCCTCCTCGGCCTGCTCAAGTTCGGTCGCCACGATAACGCCCTTGCCCGCGGCAAGGCCGTCGGCCTTGACGACCAGCGGGGCGCCCTGCTCGCGCACGTAGGCGAGAGCCGAAGCCTCGTCGGTAAACGAACCATAGGCTGCCGTCGGAATGCCCGCACGCTCCATGAGCTGCTTGGAGAACAGCTTGGAGCCCTCCATCTGGGCGCCTCGGCACCCGGGCCAAAGCAGGGAATACCCGCCGCGCGCACGGCGTCGGCCACGCCCGCCACGAGCGGAGCCTCGGGGCCAATTACCACGAGTCCGCATCCGTGGCTCTGCGCAAACGCCGCCACGGCCGCGGGATCGCAGTCTTCGAGAACAACGTTCTCGCCGCAGCTCGCGGTGCCGCCGTTGCCCGGCGCGATGTAGAGCTTGCCGGCGCGCGGTGATGCTGCGAGCTTAGCTGCCAAAGCATGCTCACGGCCGCCGCTGCCCAACAACAGGATGTCGATGGTTTGAGTGTCCGCCTTCAAGGGTGCCTCCTCTATGGATGAATGGCCCGCTCCGCGCGAGCCCTTTGCAAGCAAATATACCCCTCGGCCGCCCGTCCGGGCTGCAAAGGGTATATCGCAATAACCAAATAGTCCCGATTACTTCCAGAATCGTTGATGATCTGCTCGCGACCAGCGCCAACGCCAATAAACGTCACGCGGGTGTGTGCCAGATCCTCGATAAACGCCACGTAGTCCTGAGCCTCTTGCGGCAGCTCATCAAAGCTGCGGCAACCGGTGATGTCGCACTTCCAGCCGGGGAGCTCCTCGTAGATGGGCTTGGCATGCTCAAAGCGCACCTGATGCTCGGGCACGCTGGTGTAGCGCTCGCCATCGACGTCGTAGGCCACGCACACCTTGATGGTGTCGAAAGCCGAAAGCACGTCAAGCTTGGTCACGGCGATGTCGGTGAGGCCGTTGACGCGCGAGGCATAGTTGGCGATAGGGCCGTCAAACCAGCCGCAACGACGACGGCGACCGGTGGTCACGCCGTACTCATAGCCCTCCTCGGTCAGCGTGTGGCCGGCCTCGGACTCATAGGAAAGCTCGGTGGGCATGGGGCCCGAACCGACGCGGGTGATGTAGGCCTTCATGACGCCCAGCACGCGGTCGACGTTCTTCATGCCCACGCCGGAACCGGTGATGGCGCCGCCGGCGGTGCAGTTAGAAGACGTCACGTACGGATAGGTGCCGTGGTCGATGTCGAGCAGCGTCGCCTGGGCGCCCTCAAACAGCAGGTCCTTGCCCTCATCGATCATGTTGTTGAGCAGCAGGCTCGTCTCGGTGATGTAGGGGCGCAGGCGCTCGGCCATCGGCAGGTACTCGTCGCAAATCTGGTCCACGGTGTAGGTGGGCAGGTTGTAGATGAGCTCGAGCTCAGGGTTCACGCGGGCGAGAGCGGTCTCCAGCTTGTCGCGGAACAGTGCCTCGTCCAGCATGTCCTGCATGCGCAGGCCGATGCGGGCCATCTTGTCCTGATAGCACGGACCGATACCGCGCTTGGTGGTACCGATGTTCTTCTTGCCGAGCTTCTGCTCAAAGGCGCCATCCAGATCGATGTGGTACGGCATGATGACATGCGCGTTGCCGCTAATCTTGAGGTTCTTGGTGGTGATGCCGTCGGCCTCGAACATGTCGATCTCCTCAAGGACAACCTTGGGGTTGACGACGCAGCCGTTACCGATCACCGACACGTGGTCGGAATACATGATGCCGGAGGGCACCTGGTGCAGGCCGTACTTCTTGCCATTGACGACGATGGTGTGGCCGGCGTTGTTGCCGCCCGAGTAGCGCACGACGGCATCGAAGTCGCCGGCGACCAGGTCGCAGATCTTACCCTTGCCCTCATCGCCCCACTGGGCACCGACCAAAACGGTTGACGGCATGTTTACTCCTTACATTCATGGACTGTCTACGCGCCACGCCGGCACGCAGAAGCACAAAACATTCCCAGTATACCCGTGCAACGGGCGCCTGTCCTACTCCTCGGCATGTGCCCCATCAAGCTCATAGAACTTGGTGGATGCCGGCAGGAACATCAGGTCGACGTCGCCGATCGGGCCCGAACGGTTCTTGGCCACGACGATACGCGTAACGCCCTCGTCGGTCGATCGTCGCGCGAGGCTTCGGCCTCGTCGGCGGAGCGGTCCAAGAACATAACGATATCGGCGTCCTGCTCGATGGAGCCCGATTCACGAAGGTCGGAAAGCTGCGGGCGCTTGCCGGTACGGGATTCGACCTGACGCGAGAGCTGCGACAGCGCGATGAGCGGGATCTTGAGTTCCTTGGCCATGATCTTCAGACCACGCGACATCTCGGAGACCTCGACGGTACGGCTCTCGGAGCGGCGTCCCGGCGGAGGACTCACCAGCTGCAGGTAGTCCAGGATGATGATGGCCTTCTCCTTGTTGTGGAGCATGCGGCGGCTCTTGGCGCGAATCTCGGTCACTGTGGTGCCGGGCGTATCGTCAATCAGAATATCGAGCTTGGACAAGGTCTGCGTGGCCTCGTTGATATTGGCCCACTGCTCGGGGCTAATGCGGCCCATGCGGAAGTCACTGATCGAAATCATGGCGTAGGCGCAAATCAGACGCTGGGCAATTTCCTTGCCCGACATCTCCAGCGAGAAGAAGCCGACGGTATAACCGGCCGCGGCAGCGTTGAGCGCCAGATTCAGGGCGAACGACGTCTTACCCACAGCAGGGCGGGCGCCGATGATGATGAGCTGGCCCTCGCGAAAACCCATGAGCATGCGGTCGAGCGACGGGAAGCCCGTGGGCACGCCCGCAGCCTGGCCGCCTGCCTGGCACACTTCCTCGGCCTCGTTATAGGCCTCGACCATAAACTCGGTCAACGTCTTGTAGCTCGACTTGACCTCGCGCGCCGTGACCTTGAGCAGCTTGCTCTCGGCCAGCTCCACGACCTCCTTGGTGTCGGTAGGGGCGTTATAGGCCAGTGCGTTGATCTCGTTGGTGGCACCGATCAGCTCGCGCAGCATCGAGTCGCGACGGACGATGGCGGCATGGTGCTGCCAGTTCACGAGCGACAGGGTCTGACCCATCAGCTCCAAAATGTAGGCCTCGCCGCCCACGGCATCAAGCTTGTTGATGCTGCGCAGGTAATCGATCAGCGAGATGGAGTCGATGGGAATGCGGCTGTTGTACATATCGACCATCGCGGTGTAGATGGTCTTATGAATGGGCCGGTAGAAGTCATCGGGCTGCAGCTCGACCTGGGCCTCCTCGACCACCTCGGGCGATAGCAGCATGGCGGCCAATACATTGGCCTCTGCATCTTGGTTTTGAGGGAGACCCAACTTGGAGCCGCGGTCCTCAACCGTCAGCCCCGTCTCCCTATCGTCGTATGCCATGAGCATCCTCATTCATATCGCTTGCGAGCATCCATAGTATCAGCCACGGTCCCAAAACGCGCCGCGCGCCGCCAATCATCACCGAACCAAACGGATGAACGGTCCTGTATATAGGACTTCGACGCAACGTTCACCATGACACTCACTCAGCGCAAAAACAAAAGGGCGCCCTGGTTTCCCAGAGCGCCCTTCTTAGAACAAGATTGTTGCGTTGCAGCAAATGCTACTCGGCAGCAGCCTCAGTCTCGACCTCGGCGGTCTCGGCCTCGGCGACCTCAGCGGCCTCCTCGACCTCAGCCTCGGCAGCGAGCTCCTCGGCGGTAACGCCGACGAGAACGACAACCTCGGCCTTGATCTCGCGGTACAGCGAGATGGCAACGGTGTGGGCACCGGCAACCTTGATGGGCTTACCGAGCTCGACGCGCTTGCGGTCGATGTCCATACCGAGCTGAGCCTTGATGGCGTCAGCGATCATAGCGGCGGTAACGGAGCCAAAGAGGATGCCCTCGTCGCCGACCTTGACGTCAACGGTGACCGTCTTGCCCTCGAAGGCAGCCTTGGTCTCGTTGGCGGTAGCCAGACGGACGGCCTCGCGCTTGGCGATGTTGTTGCGACGCTCGTCAAGCTGCTTGAGGTTGCCCTTGGTGGCGGCAACAGCGAGCTTCTTGGGGAACAGGAAGTTCTCAGCGTAACCCTGAGCGACCTCTACGACGTCACCCTCGCCGCCCTTGCCCTTGATCTCATCGAGAAGAATAACCTTCATGATGCGTCTCCCTTCTTAGCCGCGGTCGCGGTTGCCACGAGAGGAAACCACGGGGACGGTGTACGGCAGGAGAGCCATCTCGCGGGCGCGCTTGATGGCGTTGGCGATGTCATGCTGATGCTGCGTGCAAGCGCCAGTGACGCGACGGGGCTTAATCTTGCCACGGTCGGTCATGTACTTACGGAGAAGCTGAGTGTCCTTATAGTCGATGAACTCAGTGTTCTCCTTGCAGAACTGGCAGTACTTACGACGCGGCTGACGTGCAGAAAAATCATTAGCCATGTCAAAATACCTTTCGTTTGGCAACTTCGGCGAACCGAAGCCGCCTCTCACTCAAAAATAGGTGAACAACCCTTAGAACGGGATGTCCTCATCGTAGACGTCGACCGCGGGCGGCGTAGCCACCGGTGCGGCAGGACGTGCTGCGGGCGCGGGAGCTGCGGGGGCGTAACCGCCCTGGTCGTAGCCACCCTGGCCACCACGGGAGCTCATAAACTCGATCTCATCGACGATGACCTCAAGCTTGCTCCGGCGCTGGCCGTCGCGCTCCCAAGAGCTGTAGCGCAGCTTGCCCTCGATCGCGACCTTGTTTCCCTTTGCCAGGAAACGGCTCACGGCCTCGGCGCGGGTGCCGAACATGGTGCAGTCGACAAAGTTGGGATAGTCCTCCCACTCGCCAGTCTGCGCGTTGCGGCGACGATCGTTCACGGCGACGCCAAAGGACAGAACCTGGGTTCCGCCGGCGGTGGCGCGCAGCTCGGGATCGCGGGTGAGGTTACCGGTGATGTTCACTCGATTGATGCTCATAACTCACTACTTCCTCTTGGGGCACAAGCCCAGTCCAAAACGACAGTCTTACTCCTGGTCGTCGCGACGGACGATCATGTGGCGGACCACAGCGTCGGTGATGCGCAGGACGCGATCAAGCTCGGCGATCTGGGTAGGATCTGCGTGGAAGTTGATGAGGGTGTAGTCACCATCGGTGAGGTCGTTGATCTCGTAGGCGAGCTTGCGCTTGCCCCACTCGTCAACGGAGTCGACCTTGCCAGCGCCCTCAGCGATCGTGGTATCGATACGCTTCATAACAGCGAGACGAGTCTCGGGGTCGAGCGACGGGTCAACAAAGAACAGCAGTTCATAAGCCTTCATATTGTCACCTCCTCTGGGCAAATGTGGCTTCAGGTCGTGAAGGTGCGCCTGAAGCAGGAAAAGACTTGGTAATAATATCTTTCAACCTCCTAGGCTGCAAGAATATGCAGCTACAACCTCATGACCTCCACATATGTCCATGCTCACACGGCACTTCATGCGCATTCCAACCAAATGCTGACCAAATGCTTGACGGATCTGTGTTCAAGATACGGTGCCGTGGGGACAAGCTGAGCCAAGCCGCAGGTCAGCGGCACAAGGCTGTGGTCGCAAAATGCATACCAGTGGCCCACAGCACCACCCAAAGATTTTTAAATTCATTGCCAAGTCGCTTATGAATACCCTTTTTTGAACAATTGAGTTGATCAACCACGCTGGTCGGAAGCCGTTTTTTGGGACCTCAAGCCCCACTGCAGCGCCAAGCACGGCCAAGCGTTTTAAAAAATGCCAACTTTTCTGTTTGCACTTTGCGATTCCTCGTGTATACTGACTTTCGCATTTAACGGAGAGTTGTCCGAGTGGCCGAAGGAGCACGATTGGAAATCGTGTAGGCGTCAAAAGCGTCTCCAGGGTTCAAATCCCTGACTCTCCGCCAGTTAATTCCAAAGCAGGCCTTCGAGCCTGCTTTGTTTTTACCCCACGCGGAGGGGTGGCAGAGTGGTTGAATGCGGCGGTCTCGAAAACCGTTTGGCCTGTATAAGGTCACGAGGGTTCGAATCCCTCCTCCTCCGCCATTTTGGTTGAGAAAGCTCCCGAAAACGGGGGCTTTTTTGTTTAGAGTCCCTTACAAGCAAATACGGCGGAGGAGGAGGGATTCGAACCCGTCAGGACGCGGAGCGTAAAGAAAACGCGCCAGTGGCGCGTTTTTAGCGCAGCGCGGTCGGCGCAAGCCGACCGAATAAATTGAGCTCCGCTCAAAATTTGGACATCCCTCCTATTCAGCCACGTCCCCCATTGCTTTCGATTTCACCTTGAATCTCAAACATGTACATCACCCTCCAAAAACGACATTTTTCGGCATCTTTGGAGGCTGATGTACATGTTTGGTACCCATGACCGTTCCCAGTCCCTACCGTTTGCCGAGCAATAGGGTCTCAATCGCCGCCAACCATGTACTATGTACGGGCATTGTTCAAACCCGAGAATCAAAGGACCTCATCTTGCCCGTCGTCGCCGCTATGACTGTTACTTCACACGCCTCGGATGCCATGGTCGCTATCCCATTTTGGCTCGAGATGTTCGCCGTTGTCGCGGCATCGATCTCGGGCGTGCTGGTCGCTCGCGAGCACAAGCTCGACCTGGTGGGCGCGGTCGCGCTCGCGGTGGTCTGCGGTCTGGGCGGCGGTCTTTTGCGCGATATGACGCTCCAGGTCGCAACGTCTACATCCTCAACCAGCCCATGGCACTACCGCTCTCCATCGCCACAGCCGCCATCATCTATATCTTCCCGCAATCGTCGATAAGCCCGAAAAACTCATTCCCCTGCTCGACATCATCTCGGTCGGCATCTATGCAGCAACCGGCGCGGACAAGGCGTTGGTGTACGGATTTGCGCCCGCCGTATGTATCATGATGGGCTTCTTTACCGCCGTGGGCGGCGGCATGCTGCGCGACGGCTTTATGGGCGTGGTCCCGGGCATTTTCCAACGCACCAACTTCTATGCCATCGCGGCCATCGCCGGATCGGCAAGCTATGTAGCCCTCGTCATGAGCGGCCTCATGAGCAATGTTGCCGCGCTGGTCGTATGCGTTGTGGTGACCATGGGGCTGCGTTGGCTATCACTGCGCTTTGACATTAAAAGCCTACCGAGGAAGACATCGCGCGCTTTTTGCACCGTAAAAAGTAGGTAGCACAGCACAACCCCTCGAAATGCAACCGAGAGATTCTTTTAGAGCGCCCGCGCGTTGGGTACCCTGTTAGATACCTGTCGAGTATCTAACGAAGGATTCACTATGCCTTGCAACCAAGTACCGTCGATCCGGCGCCACAAAGCGCAGGCCCGCATCACCATCCTATTCGCGCTGATTGCGCTCGCGCTCACCGCACTTCCCACGGTGTCGTTCGCCGGCACCGACACCGCGGGAAACGTGCTCGCAACCGAAGTTGACTCAACTCCGTCCGGTATCGAAGGCGACCTGTACTGGGCCGGCCAAAGTCTCAACCTAGACGACGCCTCCATCGGCCGCGATATTATCGCGGCGGGTGAGAACCTGTCGATTCGCGATTGCACCGTAGGCGGCGCCGTTCGTCTGGCGGCACGCACCATCGATATCGCCAAAACCGCAATCGATGGCAGCGTCACGGTGGCCGGCCAGCACGTCGTGCTCAACACCGGCAGCACCGCCAACTGTTTTTACGCGGCAGGCGAAACGGTCGCCCTGCGCGGCTCCGCCAAATCGGCGGCGCTTGTCGGCGACACCGTAACCATCGACGGCACCGTCGATGGCGATGTTGAGGTCTGGGCCGACAAGCTCATCCTGGGTAAAAACGCCCGCATCACCGGCACGGTGAACGCCCACGTCTCACAGGACCCCGAGCGGGCCGAGCGCCCAGGTCGGAGCTCTCAAGATCGACCGGACCGAGAACGAGAACACCTCTACGGCCAACGACATTATCGGCGGCATCGTTGCCGCGGCGCTTTCCACCTGCTTTGTCGCCATCCTGCTTGAGCTTGTCTTTCCACGCGCAACCGCCAGCGCTGCCGGCATGCTCCATCAGCGTCCCATGCCGCTGTGGGTAAGTGGTCTTCTGGGCACGGTCGCCGTCGCTCCCGCCGTGCTGCTGCTCATCATCTCGATTGCAGGCCTGTCGCTCGCCGCCGCCTCATGTGCGGCGTCATCGGCATCGCTTTGGTCTCGGCGGCATTTACGGGCACCGCGGTCGCGCGCATGGTCGGACACAACCAAAACCGCTACGCCATGGCCGCCGTGGGCGGTATCGTCGCGGGCGCACTCACGGCACTTCCTCTTATGGGCAACTTTGTCAGCGGTGTAGCCTTCGTCTTCACGCTCGGCTACGCCATCCAGATCATCTGGCGCAACGCCCACCTCAAGCCGCAGCAGCCGGCTAACACGCCAGGACTCCCCACCGCCTAGCCGCCAACCACCACAAAAGGGCCAGGCACCTTTGTGGTGGCGCAAAGCAACCTGATCCCATTGCACCAAAAAGGGCGCCGACCATTGCGGTCGACGCCCTTTCTTATTGGCAGTTATAAGCCCAGCGCTTATTTGTTGACCTGGCCGGCGCGGACGGCTGCCTTCTTACGGTCGGTGGCGTTGAGCAGACGCTTGCGCAGGCGGATGTTCTTGGGAGTAATCTCCACCAGCTCGTCGTCGGCGATGTACTCCAGCGCCTCCTCCAGAGAGAAGGTGCGAGGCGGCACCAGCTGCACGGAGATGTCGGAGGTCGAGGAACGCTGGTTACCCAAGTTCTTGGTGCGGGCGATGTTGACGACCATGTCGCCGGCCTTGCTGCGCTCGCCCACGATCATGCCCTCGTAGCACTCGGTACCCGGCTCAACAAACAGCTGACCGCGCTCCTGCAGCGTACCCAGGGCGTAGGCAACGGCCTTCTCGGTGGTCATGGAGATCATGGCGCCGTTCTGGCGGTTGCCGATCTCGCCGGCGTAGGGGCCATACTCCAGGAAGGTGTGGTAGAACACGCCCTCGCCGTGGGTGACGTTCATGATGCGGTTCTTAAGGCCCATGATGCCACGCGTCGGGATCTTAAACTCAAGGTGCGTCACGATGCCCGAGGTATCCATGCTCGTCATGATGCCGCCGGAGGTGCCGAAGACCTCAACGACCTTGCCCGAGTACTCGTCCGGGCACTCGACGACGGCCTGCTCGACAGGCTCCATCTTGTTGCCGTTCTCGTCCTTCTTAAACAGAACGCGGGGACGACCGACCTGGAACTCAAAGCCCTCGCGGCGCATGGACTCCATCAGAACGGACAGGTGCAGAATGCCGCGGCCAGAGACCTCGACGCCACTCTTGTCCTCGAGCTCCTCGATCTTCATGGTCACGTTGTTCTCGGCCTCGTTGAACAGGCGCTCCTTGAGCTGACGGGCACCCACGATGTCGCCATCGCGGCCGACGAGCGGGGAGGTCAGGCCTCAAAGACGATGGACAGGGTCGGCGGGTCGATCTCAATGGGCTCGAGCTCGACGGGGTTCTCGGGGTCGGTGTAAACATCGCCGATATCGGTGCGGTCGATACCCACGACGGCGGCGATATCGCCGGCGCCGACTTCCTGGCACTCGGTACGGCCCAGGTAGTCGAAGGTAAAGAGCTGCTTGACGGTAGCGGTGGCGCTGGAGCCGTCGTTCTTCACAACCAGGATCTGATCGCCCTGATGGATGGTGCCGGAATACACGCGACCGATTCCGATGCGGCCGACGAAGTTGGAGTGGTCGATGGTCACGCACTGCATGGCCAGCGGGGCGTTCTCGTCAACCTCGGGCGCGGGCATGTCGTCGATGATCATATCGAGCAGCGGGTACATGTCCATGTTGCCGTCGTTGGGGTCAAGGCGGGCAAAGCCATTCATGGCGCTGGCGTAGACCACGTGCTCCATGGCGAACTCGAGCTGGTCGTCGGTAGCGCCAGGTCGGCCATGAGGTCCAGGCAGTCGTTGTAAGCCTTCTCGGGGTTAGCGCCCGGACGATCGATCTTATTGATGACGATCATGATCTTGAGGCCGGTGTCGATAGCGTGACGCAGCACGAAGCGGGTCTGGGGCATGGGGCCCTCAAAAGCGTCGACCAGCAGCAGGGCGCCGTCGGCCATACGCAGCACGCGCTCGACCTCGCCGCCAAAGTCGGCGTGGCCCGGGGTGTCGATGACGTTGATCTTGACGTCCTTGTACTCGATAGAGATGTTCTTGGCGAGAATCGTGATGCCGCGCTCGCGCTCCTGGTCGTTAGAGTCCAGGACGCGGTCCTCGACCTGCTGGTTGGCACGGAAGGCGTCCGTGGCACGCAGGAGCTTGTCGACCATCGTCGTCTTGCCGTGGTCGACGTGGGCGATGATGGCGATGTTCCTCAGATTGTCTACGCGCATGTAGTTCCCCTATCTTCTATCCATATACAAACGGCACGCGTATGCGGCCCGCCCAGCGATACAACGCTCAGCGGGAATATTGAGCCTTTTACCGAAAACTCGTTTATTTTAGCGATTTTAGATGAGAGGGGTTTCCTCACCTGCAGGTTCAGGGTCGCTCCACATAAAACCATCGCCGGCACCCATGCCCTCATACAGCACATATGCCGAAAAACCGCTCTCGAGCGTCGTCTCAAAGAAACTCACGAGCAGAGCGTCGTGGTAGCCGCCGTCAATCTCGACACAGCCGGTATAGCCGATGGCATAGCGGGCGATACGGCCCAGGCCCTCGTCCTTAAGACCCATCTTGTGCTCGGAGATAAAGTTGGTGGCAGCCTCCAGACATGCCTCCTCGCCATCCTCGTCGAGTGCGGCCAGATAGCGGTTGGAAGCAGCGTCCTCGATCGCCACAACTACGCCCGGATTCTCGCCGGCGGCAAGGTCGTCCAAGAACGCACCAATCAGGTCACACACCATGGCGTCGAGCTCGGCGGAGACGTTACCGGCGTCCTGCATATCCTGTGCCATCTTTAGACCTTCCCATCGAGTCCGGCGTCGTTACAGTTCCTGTGCCTCGGCAGCAATCTTGGCGGCAGCGTCGCGGGCGCGCATCATATCCATCGCGCGCTTGTCGAGTACCTTGATCTGGTTGGTCAGCATTACCGCATCGACCACACCCCAGATTACCAAGCCTGTTGAAATCGAAAACCCAAGCGCACCAACTGTACCACGAAGGCGCGAGCAGATTGCCGCGACAAGGGCGGAGACGACAACCATCTTGATAAACGAGCCGCGGCGCTCGCGAAGCGTGCGGGCCTGCGTCACATAGGCAATGCGAGCCGCCTCGGATGCCTCCGAGCGCATCTGGGCTTCACGCGCGATGGCGGCCGCTTCAGCCGATACGCGGGTACCCATCAGCGACCTCTCCGCTCGCGTGCCAGACATTTAGAAATCATCGGGGGAGAGCGTATGGACGAACTCGTCGAACTTCTCGAACTCCTGCTCGTCGTCAACTTCCTCGGCATGGGCAGAAACGGTACCCAGGCGATTCATGATGTCGTCCTCCACAAACATGGGGGCATTACTGCGCACGGCAAGGGCGATGGCGTCGCTGGGGCGGGCGTCAATATTGCGCTCGTCACCATCGACCAGCACAACAATCGTCGCATAGAACACCGGCGGCTCGGCACGAACGATCTCGATGCGCTCGAGCTTGGCTCCTAGGGCGTCAACGGTATCGAGCAGCAGGTCATGGGTAATCGGGCGCTCGGCGCGGCCGCTATCGATGCCGCGGCTGATGGCAGCAGCTTCAAACGAACCAGTCTGAATGGAAAGGGAACGCAGCGGCGCGGGCGAGTCCGATTTGCTGCTGCGCTCACGAAGTACGATAAGCGATGGCACGGGACCGGCGGCCATGACGATGGTCTCTATGTCGACGCGAACCATGGAACACCTCCGGTACGTAGCGGTTAACACGCGGCAGCGCGCCGCATTGAATAGCTATACTACCCAATCTTTCGCACAGCACACAAAACCAAAATGAGATTTATCGCAGACAAGAAAAAAGCCCTGAGGCAACGCCCCAAGGCTCTTCACAGTTTTGATGGTGGACCTGACAAGATTCGAACTTGTGACCTCCCGGTTATCAGCCGGACGCTCTAACCAACTGAGCTACAGGTCCATCGCGCAAGGGATATATTAGACGAGTCGTTACGCGCGCGTCAACAACTTTTTTGAAAATCTTTGAGGGGTGTGTCAGACGGCTGGGCGAGATGGGTTAGGTTTGTCGCGAGTTCCGCACGCAAAGAAGGCCACTTAATGTGGCCTTCGTCTTGCGCAGGACTGCCCGAGCAGCAAACCTAACCCATCTCGCCCAGCCGTCTGACACGGGGCTCCAAGCTTGTCAAAAAAGCGGTCGGCGCGCAGGTGCGCCGACCGCCGATATATGGGGTCTGATATTTTCTACCAGCTAGGGCCTCTTACTCGTCTAGGAGATCCTCTGGCATGTCGTTGCCGTCGCCTAGGTCGACTGGGGCCTCTTCGGTGTCGGCTGCGGCCTCGGCGCCTTCGCCTTCGGGTTTTTCCTTGGCTGCCGTCATGCGGGCTACGGCGCAGATGCGGTCGTTGTCGTCGACGGTCATCATCTTGACGCCCTGGGTAGCGCGGCCAGTCTGGCTGATCTCGTCGGTCTTGACGCGAATGACCGTCGCGCCTCCGTCACGATGAACAGCTCGTGCTGCGGGCCCACCGTCTTCATGGCCGCGAGGTTGCCCTTACGCTCGGTCATTTGGATGGTGTAGACGCCCTGGCCGCCGCGATTCTGCTCCGGGTAGTCCGCGACCGGCGTGCGCTTGCCGTAGCCGCGCTCGGTGATGACGAACAGATCGCCGTTGCCGTTAGTGACTTCCATGCCCAGAACGCTCACGCCGTCCTTCATACCGATACCGCGAACGCCGCTGGTATCGCGGCCGGTGGCGCGCACCTGCTCCTCGGAGAACATGATCGCCTTGCCCGCGGTGGTGGCCAGGATAATCTTGTCGCCCTCGCGCACGCGGCGCACGTTCAGCAGCGCGTCGTCGTCACGCAGGTTGATAGCGATCAGGCCGTCGCGACGGCTGCGGTCATATGCGCTCATCACGGTCTTCTTGACCATGCCGCTCTTGGTGGCAAACATCAGATACTCGTCGGCAGGGAACTCGCGGCAGCTGATGACGCTCGCGATCTTCTCGCCCTCCTCGAAGGGCAGCAGGTTGACGATCGCGGTACCGCGCGCCTGGCGCGTACCCACCGGCAGCTCGTGCACCTTCAGGCGATAGACCTTGCCCTTGCTCGAGAAGAACAGCACGTACTCGTGCGTGGACGCGATGAACATTTCGTCGATGACATCGTCCTCTTTGAGGTTGACGCCCGACACGCCCTTGCCGCCGCGTTTCTGGGCGCGGTAGGCGGCCACCGGGATGCGCTTGACATAGCCGGTGTGGGTGATGGTCACGACCATGTCCTCGTCGGCAATGAGGTCCTCGACGTCCAGGTCCTTCTCGACCTGGCTGATCTCGGTGCGGCGCTTATCGCCAAACTTCTTGGAGATCTCGCGCATCTCTTCCTTAATGACGCCCAGGATCTTCTCCTCGTGCGCCAGCAGGTCCTCGTAGTAGGCGATGGCACGGCGCAGGCCGTCCAACTCTTCTTGGATCTTGTCGCGCTCCAGGCCGGTCAGGCGGCGCAGCTTCATCTCGAGGATGGCCGTGGTCTGCTCGGGCGTAAAGCCAAAGCGCTCGATCAGGCGGCTGCTGGCCTCGGAATCGGTCTGCGAGGAACGGATGATGCTGATGACCTCGTCAATATGGTCGAGAGCCATCAGGTAGCCCTCGAGGATATGCGCGCGGGCCTGGGCCTTCTTAAGGTCGAAGCGGGTGCGGCGGGTGACGACGTCGACCTGGTGATCGATGTAGTGCTGCAGCATCTCGCGCAGGCTCAGGCATTTGGGAACGCCGTTGACGAGCGCCAGGTTGTTGGCGCCGAAGGTCGTCTGCAGCGAGGTGTACTTATACAGGTTGTTGAGCACGACCTGCGGAATGACGCCCTTCTTGAGCTCGATGACCAGACGGATGCCCTTCTGGTTGGACTCATCGCGCATGTCCGAGATGCCCTCGATGCGCTTGTCGTTGACGAGCTGGGCGATCTTCTCCTGCAGGGTGCCCTTGTTGACCATGTAGGGAATCTCGGTAAAGACCAGGCGGTTGCGGCCGGTCTTGGTGGATTCCACGTGGGCCTTGGCGCGCACGGTAATGGAGCCGCGGCCGGTCTCGTAGCTCTGCTTAATGCCGGCGCTGCCCATGATGATGGCGCCGGTGGGGAAGTCCGGACCGGGCATGATCTGCATGAGCTCGTCGACAGTAGCGTCGGGATTATCGATCAGGTAGCAGGTTGCCTCGATCGCCTCGGTGAGGTTATGCGGGGCGATATTGGTGGCCATGCCGACGGCGATGCCCTGGCTGCCGTTGACCAGCAGGTTGGGGAAGCGCGCAGGCAGTGCCACGGGCTCGGCGAGTGATTCGTCGTAGTTGGGCTGCCAGTCGACGGTATCCTTCTGCAGGTCACGCAGCAGCTCCATGGCGGGCTTTGCCAGGCGGCTCTCGGTGTAACGCATGGCCGCCGCGCCGTCGCCGTCGATGTTGCCGAAGTTGCCGTGGCCGTCGATGAGCGGCGTGCGCATGGAGAACCACTGCGCCAGGCGAACCATGGCCTCGTAGACCGCGTAGTCACCGTGCGGATGGTACTTACCGATAACTTCGCCGACCGTCCAAGCGGACTTCTTGTGCGGACGGTTGGGGTAGATGCCGCTCTCGTTCATCGCGTACAGGATGCGGCGGTGCACCGGCTTTAAGCCGTCGCGCACGTCCGGCAGGGCGCGCGCCGTGATGACCGACATCGAATACTCGATGAATGACTGCTTCATCTCGCGGCCAAACTCCGAAATCTGGAGCTGGCCGCCGTTTATATCCTCGCCGGCCGAGGCGCCACGGTCGACTTCGCCAAAGCTCTCCTCGAGCTCACCGTCGTCGTCCTCTTCCTCGTCATCATCGGCATCGGGGTTATAGGCGTCAGGATCGCCGTCCTCGCCCTGCTCAGCACGGGCAAGCAGGCGCTTCAAATCGTCGGGCATGCCGGCATCGCCGGCCTCGCCCATGCCCTCGTTATTGTTGATATCGTCTGCCACGTTACCTCCTCATGGTTTGCGTGGTCCATTAGTTCCCTACCACGGAGACGGATTACCGGGAATGCCGGATAACCCTCCTAGGTTTTCCAGGTGCCCCAGGTTGCCCTGAAGGATGCGCACGCCTTGCGTGCGGCGCCCGAAATCCTGAAGGGCAAGATGGGGTGCCTGGGAAAGCTAGGCGTCTAGGAAGCGTGCGTCATGCGCGTGCTTCTCGATGTACTCGCGGCGATAGCCGACCTCGGAACCCATCAGCTCACGCACGGCGCGGTCCGCCACCACGGCGTCCTCGATCGACACGCGCTGCAGGATGCGGGTCTTGGGGTCCATCGTCGTCGAGGCAAGCTGCTTGGGGTCCATCTCGCCCAGACCCTTGTAGCGCTGGACGGTATAGCCTTGCGCTTCTTGGTGATCTTGCCGTCCTTGGCCTTGCCGTCCTCGTCGTTGTCGTCGGGGTTCAGGCCCAGGCTCTGAATGGTGTCGCGCAGGATCTCGTCTTCGGGCTGGCGGCCGTTGGGATACACGTAGTGGATCTTGTTGCGCACCTTAATGCCAAAGATAGGCGGGCAGGCAACATAGACGTAGCCGGCATCGATCAGCGGACGCATGTACTTGTAGAAGAACGTCAGCAGCAGGATGCGGATATGCGCACCGTCGACGTCTGCATCGGTCATGATGATGATCTTGTGGTAGCGCGCCTTGGTGATATCGAAGTCGCCGCCGTCGCCGGCACTCGTCGTGACACCGCAGCCGATCGCGGTAATCAGCGACTGGATGGTGTCGCTCGAGAACGCGCGATGGTCACCAACGCGTTCGACGTTCAGAATCTTGCCGCGCAGGGGCAGAATCGCCTGGATGTCTCGGCGACGGCCGTCCTTGGCCGAACCGCCTGCCGAGTCGCCCTCTACGATGAAGAGCTCGGTCAGCTCGGCATCGCGCACTGAGCAGTCAGCGAGCTTACCGGGCAGGGACGCCGTCTCGAGCAGGCTCTTGCGGCGGGTCGCCTCGCGCGCCTTGCGGGCGGCGTTGCGCGCCTTGCAGGCCTGTTGCGCCTTCTTGACGATCTCGCGGGCGGGCTTGGGATGCTCCTCCAAGTAATCGGCGAGGCCGTCGGTCACGATCTTGAGCGTGAGCGCGCGCATATAGGAGCTACCGAGCTTGGCCTTGGTCTGCCCCTCAAACTGCGGATCGGGCAGCTTGACCGAGATAACGGCCGAAAGGCCCTCGCGCACATCGTCGCCGGTCAGGTTGGCGTCTTTTTCCTTGAGCAGGTTCTGTTTGCGCGCGTAGTCGTTGATCACGCGGGTGAGCGCGGTGCGGAAGCCTCAAGGTGCATGCCGCCCTCGGGAGTGTAGATGTCGTTGGCAAACGACATGACGTTCTCGCCGTAGCCGCTATTCCACTGCAGGGAAACCTCGACCTCGCCCATCTTGGCCACGGGAGCGTCCGGGTCCGATTTGCCCTCGATGTAGATGGGCTCCTTAAAGGCCTCGGGGACGTCCTTGCCCTCGTTGAGGAACTTGACGAAGTCGATGATGCCGCCCTCGTAGCAAAACTCCTCCACGTGGGGAGTCGCCTCGCGCTCGTCGGTCAGCACGATCTTGAGGTTCTTATTGAGGAACGCTGTCTCCTGCAGACGGTTGTGCAGCGTATCGAAATCGTAGATGCAGGTCTCGAAGATCTCGTCGTCGGGCCAGAAGGTGACGGTGGTGCCCGTCGAATCCGAGGTGCCCACGACCTCCATCTTCTTGACGGTCTTGCCGCGCGAGAACTCCATCTCGTAGGTGTTGCCATCGCGACGAACCTGAACGACCACGCGCTTGGACAGTGCGTTGACGACGGAGATGCCTACGCCGTGCAGGCCGCCCGAGACCTTATAGGCCGAGTTATCGAACTTACCGCCGGCGTGCAAGATCGTCATGACGACCTCGAGCGTCGGGATCTTTTTAACAGGGTGCTCGTCGACGGGGATGCCGCGCCCGTTGTCGACGACCGTGATGGAGTTGTCGGCGTGGACCGTCACCTGGATCTCGGTGCAGAAACCGGCCATGGCCTCGTCGACGGAGTTGTCAACGATCTCCCACACCAGGTGATGCAGACCGCTGGCGCTCGTCGAGCCGATATACATGCCCGGGCGCTTACGAACGGCCTCGAGACCTTCGAGAATCTTAATCTCGCCGCCATCGTAATCGTTTTCGTTTGCCACACGTCCTCCTTCAGTCAAGAAAATGTGTACAGCCTTACTAGTTTATCGTAAAAAAATACCCTCGGGACCGAGGTATTTGGCTCTACAAGGCCACCAGATGCGATTTAAGGCTCTTTTTTGCTTTGCACGCCCTTGGCCCACTCGGCACTGGCTCTCATGGCATTCTCGAGGGCCTCGCGCAGTTTTTGGTCTTCGATGGGCGCCACCTGGCGCTCGATCTCGGTGCACTCGGCCTCACTTAGGTCGGCGTGCGGGGCCGGCGGGCGCTCGGTCGTCGCCGGCGCAGGCGCTCCTTGGCGGCG
>ENA-OQEX01000135-OQEX01000135.1-human-gut-metagenome-genome-assembly--contig:-NODE-135-length-44398-cov-16.200063_pt1 | contig 44398 bp, 43 predicted proteins | sample MGYA00242802_ERZ504649 | MGnify/ENA primary metagenome ERZ504649 (study PRJEB26092, sample SAMD00036194) | human gut metagenome | host: Homo sapiens | study: EMG produced TPA metagenomics assembly of...
AGGAGATCGCGCAGGCCGTGAGCTACGGCGTGGTGAAGATGAACATCGACACCGATACGCAGTACGCATTCAGCCGTGCGGTGGCCGGTCACATGTTCTCCAACTATGATTCGGTGCTCAAAATCGACGGTGAGGTGGGCAACAAGAAGCTGTACGATCCGCGATCCTGGGGTCGTGAAGCTGAATCCGCGATGGCCGCGCGTGTGGTCGAAGCATGCAAGCAGCTCGGCAGTGCCGGGCGCGCGCTGAACTAGCCAACGGTCTTTCGAACTGTTTTCGGGCGTTTTCTGGTCTGTTTTTCGGACCGGTTGCAATCCGATTACGGTCGGTCCGGAGCCGTGAGCATCCCTCAGACCCGGTAGAGGGTGAAGAGTAACCTTTGTAAGGCTTTAGGCGCAAGGCTTAAGGCAGAATCGCGTACGCACGGAGGTGCAACAACATGCCTGGAATTGTTTTGATCGGTGCCCAGTGGGGAGACGAGGGCAAAGGCAAGGCAACGGATCTGATCGGCACGAAGGTCGACTACGTGGCCCGCTTCAACGGCGGCAATAACGCTGGCCATACTGTGGTGGTCGGCGACGAATCGTATGCGCTGCATCTGCTGCCGTCCGGCATCATCAGCCCCAACACCACCCCCGTCATCGGCAACGGCGTCGTCGTCGATCCGGAAGTGCTGTTCCAGGAGATCGACGGCCTTGAAAGCCGTGGCGTGGACTGCTCCCGACTGCTGGTGAGCGAAAGCGCGCACATCATCGCCCCGTACCACCGCGTGCTCGACAAGGTGACCGAACGCTTCCTCGGCAAGCACAAGATCGGCACCACCGGCCGTGGCATCGGCCCGGCATACGCCGACAAGATCAACCGCGTGGGCATCCGCGTGCACGACCTGTTCAACGCGGAGCATCTGCATGACAAGGTCGAGGCCAGCCTGCATCAGAAGAACCAGATGCTCGTCAAGCTGTACAACCGTCGCCCGATCGACGTGGACGAGACCACCGACGAGCTGCTCAAGCTCGGCGAACGCCTGAAGCCGTACGTTGCCAACACCTCCCTGGTGCTCAACAAGGCGCTCGACGAGGGCAAGACCGTGCTGTTCGAAGGCGGCCAGGCCACCATGCTCGACGTGGACCACGGCACCTACCGTTCGTGACTTCCTCCAACCCGACCGCCGGCGGCGCCTGCACCGGCACCGGCGTTGGCCCGACCAAGATCACCCGCGTGATCGGCGTCTCCAAGGCGTATGTGACCCGCGTGGGCGAAGGCCCGTTCCCGACCGAACTGTTTGGCGAGGACGGCGAATGGCTGCGCGCCCAAGGCCACGAGTACGGCGTGACCACCGGTCGCCCGCGTCGCTGCGGTTGGTTCGATGCGGTCGTCAACCGTTACGCGGCCCAGGTCAACGGCCTGACCGACATCGTGCTCACCAAGCTCGACGTGCTCACCGGCCTCAAGGAAATCCCGCTGTGCGTGGCGTACGACGTCAACGGCGAGCGTCGCGACGATATGCCGACCGACCAGGCCGAGTTCGCCGCCGCGAAGCCGATTTACGAGTCCATGCCGGGTTGGGACGAGGACATTTCCCAGGTCCATGACTTCAACGATCTGCCGAAGACCTGCCAGGATTACGTCAAGCGTCTTGAGGAACTGTCCGGCTGCCGCATTTCCGTGATCGGCACCGGCCCGCAGCGCGACCACATCATCCAGATCAACTCGCTGATCGACTGAAGCTGATTCGGCTGATTCGTCGATATGAACGTCGGTAACGAACGTCAATAACAAGTGCCGGTGGGCCTGTGCCTGCCGGCACTTTGCGTATGGTGCGTGCGATGGCGTTCGCGTATGACGCACACCGCATACACACCGACGGGGTGCGCGGCGGAGGAACGGAAAAGGGGAGTGCGATGACTGCAATGCCGCCTAACGACAGGTTCGACAGGTTTGACAGGTTCAGCAAACTGGTCCCGCGATTCGACCACCTGAAATGGAAGATGGCCGCTGCCGGCATTCTCGTCGGCCTGATTTCCGGCTTCCTCGTCGTCCTCTACCGTCTCGGCATCGAATACGGCACCGACACCGCGCGCTGGATCTACGCGCGCATCCGCGAAACCCCGTGGCTGGTCGCACCGTGGGCGGTCGCCGCAATCGCAGCCGCGCTCGCCATCGCATGGATGGTCAAAAAAGAGCCGATGGCCGGCGGCAGCGGCATTCCGCAAACCAACGGCGTGGTGATCTGCGGCCTGAAAATGCGATGGCAGACGATTCTGCCGGTTCGCTTCATCGGAGGCCTGCTCGGATCGCTCTTCGGCCTCTCGCTCGGCCGCGAAGGACCGTCCATCCAAATCGGCGCATCGGGCGCGCAGTTCCTATCGCACCGGCTGCGCGGCAAGAAACGTGAGGACATGCAGGAGCATTATCTGGTCACCGCCGGTGCCGCGGCCGGCCTGTCCGCCGCGTTCAGCGCACCGCTGTCCGGCATGATGTTCGCTTTGGAAGGGGTGCATCGCAGTTTTTCGCCCGCGATTCTGATGGGCGCCACCGCCGCGTCCCTGACCGCCGATTTCGTATCGAAATACTGTTTCGGCCTGCGTCCGGTGCTTGACTTCGGCACCATCGGCCAACTGCCGCTCGGCGAATACGGGTGGCTGATTCCGCTGGGATTGGTGGCCGGTTTGGTTGGTTCGCTGATGAACCGTTCGCTGCTCGGCTTCCAAACGCTGTACGGCAAGCTTCCCGCATGGAGCCGCCCTTTGATCGCGATCGCACTCGCGCTGCCAATCGGCATTTGGCTGCCTGACGTGCTCGGCGGCGGCTCGAACCTGATCGCCATGGCCGAGCATGCGCGCGTCGGCTTGGGCATGCTGTGCGTGCTGTTCGTGGCGAAAGTGCTGTTCACCTCCACCAGCTTCGGTTCAGGCACTCCCGGCGGCATTTTCATGCCGATTCTCGCGGTTGGCTCACTCGCCGGCGGTATCTGCGGCGAGACGTTGCACCAGTTCGGCAACCTGCCGTCCGATTCCGTGGCGATTTTCTCGGTATGCGTGATGACGGGCACGCTGGCCGCGTCCGTGAAAACACCGATCACGTCGATTCTGCTGGCCGTGGAAATGTCCGGCACATTGACGCACATGCTGCCGGTCGCCGCCGTCGCGTTCATCGCATTGCTCGTCTCCGACCTGCTGCGTACGAAACCGATCTACGGCGAGCTGCTGGAACGGTACATGCGCGCGCAAGGCGGCACGACGGCAATCGCCAATCGCATCGACAACGGCATCATGGAACTGCCTGTGGAAATGGGCGCGACCGCGGACGGCAAGCTGATGCGTGACGTGCGCTGGCCGTACGGCTGTCTGGTGATCGGCCTGCGTCGCGGCGAACGGCAGATCGTGCCGCATGGCGATACGCGGCTGCGTGCCGGCGACTATCTGGTCGTGCTGTTCAGCGGCGAGGACGAAAGCGACGCACGGCATGCGATGCGGCGGCTGTGCGACGTGTCCGTCTGACGCGGCCGTACCGTCTTCCATAACCATTCGTAGACGTCTAGGGCCACCCGAAGTTATCCACAGTTATCCACAGTTATCCACCGAATCGGACATGTTCGATGTTTGGTTGCAACGCACGTGTAGACTCGTACAAGGTTAGGAAGACGGCACCTGCGGCCAGCTCGTTGCCGTATGGCTGGGGCGGAACGACGCTGTCCGCGGAAAGCCAAGTACAAGGGGAACGTGATGGAATCGCAAGAACAACGGGCGCAGACTCGCCAAACGCGGGTGATGAGCCGAATCCCGCCACACAGTCGATCGACGTCGCCGAAGTGGCGCGCGCGGATGTGCGCCCGTCCGGTGCCGCCGCATCCAAGCATCCGCCGCAGATTCCGCTCGCGCCGATGAAACGCATGCAGGCGCGATTCAACCCTCTTGCCGATGGCTGATGTATCTCGTGGTGTTCGTCGGCGGCTTCGTCGGCGTCGGGTTCCGTCGCGCCACGGACCTGCTGCTGCCGTCGGTGAACGGTTCGCCGTTCGTGGTGGGCACGTTCGTGTCGAATATGCTCGCCTGCTTCCTGTTTGCGATGCTGACCGAATACATGGCGACCGCGTCGTGGCTGCGCCGCAGGGTACGGCAGGTCGTCAGCCGTGGTGTCGGGCTTGGTTTGCTTGGCGGACTGTCGACGATGTCCGGCGTGATGTTGGAAACCATGGAAGGCATGCGCGAGCAGCGTTTCGGCAGCGCGCTCGGCTATCTTGCGGGAAGTTTCGCCGGCGGTCTGATCGCGGCCGCGGTTGGCGTGGCGCTGATGCAGGCGTTGCTGGCGCGCGGCACACGCAAGCGGGTCCGTAACGCGATCGCCGATGCCTCCACGGCTTCCGTATCCTCAATGTCCGATTCGGACGCGTACGGCATCGTGCAGGACGTCCAGATGACCGACACTGCAGTATCGGCTACGCAGAGTGTTACGCAGACGGTCCCCATGGCCGATTCGGGCGAATCGGACGTGCCGGCCGCGCAAAATGTGCAGAACAACGTGCCGGACGCGCAGGGCGTGCGCCACGTGAAGGTGGCGGATGCGGCGCATTCGGCCGCGCAGGCCGCGTTGGAGGCCGCGCAGGCGGCACAGCAGGCGGCCCAGGTCGCCCAGCAGGTCGCGCAGACCGGGCAGGTGCCGAAAATCGAATCGCAGCCGCAGTCATCGCAACCCGTCGCACCTCTGCCCAGCTTCGAACCCAAGCCGGTCACCGCGGAAATCCCGCTCGTCGCCGACCCGACCACAGGGGAGGTGCGCTGATGACCTGGATGATCTGCCTGTTCGGCGGCATCGGCGCCATGGCCCGTTATGTGCTTGACGTGTCGATCCAACGCAGCTGGAACCGTGACGGCAACCACAGCTTCCCCCTGGCCACGCTCGTCATCAACGGCGTCGCCTCCCTGTGCGCCGGCATCGCCATGATGTCGTACTATGCGCAGTCGGTTGATATGGGCACGGTAATGACGTTCGTTGTGGGGTTCCTCGGCGGATTCTCAACATTCTCGTCGGCGATCAACGAGGTGCTGTCGCTGATTCGCAAACGCCGTTTCGCCATGGCCCTGGCTATGGCGCTGCCACGGTCGCGGTGCCGCTCGCCTGCGTGGCGCTCGGATTCGGCATCGCCATGCTGGGCGGCCACGCATAGCTGTCACCGGCTCAGCCTCGCGTAATTTTCACGTTACACGGGCGGTCATCGGGTAACGTTCAGGAAATCTGAGCGCAACCGCGCGAGCTGTTTCCTCTCCTACGTTGTGAAAACAACAAGAGAGGAAAAACCTATGACAGCCGTAACGTATCTCACACGGCATCGTCGACCGGGAATCGTCATACTCTGTTCGATTGTCGCCGTTCTCTCGATGCTTTTCGTACTCCCTCCCGCCATCGCGTCCGCAGCCGATTCCGGCGCGCAGGCCGTCGATGAATGCAATCCGACCGCCAGCAACGGCTGCGTCAACGGCATCCTGCAGGACGCCGACAAGAAGCCGATCGCCGACGTCACCATCACGCTGTCCGGCAAGGCAACCGCGGAAACCAAAACCGCGGCGGACGGCAAATGGGCCTTCTCCGTTGCCGATGACGGCGATTACACCGTCACCATCGACGCGTCCGTTGCGAAAGAGCACGGCCTGAAGGCAAGCAGCGCGACGGTGACGATCAAGAAAGCCAGCTTCGACAAGCAGCGCGGCGTTGTCCGATTCGACCAGGCGGGCGATTCCGCCGGCAGCGGCGCGACCGGCACATCCGGATCGACAGCGGCCACGCAACGCAAGGGGCGGTGCGACGCAAGCGAGATGATCGCAAGTGTCGCACCGCCCCTTTTGCGGGCGGAACGCGTGTGGAGTACATGCGGAGCGTGCGTGGAAGATGCGTGGAACGCGTCGTGAAACATACGTCGTTCACGGGTGAAAAAGTGGATTTTTCGGGGGAATTGAAGAGGGGGAGGGCGTCTTTCGTCAATTGATAGTTCATATTGTGCGGACGATTGCAAAGAAACGTTACAGATGCATGTAAAATAACACATAATATCGCGATTTGTAAGGAAACATCCCGACGATGCGGGGGAGAGGTGTTGGGCAATGGTCGGCATGCGTGACGTGGCGAAAGAGGCCGGGGTCTCGCTGAGCACGGTTTCGCTAGTGGTCAACAAGACGGGCTACGTGTCCGACGACATGCGCGCGCGCGTCAAAGCCGCCATGAAAGAGCTCAATTACGTGCCCAACGAGCTGGCACGCAACCTGTACAAGAACCGCACGAACCTGGTCGGCGTGATCGTGCCGACCATCCGCCACCCCTTCTTTGCCACCCTTACCGCGCATCTGCAACGCGAGCTGGCCGCGCAAGGACTGCGCACCATGCTGTGCTCCACCGCCGACGCGGAAAACGGCGAGGTCGAATACGTGGACATGCTGCGCCGTCACATGATGGACGGCATCATCGTCTGCTCGCACACCACCCATCCGAACGATTACTGGACGTCCATCCACCGCCCCATCGTCGCCTTCGACCGTGTGCTGGGCGGCGGCATCGCGTCGATCGGCTCCGACCATGAGCAGGGCGGCCGGCTCATGGCGCACATGCTGGTCAACACCGGCGCGCACCACGTGGTGATGATCGGCGGCCCGCGCGACCAGTTCTTCGATTTGGCGGCGCGCAATGGAGACAGCCCGGACGATTTCGACCTGCACAAGACAACGTTCCCGGCCGTCCGCTACTACCTTACGTTGGAGCAGGAGCTGAAAGCGGCCGGCGTGCGGTACGAGTACGTCGAAGCCGGCAATGTGGAGGATTTCCAAGGGTATAAGAACGCGGTGAATGCTGTGCTCAACAGTATGCCGGTGGACGGCGTCGATGCCGTGGTCAGCTCCGATATCGGTGCCGCGCTTTGCGTGCGCGAAGCGATGCGGAGGCATATTTCGATTCCGCGCGACCTGCAGATCATCGCCTACGACGGCACGTATCTGACCGACCTGGCCGGTATGAAAATGACCGCGGTGGCGCAGAATTTCGACAAAATCGCGCAGGTCGCGGTCGGCAATATCGTTCGTGCGATCGCCAAGGAAGGGGATGCCAAGGCAGATACGACAAGCGCCACGGGACGCAAGCCGTACGAGCCGGACGTGCTGATTCCCGTGACGCGCAAACTGGGCGATACCACGCGCTAAGCGGGCCGTATCGCCCATCATTGGACGGGCCGTTTTACCTGCTAAGCGGGTCGTTTCGCCTTATTCGTAATCGCCGGTCGGACCGATCTTCAACGCGTCCTCGTGCGTGCGGCCCGAATGGATCGCATCGTTGATCGCCTGGATCTCCGCCGCATCCACGGCAAGTGCGCGCCCGTCGATCGCGCTGATCGGAATCGACCATCCGCCGTGCGTCATGTACAGGCTGTCCGCTTCGCGCAGCTCGGCGATCGGCAGCTTCCTGTACTCCGCCTTCTTGCCCTCTTCGAGCGCCCAGGCGAACATTTCGCGCTGTGATGTGCCGTTCAGAATACCGATGCGCGGGTCGGGCGTGACGAACGTATCGCCATAGCGTGCCACAATCGACGAATTCGGGCATTCCATCGTGTAGCCGTCCTCCGTGAACAGAATCGCGTCGCCGACGCCACGGCGGGCGCATTCGCGGTGCACGGCGCAGTTGAACGCGTAGCTCAGCGTCTTCGCGCCGTTGAGCAGCCAAGGGGCGCGTGCGGTGATGTCCGACGGATAGCCGCGCGTCATTGAAGCCATGGTGATCGGTTCGAGCGAATGCAGCGTGCCCTTCGCGTCAAGGAAGATGTAGACGGTCGGCGTGCGGTCGGCCGCCTTGCCCACGCCGGTGTCCGGATCGAGACCACGGGAGACGATGATGCGTAGCATCGGGCCGGGTTCCGGATCGTCGTACTGGTCGATGACCAGCTGGACCGCGCGGGTGAGCGCTGGAATGTTCGGTTCCGGCATATCCACCAGACGGGCCGAATTCGCAAGACGCTTCAGATGGTTCTCCAGCGAGACCGGGAAACCCTTCCATACCGTGGTCGCTTCGAAAATGCCGTCGCCACGCAGCGCGCACAAATCGAACGCGTTGATGATGGGGCTTTCCGGATCGACGAAACGAACCAGATCCGCGTCGGGCGCCACGCCTGAGCCTCCGAATAGCGTCTTGCCGTTACCGACTGCCAGAACGATCGAACTCATGGGAACCTCTCTTCCGCGCTCCGCGTCTTTTGATTGCCGCTTTATTGCTGTTGCGCTGTTGTGTTGCGTCAGCGTTCGCGTGCGTCTTCGGCGTCCAACCTAACCATGGTTTGTTTCCACTTGGCACCGCCAATTTGCAATGCGGAAACATACGCGTCATGAATCGCGCGGCTCCCGTAACGTTCGGCGACCAAGGTGAGGGAAAGCGACTCTGAACGTCCGTTTCTGCGGAATCTGATTTCGGGGTTCGTCGGCAGTTCGTTCGGAAAAGGCCGGACGGCGGCCGACGGGAAAGGTGAGCGCAATGGTGGATGGGATGTCCGATATGGGAACAACCGAACTTGGCGCGGCGAGCACGCCCGAACAGGCGCGCGCCGCGTTCCGTGACGGCCTGGTCCGCCCGACCTGCGGCATCGCGCAAGGCTACGCGCAGGCGAATCTGATGATTCTGCCCAAGGAGAAGGCATTCGATTTTCTGCTGTTCGCGCAGCGCAATCCCAAACCCTGCCCGCTGCTGGAAGTGATGGAGCCGGGCGTGCCGGTGCGGCACATCACGGCAGGCCGCAACGTGCCGATGTACGACACGTCGATCGAGTGCCGTTCGGCCGGCGCGTTCCATTCGACGATGGTCGTGTCGATGCGTGGCATTCCGTCTACGCAGGTGGCCGACGCATGCCGGATTTCCGGCTATTACCCGTCCGTGCACGGTGCCCCCGTATGTGTGGGCGACCTGTCCGCGATCGGCATCGACGACATCATGCATCCCGACTATGGCGATGCCCCCGTGTTGGAGCCGGGCGATGTGCCGGTGTTCTGGGCGTGCGGCGTGACCCCGCAGGCCGCGGTGATGGCGTCCAAACCGGAATTCGCGATCACGCACGCGCCGGGGCACATGTTCATCACCAGCAAACGCGATTTGGAATACATGGTGTGAGGCCGAGCGGCAGGTTGCGGGGCGCGGCATGAGATGCGTGCTGCGGCGACTGCGGCAGAAGGGACGTCGCGGCTGAAGAACGCTGCGACGGTAGAACGACGGAAAGGCGACGGAAGGAATGGAAACGATGGCTGTGCAGGAAACAGACGGAAAGCAGACGGCTATGCGAATCGATATGAACAGCGATATGGGCGAAAGCTTCGGTCGTTGGACGCTCGGCGACGACGAGGCGCTGCTCGACGTGGTTTCCAGCGCGAACGTGGCGTGCGGCTTCCATGCGGGCGACCCGTCCGTCATGCTGAGAACGTTGTCATACGCGGCGTCGCGGGGGTAATGGTCGGGGCGCATGTGGCGTACCGCGACCTGGCCGGATTCGGGCGCCGCTATGTGGACGAGTCCCCCGACGAACTCAAGGCGGACGTGATGTACCAGATCGTCGAATACGGCGGCCTCGACGGCGTGCATATGACGAACGTGGCGACCGTCGACGGCCTCGAACCCGACCGTTACTTTAAGCAGGTCGGCCAGCTTACGGACTGCGCCCGCAGCTGAAGTCCTGTGCCCAAGGCTGAGGGCCCTGCGCTCGCGGCTGCCCCCGCATGTCCGTCGCTTTCGAATCGGGCGCCGGAGACATGCGCCGCGATTCGGCCGAAAGCCGGTTCGACACGCCCGAACACCGGTTGCGGTTTTGGTGTCGAGCCCCATTTTGCGGTAATATCGAACCGGTTCGACACAACCGTGGGAATGGCCGTAAGGACTCCCGCAAAGAATCTCGCAACGACTTTTTGGAACCGAAGGAGGCTCCATGAAAAACAAGGTGCAGCTCATCACTTACGCCGACCGCCTTGGCGACGGCACCATCAAGTCGATGACCGACATTCTGCGCACCCGCTTCGACGGCGTGTACGACGGCGTTCACATCCTGCCGTTCTTCACCCCGTTCGACGGCGCCGACGCAGGCTTCGACCCGATCGACCACACCAAGGTCGACGAACGTCTCGGCAGCTGGGACGACGTCGCCGAACTCTCCAAGACCCACGACATCATGGTCGATGCCATCGTCAACCACATGAGCTGGGAATCCAAGCAGTTCCAGGACGTGCTGGCCAAGGGTGAGGAGTCCGAATACTATCCGATGTTCCTCACCATGAGCTCCGTGTTCCCGAACGGCGCCACCGAAGAGGACCTGGCCGGCATCTACCGTCCGCGTCCGGGCCTGCCGTTCACCCACTACAAGTTCGCCGGCAAGACGCGCCTCGTGTGGGTCAGCTTCACCCCGCAGCAGGTGGACATCGACACCGATTCCGACAAGGTTGGGAATACCTCATGTCGATTTTCGACAGATGGCGGCTTCCCACGTCAGCTACATCCGTCTCGACGCCGTCGGCTACGGCGCCAAGGAAGCCGGCACCAGCTGCTTCATGACCCCGAAGACCTTCAAGCTGATCTCCCGTCTGCGTGAGGAAGGCGTCAAGCGCGGCCTGGAGATCCTCATCGAAGTGCACTCCTACTACAAGAAGCAGGTGGAGATCGCCTCCAAGGTGGACCGCGTGTACGACTTCGCGCTGCCGCCGCTGCTCCTGCACTCGCTGAGCACCGGCCACGTCGAGCCCGTCGCCCACTGGACCGACATCCGCCCGAACAACGCCGTCACCGTGCTCGACACGCACGACGGCATCGGCGTGATCGACATCGGCTCCGACCAGCTCGACCGCTCGCTCAAGGGCCTGGTGCCGGATGAGGACGTGGACAACCTCGTCAACACCATCCACGCCAACACCCACGGCGAATCCCAGGCAGCCACCGGAGCCGCCGCATCCAATCTCGACCTCTACCAGGTCAACAGCACCTACTATTCGGCGCTCGGGTGCAACGACCAGCACTACATCGCCGCCCGCGCGGTGCAGTTCTTCCTGCCGGGCGTGCCGCAGGTCTACTATGTCGGCGCGCTTGCCGGCAGGAACGACATGGAGCTGCTGCGTAAGACGAATAACGGCCGCGACATCAACCGCCATTACTACTCCACCGCGGAAATCGACGAGAACCTCAAGCGTCCGGTCGTTAAGGCCCTGAACGCGCTCGCCAAGTTCCGCAACGAGCTCGACGCGTTCGACGGCACGTTCTCGTACACCACCGATGACGACACGTCCATCAGCTTCACCTGGCGCGGCGAAACCAGCAGGCCACGCTGACGTTCGAGCCGAAGCGCGGTCTCGGTGTGGACAACACTACGCCGGTCGCCATGTTGGAATGGGAGGATTCCGCGGGAGACCACCGTTCGGATGATCTGATCGCCAATCCGCCTGTCGTCGCCTGACGGAAAATTTCTTGCGATTACGTACGGCCTTGCGATTGCGTTCCACCTTGCGGTCGCGCACCCGGTCCGTCGCACCCGGTCCGTCGGGCGGACGGCAGTGGCCGCACGTGTTGGTATCGTAAGTTGCGTTGAAGAATCGCCCGAATGCGCTGAAGCAATGCGTCCGGGCGATTTTCGTATGTGTCGCTCGTAGCGGGCGGGCGCATGCGTGGAGTATCGAAGCACATGAAACGCGACAAGCAGAAAACGCGATAAGCCAAGAAAACAGCAGATATGACCGAAGACAATCAGAATAACGAATTCAAACCGCAGCCGCTGCCCGGCCAGGTGTTCATCCGCCCGGGCATCGACGATCGCCCCGATTATGAGAAGACCCTGACTCCCGAAGCGAAGGCGGCCATGCGCCGCTGTCGGTGCAGCAGCATCCGCGTATTCCGGAAGCGTCCAACGAGCGTCCGGAAACCCAGGCCGCGCGCATCGCATCGGAAGGTGGAGCGCCCCTAACCGCGGCCGCGCATCTTGACGTGGCTGTGCCGAACCTCGAATCGTCCTTCCTCGACCTGCGCGACCCGATGACCGCTCCGGACGGCACCAGGCCGACCGCAATGCAGGCCAACCGGCTCGTTGCGGGTTTTGCGCTTGGCTCAATGCTGCTGTCCGCTCCGATGGCGGCGTTCAACACGGTGCTCATTCCGCAAACCGTCAGCCGTTTGTCGGGAATCAACCGCGTCACGGATTTGGCGATGCTCGTCATCGCAGGTGCCATCATGACGTTCCTGCTGAACGCATGCATCGCCGTCGGTTCCGACCATTCCTACTGCCGGTTCGGGCGCCGTACGCCATGGATCGCCAGCGGCAGCGTATTGGCGGCTATCTGCATGGCGATTCTTTCCGCATGCGATTTTCTCCCGTGGGCCGTGTTCTTCTGGCTGGCCACGCAGGCCGCGTATGCGATGGCGGCCATACCGTTCGCCGCCGCGTTCGGCGAACGTGTGCCTGACAAGTTCCGCGACCGCGCCGATTCCTGGCACGGCAAGGGGCTGGCGCTTGGCCAGCTGGTCGGCGTCTCCGTGGCTGTTGCGCTGACGCCGCATGCCGGTGGCAAAGGTTGGGATGGCACTACGGGTTTCGCGATGCTGGTATTCGCGGGTTGGCTTGTCGTCGCGGCCGTCGTTACGCTGTTGATATTGCCGTTCGAAGGGGCCAGCAGCTACCTGCCGCGTAGGGATGTTGAGAAAGGCGATTTCTTCTCGCAATACCGTCCGCCGCAGAACGCGCCGAAGTTTTCTGTGGCATTCGCGGCCCGCATGTTCGCCGTTGCGGCCACAGCCGGAATCGCCGTATATCAGTGGTATCTGGCGCCGAATATCGTCGCAATACCGATGAGGCCGGTTTGTTCGGCATTGCCGGTGCCGGATCGGTGGTTGTGGTCATGGCCATCTGCACGTTTGTCGGTGCTTTGATTGCGGCGTTGCTGCTTGGCCGCATCGTCAGCCTGTTTGGCGATCTGCGTATTCCGGCCGTCGCGTCCGCCGTGTTGTTCATGGTCGCTGCGCTGCTGCCGTTGCTGATGGACGACGGTTTCCTGGCGGTTGCGCTGTACGCCCTGCTTGCCGGCTTCGCATACGTGGTGTTCGATGGCGCCAGCCAAAGCTTGGATCTTGCGATGCTGCCGGATGTGCGTTCCGTGGGCCGATCGCTTGCCGCTTATAGTCTGGCCAATACGTTCGGCACGATACTGGGCGTCGCTGCCTGCGCCGCGGTGATTGTGGCGACCGGTGCCACCGTGCTGATCTTCGCTGTCGCCACTGTTTCGATGCTGTTGGCGGGTCTGCTGACATTGCGGTTGAAATCGCAACAATGACGGCGACTATGACGGTGCTAGATCGCCAATGATTGGAAAATAAAGCGAAACGGCGCGTCCACATAGTGAACCTTTAGTGGATAGGGGAGATGGACGCGCCTATGTTTACGGCTTAGTTCGAGCGGAAATCCCGCCCGGGGAAATGACTTTGCGAAAGGAGGTTCGCCACGATGAACGGAATGGTCGCACGCGTACTGCTGTCCGCACGAATTATTATTCCGCTTTCGTTGGCGGACTGATTCGAGCATTGCGGCTTCAATCCCTCGCCAACGAAGGCAGGGTTTGAGGCGCGCATGGAATACACGTTGATGGCCCTGCATAATGCGGGGCCATTTTTGTTGCAGCCCACAAGGCAGACGCAGCGAAAACCTTTTGAAGCCGGCCGGCATAGCGCACAACAGAAAACAGAAAAACTACAAACAACATCGTTATCGGCGGAAGTTGGGAGCCGGTAGCAGGACGTACAGGGAGTACATCAATGAGTACAGTCGAAGCGGCCGCTGGCAAAGCGCAGGCGATGGTCCGCGATTCGGTCAAAACCGTGATCGCAGCATCCATGGTCGGCACCGCCATCGAGTTCTACGACTTTTACGCATACGGCACTGCCGCTGCGAATTATTTCCCGAAGGTGTTCTTCGGAGACACCACCAATCCGACCGTCGCGCTGCTGGCCAGCCTGCTGACCTTCGCCATCGCGTTCATCGCCCGTCCGCTGGGCTCGTTGGTGTTCGGCCACTTCGGCGACCGTATGGGCCGCAAGACCACGCTGGTGGTCTCCCTGCTCACCATGGGCATTGCCACCTTCCTGATCGGCTGCCTGCGACCTACAACCAATGGGGTGTCGCGGCCGTCGCCGTGCTGTGCCTGTGCCGTTTCGTGCAGGGCATCGGCCTGGGCGGCGAATGGTCTGGTGCTGCTCTGGTGGCTACCGAGAACGCTCCGGAAGACAAGCGCGCGCTGTACGGCTCCTTCCCGGAACTGGGCGCCCCGATCGGCTTCTTCCTGTCGAACGGCACCTACTTCCTGCTGGAAACCTTCAACGACAATGACGCGATGCTCGCTTGGGGTTGGCGTGTGCCGTTCCTGTTGTCCTCGATTCTCGTAATCGTCGGTCTCGTCGTGCGAGTGCAGATGGAGGAGACCCCAATCTTCCGTATGGCCCAGGAGCAGAAGAAGGTTGTCAAGTCTCCGCTTACTGAAGTGTTCAAGAAGAGCTGGAAGGAAGTCATCCAGGCAACGTTCCTGGTGGCCGTTACCTACACGCTGTTCTACACGCTGGCAACCTGGTCCCTCGCTTGGGGCACCAAGACCGTCGAGCAGGGTGGTGGCAACCTGGGCTTCAGCAACCAGGAGTATCTGCTGATGCTGATGATCGCCGTCTGCGTATTCGCCGCGTTCATCGTGATCTCCTGCGTGAACGCCGACAAGTTCGGCCGCAAGCGCGTGATCATCATCTCCTCCTGCTGCCTCATCGCCTTCGCCCTGCTGTTCCCGTTCCTGCTTGATCCGGCGGTCGTCGGTCAGCGCAACTTCGCCACCAACCTGCTGTTCCTGTGCATCGGCTTCGCTCTGATGGGTACCGCGTTCGGTCCGATCGGCGCCTTCCTGCCGGAACTGTTCGACGCGAACGTGCGTTACTCCGGCTCCGGCATCGGCTACAACCTGGCTGCCATCGTCGGCGCGGCCTTCGTGCCGACCATCGCCACTTGGCTGTCCCATCATTGGGGCGTGCATTCCGTGGGCCTGTACCTCGGTGTGATGGCCCTGTGCTGCCTCATCGCGGTGTTGAGCTGCAAGGAAACGAAGAACGTCGACTTCACCAAGTGACGCCGACCGGCTTGCCGGGCTGCTTCGCTTGGGGTGGCTCGGAGCCTTAGAAAAAACGTTTGACGTGAATATAGCCACTATGTGAACGCCAACAGACATCATAAAGAAAGCGGTACTAGAACAGTTCCGCAGGAGAGGCGGAGTGGTTCCTCGGACACAATCCGGGGGAGCAACATCCTAGGAATCACTCGCGTGATAACAACCGAAAAAAGAATAGAAAATAGCGAGTTTGTTCGGAAAAAGCAAGTTCCGAATCGCAAAAAACAATAAAGGAGCGCCAATTATGGCAGCAACTATCTGGTACGAAAAGGACGCCGATCTGTCCGTGTTCGATGGCAAGAAGGTGGCCATCCTCGGTTACGGTTCCCAGGGCCACGCCCATGCGCTGAACCTGCGCGATTCCGGTGTCGACGTCGTCGTCGGCCTGCGTCCTACCTCCAAGTCCGTGGAGTATGCCAAGGAGCAGGGCCTTGAGGTCAAGCCTGTTGCCGAGGCCGTTGCCGAAGCCGACGTGGTGATGATCCTGCTGCCTGACCAGTACCAGGCCGCCGTGTACAAGAAGGACGTCGAGCCGAACCTGAAGCCGGGCGCTGCTCTGGCCTTCGCTCATGGCTTCAACATCCACTACGGCTACATCAAGCCGACCGAGGACCACCCGGTCTTCATGGTCGCCCCGAAGGGCCCGGGCCACATCGTGCGTCGTGAGTACGCCGCTGGCCGTGGCGTCCCGGTCGTCGTGGCCGTCGAGCAGGATCCGGATGGCAAGACCTGGCCGCTGTGCCTGGCTTACGCCAAGGCTCTGGGCGCGCTGCGCGCAGGCGCCATCAAGACCACCTTCACCGAGGAGACCGAGACCGATCTGTTCGGCGAGCAGGACGTCCTCATGGGTGGCATCAACCACCTGTGCGATATGGGCTTCGATGTGCTGACCGAGGCTGGCTACCAGCCGGAGATCGCCTACTTCGAGGTGTTCCACGAGCTGAAGATGCTGGTCGACCTGGCCAACGAGGGTGGCCTGAACAAGGCCCGTTGGTCCTGCTCCGACACCGCCCAGTACGGCGACTACACCTCCACGGTCATCACCGAGGAGACCAAGAAGCGCATGCAGTACCAGCTCAAGCGCATCCAGGACGGCTCCTTCGCCAAGGAGTTCATGGATGACCAGGCCGCTGGCGCTCCGAAGTTCAAGAAGCTGCAGGAAGAGTACAGCCACCCGCACCTGGAGACCGTTGGCCCGAAGCTGCGCGCCATGTTCTCCTGGAACAACCAGGTGGACGCCGATGCCGATATGGCCGAGTCCTTCAACGGCAAGATCGCTCGTACCCAGGTTCAGTGAGATTGCTTCGCTAACTGCATAAGCTATTTAGCGAATTAGAAAGCGTCGCCCGCTTCATGCGGACGGCGCTTTTTGCATATCGTCGTGCGTGCGACGGTTGCGTACGTTCCGGCATAACGAAAGGCCGCCACCCAACTTGGGCGGCGGCCTTCAATCGCAGTTAATGCGATTAATCGCAATGAATGCGAGACGTTACTCAGCCACGGGCGATCTTGCCGGTGAAAGTGGCCATGTCAGCGTCGTCATCCTTGCCGTTGTTCCAAGAGAACATGGCGCGCAGCTTCGGACCGACGGTCTCGATGCGCACGTTGCCATATTCTTCCTGCAGCTGCTTGAACTTCGGAGCGCCAGCGTCCTGATCGTCGATGAACTCCTTGGCGAATGAGCCGTCCTGGATGCGCTTCAGGTGGTATTCCATGCGCTCACGCACGTGCTCGTCGATGCAGGTGTTGGTGTAGTCGCCGTACTGGGCGGTGTCGGAGCAGGACCAACGAGCCTTGTTCAGGCCACCCTCGTTCATGAGGTCGACGAGCATCTTCAGCTCGTGGCAGACCTCGAAGTAAGCGATCTCCGGCTGGTAGCCAGCGTCAGTGAGGACCTCGAAGCCCATTTCAACGAGCTTGTTCACGCCACCCATGAGCACGTTCTGCTCGCCGAACAGATCGGTCTCGGTCTCCTCGGTGAAGGTGGTCTTGATGGCGCCTGCACGCAGCGCGCCCAGAGCCTTGGCGTAAGCCAGGGTGATGTCCCAAGCGTCGCCGCGCGGATCCTGTTCGACAGCCACGACGACCGGGACGCCACGGCCGTTGGCGTACTCACGACGCACGATGTGGCCCGGGCTTCGGGGCGACCATGAAGACCGGGTGGTCCTCGGTCGGCTTGATGTAGCCGTAGTGGATGTTGAAGCCATGAGCGAAGGCGACGGCGGCGCCCGGCTTGATGTTCGGTTCGATATCGTTGGCCCAGATGGTGCGCTGGTACTGATCGGGAGCCAGAATCATGATGATGTCGGCCTCGGCGGCGGCTTCCGGAACGGACTTGACTTCCAGACCCTGCTCCTTGGCGTGCTCGACAGACTTGGAGGTCGGGCGCAGGCCGACGACGACGTCGACGCCGGAATCGCGCAGGTTCAGCGCATGGGCGTGGCCCTGGGAACCGTAACCGATGATGGCAACCTTCTTGCCTTCGAGGACCGAGAGATCACCGTCGTTCTCATACCAGATTTGTGCAGCCATTGTACTTGGCACTCCTTTTGTGTAGTGGGGTGAACGCTTGGAAAGCGTTCGGGTTTCTACCATTCGCAGATGAAATTCGTGGTTTCGTGCATGGATTTTGTCCTGCAAACTGGGGTCCATCCTACCGGAGCGGCCGTTTTGGTACGTATCCAGTCCACAAAGTGAGCCGCGAAATCGTAAAAAATCCACTGCTCACTGGATGATGGATTCGCGTATCCTCGGCCGGGAATGGCATAGGATAGGCATGTCATATTTCTAGTAGGAAGAGATGCCATGGTTGCTGCGACTGGTCCCGCGCCGGGATCTGAACTGACTGCGGAAGCCGATGAGTCGAGGAACGTAGCTCGGCCGGTGTGTTGCATGTGGCGGCGATTTTCGCCTCGCATATGGTATTGCAGCGCAACAAGCCCAACGCCGTGTTCGGTGCGTTGGATGCCGATTGCGCAGGTATGGAAGTCGTCGCGCAGATTCGCGATTTCGACGGGTCGATGGTCGCGCAGGCCCACGCGTACGCTTCGAAGGATCTCAAGGACGGTCTTTCGCCGTGGCGCGTGATGCTTCCCGCGCAGCCGGAGGGCGGTCCGTACACGCTCCGCGTCACCGCGGGCAACGATTTCCTCGAATTCGAGGACGTGCTGATCGGCGAGGTGTGGCTTGCCGGCGGCCAAAGCAATATGGAACTTGAGCTGCGCAACAGCGAGAACGCCGAAGCGGCCCTTGAGAATTGCGCCGATCCGCTGCTGCGTTTCTACAACGTGCCGAAAACCGGCGTCATCAACCGCAATGCGGAGAACGCGGCGAGCTGGCAGGAATCATCGCCGGAAAACAGCGGTGTGATGAGCGCCGTCGCCTATTATTTCGCGCACAAGCTGCGCTCCGAACTCGACCCCGATCTGCCGATCGGCATCGTGGACTGCTATATCGGCGGCACGTCGATCACGTGCTGGATGAGCGAGGACGCGTTGAATTCCAGCGAGGCAGGACGTGGCTATCTCACCCGGTACGAGCGTGCGATCGCCGGCAAGACGCAGGAGCAGTTCAAGCTGGAAACCGACGAATGGCAGACGAGATTCGATGCTTGGAACGCGAATATCGCGGCCGCCAAGGAAGCCGATCCCGACGTGACGTGGGATACGCTGAACGAACAGTACGGCGCATGCCCGTGGCCGCCGCCGGTCACGCCGACGTCGCAGTACCGTCCGACCGGACCGTTCCGCGCCATGCTGGAACGCATCGCGCCATACTCGCTGGCTGGTTTCCTGTGGTACCAAGGCGAGGAGGACGAACCGTATTGTGGGTCCTACCGTGAGCTGCTGGGCATGCTGATCGGCGAGTGGCGCGCCATCTGGAGCGAGAACCTGCCGTTCCTCATCGTGCAGCTTCCGCAATGGATCGACAAGAAGGTGGACGAGACCGAAGGCGATCCGATGCTGTGGCCGGTGCTGCGCGAGGCCCAATGGGACGCGGCGCAGTCCATCGACAACGTGTACGTCATCTGCACCATCGATTGTGGCGAGTACGACAACATCCATCCCGTCGACAAGCGCACTCCGGGCGAACGGCTCGCCGATTGCGCGTTGAGGCAGGTTTACGGCATGTCCCGCATTCCCGTGTACGGGCCGACGGTGTTGGGCTTCCGTTGCGATCCGAACGGCCGCGTACGGCTGTTCTTCCGTTACGCGCACGGCCTGCATTTCGACGGCACCACGCCCGGCAGCAGGAATCAGGCTCCGATGCGGAGCCGCCTTCGCTGGTGCGTTCGCCGGAGAGCTCCGGTTTCGAGCTTGCGGGCGCGGACGGCGTGTTCCATCCGGCCACCGCGGCGATTTTTGTGGATTGCGATATCGACGACCTCGTCAATTCCAAGGTGAACGTGTCGATTACAACGCCACCGAATTCGGCATTCCCGTCAACAGCCGCAGCATCGGCACGATCACGCTGGCATGTCCGGATGTGCCGGAACCGATGTCGATGCGGTACGCATGGCGCAGCTGGGGGCCGGCTCCGCTGTTCAACAGCGATGGATTGCCCGCCCAGCCGTTCCGGCTTGATCTGACGGATCACACGGCGTCGAATGACGACGGTGAGTGATGCCGTGGCGTGACGCCACCAGGTGATGATAACCGAGTGACGATATGGAAAACCGGCCGTCCCTTCGATTCGAGGGGCGGCCGGTTTCGCTATGGGGTTGTTGTGGTTGTTGGAGTCGTTTCGAGGCCGCTATGAGGCCGCCTCGAGGTCACTTCCACAGATCGGGGCCGAAGGACTCCAGATACGCGGTCAGCTCGTCGGCCATTGCCTGCTGTTCCGCCACGCGCGGATGGCCGGGTGTGGCCGCCGCGTTGCGCGAGTACAGGAAGTGCTGTACGCGGTCGTCGCCTTCGTCGTTGACCGTATGGCACACCTCGTCGATCGCGCGATCCCAGGACGGGTCGTGGATGAGCACGGTGGTGGCGAGCACGATCAGCGCATGCGGATATTTTCCGCGCAGCGCGTGCACGAAATCGACGTACCGGGCCCGCCAATGCGTGGCTTCCTCGCCGTCATAGTCGTCCGCCATGAAATCGCGGGGATGCGCATCGTTCTGACCCAGCGCGACCACGACGACATGCGGCGTGTATTGCGCGAAATCCCAAGGGGACGTGCCGCCCAGCTGCGTGTTGTAGACGGATTTGTCCCAGATGCTTTCCATGCCGATGTAGTCCGGCGCGTGGAACCAGCCGATGCCGTCCAGCAGGGTCGTGCCGCCCTGCGAGACCAAGTGCGCCTGCGCGCCGAGATTGCGTGCGGTGATGGCGGCGTACGAATACCAAGCGTTGCTGTACGGGCTCAGATCCACCTCCGGATCGGCCTGTCCCACGTAGCAGGCCGCTTCGCAGCGCTCGCCGCACGTTACGGAATCGCCGTACACTTCGATGCGGCGCTCCGGCAGCGGCGTCGCCGTCGGCATGAGCTTCGCTCCCTCGTCCAGCAGAATGCCATACACGTCAAAACGATTGTTGCCCTCGTCCTGCCGTTTGAAGATCGTCACTTCATGTTCGATGTTCGGCAGATCGGCGGCGATTGCCACGTCGACCGGATGGCGCGGTCCGTCGTCCTGCTGTCCGGTCGGTTCCACGCGGCTTGGATAGCCGTTTTCCATGCTGATGCCGTCATGCGCGCCGTCGATGGGCACGCGCGCCTTGACCTGCATGCCGTCGATGATGGCGCCGAGATACGCGTCGCCGTACCCCCAATGGTTGACGAGGCGCACGCCGATGCTGGTGCCGGTGCAACGGAACGATACCTGCGTGTAGGGGAACGCCCAGGTCTGATGGTCGGCGGGGGTGCGGTCGATGCGCCCCATGAACCGAAGGTCCGGATTGGTGATTGGAATGAATCGCGATGCTTGGGTGGTGGTGTTCATGGCCCTTCCTTGGAACGAATCGATGGTGTCTCCCGCTCCGCGGAACGGGGCGTGTCGTTTGCAAACAATCTATGACATCGGTTAACCTCATCAATATCTTAACCGCTTCAGTAAAGGACACGCAATGACGTTAACTTTTCCACAAGATTTCACATTCGGCACGGCCACAGCGGCCTATCAGATCGAAGGCGCGGTGACCGAGGATGGCCGTTGCCCTCCATCTGGGACACCTTCAGCCATACGCCGGGAGCCACCATCGCCGGCGACACCGGCGATGTGGCCACCGATTCCTACCATCGTTGGCGCGAGGACCTCGCGCTGCTCAAGGACCTCGGCGTGGACGCTACCGCTTCTCGATCGCCGTGCCCCGCATCATATCGACGCCTGATGGCGTGCCCAACGAAAAAGGCCTCGACTTCTACGAAGGCGTCGTGGACGCCCTGCTGGAGGCCGGCATCAAGCCGGTCGTGACGCTGTACCACTGGGATTTGCCGCAATACCTCGGCGACGAGGGCGGCTGGCTGAACCGCAGAACCGCCTATGCGCTCGCCGACTACGCGGGTATCGTGGCCAAGCGCCTCGGCGACCGCGTCGACACCTGGACCACGCTGAACGAGCCGTGGTGTTCGTCCTACCTGAGCTACGGAGCCAAGGAGCACGCGCCGGGCCTGGGCCTCGGGCCCGGCGCCTTCCCGGCGGTCCACCACCTGAATCTGGCGCATGGTCTGATGACGCAGGCCGTCCGCGCCGAAGTGGGGGACAAGGCCAAGTGTTCGGTCACGTTGAATCTGCAGTTCAACCGTGGCGACGCCGACGCTGCCATCGCCTCGACCTGATCTCCAACCGCGCTTTCCTCGACCCGATGCTGCGCGGCCGTTACCCGGACGAACTGTTCTCCATCACCAAGGGCATCTGCGACTGGGACTTCATCCAGTCCGGAGACCTCGAGCTCATCCACCAGCCGATCGACGTGTTGGGCATCAACTACTATTCCACCAACCGGGTGGCCATGTCCGACCGTCCGCAGTTCCCGCAAAGCACCGAGGCGTCCACCGCCCCTGGAGCGTCCGACGTGGACTGGCTGTCCACCGAGGGCCCGCACACCGACATGGGCTGGAACATCGATCCGGACGGCCTGCATGACCTGCTGGTGCGCGTGCACGACAACTATCCGGAGGTCGATCTGGTGGTCACCGAGAACGGCATGGCCTGCAAGGACCAGCTGACGGTGAACGAGGACGGCACGAAATCGGTGCATGATCCGGACCGCATCGACTATCTCAAGCGTCATTTCGCCGCGGCGAAGCGCGCCATCGACGAAGGCGTGCCGCTGACCGGCTATTTCGTGTGGTCGCTGCTTGACAATTTCGAATGGTATTTCGGCTATGCCAAGCGATTCGGCATCACATACGTCGACTACGCCACGCAGGAGCGCATCCCGAAGGACAGCTTCATGTGGTACCGCGATTTCCTGGCTTCCCGCAAGGGCTGAGCGTCCGGCGATCGCCGTCGCGCGTTGTTCCATGAACGCGTGCCGCGTCCATTCATGGCGCGGCACGCCGTTTTCGTTGCGATTCCGCCGTTTTTCGCTGCTGCAGGATTTTGCATACGTATGCTTAAGCACTTAATGACACTCCGGTAAAAAAATTTACATTAACCTCTTAACGTGAACGGTCGCGGGTTGTGGGGGATGGACATCAAACCGCTTCGATGTATTGAAACGATTGGTGTTTTCTGTATTTGAAGCGGGTTGACCATAGGGTTGCGACGGCACTGCGGCTGTGCGGCGAGGGCGCGGAGCGCAACTTAAGCGCTTGACAAACTTAAGGGGTTCATTTATGGTATAACTACCAGTTCATCAAAGGCAGGCAGAGAGGCCTGAGATGAAAAAGGCATCACCAATGGAGCATCGGTGCCGAGACTCCGGAAGTGATGGACAAGGATTCACAAGGAAGGATCGGAAGATGAATCTCAAGAAGATCGTCGCAGCCGGCATCGCGGCTGTCTGCGCGGTGAGCATGGCGGCCTGCGGTGGCAGCGGCAGTGGCTCCTCCAAGGTCACCGACATACAGTACAAGGACATCAAGCTTGGTCAGACCGGCAAGGACATCAAGGCCAATCTGAAGCTGTTCAGCCATCGTACCGATATGCTCAAGAACGACTATCCGGGAACGACCTGGAAGCAGTACATCGCCGAATTCAACAAGACCTATCCGAACATCAAGGTCACCGTCGAAGCCAACAGCGACTATGCCAACAGCGCCATGACCCGTCTGCAGGGCGGTGACTGGGGCGACATCATGATGATTCCGGCGGTCGACAGGGCCGAACTGCAGAACTACTTCATCTCCTACGGCTCCCTCGGAGACATGAACAAGGAGATCAAGTACGCTGTCAACCAGTCCTACCAGAAGAAGGTCTACGGCGTGGCTTCGGTCGGCAACGCCTCCGGCATCGTCTACAACAAGAGGATCTTCAAGGAGGCCGGCATCGACAAGCTGCCGACCACCCCGAAGGAATTCATCTCCGACCTGAAGGCCATCAAGGAGAAGACCAAGGCCACTCCGCTGTACACCAACTACGCGGCTGGTTGGACCATGGGCGCCTGGGACGCGTACATCGGCGGCACGGCCAGCGGCGATCCCAACTACATGAACAACGTCTTCACCCACACCAAGAACCCGTTCAAGGATCCGGGTGACGGCACCCACGCCTACAACGTCTACAAGATCCTGTATGACGCCGTGGCCGATGGCCTGACCGAGGACGATTACTCCACCACCGATTGGGAAACTTCCAAGAACAAGCTGAACAGCGGCGACATCGCCACCATGGTGCTCGGCTCCTGGGCGGTCTCCCAGATCCAGTCCGCAGGCGACAACGCCAAGGACGTCGGCTACATGCCGTTCCCGATCTCCGTCAAGGGCAAGCAGTACGCCACCTCCGCTTCTGACTACGCGTACGGCATCAACAAGAACTCCTCCACCACCAACCAGGAAGCGGCCATGATCTTCGTCAAGTGGCTGACCGAGAAGTCCAACTACGCCTACAACGAAGGCGGCGTCTCGATCGCGGCCGACGACGACAAGCTGCCGGACCTCTACTCCGACTTCAAGAACGTCAAGCTCATCGCCGACGAACCGGCTCCTGACGGCGAGGAGGATCTGTTCAACGACCTCAACTCCGATTCCGAACTCAACATCAACACCGGCGGCGACTCCCGTGTCCAGAGCATCGTCGAGCACGCGGCCAATAAAGACGAGTCCTACAACGACCTCGTCAAGGAGTGGAACCAGAAGTGGAACGACGCCCTTGATTCCGAAGGCGTCGACACCAAGTGATTCCGGAACGCCAGGCGTGACGGCGTGAAGTCGCGCATCCATCACTGAGGACTTCGGCTCGTTCTCGGCGGAACCAAGCCGAAGTCCTCTTCCATCGCAATTTTTCGTTAGGCAGAGAAGCAACCCAAAGAGGGGGATATCATGACTGCAGCAGCAGTGGAACCGACCGAGAAGGCCGAGATTCCATTCAACAAGCAGCCCCGAGATTGGCGTAAGGCGGGCGTCATCGTCGCCTTTTCCGCGATTCCGGTCGCACTGCTCGTAATCTTCACTTACTGGCCATTCGGATCCATGATCGGCTACTCGTTCTACAAGATGAAGTACATCGGCCCGCGCCAATTCGTCGGCCTCCAGAACTACATCGATGTCTTCACCCGTCCCGACACGCTTTCCTCCCTGAAGCTGAGCCTCTACTACATGGTCGGCGCGCTGATCCAGGTGGCGCTGGCGCTGTATCTGTCCACCATGCTGGCGTTCAAGGTCCGTGGCGGCAGCGCGTTCAAGGCCATCTACTTCTTCCCGTATCTGATCAACGGCATCGCGGTCGGCTTCATCTTCAAGTTCTTCTACACCCGCGGATACGTGTTCGACACCGTGCTCCAATGGTGCGGATTCCAACTCGACAACCTGCCATACTGGCTGAAAGACCAAAGCGTTAACAACTGGTCTCTGGTGGGCGCCTCCGTCTGGCGTTATCTCGGCCAGAACGTGATCCTGTTCATCGGCGCCATGATGTCGATCGATTCGACGCTGTACGAGGCGGCCGAAATCGACGGCGCCAACAAGTGGCAGCAGTTCAAGCACATCATCCTGCCGGGCATCAAGACCATCCTGTGCTGAACGTCATCCTTTCGATCACCGGCTCGCTGTCCGCCTTCGAAGGCCCGTACGTCATCACCTCCGGCGCCAACGGCACCGCCACCTACTTCGTGCGCATGGACCGTCTCGCCCACACCAGCCAGAAGGTCGGCTTGGCATCCGCCATGGCAATCGTCCTGCTGATCATCATCCTCATCTGCGCGCTGTTGCAGAACCTGTTCTTCAAGTACGTGTTCAAGGATGCCGATGACGGCGTGGAGAAGGCAAGGAAGCAGGCGGCCAAGATCGAGCGCCAGCGCGCCCGCATGGCCAGGAAGAACGCTTCGGTCTTCAAGAACGGACCGAGCAACAAGGAAAAGGCGGTGGCATGATGACTGACGCAGTCGCACTCGCTAAGGAACGTTCCGCAGCCAAGACCGCGGGCTTCTGGTACAAGTTCAAGATCGGGGTGGCCGTATTCCTCAAGTATTTCTCTCTGATCTTCGTCGCTTTCATGATGCTGCTGCCGCTGGTCAGCTGCTTCGTGACCGCAGCCAAGACGGACAAGGAATACCAGAGCACGTCCGTCATGGACATGCCGAAGAACTGGTTCAACTTCGACAACTACGTGCAGGCGTTCGTCGCGTCGAACATGGCGGTCGCCTTCCGCAACTCCATCATCGTGGTGGTGGTGGTCCTGGTGGTCACCACGATCATCGGCACCATGCTGGCCTACGTGCTGAGCCGCTTCCAGTTCCCCGGCAACGGCCTGATCCGTGGCATGTTCGCCCTTGCGGCACTGCTTCCGGGCATCGCCATGCAAGTCGCGCTGTACAAGATGATGGTCAACTTCCACGCCGTCAACACGATGTGGGGCTACATTGTGATGATGTGCGGCACCGACGTGATCTCCATCTACGTGTTCATCCAGTTCTTCGAGAACATCTCGACCTCCCTGGATGAGGCCGCCATCATGGACGGCGCCTCCTACTTCACCGTCTACTACAAGATCCTGCTGCCGCTGCTGAAGCCGGCGATCGTGACCTGCGCCATCCTGAAGGCGTCGGTGTGTACAACGAGTACTACGCCGCCAACCTTTACCTGCAGGACGCGAATCTGAAGACCATCGCCATCGCGCTGTACTCCTTCACCGGCCCGATGGGCAGCAAGTACAACCTGATCTGCGCCGGCGTGATCATCACGCTGCTGCCGATGCTGATCCTGTTCCTGATCTTCCAGAAGCAGATCTACAGCGGCATCGCAGCCGGCTCCGTGAAGGAATAAAAACGTAACCTCCAACTTCCTTTTCCACAACCAAGGGCCGCGCCAAGATTCATATCGCGGTGCGGCCCTTTTCTTTCCAGAATATTTGTTAGAAGGATTCACCATGTCTCACATCCCCAGCACGTTTGCTCCTCTGAACGAGGGCTGGACGTTGACCGCCGTCAACCCGGAAGCCGCTCCCGAGGCACTGCGCGCGACGCTCGCCGCGGGCATTCCGGCCACTGTGCCGGGAGAGGCCACGCTTGACCTGCTCAACGCCGGTCTGATCGACGACCCGTTCGACGGCGACAACGAGAACAAGCAGCAGTGGATCGGCGATGTCGATTGGCGATTCACCTGCCGTTTCGATTGGCAGGATGACGGCTCCGACCGTCACGACCTGGTGGCCTACGGCCTCGACACCATCGCCGACATCGCATTGAACGGCCGCCCGGTCGCCTCCACCCGCAACTTCCACCGTTCCTACCGTTGGGATGTGCGCGGTCTGCTCAGAGACGGCGCCAACGAACTGACCGTCACCTTCACATCCCCCGTGCGTGAATCCGACCACATGGAACAGGCCCGTGGCTACTATCCGCACACCGAACACCACGCCTTCAACCAGATCCGCAAGCCGAGCTATTCCTTCGGCTGGGATTGGGGCATCGACGTGGCCAACGCCGGCATCTGGCGCGAGATCGGCATCGACTCCTGGTCCGGCGTACGCATCGCATCCGTCCGTCCGCTGGTCGACGTCACCGCCGACGGCACCGGACTGCTCAACGTGCACGTCGAAATCGAACGCGCCGGCAAAGGACGCGTCATGTCCCCGTACGATTCCCATCCGGTCCGTCAGGCCGTGCCGGTGCACGCCGAAATCTCCGGCTTCGGCACGAATCTGTCCGTCGATGGCGTCGTGGCCGAAGGCCGCAACGAGGCCGTGCTGACGATCGCCGTGCCGGAAGCGAAGCTGTGGTGGCCCGTCGGCTACGGCGACCAACCGTTGTACGATGTCGACGTCACCGCCGGTGATGCCAAGGAAGCGTTCTGGAACGGCCATGTCGGCTTCCGTACCGTGCATGTGGACACCCGTGCCGACAACATCGGCCGTCCGTTCCAGATCTACGTCAACGACGTGCCGGTGCACGCGCACGGCTACAACTGGATTCCCGACGACGCCTTCATCTCCCGTGTCTCCCAGCGCGACTACGAGCGCGGCATCCGCGATCTTGTGGAATCCAACTCCAATATGGTGCGCGCCTGGGGCGGCGGCATCTACGAGTCCGACGAGTTCTACGACCTGTGCGACGAGTACGGCATCATGGTGTGGCAGGACTTCATGCTGGCCTGCGCCGCCTATCCGGAGGACGCCGAAACCAAGGCCGAAGTCGAGGCCGAGGCCCGCGAGCACATCACCCGCCTGTCCGAACATGCCAGCCTCATCGTGTGGAACGGCTCCAACGAGAACTACGTGGCCTACTCCGAGTGGGGCGGTTACAAGCAGGCCCTGCGCGACGACGACCGCAAGCCGAACGCATACGGATACGGCGAGAAGCGTGGGGCGACTACTACTATTCCGAACTGTTCCCGTCCCTGTTGGCCGAACTCGATCCGAGCCGCTCCGCCTACCTGCCGAGCTCCCCGATGAGCTTCACCAAGTTCACGGGCGCCAACCTCGACACCGACGGCACCATGCACATCTGGGATGCTTGGAACCGCGCCGACTACACCGTGTACGCGCAGTACACCCCGCGCTTCGCCGACGAATTCGGCTACCAGGCTCCGCCGGCATGGAGCACCCTCACCGGTGCCGTGCACGACGGCAAGCTGGAACCGTTCGGCAAGCAGATGCTGGTGCATCAGAAGGCCTCCGGCGGCAACTACAAACTGGCGCGCGGCATGCGCTCGCACATCACCCCCGGCCACCTCGACGACGTGAGTTTCGGCGGCGTGGTCAACGGCAAGCCGTCCGACGGCGAGCACAGCTGGCTGATCCCCACCGACAACTGGGCCGATATCGAGGACTGGCACTGGGCATGCCAGCTGCAGCAGGCGCAGGCCATGCGCTTCGGCGTGGAGCACATGCGCTCCCTCGAGCCGGTGAACGCCGGCGCGCTGATTTGGCAGCTGAACGACGACTGGCCGGTCGTCTCCTGGGCCGCGGTCGATTTCAACGGACACCGCAAGCCGGTCTGGTATGCGTCCCGCGACTTCTTCGCGCCGCACCTGGCCACCATCCAGCCGCGCGTCTCCGAGGAATACCGTGAGACCCACAGCTGGGAAGGCGTGAAGACCGCCAACGACCACTTCGAGCTGATCGTGCTCAACGACACCCGCAAGGCGTGGAAGGGCTCCTGGAAGGTCGAGCGCGTGAACCTGTCCGGCGAGGTGCTCGCTTCCCAAAGCTTCGATGACGTCGAGCTAGGCGCGGTTTCCCATATCGGACTGCCGCTCAACGAGGACATCGTCTCCTATGGGGACGCCGGCAATGAGCTGGTCGTGGCCACCCCGTCCGACAACGCCTTCGCCCGCGTGGTCTTCAACCCGGCCGAGATCATCGACCAGAAGCTCGCCGCTCCCGCCGACGCGTTCGAAACCTCCGCCAAGGCCGTTGAAGGCGGCGTGGAGCTTACGGTTACCGCCAGAAGCTACGTGCGCGACCTGTTCTGCATGGTCGACAAGGTCGATGCCAAGGCGTCCGTCACCGAAGGCATGGTCTCCCTGCTGGCCGGCGAGAGCGTCACGCTGCACATCGCCACCGACGCGGTCTCCGATCCGGCCGCGTTCGCAGCGGCCAACGTGCTGCGCAGTGCCAACGATCTCAAACGCGAGTGGTGACGTCTTGGCCGCTGTCCGGGGAATGCCCTCCGGAACGATGGATGAGGAGGGCATTCCGCTGAACATTTCAGCATGACGGTTCCGCTTAAGTGAAAAATTAAGTGAAGGCGCCGCCGACCCTACGAAGCAAAGTGCCGTAAGCACTGGCTTCCTGCGGGGGTTGGTGGCGCCTTTGCTGTATGATGTAGGTGAACCGTTTAAGTTCGATTTCAGCAAAGAGAAGGTGCGGGTATGCCAGTTCAAAAAAGCAAGGTGACGATTTTCGATGTCGCCAAGGCGTCAGGCGTTTCCAGCAGCGCCGTCTCGTATGCCCTCAACGGCAAACCCGGAGTCTCCGAGGGAACCCGTGCCAAGGTGCTGCAGGTGGCCCATGAATTGGGCTGGAAGCCGAACGGCGCGGCCCAGGCGCTGGCCAAGGCGAAGACGCAGCGCATCGGCTTGGTGCTGGATTACGATCCCGAGCTGCTGTCCGTCGAATCTTTCATGATGGAGCTGATCTCCGGCTTGGGTGCCGAGCTGGAAAAGCATGATTATTCTATTCTGATTCGCATGGCGGTAGGCGAGGATGCCAAGCTGGCGATTATCAAGGACTGGATTGCCACCGGCAACGTCGACGGCCTGCTGCTGGTCAACGTCGAACTGGGCGATCCGTGCGTCGCGCTGCTGGAACAGCATACGGAAATGCCGGTTCTTGCGATTTCCGACGCTTCTGTGGCCGGCAACCTGCCGAGCCTGTCCAGCGCCGACGCCGACGCTGTGCGTCAGGCGGTGCAGTATCTGTATGACCTCGGCCATCGGCATATCGCGCGTGTGGGCGGTCCTGAGGCGTTGGCCCACTCGTATATCCGTGACGCCGCGTTCTCCGACGTGGCCGCCGAATTGGGCATACGGTACCGCTGCCTGCATACCGACTACACGCCTGAATCCGGACGTGAGGCCACCAATCGCCTGCTGGGTTTCGGAGAGCGTCCGACCGCCATCATCTACGACAATGACGTGATGGCGTTGGCCGGTCTTGGCGTGGCCAACGTGAAAGGCATCGCCGTGCCTGACGAATTGTCGCTCATGTCTTGGGACGATTCCTTCATGTGCACCGCGGCCTATCCGAATCTGACGGCCATGGGCCGCAACGTGGTGGACACCGGCAAGACGGCCGCACGGCTGATGCTCAGGCTCATCGACGGTGAGAAGGTCGGCCATATCATGGAGGAGCCGTACGAGCGGCGTGCGCGCGAATCCACTGGTCCCGCTCCCGCTGGGCGATGAACGCGTGGTGATTGCGCGTTGATCGCGCGATGGCGTGGAACTATGAAGCGAAAACGCCGCATGGCCATATGGCCGTGCGGCGTTTTCGTGTGTTTTCGCGTTGCGTGAAGGATTTTGGGCGGATTCGCGGGATTCGGACGGAATCTAGTCGAGCGAGAAGGTCTTGCGGATCAGATTCATCTGCACCCAGAAGCTGGCTCCGGCGCCGACGAATATCCACAGCAGCGGCACCAGCATCAGCGTCTGCTCCGGCGCGATCAGCACCACGATGATCGGCCAGATGTTCAGCAGAAGCGCGGCGAAGGCGATATGTGGCTTGCCCAGGGCGAGCCGGGCGGATTGCGTGAGCTGCTCGCCGACGCTCAGCTTGCTGCGGCCGGTCAAAGGCAGCACGAAAGCCAGCGCCGAGCCGACGACCGCGATGACCACGATGGTTACGCCATAAAGGACGGCTACGGTGTCGGTGGATTGTCTCGACAGGTACCACAGGTCGAACAGCGCCAATCCGCAGAACGCGGCGATTACCGCCGTCAGGGCAAGCGTGGTCGGGAAGCGGCGCTTGAAAGCCGCCCAGAAGCTGCGGAAGATGCCCTTGCAGGAGCCGCTTTGCAGTTCGCGCGCCACTTCGCAGGCCGCCGCGGTCGAAGCGCCGACCGTCACAACGGGAATGGAGCAGATGGTCCAGGCGATGCTGATCATCGCCATATCGCCGACGGTGCTCATGAAGTCGTTGAATGGATTGTCCTGACTGAAAATGCTGGCCATGGTCTCCTCCGTGGGTGGTTTTTGTGGTGCTGTGCAGGCGGTTGCCGGAACCGCTATGCGCTGAGATAGTCGATGAGCCGTTGCGCGGTTGTGGGATTCGGCGATTCCCGCACGATGCCGATGAGTGCGTTGGACTTGGCTGATTTCAGCCGGTTCCACTGCCGGAAGTCGGTCATCGAAAGACCGAACGGCTCGGCCTTGCCTTTGCCGCCGCCTTCGAAATCGGGATCGTCGGAATCCTTGAAGCCCTTCATCGTGACGAAATCGCCGGAAAGCAACGTGCGCTGCCGCTTGGTCAGCGACGAATCGAGATTGGTCAGATAGCCGTAGCCGGACAGCTGCTTGAAGGTCTTCGGCGTGGCCACGATCGCGTCTATCTCATGATTGGCGATCATGGTCTGCAGCTTGCTGATGCCGTTCTCGTCGTTGGAAAATAGGTGTCGACGAGCACTCCGCCCTTGCGGCCTTCCGGCAGGTCCAGCCGTTTCGCGACCTGCGACTGCAGGCTTGCTGCCCCCTGCTGGCCGACGGCATCGTCGAACACCGCCACGTACAGTTTCGGCCCTGGTGCGGGTGCGAGGATCTGCACGGCGATGTATACGACCACGCAGACGATGGCCGCGATAACCACGGTGCGTGCCAGCAACTGGTCGCGGAAGTACTTCCATTTGCGGTTCCATGGCAGTTTCCGCAGTGTTTGGATGCGTGATTGGCTTGGTATTCGTTGGCCGAGGAGAGTGTGTCGATGGCTTCGGCCTGCCGGCTGTCGATTTCGCCGCCTTTGTATGGTGTGGACGATTCCATGCCTGCTTCCGCCTCCCTGCGTCGCTGCGATGCCTCGTTGCTGCGGTGCCTGTGATGGCTTGCCGCCATTTGCTCCACTTAAGCGCTTAATATATACTGGTTTTCCGTAAAAGTCAATTGCGCTCATGGCGAGGTCGAGTCCTTTGCGTGGTAACCGCTTGAAACAGCCCAAGGAGACAATGATGTTTGATCAGGGACCACATGTCGTGCTGCGCCGCGATGGCGTCTGCGTCGTGCTGAAGACGCCGGAAAACGAGATGCCGCAAGTCGAATATTGGGGCCGTGATTTCGGCATTTCCGGCGATGAGACAGTCTGGCCCAGCTGGATGCGATGACGCTGAAGGTCACGCCGCTGCGTCCTATGCAGACCGTGATCCTTGAATTCGAGGCGCTGTGATGAGCGGGGAAACGATGGGCGGGGAAAACTTGCGGTCCGTCGATCCGCAGCCGGTCGACCCGCACCTGAACACGCTGACCCGTACGTTGTTCCGATCCTTGCACCAGGCAAGCGGCAAATTCGCCATGTTCGGCCACCAGAACGAAACCAGCAACGTGATCGGTCCGAACACCGATTCCGACGTACACGCGGTCACCGGCACCTACCCCGCGCTGTGGGGCAGCGACCTGAGCGGCGTGGAACGCGACGAAACCACCAATATCGACGGCTTCTCCATGGGCGACGTCCGCGACGAACTGCTGCGCGCCTACACCATGGGCGCGGTGACGACCATGAGCTGGCATTCCGCCAATCCGATCACCTTCGGCGGGTACGGGCACAATATGGCGCCCGGTTCCGTGGCGGCTGTGCTGCCCGGCGGCGCACGGCACGGGCAGTTCCTCGAATGGCTGGACGCGTGGCCTCGTTCCTGGACTCGGTGGTGGACGGCGTCAGCGGCGAATCCGTGCCGATCGTATTCCGCCCGTTCCACGAGCACACCGGCGACTGGTTCTGGTGGTGCACCGGGTCACCCGCGCAACCCACCGACACCACGCCGGAACAATTCGTCGCCCTGTGGCGCATGACCGTGGACTACCTGCGCGACTCGTGCGGCCTACACAACGTGCTCTACGCCTACTCGCCCGACCGTAGCCGTATCGACATGAGCTCGGAAAGCACATGCGAGGCCGGGTATCTCTACGCCTACCCGGGCGATGAATATGTGGACGTACTCGGATTCGACGACTACTGGGACATCGCGCCCGCCGACGTCGAGGCAGAGCGGCCGCGTGAACGGCACGACGATCTGATCACCATGCTGACGGTGGTCGGGCGGCTCGCCCGTGAACGCGGCAAGATCGCCGCCGCCACCGAAGTGGGCTCGCCTGGCGAATTCGCGTCGCGGTACGTGATGAGCGCGGAAGACGAAGCCGCGCTGGCCGGCGCCGGCGCTTGTGCCAGTGCCGCGGATGATGGTTGCGCTGCCCATGGCGAATCGAATGCTGTCGGCTCCGGAACAGCCCAGACAGCTGCGCCGTCCGAATCCGATTCGCCGTGGACGCGCTACCTGCTCACCGCCGCGCTCGCCAACAGCGATACGCGTCGGGTGCTGTGGTACATGCCGTGGCGCAACGATCCGGGCGCCGCTGGAACCGGCGCATACGGCACTCCCGGTGGAGGGGTCGCGTTATGCGGCTGATTTCCGCCGTTTCACCAAGCATCCTTTCATCCGTATGGCCAATACCCTTCCGCCGCTGTACTGATTCCCGGATTCCCGCGGCCATCCGCGCCGGTTGAGACGGCAATCGTCGTCGATGCCGGAGGCGCGGATGAAGGACTTGACGGCGCGGATGGCGTGTCCCACTTGCAGCTTAAGCGCTTAATCACTACAGTAGGGCACAGCGGCGAGGGAATATGACGAAGTTTCCCGAGCGCATAACCGAACAAGGTGCGAACGCAAGGGGCGCATGCACATGCGGCGCGTCGCTCATCGGCGCGCCGGAACGTGCGTTGCGTGAAAACCAAGTGCGCGATCGCAGGAAATCAGGAAAGGATTTGACATGGCTGTCGAAGACAAAAAATATCAGCTGGGAACGGCGGAAAACAAGGCGTTCCTCGACGCGGCCCGCGACAATCTGCTGAACTTCGGCACGAAGTTCCCGGCTCCCGACGGCAGCTCCTACTGGCTGGGCGACGACGGCACCCCATGGAAGGACCGCAATCGCGCCACTTGGATCACCTGCCGCATGACCCACGTGTACTGCCTGGGCGCATTCGTCGGTTTCCCGGGTGCCGAGGAGCTGGTCGACGCCGGTCTGAAGGGTCTCAAGGGCGCGCTGCATGACGACGTCAACGATGGCTGGTATCCGGAAATCACCCCCGAAGGCGGCTACACGCCCACCAAGCAGTGCTATGCGCACGCTTTCGTGCTGCTGGCCTCATCGTCCGCGACCCTGCTCGGTCGCCCCGGTGCCGCCGAACTGCTCGACCATGCCGAAAAGGTCTTCCTCGACAAGTTCTGGGACGACGAGACCGGCCTGTCCGTCGACACGTGGAACACCGAATTCACCGAACTCGACCCGTACCGCGGCCTCAACGCCAACATGCATTCCGTCGAGGCGTTCCTCGCCGTGGCCGACGTGACCGGCGACGAGACCTGGCGCAAGCGCGCGGGCCGCATCATCGAGCACGTGCTCGGCTGGGCGAAGGCCAACAACTGGCGCATCCCCGAACACTTTCATTCCGACTGGTCGCTCGACCTCGAATGCAACCGCGAGAAGCCGGACGACCAGTTCAAGCCGTACGGCGCGACTCCGGGCCACGGCATCGAATGGGCCCGCCTGATCACCCAGTGGGCCACCAGCACCTATCCGTCCGATCCGGCGGCCGCGTCCCCGTACATCGACGCCGCGGAGCATCTGTTCAACCGTGCGGTCGAGGATGCGTGGAACGCGGACGGTGCGCCCGGCCTCGTATACACCACCGACTGGGACGGCAAGCCCGTCGTGCACGACCGTATGCATTGGACGCTGGCCGAGGGCATCAACACGTCCTCCACGCTCGCCCGCGTGACCGGCAAGGAATCGTACGCCAAGTGGTATGCGACGTTCCTCGAGTACGCGGACAGCACGGTGATGGATCACGTCAACGGATCCTGGTTCCACCAGCTCGACCGCACCAACCAGCCGATCGGCACCGTGTGGCCGGGCAAGTCCGACCTGTACCACGCGACGCAGTCCATGATGATTCCGCTGCGCGACCCGAGTCTGTCCATCGCACCGGCGGCCAAGAAGCAGGCTGAGCCTCCATCAGCCGGCGTAAAAAACGGCCTTCCCGTCCGTATGTTGTCACCGCGGATCGATTGATCCGGTGATTTCCATACGGACGGGAAGGCGTTTTATGTTGCTTATGGACGCTTCCCGCGTGGGGCTTGTCGTTCCTTTTGCCGTTCCTTTAAGGAATCGTGTAAGGAAGTGCGTAAGGAAGCGCGGTCATTCGGCGTCCGCGGCGGACGCGTCCGCCTGCTTGCGGCCGACCTGCGTGAGCTGGTACGCGGCGAACAGCACCGCCAGCCAGATGACGCCGGCGATCACGGCGATGCGGTAGCTTGCGGAGAAGCACATGAGCACCACGACCAGCAGCATGAACGCGATCACCACGTACGGCGTCACGTTGGCGAACGGCAGCTTGAACGCGATCTTGTCGAGCGCTTCCTTGCCCTTCAATCCCTTCAGCTCGGCCGGACCATCGCCAGCCGCAACCATGCGACGGAACTTGATCTCCGTAACCATGATCATGATCCAGTTGATCGCAGCCGCGATCGTGGCGATCGACATCAGGTAATTGAACGCGAATTCCGGCCATACGAACACGACGACAACGGCAATCGCAATAATTATCGCGGAAGTGATAACACCCCCGACCGGCACGCCTTTCTTGCTGAGCTTACCCAGGTAAGCCGGCGCGTTGCCCTGCTTTGCCAGCGAATACAGCATGCGGGAGTTGGCGTACAGGCCGGAATTGTAGACGCTCATCACGGCGGTCAGGCACACGAAATTGAGGATGCCGGCGGCCGCGTGCACGCCGACGGAATCGAAGATCTGCACGAACGGGCTGGAATCGCCGTCGATCTTGCTCCACGGAATCACCGCCATAATCACGCCGAGCGCGCAGATGTAGAAGACGAGGATACGCCAGATGATGCCGTTCGTGGCCTTCGGAATGGTGGTGCGCGGATTCTCGGTTTCGCCGGCGGTGATGCCGATGAGTTCGGTGCCGCCGAAGCTGAACATCACCACGACGAGCGCCATCAAGAGGCCCGTCCACGTGCCGTCGGCGTTACGGGTCATCAGGCCGTGCGGCAGGAATCCGCCGTCCACGGTGAACCAGTTGGCGAAGCTCGCGCGAATGCCCGACGCGGTCGGCACGTTGGCGATCACGACATACAGGCCGCCGAGAATCATGGCCAGCACGGCCACGATCTTGATGATGGCGAACCAGAATTCGAATTCGCCGAACTTGTTCACGCCCATGAGATTCAGCGCCGCGATGGCCACGAGGAACACCGCCGCCGACACCCACTTCGGAATGTTCGGGAACCAGTAGTTCACGAACGAGCCGACCACGGCAAGCTCCACCATGGCCACCAGCACGTAGTTGAACCAGTAGTTCCAGCCGGAAATGAAGCCCGCTCGCCGTGACCAGTAGCGCGTCGCGTAGTAGCTGAACGCGCCAGCCTTCGGATCCTCGACCGCCATTTCGCTCAGAGCGCGCACGATCATGAAGATCGCGAGACCGCCGACGAGGTAGGCGAGCAGAATGGACGGGCCGGCCAGCTGAATGGATTCGCTGGAGCCGTAGAACAGGCCGGTGCCGATGGCGCCACCCAGCGCGATGAGCTGGATATGGCGGTTTTTCAACGATTTACGGAGTGTCGGCGGAACCGGTACATCGTCGGTTCCACGCGGCTTCTTTGCGGCGGTGACGTCGCTCATGGAGATTTCCTCTTCTCTGTTTCCTTGCGATTGCGCGTTGTGCGTTGCGCTCGCTGCTTGCGTTGCGTGCTGTTGCACGCTTGCATGTGCTTGTTTTGCTTGCTTTTTTGCGATTCGCCCTTTGTGAGGGAACGTTCCCGATTGTAGCGGGAAGCGGCGGGCAAAGTGTTGGTTTGTTCGTTCCGGAATGTCTGGTTTGCTTAACGGGTTGTTTGGTTTAGAAGTTCGATTCGCGCGATTGCTGTGCGATTCGAACGCGCGATTTGGACACGTGTTGCGGATGTGCGGTTTGGCGCGTCTTTCCAAGCTTCATGGTGTTCAATGGAATGAGGGGCTACGAACGGAGGTCGACATGGCATTCGTCAAGGACATGCTGCGAATGTGGGCGCATTCGTGGAAAAGATTCATTTCCATCGCCATGATCACGTTGCTCGGTGTGGCCGTGCTCACCGGCATTTACGCGGGCTGCCGTGACGCGTTCCGCAGCACCGATCGCTTTTTCGACGCGCAGGGCCTGCACGACGTCCAGGTGCTGTCCACTGCGGGCCTGTCGAACGGCGATATCGCCGCGTTGCGCAAGGTGAACGGTGTTGCGAAAGTGCAGGCGGAACGGTCGCAGGAAGTGACGTTCGATTTGGACGGCCGCAAGTCGGCGACCATGCAGGAAATCGGCACGAACGGCATTGACCAGCCATACTTGCAGGAAGGGCGCATGCCGAAGAAAGCCGGCGAAATCGCGGTAACCAGGAAATTTATTCGCGATTCGGGCAAGCGTATCGGCAGCCGCCTCACCGTAACCCCCGAATCGGCTTCCTCCGATACTTCCGATACGAACGATACGAACGGTGCGGACGGCACGAATGAAACGAACGGCACGGACGAGGCGCCGAGCTTCCCGACCAAGCTCACCATCGTGGGCGTGGTGCTCGATCCGCAGAACCTGAGCAACCCGGACGGCTACTCCGCCATGACCTCGTTCCGTTCCACCGCCACCACCGACTACACGTTCTTCGCGCCGTCCGATGGCGTGACCGGCACCCTCTACACGTCCGCCACGCTGCTCGTCAAGGGTGCGGCCGCCGAAAGCACGTTCGACGAATCGTACGAAAACACCGTCAAGCAGGTGACCGACCGCATCGACGGCACCGTGAAAACCGACCGCCAGAAGGCCCGTCGGCAGGAACTGCTCGACGCGGGCAACAAGAAGATCGCCGACGCGCGTGCGGAAGCCGACAAGAAGTTCGCGGACGCGCAGTCGCAAATCGACGCGAATCGGCAGCAATTCAACCAGCAGGTCGACCAGATTGTCAGCATGCAGGCGGGCGCGGCAGCTGCGGGAGCTGCGGCAAACGGCGCGAACGCAGGTGCGGCGGCGGCCGCAGGTGCAACTACCCCCCAACTTGACGAAACCACGCGTGAAACAATGCGTGAAACCATCATCGCCGCTAGTCCCGAACTGACGCAAGCCAAGCAGCAGCTCGACCAGGCGCAATCGCAATTGAACGAGCAGAAGGCAAGTACCGAACAAACGCTGAAAACCAAGGAAAACGAGCTGAAAACCAGCATTCCGCAAGTACGCTGGTATGTGCAGGACCGGCAGTCGCTCGGCGGGTTCAGCGCGCTCAAATCCGACCTCGACTCCATCCAGTCGCTCGGCAACGCGTTCCCGATTGTGTTCCTGCTGGTGGCCGTGATGATGAGCCTGACCGCCATGGCGCGCATGGTCGAAGAGGACCGCTCGCTCATCGGCACGTACGTGGGGCTCGGCTACGGGCGGCTGGCGGTCGCGTCGCGCTACCTGCTGTTCGCGTTGCTCGCCTGCCTCATCGGCGGCGCCTCGGCCTGATCGCCGGCTTCCTTGGCATTCCTGCGTTCCTGCTGGTCGTATTGCAAGGCATGTATGTGATGCCCGGTCTGCGGCTGGAATACGACTGGCTGTACGGCTCGCTCGGCATCGCGCTGTTCGTGGTCGGCGTGCTCGCCGCCACCATCTACGCGTGCGTGCAGGAAATGCGGCAGACGCCCGCCTCGCTGCTGCGTCCGAAAGCGCCGCGCGCCGGCTCGCGCATTCTGCTGGAACGGATTCGGCCGGTCTGGAATCGCATCGGCTTCCTCGGCAAAGTGACCGCGCGCAACATCTTCCGCTTCAAGTCGCGCCTCATCATGACGGTCGGCGGCGTCGCCGGCTGCACCGCGCTGATCGTCTGCGGCCTGGCCATCAACGACACCGTCGCCGACCTCGGCATCAAGCAATACCGCGACATCTACCAGTACGACCTGATGGTGGTTTCCGACGATTCGGACGCGTCGGCGATGCGCACGAAAGTCGCGTCAGACGGGCGCGTCACGTCATCGCTTGACGTGCGCATAGAGTCGGGCGATTTGACGGTTGCGGGCAGTGGCGACGGTGACAGCGGCAAGGCCGGCAGCAGCGGCAGCGAAAGCATCCAGCTGGTCGCGGTGCCGGAAAAGCATCTGTCCGATTTGGGCGAAATGGTCACGTTGCAGCCGGTCTTGTCCGGCATACTGGGCACGTCCGGCGTCGGCAAAACCGGTTCGCTGAAACTCGATGACGATGGCGTGATCGTCGCGCAGTCGGCGGCAAGCGCGCTGGGCGTCAAGGCCGGTTCCAAGGTGCGACTGACCAACGGCGACGGCGTGCAGGCGACGGCGAAGGTGAGCGCGGTGAATCGCAACCTCATCGGCTCGGATGTGTATGTAAGCGAAACCTACTACGCCAAGCTTTTCGACTCGAAAGACGCGAAGAACACCAAGAATTCCAAGAGTTCCGAGGATTCCGAGGCTCTGACGTGGAACGCCATGCTCGCCAAGCTTTCCGGCTCCGACACTTCGCAAACCGACTATGCGGAATCGATCGAGGAGGACAGTTCGGTGATGAAGGCCGTAAGCTGCGCGCACATGGCCGACAGCTTCAAATTCGACCTCATGGGCGCGGTGGTGGCGCTGATTGTGGCGCTTGCCGGCGGTCTGGCACTGGTGGTGCTGTTCACGCTCGCCAATACGAACGTGTCGGAACGCGTGCGCGAGATGGCCACGCTCAAGGTGCTTGGCTTCTTCGACCGCGAAGTGCACCATTACGTGAACCGCGAGATGATGATCCTCACCGTCATGGGTGTGATACTGGGCCTGCCGCTCGGCCGGCTCGTCGGCGGCATGCTGACGATGGCGCTCAACATGCCCTCGTTGTATTTCGAGGTGGAGGTCAAGCCGTTGAGCTACGTGATCGCGGCCGTGGCGACCATGGCCTTCGCGCTGCTCGTGCAGCTGTTCGTCAACCCCGTCCTCGACCGCATCGACCCCATCAGCTCCCTCAAGTCCGTGGAGTAGCGCCCCTCCGAAGCCCTCTCAGTTCTTCGGGTAGCGGTAGTTGTGGGGGAGTTGGGTGGTGAGCTGCGGGTCCAGGCCGAGTTCCTTGAGTTGGCGGTCGATTTCGAGGCGCGCACGTTCCACAAGTTCGGCGCGACGGCTGTCCAAACCGTTCAGCCCCTCCTGCTTTTCCAGCGATTCCAACGTTTCCGCCATACGCTTGAGCCGGTCCTGATGGTGCAGCAGCGCACGTACCTGCGCATGTTCGCGTACGATCGTCCGCCAATCGGATGGCGTGTGCGCAATCTCCCGAACCGCGGTGACCGGATGCACGTCGGCCACCTGATATGTGATCGAACCAAGCAGCGGCATCAGGAACACCGTAATCGCGCCGGCTGCGACCAGTGTCGACGCGGTGTCGCTTTGCATGGTGCCGACCTTCACCGCCAGCGACGTGACGGCGACGATGATCGGCAGCGCGGTCGTGCAATACAGCGCTACGGTGACGCGGTGATGCGATGACAGCGGATTCTCGCGTTTGTCGAGCGATAGCGCAACATATACGGGCACCGCGCGAATCAGCATGAGCATGACGATGAACGCGACGAGCAGTGCGGGCCGGCCTGCCACGGCGCGCACGTTGATCGCGGCGCCTGACACCACGAAGAACACAGGAATAAGGAAGCCATAGCCGACGCCTTCCAGTTTCATTTCCAGCGACTTGCTGCCGTCGGGGATGATGTAACGCAGGATAAAGCCTGCGGCGAACGCGCCGAGCACCGCGTCAAGTTCGAACAGCGCGGAAATGGTGACAAGGAAGATGAGCAGGAATGTGGTCAGTCGCATGAGCGTTTGCGATGACGTGTTCGCATTTTCCGTAAGGAAACGGTACAGGCGATGGCCGGTTTTCAGTGCTTTCGTAGGTAGCATCGCGCACAGCAGGCAGATGGCAAGGAACGCGCCGAGCACGAGCATGGTCTGCCAGCCGGTTCGGGTGGATAGCAGGATAGCCATGGCAAGGATTGGGCCGAGTTCGCCCCACGTTCCGTACGAGATGATGCGTCGCCGATGGGGGTGCCTTCGAGGTTGCGTTCCTTGAGAATCGGCATGAGCGTGCCGAGCGCGGTGGTGGTGAGTGCGATTACCGTGGCCACGCCGTTGATGCCTTGCTTGGTGAAGAACGGAAGGAATGTCACAACCAGCCAGGCGAGGCCTAGCGTGATTCCCCATGTAAGCAGTCCGACTTTGCTTGATGCCCGGCGAGTCGTTTCGGTCGATTTCATAGCCGGCGAGCAGGAATAGGAACGCCATACCAAGCTCGCTTAGGAGTTTCACGGCGTCGTTCACTTCAATCACGCCGAATCCGTAGGACCGAGTACGGCTCCGGCGGCGAGCAGCAGCACGGTCTGCGGAATGAACTTGCCGGGAATCAGCTGCGCCACGATCGGGCTGACGGCCGCCACCGCCATGATGATGGTTAATGAAACGAGCTCTTGCGTCATGTTTCCAGCCTAGTGAGTCTGCGTGACGGTGCTCGGATACGCGGTGACCCCCATGACGCGCTGAGGGTGGGGTTAAGTTTTTGTTAATTTTAGGGGGGGGGTCTATGAGCTTTTATTATCCGTGGAAAATGGCGGAACTGTTTTGTTTGAAGGTTGGTCCCCTCTTTTCGTTGAAGGGGTTAAGTTTTTCGTTCGAGGGTTTTAACGAGGGTGTTAATGGAAAGAGCCCGATATGATGCTGAATCGAGCTGTTTAGGCGATTTAGGGGGTGTAAAAAAATGATTGATGGCAAATTCACAGCAAAGGAGCGTGCGTATCTGGCCAGCCTGCCAGCGGTCAAAAGCGTGAGCCCATCCCATATCCGGTATACCGATCGCTTTAAGGTCGAGGTCATGTGCCGGTACAACGCGGGCGAATCGCCGTCGGCCATCTTTCGGGAGGCGGGTCTCGACCCCAAGCTGATCGGCTACAAGCGCGTGGAACGGTGCATCGCGCGCTGGAAGCAGCAGGAGGAGCGGAACAAGCGCAGGAACGAACATACGAACCATTACATGCAGGATTGTGATGACGAGCTGGAAGCCATCGAACTGCGCGGAGACGATGTGGATCAGTCCGTGGTGGATCTTTATGGCGCTGGCGCGGCAGGGACGTCGGGAAGCGACGTCGCGACGAGAAACGTTGGCGCGTCGGGAAGCAACGGCGTGCAATCGCAAGGCTCGGACAAGTCGCAGGAATCGCGCGCATCGCAGGATATGCTGTCGAAACTTGCACAGGCACAGCTGACCATCAACAAATGCTTCCGCAATGTATTACTCGCAGGCGGAATACCGGGTGGTCGTGTCCGTGATGAAAGACGGAACGTCCGGTGAATGGAGGGCCGTTGTCGAATCCGTGACCCAGCTGAAAACCGATTATGGTGTCGCTGGTTCGAATTGGGATAGTACCCGGCCAATGCTGTTCACCAACAAATACATTTCGGCATCGTCGCTGCCATTGACGGGCCGCATGGGCGCGGAACGATGGTGGCAACTGGCGGCGAGCGGGATTGGCGTGCTGGCATTGCTGGCCGTCGCTGCGGCCGACCAGTGGAGACGCAAGAAGCGGCTCGGCTGAACAACACAGGATTTGCGGATCGCGGGGGCATGTTGGGTTCCCGCCTCCCGCGATTGCAGAACACAGTAACCAACAATTAGGAAGAGGAGATTCTCATGAAGATGAGGAAGCTTTTTGCAGGGCTGGCCGCCGCGGCAACGTTGCTGAGCGGCATGGCCATCGGCGTCGCCGCCGCACAGGCTGATGATGCTCCATTGCTGCAAGTTAACCACGCACAGGAAGGCCATACGTACACGCCATACAAGTTTGCCACGTTCGAGAATCCTGGCGATGGCTCGGTCGAAGTGAAAACGGTTGACGCATGGAAGGGAGCTGTGACCACCGCTGCTGACGTGGCTGATGGAAGCCACAACGGCATCCCGACAGAGTACAAGGATAATCCAGCCGCCTATGTGGCGACGTTCACTGCGGATCAGCTCCGTGTCTTCGCCAAGACCTTGGCTGGGATTACTCCGCCGGCAGGACCTGATGGTACTGGCCTGACCGTAGCCAAGGATCAGGCAAATACGAGCCAGGTGGTCAATGTGAACGGAGAAGGCTGGTATCTGGTGAAGGATACGTTCACCAAGGCTGGCGAAACGACTGTGACGTCGGGGACTCCGGCTGTGGTGGCCACCACCGTCAATGGACTGTCCAATCTGAGGATTGCGGCCGATACGACGACCGGTCAGGGCAACATCACGACTGAAGGCCAGTTCAACGCGAAGAACGCGAATCCGACCGACGAGCCGCTCAAGTTCGCCCGGATGAATGACGTGGATGTGAACGGTAAGAGCGTAAAGGTGGGCGACACCGTGGACTTCACTGTGGCCGCGGACGTTCCTCATGCTGCGGCTGGCTGGGATGCGTACCCCTTTACCATTACCGATACCGCGTCCAAAGGTTTGCAGATTGCGGCAAAGAGTGCCTTCACGGTCCAGTTCGGAGATCATACTACTGTGGATCCCGATCTGTACACGATAACGCAGGAAGGCAATGCTCAATCCGGCACCACCACGACCATCTATTTTGCCGATGCCACAACGCTGGCCGGTAGGACGATCGTCGTGTCGTACCAGGGCACCGTCACCAAGGATGCGTTGGATGGCTTGAGCGGCAGTGTGGACAACAAGGCCACAATCACCACCAAGGATGGTACCAGCGGTGAAGGCAAGACTGTCCTTAAGACTACGGTTTCCAGTTCACGAAGATTGGCAAGGAAGGGAATGAGGCCAAGCCTCTAGCCGGCGCCAAGTTCGTTGTCAAGAATGCGGAGGGCAAGTTCCTTAAGCAGGCTGAGGACGGTGCGTGGTCGTTTGTTTCCGATCAGAATGATGCCAAGACGTTCACTAC
>ENA-OQEX01000136-OQEX01000136.1-human-gut-metagenome-genome-assembly--contig:-NODE-136-length-43819-cov-5.326353_pt1 | contig 43819 bp, 47 predicted proteins | sample MGYA00242802_ERZ504649 | MGnify/ENA primary metagenome ERZ504649 (study PRJEB26092, sample SAMD00036194) | human gut metagenome | host: Homo sapiens | study: EMG produced TPA metagenomics assembly of...
CAGGCATAAAAGGCATAATTCCGAGGAGGAGGGTGCAATCGGAATTAAGGACGGCTCGGTTTCGTGACATAGCGTGATTTCAAGGGTGAACCGTCCCGTCTGTTTTGTTGTCACCGACATAACCGAGGACGAAAACGGCAAACCGATTGTAATGCTTTCCCGTGAAAAAGCACAACGCAAATGCCTTGACGCATACATTTCAAGGTTGCGATGCGGAGATATTGTGCCTGCCCGCATAACTCATCTTGAAAACTTCGGTGCATTCGCAGACATAGGCTGCGGAATTGTTGCACTTATGCCAATTGACACAATTTCGGTTTCAAGGATTGAACACCCTGCCGAGAGATTTACTGTAGGAATGGACATCAAAGCCGTTATCAAATCTGTTGAAAACGGTCGTATAAGCCTCAGTCACAAGGAGCTTCTCGCACATGGGAAGAAAATGCCGAAAGGTTTTGTGCCGGTGAAACCGTGTCGGGAATTATCCGAAGCGTGGAAAACTACGGTGCTTTTGTGGAGCTTACACCAAATCTTGCAGGACTTGCAGAAACAAGAGAGGGAGTCCGTGCAGGTCAGCAGGCAAGCGTTTACATAAAAAGTATCATTCCCGAAAAAATGAAAATCAAACTGATAATTATTGACACCTTTGATTACAAATATAATCCGAAATGCCCCGAATACTATTGCGACAGCGACCGTATCGACCGTTTTGTATATTCACCTGAAAATTGTCGGAAACGGGTTGAAACAATATTCAATACCTGAGTTGACAGAAAAACTCCCGAATGATATTATTTAATTGTGAAATCGAATTATTGTTCGGGAGGTTTAATATGCAGTTTACGACATCCGAGATTATTGTGCTTTTATTTTGTGCAATAACGCTCATTGTAAGCGTTGTCACATTAATAACAGTTCTCAAAAAGAATAATAACAACAGAACGGAGGACGAACTTCAAAGGATATTGCTCAATCAGCAAAGCTTTGCACAGTCGCAAAATGACAGGGCGGTTCAGCTTGAACAAAGACTTCACAGCTTTTCAGCCGACAATGTTCAGAGCCTTGAAAATATCAGACGTTCGGTTGATGAAAAGCTTGAAAGTATAAGGCGGGAAAATCTCCGTCAGCTTGATGAAATGCGACAGACAGTTGATGAAAAGCTTCAAAAAACACTTGAAGAAAAAATGAATAAGTCATTTTCTCTTGTCAACGAAAGACTTGAACAGGTTTATAAGGGACTCGGCGAAATGCAAACGCTTGCGGTAGGTGTGGGCGATTTGAAAAAGGTTCTTTCAAATGTCAAAACAAGGGGCATACTCGGCGAAATTCAGCTTGGTGCAATTCTCTCCGAAATCCTTACAAAGGAGCAGTATGAGGAAAACATTGCAACAAAAAAAGGCTCAAAAAATGTTGTTGAGTTTGCAATCAAACTGCCCTCTGACGGTGCCGGTACAGTATATTTGCCTGTTGATTCCAAATTTCCGGGCGATACATATTCTGCTCTTCGTGATGCGATTGAAAGCTGTGACAAGCAACGCATTGAAACGGCACAAAAAGCACTTGTTCAGCGTATAAAGGGCGAGGCAAAGGATATTCACGATAAGTACATTGATCCGCCGAACACAACGGAATTTGCGATTATGTTTCTTCCGTTTGAGGGGCTTTACAGCGAGGTTGTCAATATGGGACTTGTTGAAGTTCTTCAGCGTGAGTATAAGGTGAATATTGCAGGTCCGAGTACAATGGCGGCTCTGCTCAATTCGTTGCAAATGGGATTCAAAACCCTTGCCGTGCAAAAGAGAAGTGCAGAGGTTTGGAAAATACTCGGCAGTGTAAAGACCGAATTTGACAAGTTCAATGATGTGCTTGTAATGACACAGCAAAGACTTGATCAGGCAAACAAGGAGCTTGACAAGCTTGTGGGTGTTCGCACCCGTCAAATTCAGCGTCAGCTTAAAGATGTTGAATCCGTCAACCTGTCGGAACAGAATCTTTTTGAATAAACAAAAAAATTAAGGCGAAACAGACACAAATCTGTTTCGCCTTTGTTGTTATTGCAGATCAACCTTTGTAGTCAATCCATTCGTCATCAACCCATTTTAGTTTAGTTTGATTCCATCTTCTGTACTGGAGCTGTCCACGACTTCCACGACGCCATTTTATAACTATTTTATCCGCTCTCGGCTGGATAGAAGTTGAATCGGCACCGCTCTCCAAAGCTGAACTGTCGGGAGTTGCTACTTCAACAACTGCAATGCTGTCGGGGGTTGAATCTGTTTCTGCTGCATTTGCAACCATAACGGTTCCTTGTGCGATAATTGCTGTCATAATAAATGCTGTAAAAATTCTTGCGGCTTTCTTTTTCATCTGTTATTTCTCCCTTAATATAAGACAATAATCATAGTAGCCGTTTTCTACCTCGGAGTATGGAATAATAATAGAATCATTTTTTGTATAGACAATGCCTTTCTTTTTATCGTAAGGCTCAAAAATGAGGTGAGTGGTTTTGTCTTTTTCAACATACACATACATATTTGTTTCGTCATATACTTCGACTTTATCGTTGTATTCGCCCGATGATACAAGATCGGCTACACAATCCTCGTATGTGGCGTCCCAACCGGGGACAATCAAAAAGCAGTATGAAGCAAAGAATATACCGACAATAAGCAATGCCATAAAAGCTGTAACAATATTGTTTATAATTGTCTGCTTTTTCTTCGGGTACAGAATCATTTCCATTCTGCTTACAATTTTTTTGCCCTTTTCGTTGGTTACAAAACTCATTCCGACAAGCGCACTTTTCAGTGCAGTTTCCCTGTCGCTCTCTTCACTTTCTTGTTGTTCTTTATAGGCTTTCATTTGCGTTACAAGAACTTCGTAATAAACAGTACATCTGTTCTCGCTAAGCTTGCTTGTAACACTCTTGTCACACCTGAGCTCAAGACAGTAGGTTAAATCCTTTTTCAAAAGGTGGGCAAACGGATTCCACCAAAAGATTCCGCAATAAATTTCCGTCAGCAATTTAATCCAAATATCCTTGTTCTTTATATGACAGCATTCGTGTATTGCGATATATCCAAAATCCCTGTTGTCAAATTCACGATTCGGAATAAGAATAACAAGATTGAAAAATCCGTATGTAACAGGGGAGATAACGCAATCGGTAATTTTTAGCTTAACTTTTCTTCTGATTCCGCACTTTTGCGAAATGAGTCAAGCTTTGCCTGCATTTCGGGTGTGCCGTCAATAACATTTGCTTTCAGAGCTTTGACTGCTTTGTAATACTTAATCATCACCCATAAAATGTATATCACACTTCCGACAATCCATACTGCTACAAGCAGGTTGAGCCATGTGAATTCCGGAACAAACAGCACATCTTTGTTGGGAGTCAGAACATCCATTATTGCGGCATACACATTTTTATCGGAAACTGTATATGTAAATTTGAATTCAAACGGAAATGCCATTCTTACAAATGTTACAGCATACAATCCCAAAATCGTATAAAGACCGCAGTAATTACAAAAAGCAATCTTTTTTCTGAAAAAGTAAAGCAGCACTATAAAAATGCTGCTTATTGCAATAGAAAACAAGAATGAATAAAAACTTATTTGCATAGATTATTTGCCGAGTTCTTCACGGCGCTTTTTAAGGAGAGCTTCAAGCTCATCAAAAACATCTGAGCTTTCGGTTCTCTCAATAAGCTCGGAGAAGAGAGTCGGAATATCGCTGTCGGCAAAATTCGGTCTGTCCGAAATCTGCTTGATTGCATAAGCGTCCTTTGTCATTGTAGGAACAAAAGTACGGGCATAGTTCTTAGTCATCTGCTTAACGCCAACAACTTTAATCATGTCCTTCTTGAGAAGAGAATTGATAAGAAGGTTAATGTAACTCTTTTTCCATGTTTTGTTTACAGCCTTCTTAACAATTTCTGAGCTTGTGAGTGGTTCATCGAGGTCCCACAATAAGTACATAATTTCTTCTTCACTTTTAGTAAGCATGATATTTACCTCCAAAATTAAGTTTATAAATAATATTAAGCATTTAACTTGCCTTCATTATACTATTTGGTACAGAAAAAGTCAATAAAAATCTTAAAAAATTATGTGATTCAGGATAAAATCAGCCATTTTCGCACATATTATTAAAAAATGACTATAAAAATGCGGAATGTTGTATATTATAAAAAGCATAATATTATGGTTTATTCACAAAATCCTGAAAAAGCACAACAAGTCACCGCAAAAAATATTGCGATGACTTGTCTTTTTATTGAAAATATTCAATTAAGCTGTTTTTATTCCGAAATCTTTTTCTGTTCCTTTTTATCGTGGATAAATCTTGCAAGATACACCGCAGGGGTATCGAGCAGACTTGTGAAAATGTAGATTACATAGCTTGAAAGGAAGATTGAAACGAGTGTTCCGAAATCATAAGTTCCCCAGAACGCAAAAGCGGTGAAGAGGGCTGTGTTCAGAATCTGACTGATGAGCGTTGAACCGTTGTTTCTCAGCCATAAAAATCTTCTCTTGTCACCGAATTTCTTTTCAGTAAACTTCCACCACTTGTGATAGAGCCACACATCAAACAGCTGACTTATCGCATATACAATAAGTGATGCAAAAATCATTCGGGGAGTGTTTGAGAAAACCGCCTTGATTGACGGCATAATCGTGTCGTTCGGGCTCGGATTGTAAAGCATCCAGCTTTGTGAAAGCACAAGGAAAAATACCGATGAAAGTATTCCCGTAAGAACCGCCTTGTTGGCGGCTTTTTGCCCTCACATTCCGAGAGAATGTCCGTAATCAAAAATGTTACCGCAAAAAGCACATTACCGAGAGTCTGTTCCATTGAAAAAGCGTTTACAAGGATTAAAGCCTCAATGTTCGCAAGAATTGTTGCTACGGCTGAAACGCAGTAAAGTCCCGCTTTTCCGAAAAGCGCATATCCCAAAATTGCCGCTCCGTAGATAAATACTACAGAGAACATAAGTAAAAGTTCATTAATCATATCAGTCACCCACTCCAAAATCCGTGTTGTTAATTAAAATATCCGTTCTTGGGTTATCCTTATATACAGGATAGACCTTCTGCATAAACTCTTTTATGACAGCTTTGTCGGGTTCAACTTCCGTTGTGTTGTCACACATAATGTTAACGCAAATTCGTTCAAAATATTTTAATCCCAACTCAATATCCTTTTGCATGGTTTCGGCTGTCTGACCTTTAATTCCGAAAAGGAAATTAGCTTCGTCAAAATTCTCAGCAATAACAGCGGGACGGCTCTCTTTGATTCCTTTTTTCAGAACATTTTCTCTGAAATCGCAGTCAAAGGTTTCAAGACCGAGCTTCATTTTCAAATCAAAATCCGCAAAATCTTTTCTGAGCTGACTGATTTTGTTCCGATAAAGATAATGTGCCTCAAAATGAATGGTATTTATCTTTTTTTCTTTGCACACCTGTTTGATAAAATCAAGTGTTTTTTTGTCAAGCTCAAAAACCGAGCCTGAGTTAATGACCTCAAGGTCACCGAAAATTCCCGTAACTTTTTCAAGCACGGATTTGTTAAGACGAAAGTTTTCGTCCTCGTCACTGCACCTGTCGGTGTAGTAGTCGCAGAAGATGCATTTTCTGTAAACGCAACCGCTTCCACGCAGAAGAACAATCTCCCGACTGTTCTTTTCATTAATAATACTGTATCTCTCCATACTCTCTTTCCGGCACAAAAAAGCACCCACACAAAAGAGGGTGCAAAAAGGGCGTAAAAAGCCCTGTGCCTTTCTCCTTAGTTTTGATAGAAGGAGCAGCCTATCGGCGTCCTTCCGGCAGGATGGTTACGAACTGCCACACAGTATGCTATCACAAATTCCGTTTTATGTCAACTGCAATTTAATATTGCATTATATATGTTTAAGAGGTATAATGAAAAGCGAAAATCAAGTGCAAAGTAACTTTCTGAGTGACTTTGCAGGCTCAAAATTCCATATGGGAAAATTAGCGAATATTGTCATAAATTCCCGAAAAAAACAGCCTATTTTCTTGTATTTTTTAGTTGACAAAGGGACAAACCTTTTGTATAATAATAAACAGCGTTTTAATATGTGTCTATGCTGTCAAGAGGTGCAGATATGCTTTTTGAGCTTAAATCCGTCTTTCAGAATGACGGTGAAGAAAAACAAGTTGAATATAACCTTGACTTGTCAGGTCTTGATGTTGACGGAGTTTATCCATTCAAAACTCCCGTTGTCGTGACTGCCAAAGCAACAAACAGAGCAAGTTTGATTACTCTTGTAATCAATGCACACTTTGATTACAGCCGTGACTGTGACCGTTGCGGTGAGCCTTATACAAGAGAGATGAATATGAGCTTTGAACACAGGCTTATTCAAACTCTTGCCGATGAGGAAAATGATGACTATATTGAAACACCTGATTTTACACTCGAGCTTGATGATGTTGTAATTTCTGACATTTTTCTTTCGCTCCCGTCAAAGAATCTTTGCAGGGACGATTGCAAAGGTCTGTGTCAGATTTGCGGACAAAACCTCAACAACGGTGAATGTTCCTGTGATAAGCGTCAAACGGATCCAAGACTTGAGATACTTAAACAGTTGATTGACTAAGATAAATTTTGTAAGGAGGTTTTTGTAATGGCAGTACCCAAGAACAAAACATCACACGCAAGAAAGAGCTCAAGACGTTCAACAGTATGGAAGATTAATGCTCCTGAACTTACTGCTTGTCCTAACTGCGGTGAATTAACAGCAGCTCATAAGGCTTGCACAAACTGTGGTATGTACAACGGCAGACAGGTTGTTGTAAAGAAAGACGAACAGTAATTTTTATTACAAACATTACGGGCGGCAGTTATCTGTTCGCCCTTTTGTTTTGCAAATTTTACCGTATATACAAAAACAATTTGCAAACCTGTTGATTAAAAACGGTATTTTGTGTAGAATAAAAGTGTATGTAAAAATGTTTTGCGAGGTGAAGGTGTGGCTGTTAAAATTTTTGATGTCACAACCGGCAGTCATGCCGACAAAGCTGGGATAAAAAAAGGGGAAACCCTCCTTTCAATCAATTCAAACGAGATTGTCGATGTTCTTGATTACCGATTCTATCAGGTAAACCGCAAGCTGACTCTTGAGGTTGCGGATGAGGACAAAAATGTTCGTACCATAGAAATGACCAAGGGCGAATATGAGGAAATCGGTCTTGAGTTTGAAACCTATCTTATGGACAAACAGCATTCGTGCCGTAATAAGTGCATTTTCTGCTTTATTGACCAGCTTCCGAAGGGTATGCGTGAGTCGCTCTATTTTAAGGATGACGACAGCCGACTTTCGTTTTTGTTCGGCAACTATATCACGCTGACAAATATTACAGAGCACGAAATTGACCGAATTATAAAAATGCACATAAGCCCGATTAATGTGTCGGTTCACACAACAAACCCCGAGCTTCGTTGTAAGATGATGAATAACCGTTTTGCAGGCGATACATTGAAATATCTCAAACGCTTTGCAGACGCAGGAATAACGCTTAACTGTCAGATTGTTTCCTGTCCCGGAATTAATGACGGTGACGAGCTTGTCAGAACATTGACCGATCTTGAAAACCTTGGTGTTAATATGACTGCGATTGTTCCTGTCGGACTTACACGCTACCGTGAAAACCTTTATCCGCTTGTTCCTTATAATAAGGAAACGGCAGGACAGACAATTGATATAATTGAAAAAATGGGTGATGAGTGCGTCAAAAAGCACGGCAGACGAATTTTCTTTCCGGGTGATGAATTTTACCTCCTTGCCGAAAGAGAAATCCCGTTACCTGAATTTTACGAGGACTTTTCCGCTCTTGAGGACGGAATCGGTATGATTGCGTATCTGACCGATGATGTCGGCTGGAAGCTTGAAGAGCTTGATGCAGACGAAAGCCTTTGCCATAAGGTAACAATTGCCTGCGGTGAGGGAGTGTTTCCGTACATGAAGCGGATTATGTCGATGATTAACGAAAAATTCCCGAATATAACTATAAATACAAGGGCGATTAAGAACAACTTTTTCGGCGGCGGAGTAAATGTGTCGGGACTTGTCACAGGCGGTGATCTTATTGATCAGCTCCGTGACGATGACCTTGGTGACAGGCTTATTATCACGTCATCAATGCTCCGTTTTGAAAACGATTTGTTTCTTGATGATGTTTCAACAGATGATGTTGAACGGGAACTCGGTGTAACTCTTGTTCCCGTCAATAACAACGGAAACGACCTTGTAGAGGCTGTAATTGCAGGAAAGGACTGATAAGATGAACAAACCCGTAATTGCCGTTGTCGGCAGACCAAATGTGGGAAAGTCAACGCTTTTCAATAAACTCATCGGTCAGAGATTGTCAATTGTTGACGATACTCCCGGTGTTACCCGTGACAGAATATACGGTGAGGTGGAATGGTGCGGAAAAACTGCCTTTATTGTTGACACAGGCGGTATTGAACCGAAATCAGATGATATTATTCTTGTGCAGATGCGCCGTCAGGCTCAGCTTGCAATCGACACGGCTAATGTTATTATTCTTGTAACAGACTGTAAGTCGGGTATGGTTGCAACGGATATGGATGTTGCGCAGATGCTCCAGAAGTCGGGCAAGCCCGTTGTGCTTTGTGTAAACAAGTGTGACACACTCGGCGAACCGTCACCTGAATTCTATGAGTTTTATAATCTCGGTTTAGGCGATCCTATCGAGGTTTCAGCCGTTCACGGTTACGGTACGGGCGACCTTTTAGACAAGGCTTTTTCAAGCTTTGATTATGATGAAAATGCGGAAGATGACGACACAATCATCAATGTTGCGGTAATCGGAAAGCCGAACGCAGGCAAGTCATCTCTTGTAAACAAAATTACAAACGAGGAACGCTGTATTGTGTCTGATATAGCAGGCACAACCCGTGACACAATCGACACGCTTGTTGAAAATAAGTACGGAAAGTTTAACTTTACCGATACCGCAGGACTTCGCCGTCAGAGCAAAATCTATGATAATATCGAAAAATACAGTATTATCCGTGCAAAAATGGCTATTGAACGCAGTGATGTGTGCGTTATTATGATTGATGCGACAGAGGGCGTTACAGAACAGGATACCAAGGTTGCAGGTCTTGCGCATGAGGCAGGCAGAGCGTGTATAATTGCCGTAAACAAGTGGGACGCTGTCGAAAAAAACGATAAGACAATGCAGGAGTTCCGCAAAAAGCTTGACGCAGATTTTGCGTTTATGTCATATGCGCCAAAGGTATTTATTTCCGCAAAAACAGGTATGCGTATCGACAGGCTGTTTGAATATATCATAAGCTGTAATGACAGCGCAAACCGCAGAATCAGAACAGGTATGCTCAACGAACTTCTTGCACAGGCTACAACAAGAGTTCAGCCGCCGTCGGACAAGGGTAAGCGACTTAAAATTTTCTATATGACTCAGGCTTCCGTAAAACCGCCGACATTCGTTTTCTTCTGCAACAATGCACAGCTTTTCCACTTCTCATATCAGCGTTATCTTGAAAACAGAATCCGTGAGGCTTTTGCTCTTGAGGGTACGCCGATCAAAATTGTGGTAAGAGAGAGAGGAGAAAAGTAATGGAGCATATTTCGGCAATTTTAGCAAACTGCTGGTGGATGATTCTGCTTTCGGCATTGATTGCGTATCTTCTCGGCAGTATCAACACGGCTGTTCTTGTCACAGGCATTGTGACAAAGGGCAAAAAGGATATCCGTCAAATGGGCAGCGGCAATGCAGGTTTTACAAATGTACTGCGCAGTGTCGGTAAAGTTCCGGCAATCATCACCATTGTGTGTGACGCACTGAAGTGTATTATCGCCGTGCTTATCGGAGGTTCATCTTCTCATTTGCATCGGTTGCATTTCAGGGTGAAAGCCCTGTTTTTATAAACGAGCTTATCAACTGCGGAAAATATGTTGCAGGTATTTTCTGTATTCTCGGACATTCATACCCCGTGTATTTCCACTTTAAGGGCGGCAAGGGTGTTGTAACCGCCGCCGCTCTTATGCTGACAGAGGATTGGCGTGTATTCATCGCAATTATTGTAACCTTTCTTATTATCTTCCTCTGCTCAAAAATTATATCACTTGCAAGTGTTCTCTGTGCGATTCTCTATGCGCCTTACACCTTTGCAATGACATTTATCTTTGACTTCATAATTTACAAGGATTATTCTCTTACATATGTAATCTTCTCAACTGCGGCGGCTCTTTTAATCGGTGTTTTCGTTCTTGTAAAGCACAAAGAAAACATCAAAAGACTTCTTAAAGGTGAGGAAAAGAAAATTACAGCCAAAAAATGACGGCAGTATTGACCGAAAAGTGATTTGGTTGTACAATAACTTTGGTATGATATTTGTTATATTTTAAATGTTTCTGATACGGAAAATAAATTATATTGAGAGGTTGAATTAAAATGTCAGATTGTATTTTCTGCAAAATCGTTGACGGCTCAATTCCGTCAAAAAAAGTTTATGAAGACGAAAAAATTCTCGCTTTCTATGATCTTGAACCACAGGCTCCCGTTCATGTGCTTGTAATTCCAAAGGAACACATCTGCTGTGCAGATGCAGTTAATGAAGAAAATGTCGGCAATATTGCTCACATTTTCACTAAAATTCCCGAAATTACAAAATCACTCGGACTTACAAACGGTTACCGTATTGTAAATAACTGCGGTGAGGACGGCTGTCAGAGCGTAAAGCATATGCATTTCCACATCCTCGGCGGCAAAAAGCTCAACGGCACAATGGCATAAGAAGGGACTGCAATAATGGATACATATAAGATTAATATTGAAGGACTTGACAGAGAACTCAGAAAATTCCCTGTAAACGATAAGCTTGATATTGCCGCATTTATTATGTTTGGTGACATTGAGATGACAGAGGTTGCCGCAAGAGAACTCCTCAAGCGTGTTCCCGAACACGATGTTGTTGTGACTGCCGAAGCAAAGGGTATTCCGCTTTGCTATGAAATGGCTCGTCAGGGCTGCAGAAACTATGTTGTCGCAAGAAAAAGCGTTAAGGTTTATATGGGCAATCCTATCGGAGTGACCGTTAATTCAATCACAACAAAAAACGAACAGAAACTCTACCTCGGCGAAGATGATGTAAATCTTCTCAACGGCAAGAGAGTTCTTCTTGTTGATGATGTAATTTCAACAGGCGAAAGTCTTCACGCTCTTGAAACGCTCGTTGAAAAAACAGGCGCAAATATCGTTGGCAGGGCATCAGTCCTTGCCGAAGGTGATGCCAAAGACAGAGATGATATCATCTTCCTCAGCGAACTTCCGCTTTTCTTTAAGTAATACTGAGTAATTATAAAATCAAATTTAAACAGCTGTTGAAGTGTGCAGATTATACCGTCCGCATATTTTGACGGCTGTTTTCTTTTTTTATACCATAGATATAAAGTGTAAAAATTAAAGTGCAGAAATTGTTCAACTTATAAATGATTGAATAGAAACAGTGGTGAATAGGTAATTTAATGAGAAAGATAGCAGCAAAATTAACAAAAATAAAAATATTTTTAAAAAATAATATTTATATTGACAAATGAAATTCTATATGATATTATAAAAATACCAAAAATGATATACTTGAGGTGATAAAAATGGACTAATTGTTTTTTGTAGATAAAAATAACCAAATAAATAATAAAAGGAGATGCCATTATGAAAAAAATTAAAGCGATTATTATATGTTTGTTATCATTGTTGCTTATTACTGTATGTATTCCAATATGTAATGCAGTGGATTTATATGTCGATATAACTTCGGTTATTCCAAATGATGCACTTGAATATGCAAAAACCAGACTTAATGCTTTGTGTTCTACAGCTGTAAACGATCAAGAAAACTTTGATATTGATGTACCAAGAGATTCTAATTTTGAGATTGGTACTCCATATGTTATTTATTCAGTAGAAAATAACGGTAATCAGGATGAAATATATTATATGCCTGTGATACAAGATGATGCTGTTTGTATGATCCTTAATGTTATGCCTTGCAATGATAGTTACACTGTTTCACTAGAAAAAGGTATGTCTGAACAATTAAATTCTATAGGTTACAAGAACGATGATACATATATATTCTATTTTAAGAATGACAGTTTATATGCTGAAAATGAAAATTCTGTCCATTTAATTGATTCATCTATACCATACTTTGAATCATCAGAAAACGGCCAAACAAACTCAATGGAATTTGAGAGGTTGTCTTATAGTCAAAAGATTACTAAGATAAAAAATTCATATTCTAAAAACAATAAACCAAATTTAATAAATTATGATTCAGATGTTAAAAATTTGGGAAGAGGATTTTCAAGTAATAAGGGTGGAATTGTTACTCTTAATACGAAAGGATGTACTGTTCCACAAGGTAATTATGGTTTGTGTTGGGCTGCTTCTGTTGCTACAACAGTCAGATATTTAAATTATAGTAAATATTCATCATTGACGGCAAAACAAGTTGCAAATAAAATGGGAATAGGATATAATGATGGTGCAACAGATCTTGAAATAAAAGAGGCGTTGAAGAAGTATGGTCAAACATACAAATGTAAAACCGGACAATTAACCTTTTTGGAACTCCAGAATAATATTGTAAAGGAATACCCTTTAATAATGACTTGCATAAGCGGTACGGACGGACATGCTGTTACCTGTGTTGGGTATACTACCTATGGAGGAATAAAACAGGTTACATTTTGGAATTCAGGAAATAAACAGATGACAACAGTAGAATATCAAACCGGTGGTACGAAATTTGCATATGCAGGAAAAAGTTTTGTATGGAAAAATTCCGTTTATCACACATAATCCTTATGTGTACATGGGATGGAGGTTGAATTATGAAAAAGTATGTTTATGCCTTGCTTTTGTGTTGGCAGCGGTATGTATTCTATGTTCCTGCTCTGATTTACCTGCACCAAGTACCTCTGAAACCGTGAATCCTTCCGTAGATGTTACTTTGAAAAAGTGGGAAGATTGCGGAGCGAGTATTGATAAAGCGGAAGAAATTTCCGGAATTAAGTTTGGCGAAAGTTTGAAAAATATTGTAAGTGTAAGAGCTATTCCATACACGGCGATCGAAGTGGTTTGTTCGTTAGATAAATCTGCTTCTGACAATACTGTGACCTTGCGCAAGGCTGTCAGCTATGCTGTAAAAAACAGTGAAAATCTCAGCGGAGTCAATACAAACGGACTTTCTCCCACAATGGCGACTTTTGAAATTAAGGGTGCGAATTTTGTAAATGAAAAAGGTGAAACTGTAGTAGGAGAATATAATGATAACAATTATAAATATTCTTTTTATTGCAAAAAAGGATTGAATGGTAACCTAGTGTATAATTATATTAAAAAAATGATTACTGAATAAGGATTGATTTTTATGAAACGGCTGTTTGGACTTATAGGATTTACTTTCCTGTTTGTCCTTTCAGCCGTTTTTTATTCGGATTTTAATGAAATTGTCTTTGCGATTATCGGCTCATTGGGATTGCTTTCTGTTGTTGTCGGTATATTTTTAATTGCTTCAAAGAAAAATAAATCATTCGGCAAGTCGCTGTGCGTATTTGCTTTTGCCGTAATATATTCTGCGGGCAATATGATCACCTATTCCGAATATATTAACAACACGGTCATAAATAAATATTCTGATAAAGAAATTACAGCAAGCGGATATATCTGTGATGAAATCATCACCACCGATTCATCATGCAGTTTCGTAATCAAAACCGACAAAATCAACGGTCAGCCGTCAGATGCGAAAATTCAGATTATTTCGTACTCAAATGTTGACGCAGAGCCCTTTGAAAAGGTCAACTTCACGGCTCATACATACAAGAATAATGTAAACTCACAAATCAGTCACGGAATTTTTCTGAAAGCATATTCCTATGACGGCTTCAAAATTGATGCGACAGGGGAGAAAGTGTTTGATTTATATTCATTTGCCGTTGAGGTTAGAATGACAATGAAAAATTCACTTGATATGCTGTTGCCGGAGGATTATTCAACGCTCTGCCGTGCCGTTCTTTTGGGCGAGAAAACAGCTCTTGATTCAAGCGTTAAAGATGATTTTTCATTGACAGGCACTTCGTTTTTAATAGTGGTTTCGGGAATGCATCTTGTTATAATCACTTCGTTTGTATTGTTGTTTGTGAGAAAATTAACAAAAAACAGATTTTTAATAACAGGTTTTACCACATTTACGGTTATTGCCTTCATGGCTGTAACGGGCTTTGCGCATTCGGTTGTCCGTGCCGGAATTATGATGATAATTGTGTCGTTTGCATCGTCAAATCTCAGAATAGCCGACTCGCTGAATAACCTTGGTTTTGCCGCAATTGTCCTGACAGCTTTCAACCCATATGCGGTAGCCGATATCGGTATGTTGCTTTCATTTTCGGCAACGACGGGTATAATTCTGTGGTCAAGACCGATTGAACGCTCTGTGCTGAGATTCTTTCACTACAAAAACAAGCGTAAGGACGGTTTTGTCGGAACGGTTGTCTATTATATCAAAAGGCTGTTTAAAATCTGCGTAAATATGCTGTCGGTTTCAGTATCTGCATTTCTGTGGATTTTGCCGATAACCGCCGTTGCGTTCAACAGAATTTCCCCGACAGTCATACTCGTTTCTCTGTTATGTGAACCGTTTGTTTCGGCACTTTTGGTGTGTTCTCTGTTGTGTTCGGTACTTTTTATTTGCCCGCTCATATCATTTTTTGCTTACCCGTTTGGACTCGTTTCGGGATTATGTTCAAAGGCAATTTTGTGGTTGGTTTCAACTTTTTCACAACTCCCATTCAGCACAATTAAAACCCATTCGCTCTATTGGTTTGTGTGGATAGGTGTCAGCGTACTTCTCGCAATCGGCGGATTGTTTGTAATAAATCGAAAATTCTATGTCAAAATTTCTGTTTCGGTATCAATTTCAGTCCTCGTAATCGGAGCATCGCTCAATGTGCTTTTAACAGCCGACAACGGTGAAATGAAAATTTATAATGTCGGCAACGGTGTTTTTGCAACAGTCAACTGTCCCGACAGCTGTTCCGTGATTTCATGCGGAGGCAACAGAGCAAGCGCAGACGATGTGACAGCCGATATCAGCGAAAGATACTCAGATATTGAATATATGATAATTCCAAATCAGAATAATAAATACTCTTCTCTTGAACGCTTTGCGGTCACAAAATTTGACTTAAATAATATTTTGGTATATGATAATGACATTAAAAAGCAAAATCTTTTGAACGCTTTTGACGGTAACAGCCGACAGACTTTCGGCGGAAACAGTCATTTTACGCTGAATCTTTCCGATACGGTGACGGATGAGGTAATCTGCGTTGACAACACAATGTTTCAGTTCATAAAAGGGAAAAATATGACTGTATTGTTTGTGCCGACAGATGCAGACCTTTCAAATCTGCCCGAAAAGTATCGCAACCCCGATTGTTTGCTGATTGATACAGTCCCCGAAAATTTCGATTTGATATCATGCAATACCGTGATATTTTCGGGATCGGAAAAGCAGTTTAAGAAAAATTATGATTCTATTAAAGAAATCAGTCCAACCGTTATTTCAACATCTGAAAGGAACATAACGGTCAATCTGAACGGAGGATAAAATGCCGCGCATCACCGAAGCAGACCTGAAAAAACAAATTAAAAACAAAAGCTTTTCGCCTGTGTACCTAATCTACGGTTCGGAGCAGATGTTTGTCAAAAGTTACACAAAAAAGCTTTGTGAGGCTGTTGCAGGCAAAAATCCGTCTGATTTCAATTATCATACATTCAGCGGCGACATTGATTTTCAGGAACTTGCCGCATCCCTGCAAATAATGCCGTTTATGGCGGAACGCAACTGTGTTGTTGTGACCGACATTTACTTTGATAATATGGTGAAGGATCGGCTTGATACTCTTAAAGAGCTTACAAGCAGAGCATGGGACGGTACGGTTCTCATAATTTCAATGCCGACTTATGTTCCGTCAAAGAATAAAACTTCTTTTACCGCTCTTATAAAGCGTGTTGAAAAAATCGGCAGCGTCTGCTGTTTTGAAAAAATCAATTCACAAATTATCGAAAAGTATGTTGCAAAGTGGGCAAACGAAAACGGCAAGCTGATTTCACACCTCAATGCATCAAAGATTATTTCAAATGTTGGCGATGACCTCAATCTTCTGAAAAACGAGGTCAACAAAATTGCCGCATATGCAAAGGGTGAGGAAATTACCGACCGTGATATCGACCTTTTGTCAACCGTAAACCTTGAAGCAAGAACATATGATATGGCTGACGATGTTATTAACGGCAGAGGTGACAGAGCGTTCAGAAAGCTTGACACACTTTTCTGTCAGCGGGAAGAACCGATTAACATTCTCTATGCACTTTCATCCGCCTATGTCGATGCGTATCGTATGCGTGTTGCAGATGAATGCTCAGTCAGTAAAGAAACCGTGGCAAAAGATTTTGCCTACAAAAATCGTGCGTTTGTGTTAAACAGGGCGAGAACCTCCGTTTCAAGGACTTCAACCGAGGCGCTTCGGAAAAGCCTTGATGTGCTTGTTGAAACAGACGAAAAGCTGAAATCAGTTTCCGTTAATCAAAGATTTTTAATTGAACAGCTTATTTCCCGTTTGCTTTTGATTGCAAAGGAGGGCAGAATCTAATGCTCAAAATCCGTGAGGCTGTCATAGTTGAGGGCAGATATGACAAGATAAAGCTTTCATCAATTGTAGATGCTCCGATAATCGAAACCAACGGTTTCCGTGTTTTTTCCGACAAAGAAAAGCAGTCGCTTATCCGCAAAATTGCCGATACAAGGGGAATACTTATAATGACCGACAGCGACGGTGCAGGCTTTGTAATAAGGAATTTCCTTAAAGGCTCGGTCGATAATTCAAAAATTAAAAATTGTTATATTCCTCAAATCAAAGGCAAGGAAAAACGCAAGGCAAAAGGCGGTAAAGAGGGGCTTTTGGGTGTTGAAGGCGTCAGCGATGAGGTTATAATAAATGCAATCCGCAAAAGCGGTGCCGAGATAATCGGTGAAGAAAATAATATTCCCGAAAGGAAAATTACTAAAGCCGATCTATTTGTCCTCGGACTTACGGGAACTGAAAATTCAGAAATAAACCGCAAGAAGATTCTTAAAAAACTCGGTCTGCCGTCATATCTTTCAACAAACGCATTTTTGACCGCAATTAACTGTCTTTATTCTTTTGAAGAACTAAAAGAGATGCTCTGACAAAATAAAAAATTCATAGGTTAAATAAATCACCTGTTTCGGCAAAAACTAAAACAGGTGATTTCTTATGAAAAAAGTTTACGGTTGCGTAACGATTGCATTCTCTTTTCAATAGGCGGAGCAGGCTACGCTCTGCTTGAAATCTTGTGGCGGAGAAAAACTCACTGGTCAATGGCGGTTACGGGCGGAACTGCGTTTGTGTCGCTTTTCAGATTTTACAAGCGCTTTTCAAAAATGAATATGCTGCAAAAATGCATATCGGGAAGTGCGATAATTACCGCACTTGAATACTGCTGCGGCTGTGTTGTCAATCTGAAATTCAGGCTTAATGTCTGGGATTATTCAAACTGCCGACTTAATTTAAAAGGGCAGATTTGCCCGTTTTACAGCACCTTGTGGGCATTTCTTTGTATCCCCGTCAGCGCATTATGCACTTCTCTCTGCAAAAAATACAGTAAAAAACAGGAGCGGTAAGTAAAAATACTGCTCCTGTTATGTTTTATTTATTCAGACTTTTTGTTCTCGCTTTTTCATCGGATTCGTTTTCTTCGGAAGTATCGTTTTTCTTGACAACAACCCGTAAAATACGCTGATCCTTAACCTCCATAACGGTAAACTTAAAGCCGTCGGCCTCAATGTTGTCACGCTTGTGGGGGATTGTTCCTGCGTGTTCAAGAATATAACCGCCGACCGTTACGCTGTCGCATTCAAGACTGTCCTCGTCCATATCAAACAGACCGAGCATATCTTCAAGCTCCATATCACCGTTTACAAGGAACTCGCCCTTGCCGATTTTGTAGTAGTTATGCTCAATTTCCTCGTCCTCGTCCCATATTTCGCCGACAATTTCTTCGAGCAAATCCTCCATTGTAACAATACCGAGTGTTCCGCCGTATTCATCCGTAACTACCGCAAGATGAATTTTGGTGCGTTTGAATGCATTCAAATTTTTGAAAGCTGTTGTGTTTTAAACACAAAGTAAGGCGGCTGCATAAGCTCCTTAACATCGGGCGCTTTACCGTCTGCAAGTCGTTCGAGATAATCTCTTGTATGGAGAATGCCGACAACATGGTCAACCGTGCCTTCGTACACGGGAATTCTTGAATATCGGTTTTCAATGATGATATCCTTGATTTTTTCAGGCGAGTCATCAACGCTGATAAATGTGATATCAACCCTCGGAGTGAGAATTTCCTCGGCAGTAGTTTCGTCAAAGTCAAGTGCGGAGCGAACCATCTCGCTTTCGCTCTCTTCAAGAACGCCTTCTTCCTCAATGCTCTCAACAATGTATTTAAGCTCATTTTCAGTAACTGACGGAGCGTCACCGCTGCTGCCTGCAATCTTTAAGGCAATCATTTTGAATCGTGTGAAAATCCACACAAGCGGTGTAAGAAGTGTCATAAGTACTCTGAGCAATCCGGCTGTTTTGAGTGAAAAGGCATCGCAATGTTCCTTTGCAAGACATTTCGGCACAATCTCACCGAATGTCAGAACAAGAAAAGTTGTTGCACCTGTTGCAATTGCCGAGCCTGCGTCACCGAAAAGATTCATACACAGCACAGTCGCAATTGAAGAACAACTCAGGTTTACAACATTGTTGCAGATGAGAATTGTTGTAAGGGCATTGTCGAAATGCTCGATTATGTAGAGCGCTGCTGCCGCTTTTTTGTTGCCGTCATCCTTGTAACGCTGAACACGCACCTTGTTTACAAACGAAAATGCAGTTTCAATCGCCGAAAAGAACGCCGAAAGCAAAATAAGAACTAAAATGACAACACCCATAATTATGTCAGATGTCAACTGAATATCACTCCATAACAACTTCCGACAGGTTCTGTCGGAATAATATTTATTCTATACTACAATAATTCTTTTAAATAATTATTACTTATTAGAAATAAAGAAATAAAATTATTGAAATAATTTTGCTGTAATGGTATAATAAGCACTAAAGGCTTTTTACAATTGAACAATGTGGCTTGTGCGTCTTATTTTTTGGTATGCATACATTTTGCGTGCAATTTCGGTGAAACTATTCTCGGAGGTGCATACAATGCCACAAAAATCAAAATCTTCAAAAGTCTCATCAAAAAAAGGGAACTATGTTAAAAATCCTGCGCCGGATGATGATCCGCAAAAGCTTGCAAACGACAGCCCCATAAGTGAAGAACAAACAGACCGAATCGGAGAAACAGGTTCTGTTCTCACAACTCATAAGGACTGTGTGCTGCATTGCCTGACGATTATCGGTCAGATTGAAGGTCATTACATTCTTTCACAACAAAACAAAACCACAAAATACGAGCATGTCATCCCTCTGCTTGTTTCGGTTGAGGAGGACGAAAGAATTGACGGACTGCTTGTGCTGATTAACACAGTCGGCGGAGATGTTGAGGCAGGTCTTGCAATTGCCGAGGTGATTTCGGGAATGAAAAAGCCGACCGTTTCCATCGTACTCGGCGGGGGTCATTCAATAGGAATTCCGCTTGCTGTTGCGGCAAAGAAAAGTTTTATCGCAAAGAGTGCGTCAATGACGGTTCATCCCGTCAGAACAACAGGCCTCACACTCGGAGTTCCGCAGACCTTTGAATATTTTCAGCGTATGCAGGACAGAATCACAACCTTTGTTGCCGAAAATTCCAATATTACAAAAGACCGTTATAATCAGCTTGTGCTTAACACGGGTGAGCTTGTAATGGATATCGGAACTATTCTTGAGGGAGAAGAGGCTGTTGAAGAAGGCTTGATTGACGAGGTCGGAACAGTTTCCGATGCAATTGACGCTCTTTATGATTTGATTAAAGAAAACAAAGGGAGCAAGCCAAAGTCTGCAAAATCACGCTCAAAAAAGCAGGAAAAATAATTTCGGGCGTTTTGCCCGAATACATATATATTGTGACGCTTATGATTTGTATGAAATCTTAACTATGCCAACCCATACGGCTTTTCAGCGTACAAATAACAAAGAAGATTCGTAAAACTTATTTTTTGGAGGGAATACATAACCATGTCAATTTTAGATGCTATTATTCAGGGTGTTGTTCAGGGACTTACCGAATTTTTGCCCGTATCAAGCAGCGGCCACCTCGCAATCACACAGCACATTCTCGGTGCAGGCACAGGTGAAAGCAATCTTTTCTTTAATGTAATGCTCCATGTCGGCACACTTGTTGCCGTTGTTGCATTCTACCACAAACTTGTGTGGGATCTTATCAAAGAATTTTTCCTTATGCTCAAGGATATTTTCACGGGCAAGTTCAAATGGAGCAAAATGAATTACAACCGTAATCTCGTTGTAATGCTCATCATCGGTCTTATACCGCTGTTCTTGCTTTTTCTGCCAATCCCCGGAACAGATATGAAACTCAAGGACCTTGCAGACCGGCTTTCCGCAAGTCCTGTTCTCATAGTAACTGCCTGTTCGCTCATTCTCACAAGCGTACTTTTAACAATCGGTATTATCCGTAACCGCAAGAGTGTTGCCTCAACTCACAAACATCTTGCAACAAAGAGCAATGCAAAGGCAACAAGAGATAATTTTAATGTTGTTGACGCAATCCTTGTCGGTGTAACACAGGTTTGTGCCGCACTCCTTCCGGGACTTTCCCGTTCAGGCTCAACACTTTCGGTCGGTGAGATGAGAGGAATCTCAAAGCAGAAGGCACTTGACTACACATTCGTACTCGGTATCCCGTCAATCCTTGCGGCGGCACTTCTTGAGGGTGTGGATGCAATTAAGTCACCCGAAGGTTTAAGCAATATTGAATTTCTTCCGCTGATTATCGGAATGGCAGTTTCCGCAGTTGTAGGCTATCTTGCAATCGTAATTTTCAAGTGGTTCCTGAAATCCGACAAAATGGAAATTTTCGTAATCTACACAGCGATTGTCGGTGTTGCATTTATTGTAATTTCAATCATCGAAATGAACACGGGCGTAAACCTTTTCACAGGTGCGCCAATTGCATAAATTTTAAATGGAGTGATTTTATTGGCAGCTAACAAAAAAACAGCTGACAAAACTAAAAATACTGCGTCGGGAAGAAAAAAGACTTCTTCAAAGACCTCATCAAAGGTGCAAAAACTGCAAGCAGAACCAAAGCATCCGCTGTTCCGAAAAGGAGCAGCGGACTTTCGCCGCGTGTAAGAGCAATCCTCTATGCCGCTGTTGCGGCTGTTTTTGTCTGCATAATTTTCATAAAAGGTTCAAATGTCTGGACAATGATACGCAGTTTCTTTTTCGGAGTTCTCGGATTCGGAATTTTTCTTGTTCCCGTAACGCTTTTTTATTTGTGTGTCATGACCGAAAAGGAGAAACAGGTTGCACGCTATAAGCTGAAGCTTTTCCTTTGTGTCGTCATAATTCTGTTTATCGGGGCGTTGATTTACGCAGGCAGCGGTGCAAAATATTCTGATATGAACTTTTTTGCGTGTCTTGGCAATCTGTTCAAGGATGCTCCGACACCTCAAGGTATATGACTTTCGATTGCGGAATAATCGGCGGACTGCTCGGCTATCCGCTTGTTGTCCTGTTCGGAAGTACAGCCGCACTTTTTACAAGCTTTGTTGTAACAGCCGCACTTATCCTTATTGTTGCGAACATTTCTATTAAAGATATGACAGCGGCGGCGTCAAGGACAGCCGTACATATCCGTGAAGCAGGTGAGGAAAGGGCAAGAGTTCGCAGAGAACGCAGAGAAGAAAACCGTGAGAGAAAGCTTGCCGAAAGAGGCGATATCGACATTGCGCTTGAAGGTGAAAACAGAAAGTCCTCGGGAAGTTTTATTGACATTCCGCTTGATGACAAAAAGACAAAGGTCAAGAAAGCAAAGTCGGCAGTAAACGGAATTGACACGGATATTGCCGATTCAAAGGAAGAAAATGCCGCAGACAAGGATCTGTCGCAGGATCTCATCAACATAATCAATCGTGCAAGCAAGCCTATGGCAAAAGTGCCGACAACACGGTTTCTGCAATTGCAGAGGATATCTCAAACGAAAAGTCAGCTTCTAAGGCTGAACAGACAGAGGTCAAGCCTGATGCCGAAACTGAGAATATCGTCAAAAAAGCACTTCTCAAAAGCAAAAAAGACAACAGCGAGGAGGCCGGCGACGAAATTGCGGAACAGCTTGACAGAGCTGTTCGTTCCGATAATTCTCAAAAGGAAGAAAAAAAGTATCAGTTCCCACCGATTCAGTTGCTCAAACCAAAGCTAAATTCCGATGACAGCGATGCAATGGAAGAAATGCAGAATAATGCCAAAAAGCTTATTGATACCCTTACAAGCTTTGGTGTAAAGGCAAGCATTGTAAACATCTGCCGAGGTCCGTCTGTAACACGCTATGAGTTACAGCCTGCCCCCGGTGTTAAAATCAGCAAAATTACAAATCTCTCCGATGATATCGCACTCAGCCTTGCCGCAAACGGTGTTCGTATTGAAGCGCCTATTCCGGGTAAGGCGGCAGTCGGAATTGAAGTTCCGAACAAGGTTGTAAGCATGGTAACAATGCGTGAATTGATTGATTCGGACAAGTTCAGAAACAGCAAGAGTAAGCTCACAACCGTTCTCGGCAGAGATATCTCGGGTGAAATTGTTGTTACCGACCTTGCCAAAATGCCGCACTTGCTCATTGCAGGTACAACAGGTTCGGGTAAATCCGTGTGCGTAAACTCAATTCTTATGAGTATTCTCTACAAGGCAACTCCCGATGAAGTAAAGCTTTTGCTTATTGACCCGAAAATGGTTGAATTTTCAAAATACAAAGGTATTCCGCATTTGCTCATTCCCGTAGTATCCGATGCCAAAAAGGCGGCGGGTGCGCTTGCGTGGGCAGTAAACGAAATGCTCCAGAGATATAAAATTTTCTCCGAATACGATTGTAAGGATATTGATTCATATAATTCTCTTATCGAAAAAAATATTAATTATATGGAGAAAAATCCACCTGTTGTTAATGAAGAGGGAGAAGAGGTTCAGCCTGTTCTTGAAGTGAACGGACTTCCCGTTGCCAAAGAAAAAATGAGCCGTGTTGTAATTGCAATTGACGAGCTTGCCGATTTGATGATGGCGGCTCCGAGCGAGGTTGAGGACTCAATCTGCCGACTTGCTCAGATGGCTCGTGCCGCAGGTATGCACCTTATCCTTGCAACCCAAAGACCTACCGTTAATGTAATCACAGGTCTTATCAAGGCGAATGTACCGAGCCGCATTTCACTCAAGGTAAGTTCAAACACAGACTCCCGTACAATTCTTGATACAGGCGGCGGTGAAAAGCTTATCGGTCGAGGCGATATGCTGTTTTCGCCTGTAGGTGCTCCAAAGCCTATTCGTGTTCAGGGCTGCTACGCTTCCGATGAAGAAATCGAGGGTGTAACCCACTACATAAAGAAAGCATATTCGGCTCAGTATAATTCTGAAATCGAAGAAAAAATTAAAAGAATTGCTGCAGAAGAAATTGCTCAGGGCAAAAATCGGGTGATTCAGACTCATCATCTGACGAAGGTCTTGATATTGACAGCAAAATGGAAGAGGCAATCAAGTGCGTAATTGAAGCAGGACAGGCATCAACCTCACTTTTGCAGAGAAGGCTCAAGGTCGGCTACGCAAGAGCAGGCAGAATGATTGACGATATGGAACAAATGGGAGTTGTAGGCCTCATCAGGGTTCAAAACCGAGAGATGTTCTCATGACCTACAACGAATGGCTCGAACGCAGAAATGCACTTGAAAACAGAGCCGATTAATAAATAAAGGAGGGTTCAATATGGCTTTTTTACCGATGAACGCAAAAGAAATGCGTGATCGAGGCTGGAACGAAGTCGATTTTGTATATGTTTGCGGTGACAGCTATGTTGACCATCCGTCATTCGGTGCGGCAATAATCACGAGAGTTCTTGAGGATTGCGGTTACAAAACAGCATTCCTTGCACAACCTAATTGGAAAAACGATGATGATTTTACACAGTTCGGAAAACCAAGGCTCGGTTTTATGGTGTCAGCAGGCAACATTGACAGTATGGTTGCCCACTACACGGTTGCAAAGCGTAAAAGACATGATGATGCCTATACGGCAGGCGGTAAAAACGGTAGGCGTCCCGACAGAGCCGTCACAGTTTACTGCAACATAATCAGAAAATTATATCCTGATTCTCCCATTATAATCGGAGGTCTTGAGGCATCACTCAGAAGATTTGCTCATTATGATTATTGGAAAAACGAGGTAATGCCCTCAATTATTTTCGACAGCAAGGCAGATTTGCTTGTGTACGGAATGGGCGAGCTGCAGACAATTGAAATTGCAAAAAGACTTTCCGAGGGTTATCCTGTTGAATCTCTTTACGACATCAGAGGTGTTTGCTATAAAATTCGTACAGACGATTATGTGCCAAAGTCGGTTGTCGAACTTCCAAGCTACGAGCGTGTAAAAGAGGACAAGCGTGACTATGCAATTGCATCACGCAGGGAGCTTGAGGAGGCTGATGCCGTAAGGGGCAAAACCCTCATTCAAAGGCACGGAAAGTATATTCTTGTGCAGAATCCTCCGATGCAGCCGCTTGACACAAAACAGCTTGATTATGTCTATTCTCTGCCGTATGAGCGTTGGTATCCAAAGTGTTATGAAAGTCTCGGCGGCGTACCCGGTATAAACGAGGTACTGTTTTCAATCACACACAACCGTGGTTGTTTCGGTGCTTGTAATTTCTGCTCACTTGCTTTTCATCAGGGCAGAGCGGTAACCGTCAGAAGTGAAAAGAGTATTATTGAGGAGGCTGAAAGTTTTCTTGATAATCCACGATTCAAGGGCTACATAAGCGATGTCGGAGGACCTACCGCAAACTTCAGACTTCCGTCATGCGAAAAGCAGAAAAAGCTCGGACTTTGTAAAAACAGAAGATGTCTTGCACCGACACCTTGCCCGAATATGCAGGTGTCACACACGGAATATCTTGATATTCTGCGAAAGCTGAGAAATCTCAATGGAATTAAAAAGGTGTTTATCCGCAGCGGAATCCGTTTTGATTATCTTATTGAAGATGAAAATGACGAATTTTTCCGTGAACTCGTAAAGTATCACATCAGCGGTCAGCTGAGAGTTGCCCCCGAGCATTGTTCGGCGGCGGTTCTTGACAAAATGGGCAAGCCGCATATTGAAAGCTACAAGCGTTTTTGTAAGATGTTCTACGATTTTACGGGCAAGGAAAATAAAGACCAGTATGTCGTACCGTATCTGATGAGCTCACACCCCGGTTCAACACTTTCGGATGCCGTAGAACTTGCACTTTTCTGCAAGCGTGAAAACATTCACCCAAAACAGGTTCAGGACTTCTATCCGACTCCGGGTACAATTTCGACGAGTATGTTCTATACGGAGCTTGATCCGTACACTCTCAAAGAGGTTTATGTTCCGAAGTCTGAAAATGAGAAGGCAATGCAAAGGGCGTTGTTGCAGTATTTCATTCCCGAAAACAAACCGCTTGTAATCAAAGCACTCATCAAAGCCGGCAGACGGGATTTAATCGGTAACGATAAAAAATGTCTTGTAACTCCGATGGCAGGACAAACACAGGGCGGTTATTCAAAACAGAACAACAACCGCAATTCGCAGAATCAGAAGGGAAGAGGCAAAAACGGCAAAGATAAGTTCGCAAAGTACAGACGAAAAAACAAAAAGAAATAAAATCTTTTTCATACTGAAAATATCGGTATGCGTACTTTTCACTGCCTGTGTACTGCTTGTTTCATTCGGAAAACCTCTCGGAATTCCCGATTGGAACGATGTCTATACATTTTTCGGAATTTCAGCCGATATGGAGTCCAATTTTTCTGTTTCGTTTATCAATGTCGGTTCGGCTGATTGTACGCTGATTAAATGCGGAGACAAAAGTGTGCTGATTGACGGCGGAACAAATCTTGTGACCGATAAAATTACTGCCTATCTCAAACGCAGTTCGGTAACTCATCTTGATGCCGTAATTGTGTCACACCCCGACAGCGACCACATCGGTTCGTTGCCAGATATCATAGATGAATTCGGTACGGATGTTGTTTATTTCGGAAAATATTCCGACAGCCACAAAACACCCGAATACGAAAATCTCGTTAATTCTATAAAAGAAAATAATATAAAAACCATAATTCCCGTTTCAGACAAACCCGTTGAAATCGGAAATATGACCTTTAAATTTTATCAACCCGAAAAGGACTTCGGCAACACAAACGATAATTCGCTTGTAACAATGCTTGAATATGACGAAAAGCGATTTCTCTTTACAGGCGACATTTCGTCAAAAAGGGAAGAATCAATGGTTAATTACGATAAAGAATTAAAATGCGATGTTCTCAAGGTTGCACACCACGGCAGTAAGTATTCTTCAAGTGAAGATTTTCTTGCAAATGCAAGCCCCGAAACCGCTGTAATAAGCGTTTCGGCTGACGATACGGCACTTCCCGATTACTATATAACAGCCTTGCTTAACAGCGTGTGCAAAAATGTTTATCGGACAGACAGCGATAAAACCGTTATGATAACAGTCGAAAACGGTGAGATTTGCACCAAAACTCATGCCTGAAAGGTTGACTATAAATTAAATAATGTTATAATATTATTGTTTAACTGACAAAAATCGAAAGGAATTTTTAAATATGGGAGTATATGAAGAACTCGTAGCCAGAGGACTTATCGCTCAGGTTACGGACGAAGAAGAAATCAGAGAGCTTGTAAACAGCGGTAAAGCCACATTCTATATCGGCTTTGACCCGACAGCCGACAGCCTCCATGTAGGTCACTTTATGGCTCTTTGCCTTATGAAAAGACTTCAGATGGCAGGCAACAAGCCAATTGCACTCGTAGGCGGCGGCACAGGTATGATCGGTGATCCGTCAGGCAGAACAGATATGCGTCAGATGATGACAAAGGAAACAATTCAGCACAATGTTGATTGCTTCAAAAAGCAGATGAGCCGTTTTATCGACTTTTCTGAGGGCAAGGCTCTTCTTGTAAATAACGCAGACTGGCTTCTTGATCTTAACTATGTTGAGCTTCTCCGTGATGTAGGCGCTTGTTTCAGCGTTAATAATATGCTTCGTGCAGAATGCTACAAGCAGAGAATGGAAAAGGGACTCAGCTTCCTTGAATTTAACTATATGATTATGCAGTCATACGACTTCTATGCCCTCTATCAGAAGTACGGCTGTAATATGCAGTTCGGCGGTGACGACCAGTGGAGCAATATGCTCGGCGGTACAGAGCTTATCAGAAGAAAGCTCGGCAAGAACGCATATGCAATGACAATCAATCTTCTCCTCAACTCAGAGGGTAAGAAAATGGGTAAAACCCAGTCGGGTGCAGTATGGCTTTCAGCCGAAAAGACAAGCCCCTACGATTTCTACCAGTATTGGAGAAATGTTGATGACGGCGATGTAATCAAGTGCCTTAAAATGCTCACATTCCTTTCGCTTGAAGAAATTGATGAGCTTGCAAAGCTTGAGGGCAGTGAAATCAACAAGGCAAAAGAAATTCTTGCTCATGAGCTTACAGAGCTTGTTCACGGCAAAGAGGAGGCTGACAAGGCTCAGGAGGCCGCAAGAGCAATCTTTGCCAACAAGACAAATACTGACAATATGCCTTCAACAACTCTTACAGAGGCTGATTTTGCAGACGGCGAAATCGGGATTCTTGACCTCATGAAGAAGTGCGGACTCATCCTTCAAACGGTGAGGGCAGAAGACTTATTCAGCAGGGCGGTGTTTCTGTTGACGATGAAAAGGTAACAGATGTTTACGCAAAGGTTGCAAAGTCTGATTTTGAAAAAGGCTATGTTGTAATCAAAAAGGGTAAAAAGGTTTACCATAAGGCAATTATTGGCTGATTTTGAAAATTAAATAGAGGGGATTAGGGCAAAATGAAAAAGTTTTTTTCGGAGTTTAAGGAATTCATAATGCGTGGAAATGTGCTTGATCTCGCAGTCGGCGTTATCATCGGTGCGGCTTTTCAGGCAATCGTAACTTCTCTCACAAGCGACATCATTTCGCCGATTCTCGGTATCTTCGGCGGTGTCAACTTTGACCAGTTTCAGGTTACAATCAACGGCGCAACAATTATGTACGGTAAGTTTATCACAGCGGTAATCAACTTCCTGATTATGGCTTTCGTAATCTTCCTTATCGTAAAGCTTGTCAACAAGGTTATGTCACTCGGCAAAAAAACTGAACCCGAAGAAGCTCCCACAACAAAAAAGTGTCCGTTCTGTTTCAGTGATATTGATATCAAAGCCACAAAATGTCCCCATTGCACAGGCGATATCATCGACCTTACAGAAAAAACAGACGACAAAAAATAATATCGCTGTTACATAAACAGATATTACACAACTTAACAACCAACAAAAAAGCCACAGTAGAAAGTTAAAATCTACTGTGGCTTTTTAAATTGAAAATTATGATTGAGCGTAACATTGTTACCGTCTGCACAATTTTATATTAAAATACCAAAAACAAAAATACAATTCCGCAGAGGATTGCTATTGCTGCGCCGACTATGACATCACGCACATAATGCACTCCTGCACACACTCTTGACACGGAAATCATAACCGCAATGAAGAGGTATGCAATCCCTGCCCACACATTGAACCGCAAAATTGCCATTGCAATGATGAATGCGCTTGCGGTGTGGCGGCTCGGCATACTGTCGGGCTTGCTGTTCTTTGCAAAAACAGGCGCAACTCCGTACCGCACATACGGGCGTTCTTCTTTTATGATAATTCGCAGAAGTGTTATTCCCAAAAACACCCCCGCAGGCACAGTCAGCGACTTTAAAAACAAATCTTTTTGCCACAAAAATGTATATACAAGCAAAATCGGATAGCTTGCAAATACTATCAGCGGAAAAATTTTATATACGAATTTCAACACATTTTTTGCGGATTTGTTATTCTTGAAGAAATCGGTCAGTTTAATATATTGTTCACGGTTAATTTTCTACATCTCCCAATGCTTTTTACACTCAGATTTTAACATAACCGTTACACTATTTCAATATTATATTTATCAAACCAGTAGTCAAGTTCGATTATATACGCAAGAATCTGCGGTGCTTTCATCAGCTGACCGTACCACGGATTTGTGATTTTATCGGGATTTTCAATGATATCTTCAATCCCTTTTCGGTCAAGCAGTTCGTTTAGAATTGAACGCTTTTTAAGAATTTTTCTAACCCTTTTTACACACTCGTTGAAGTAAATCGGATTGTGCGTTTTCGGGTACGGGCTTTTCTTTCGCCAGCAAATTTCTTCGGGCAGAATATCCTCAAAAGCCTTTCGCACAATTCCCTTTTCACGGTTGCCCCATGCCTTTAATTCCCACGGCATATTGTACGCATATTCAACAAGTCTGTAATCACAGAACGGCACTCTTACCTCAAGTCCGCTGAACATTGAGCATCTGTCTTTTCGCTCAAGCAGACATTGCATAAACCAGTAAAAATTCAGGTAGAACATTTCTCGCATTCGCCTGTCAAGGTCGGTGTCGCTTTTAAGCTTTGGGGCAAGACTTATTGTGTCAAGATACCTTTGTCTGACATACTCTTCACCGTTTTTCAGCACACCGTCCTTGAGAATGCTCCTGCGAATATCCTGACTTTTTGACCACGGAAAACAATCCTCAAAAAGTATTTCATGGTTGTGATACCACGGATATCCGCCGAAAAGTTCATCGGCACATTCTCCTGAAAGTGCAACGGTGTAGTTTTGCTTAATTTCTTTGCAGAAGAGCAAAAGTGACGAGTCAACATCAACATACCCCGGCAAATCCCTTGCCTGAACACTTTCATAAAGTGCGTCGCACACAAGCGTGTTGTCAAGGACAATTTCCCTGTGCTTTGTGTCGGCATTTTTTGACATCATCGAAATAAATTCGTAGTCGGGAGTAGGCTGAAAATTGCTCTTTTGAAAATATTTTTCGTTGTCACGGTATTCAACCGAGTAGGTGTTGATTTTGCCGAGTTTGTGTTCCTTGTTATACATTGATGCGGTCTTGACAATTATACTGCTGTCAAGCCCTCCCGAAAGGAAAAAGCACAGCGGAACATCACTCACAAGCTGTCGCTGAATTGCATCAGTCAGCAGATATCTCGTCTTTTCAATGGTAGTTACTTCATTGTCGGTATGCTCTTTTGCCTCAACGGTATAGTATTTTTTTCGGCGAAGCTTGAGTGCCTATACATTGCACATTCGCCCGGATTAAGTTCAAATACTCCCTTGAAAACTCCGAACGAAGGCGTTCTTGCAGGTCCTAAAAAGAAAATTTCATTGAGTCCCTGTTCGTCAATTTGAGGCTTTACAATCTTGCTTGCAAGCAATGCTTTTATTTCTGACGCAAACAGCAAGCCGCCGTTGTATTCATAGTAAAACAGAGGCTTAACGCCGATTCTGTCCCTGCACAAAAACAGCGATTTGTCGCTTGTGTTGTAGATTGCAAAGGCGAAAATTCCGTTCAGCTTTTTGCAGCAGTCAACACCGTATTTAATGTACGATTTCAGCACAACCTCCGTGTCGCTGTGACCTCTGAAATGAAAACCCGATGCTTTCAGCTCCTCACGAAGCTCGGCTGTGTTATAGAGTTCGCCGTTATAGACAATGACATAGGTCGTGTCCTTGTGACGAACCGACATCGGTTGTTTGCCGTTTTCACGGTCAATTACAACAAGCCGCCTGTGCATAAGCGCCGCCCCTCGGTTAATGTACAAACCGTTTTCGTCAGGACCTCGCCTGTCAAGCGTTTCAGACATTCTGTTGAGCAAATCAATTCTTTCGCTCATATCCTGTGAGTGGTCAATCCATCCTGCTATTCCGCACATAAAGTAACCTCCGTCAATTTTCTTTGTAATTTTTGAGTGAATATAAAAAGCATAAAGCGGTAAAAAGCAAAGCCGTTCCCGAAAGGGCAGTTCCTCCGAAAAAACTGAAATTTTCAACCGTTGATGTTGAAAAAACATCGGTTGTGACGGAGAAAAGTTTTATTCCTAAATGCGTAAGCAATGCGGTGATAAATCCTTGCAAAATTCTGCAAAAGAAAAATAATATTTTATTTACCTTAATATTTCCAAGTGCCGAGAAAATCTGAAAATGTACGCAAAGTCCGCCGAATCCTGCCGAAAATGCAACAACCTCAATCGGCAAATCTTTCGATACCGCAGTAACCGCATTGCAAACTTCCGTGAGTATCAAAAATGGTTTTTGAATATTTTCATCCGTAATGTGTGAGCAGAAAATCTCAGTGAATGCCGAAAACAGCACCACAAATGCGCAGATTGCAAACATTCCCCTTGCACCGTCAAGAACAGACTTTACAAGTGCGTCGCCTTTTTGCGGAGTGCTTATTAATGTTTCCGAATTAGAATTATCATCAAGTTTGTTTCTGCAAACTAATTTTAAAGCAAATCCAAGTATAAAAACCGAGATGCATTGGGCGGCAAATATAATAAGCCCGACTTCAATGCTCGAATAAAGCTGTACACCGATAAAATTCACAAGAAACCCCGGTCCCGAACACACCAAAAACAGACCTGCCCGTTTACACTCACTTTCACTTGTCGCACCTTTTTTATAAAGCGAATTTACCGTCTTTGCACCAACGGGATAACCTCCGACAAGCGAGAGGATTATTGCCGATGCAAAGCAACCGTCAAGTCCGAAAAACGGTTTTGTCAGCCATGAAAGATGTCTGCCGATTTTTTCTGCAAGACCGCTATCTGTAATATATGAGGCAAGCACCATGAAAGGGAAAAGTGACGGTACAAGCGTTGAAAGGCACAAGCCTATGCCGTTTTCAGCACCCTTTGAACATTCTTTTGAAAACAAAAGAGCCGTAATGCATAAAAGAAAAATTCCGATTGCTTTAAAAATATTCACCGCCTTTACGGCACTTTTACTCAGGAACATATTAATCACCAATTAATATATATGACGGCAGTTGCATAAAAATAAATGAGAAACGAAAACAGGGGAGATTTTTTTGCCAAAGAAGAAACGAATTGCCGATAAAAACGAAAGATTGCCTTCTCCGATGTTCGATATGGGAACAATGCCGTATATAGAGATGCTCGGAAACCGCAGAATAACCGTTGAGGGTTCAACGGGAATTTTGCTCTATGACAGCGAAAGCATAAAAATTAATACCTGCAAAACCGTAATTTCATTTTGCGGGAGAGGAATGACATTGAAGTGCATTTCAAGCTCCTGCGTTGAAATTGAAGGCTTTGTAACCGACATCAACTTTCTTTCGTGAGGTGAAACTATGCTCCTTAAAATAATACGCTTTCTCAGAGGAAGTGTGGACTTTACCGCAAGCGGAAAATTTCCCGAAAGATTTATGAACATAACCGCAAAAAACGGTGTGAATCTCTGGAATCCCGTTCCGAAAAAGAACGCAATATCAGCTCAATGTACCTTTCCGACTACAAAAAAATCAGAATTCTTGCACGCAAATCAAGGGTTAAAACAAGAATAACAGCCAAACACGGACTACCGTTTATTATTAACCGCTATAAGAAGAGAACAGGACTTTTTGCAGGTGCGGTATGCGGAATTATTCTCTGTATTTTTCTTTCAAATTTTATCTGGTCGGTAAAAATTTCGGGTACAGAGGAAATCAGCAATACATATCTTGAATCGTTACTTGGTGATAACGGGATTTCTGTCGGTGTGTGGAAAAACAATCTCGATACAGATCAGATAGAACGCAATATTCAGCTGAAATGCGACGATATCCGCTGGATGAGCATAAACATAACGGGCAGTCTTGTCACGGTTGAAGTTAAGGAAACCTACAAAAAGCCGAAGCTTGACACCTCAAAAAATCCTTGCAATGTAAAAGCCGTTAAGGACGGAGTCATAACACGGATTCAGGCATATAACGGCAGACCTGTTGTTACAAAGGGCAGCGGGGTTGTGAACGGTCAGATTCTTGTCAGTGGGCTTGACGAAACCAAGCAGGGCGATATGCGTTACTTGAGAGCAAACGCAAAGGTTTATGCCGACATTACCGAACAGCAAACGCTTTCAATTCCGAAAAAAGTAACCTACAGTTACGCTGACGAAAATTATGTTGACAGAAAAAATTTCAGATTTTTATGGCTTGATTTTCCCTGTAACCTTGCCTTTGAAAACTACGACAATTTTGTAAGCACAGTTCACGGAGAAAATCTGTTTATAAATGATGTTGTTCTGCCGGTAGGACTTAAAATCAGAACCGACCGTGAACTTGTAACAACCGAAAACTCTGTAAGTAAAAACAAGGCTGAGGAGATTGCAAAGGCTGATTGTATTCTCTATGAGATTTTTGCAAAGAATAAAAGCAAGGTTATTTCAAAACAAATTTCCGTTAAAGAAAATAAAGGTGGCTACAGGGTGACAACAGATTATATTTTTAACGAAAATATTGCAGATCAGGTTGATTTTGATGTGACAGAATAGAAAAGTTGTGTTATAATCAATTTGTATGTTTTGCTTTGAACGACTGAAATTTTGCAATCGGACACAAACGGAGGGATAACTATGAGAATTTTATGTATAGGTGATGTTGTAGGCAGTATCGGTTGTGAATTTCTTCGCAACAATCTTCCCACGCTCAAAAAGGTGAAAGGCGTTGATTTTGTAATCTGCAACGGTGAAAATTCCGCTGACGGCAACGGACTGACTCCCGTGTCTGCAAAGCATCTTTTTGACAGCGGAGTTGACGCAATTACACTCGGCAACCATTCTTTCCGCAGAAAAGAAGTCTATGACTGCCTTGACTCAAATCCCTTCATTGTCAGACCCGCCAATTTTCCCGAAAATTCAACACCAGGCAAAGGTATAATTAATGTTGACACAGGGCGAAGAATTGTGTCGATTATAAATATTATGGGTAATTCCTATATGGATAACAACCTGAATTGCGCTTTTGAATGTGTAGATAAAATGATTAAACAGGCTGAAAGCAAAATCATAATTGTTGATTTTCACGCAGAGGCAACGGGTGAAAAAAGGGCAATGGGTTATTACCTTGACGGCAGAGTTTCCGCAATGTTCGGAACACACACCCATGTTCAGACCTCGGACGCACAGGTTCTTCCGAAGGGAACCGGCTACATAACCGACACGGGAATGACGGGCACAATCCATTCCGTTCTCGGTGTAAAGAGCGAAATTATAATTGCAAAGCTGAAAAATAAGCTTCCGCAGCGCTTTGACCTTGCAAGCGGAGAATGCAAAATGGAATGTACGCTTTTGATATTGATGACAAAAGCGGAAAGTGTGTTTCAGCCGAGTCAATGCGTATTGAATAACACAAATCAGCATAAAGTAAATTGTTTCCAATTGTCAAAAAATATGAAACAATCCCGATTAAGTCGGCTTTTTTGCAGATAATTAGTGTATTATACTATTGCAAAAAACAAGCTGATAATGTATAATGTTATAATGTGAATTATTGTAAAACTGCGTTATGTCGGTGTGAAATCGGCTTATGCAGTTGATTAAGAAATGTACATTAAAAGGATGTGCCTAAATGATAAACGGACAAATTCTCAAACAGGCTGTTATTTCGGGTGCGAATAATATTTCAAACCAAAAAAACAGTATAAATGATCTTAATATTTTCCCTGTACCCGACGGAGACACAGGTACAAATATGTCAATGACAGTCAATGCGGCTGTTGCAGCGCTTGAAGATTTTGACGGTACCTGTGCAGGTGATGCCGCAGGTATCACAGCCTCTGCAATGCTCCGTGGAGCAAGAGGCAATTCGGGTGTTATCACTTCACTAATCTTCCGTGGCTTTGCCCAGGGACTTAAAGACATCGAAGAAGTTGACGGCAAAAATCTTGCCGCAGCACTCGGAATCGGTGTTGACGCCGCTTACAAGGCTGTTATGAAACCGACAGAGGGAACAATTCTCACGGTTGCAAGAATGGCTTATGAGGCAGGTATCGAAGCCGCTAAGTATGACAGAGATGTTGTGTCTGTATGGCAGACAATCGTTGACAAGGCTAACGAGGCACTTGCAATTACTCCTCAGCTTTTGCCCGTGCTTAAAAAGGCAGGCGTTGTTGACGCAGGCGGTAAGGGCCTTTGCGTAATTTTTGAGGGTATGCTCTCTGTAATTAAGAACGGCATTATGATTGAAGCTGACGATGACACAGCTCCTGCAACCGTCAGCACATTTGAAAGTGCCGCCGCTGAATTTGACGATGATATCAGATTCACATATTGCACAGAGTTCATCGTTGGCAGAAATGCCGAGATTGAAACCGAAATCGGCGAGCTTCGCAGTTATCTTGAATCAATCGGTGATTGCGTAGTTGTTGTAAATGATGATGAGATTATCAAGGTTCATGTTCATACGGAACAGCCGGGCAATGCTCTTTCAAAAGGACTTGAGTTCGGTCAGCTTCTCACGGTTAAGGTTGAGAATATGAAGGAACAGCACAAGAATGTCAAGTCAACAAAGAAAAAGGCTGAAAAGGAAAAGTTTGTTCCCGCAGAACCTGAAAACGATTTCGGCTTTGTTGCAGTTGCCGCAGGTAACGGTCTTAAAGACCTTTTTAAAGACCTCGGTTGTGACAATGTTGTTTCGGGCGGTCAGAGTATGAACCCGAGTACAGACGATATCTATGAGGCAATTATGGCAACTCCTGCCAAAAATGTTCTCGTTCTTCCAAACAATAAAAACATCATTCTTGCCGCAGAGCAGACAATCCCGATGGTAAAAGACAGAAATGTCATCATTGTTCCGACAAGAACAATTCCGCAGGGTATGACGGCAATGCTCAACTTTGATCCCGAGATTTCTGCCGAAAGCAACGCACAGCTTATGACGGACGCACTTGCGTCTGTGGGCACAGGTCTTGTAACCTTTGCCGCAAGAAGCAGTGAATTCGGCGGTAAGAAAATCAAAGAGGGCGACATTATCGCTCTTGAAAACGGCAGGCTTACAATCACAGAAAAGAGCACAGTTAAGGCTCTTGTCAAGCTTGCAAAGGATATGGTCAGCCGTGACACTTCATTCATTACTCTTATCTACGGTGAGGATGTAAGTGAGGAAGAGGCAGAAAAGGCATACGGAGAGCTTCGTGAAAAGTTCGGTTCAAGAACCGATATTACTCTTGTAAAGGGCGACCAGCTGTTTACTACTTTATTCTCAGCGTAGAATAAGCATTTAAATCGGATTTTTTCAGGGAGCATAATTTTTACGGTTATGCTCCCGTTTTGTATAACGGAGGTGCGGTATGACATCACTTTATAAAACTCCCGTTACAAATTTGAACGGAATAGGTGAAAAGCGTGCCGCACTTTTTGCAAGACTCGGGATTAAAAGCGTTGGAGATTTGATTAATTTCTATCCACGCACATACGAGGATTGGAGCAACATCAAGCATATTGACGAGCTTGAATATGGTGAAACCGTCTGCATAAAGGCTGTTGTCGCAACATCTGTAAACGATACCCGAATAAGCGGCGGAAGAATTATTTCCAAAACCGCAGTCTATGATGAAACGGGTTCAATTCAGCTTGTGTTTTTTAACAATAAATACATCAGCTCAATGCTCAGACAGGGCGGAGAATATTTCTTTTACGGAAAAATCTCATCCGACAGCTACGGAATGCAGATTGTATCTCCGACTTTTGCTCCTGCTGTCAAAGGAACACAAATCCGTCCGATTTACAGACAAACGGCAGGACTTCCGAGTAAATCGGTTGAATCAGCCGTACGACAGGCACTTTCAATGCTGCCGTCAAAAATTAAGGATCCTTTGCCCGATGCCATAAGAGAAAGATTTGACCTTTGTTCACTCAGACAGGCGTTGTTTGACATTCACTTTCCGAAGAACCGCCAACAACTTGAAGCAGCCCGAAAAAGGCTTGTTACCGAAGAGCTTGTTGTGCTGAACCTCGGAATGAGAAATCTGCGTGACCACAGCAGAGGAGTAACCTCTCTTGAAATCACAAAGGATTATTCAAAAGAATTTGAATCGCTTTTGCCGTTCACAATGACAAATGCCCAAAAACGGGCGGTGTCGGACTGCATAAACGATATAATCAACAAATCATCTCCGCTGAACCGACTTGTTCAGGGCGATGTAGGTTCGGGCAAAACGGCTGTGGCAGCTCGGTCTGCTACACGGTTGCCAAAAACGGATTTCAGACCGCATTTATGGCGCCGACTGAAATCCTTGCCCGACAACATTACAAAACATTTCAAAAGCTTTTTGAAAATACGGATATCAAGGTTGGTCTGCTGACAGGCACACTCAGGGAATCCGAAAAAAAACAAATCAGAAAATCACTTGCAGACGGTTCGATTGATATGGTAATCGGAACACACGCTCTCATTACCGATAAAACCGAGTTTAAAAATCTTGCACTTGCCGTGACCGACGAACAGCACAGATTCGGTGTTGCACAAAGAGCAAAGCTTCTCGGCAAGGGCAACAATCCGCATCTGCTTGTTATGAGTGCCACCCCGATTCCGAGAACACTCGGACTTATCATTTTCGGCGACCTCGACATTTCAATAATTGACGAACTTCCGCCGTCAAGAAAACCCGTGAAAACCGTGTTGCGAACTTCTGCAATGCGTGGCGGAGTGTATGACTTTATCCGCAGTGAAGTAAAACACGGCAGACAGGCGTATATAGTTTGTCCCCTTGTTGAAGAAGGCGAGCTTGACGATGTTGCGTCAGCCGAAGAATATGCCGCAGATTTGATGTTGCGGGAATTTCCTGACATAGCAGTCGGCATAGTTCACGGACAGATGAAGTCTGATGAAAAAGACGAGGTTATGCGTAAGTTTGTCGATAATGAGTATTCCGTTCTTGTTGCCACAACGGTAATAGAAGTCGGCGTTGATGTTCCGAATGCTACGGTTATTGTGATTGAAAATGCCGAAAGATTCGGACTTTCACAGCTTCATCAGCTGAGAGGAAGGGTTGGCAGAGGCAGTTCGCAGTCCTATTGTATTCTCATCAGCGACAAGGGCAGTAAGACAACAAGAGAACGACTTGATGTCATGTGTTCAACGAACAACGGTTTTGTCATTGCCGATGAAGATTTGAAAATGAGAGGACCCGGCGACTTTTTCGGTCACAGACAGCACGGACTTCCGCAGATGTCGATTGCCGATTTTGCCGACACAAAAAGCCTTGAACTTTCTCAAAAAATTACAGACTGCATAATGGACCGTTACGGCGATATCCGAAACGATGAAATACGATTGTTAAAAGCAGAGGTAGACCGCCTGTTTGAGCGTGGCGGACAAAATGCTTTAAACTGAAAAACTATAAATGGGAGAATTAAGTAAATGAGAAAAACCATAACCAAAACACTTTCACTTCTCTGTATGCTTTGCATCATTATCTGTTCCGCTTTCACAACGGTAGGTGCTGCGTCCTATCCTAATGATGTAAAAACCGAGTCGGACTCAATCCTTCTTGTAAATATGGATTCAGGTCAGACCGTGTATGAAAAAGACGCCGACTCAAAGCGTTACCCTGCGTCAACAACAAAAATTATGACCTACATAATTGCGGTTGAAAACATTGCCGATCTTGATAATACAAAAATTCCGATTAAGCAGTCGGTTCTTGATGTTCTCAAAAACACAGGCAGTTCCCTTGCGAATGTTGAAAATCATGTCGGCAAGAGTATGACTGCAATCGATCTGCTTTACAGTATGATGGTTCCTCGGGTAATGATGCCGCAATGGTTCTTGCCGATTATATCGGTGAAGGCAATGTTGATAACTTTGTCAAGCTGATGAATGAAAAAGCAAAGGAGCTCGGTTGTGAAAACACTCATTTTGCAAATCCTGACGGACTTCACGATCCCGACCACTACACAACCGCCCGTGATATGTACAAAATCACAACCTATGCGCTCACTCTTCCTCGCTTTGAAGAAATCACAAATACCTGTACATATACTTGTGACGGTGACGATACAGCCCTTGTAACAACCAACTACCTCATTGATGCCAACCGTGGCGGTGAGTATTACTATATGTACGCAAAGGGCATCAAAACGGGTACGACTAACGAGGCAGGAAGATGTCTTGTAACGACAGCGTCGGCAGACGGCTATTCATATATGGCAATTCTCCTTCACGCACCGTATGAGGAAGGTGTGACCGAGGACTACGCAACAATGACCGATGCGGCAGACCTTTTCCGCTGGGCATTGACAAGTCTTGAAATGAACACTGTTGCCACCTCGTCAAAGCCGCTTTGCGAAGTAAAGGTTAACCTTGCATGGGGCAAAAACAGTACATTGCTTTATCCCGAAACCGACCTCAGTGCAATTGTTCCGAAAGACTGCACAGATGAGAATATAATTATTGAACAGGATGTTCCCGAAAGCGTTGACGCACCGCTTGACAAAGGCTCGGTAGTCGGCAAGGCAACAATCTATTACAAAGCAGATGCAAACAGCGAAAAGCAGAAGCTTGCCGAGGTTAATGTTGTTGCAGGCGAAAAGATTGAACGCAGCGGAATTCTCTATGTGTTCAACATCATCGGCACAGTATTCCAGTCCTATTGGTTTATCGTGATTATCGCTCTTATCATTCTCGTTCTCATCATTTACCTTATTATTTCAAAAATTCACGGTAAGCGTAAAAGAAAGAAGAGAAATGTTAAGCATTACCGCAATCTCTGATGCAATAAAAGTGTAATTAAATTGTAAATTTTCGATACTTGAAATTTGAAAACGGTATGTTATAATTATTTTAGGGAATAATTATTCGGAGGTTTTCATATGAAGTGTCCATATTGCAGTTATGAAGAAAGCAAGGTTATCGACTCTCGTTCTGCCGATGACGGCGAAAGAATCCGCAGAAGAAGAGAGTGCCTGAGATGCGGCAAACGCTTTACCACACATGAGGTGATTGAAACTGTTCCGATAATTGTTGTTAAGCGTGATAAATCCCGTGAGGTTTTTGACCGCAACAAGCTTACAGGCGGAATTCTCCGTGCCTGTGAGAAGCGTCCCGTTTCAATTGAACAGATTGAAAATATGGTCAATGATATTGAGGCTCAGCTTCAGTCAAGCCTTGACCGTGAAATCACTTCAAAGCAAATCGGTGAGCTTGCAATGGATCAGCTCAAGAATATTGACGAGGTTTCATATGTCCGTTTTGCGTCAGTTTATCGCCAGTTCAAGGATATTAACACCTTTATGGATGAACTCAATAAGCTTCTTACTGAAAAGAAATAGTTCCTTATAAAGAATAATTCTGATACTGTACAGCCTTTTCTCGGTTGTACAGTATTTTTTGCGATGTACCGTCGCTCTCCGTTCGTGCAGATAGTTTGCAATATCAAAAACATACTATGCCCGAGCGTAAGTATAGCGATTGCTTTTGCAATTTTAAATAGAGGAGTTCATCGGATGCCCACAAGTAACAGCAGAATATTTAAGTTAAGAGTGTTGTACGGAAAGCAACCTATGCAGTTAATTAAAAATTATACGAAAAAATCAAAAATGCCTCTTGACTTAAAGTCAACTTCAGGGTGTAATATATTCCTGTAAGTAAAAAACAAACTGAAAAATAGTAAAAATTCTGAAACAAAGGAGATTTACAATGGCAAAGTTAATTGCATTTTATTCACGAGCAGATGAAAATTATTTCGGCGGTCAGTACCGCTATGTAAAAGTCGGCAACACCGAAAAGGTTGCAAAAATGATTTCAGACCTCACAGGAGCCGATATGTTTAAAATTGAGCAGAAAGTTCCGTATTCCGCAAACTACAAGGAATGTGTTGCTCAGTCGGTTAAAGACCTTAAATCAAAGGCAAGACCCGAACTTGTTTCATTGCCGAATCTTGACGATTACGATGAAATTTATCTCGGCTATCCAAACTACTGCGGAACAATGCCTATGGCGGTTTATACTTTCCTTGAAGCATTTGATTTTACGGGCAAAACAATTCATCCGTTCTGCACTCACGAGGGAAGCGGACTTTCAAACACAGTCAATGATATTAAAAATACTGCCAAAGGTGCAACCGTAACAAACGGACTTCCCTTGTTCGGAAGTGATGCCGATAAGGCAGAAGGCATTGTTAATGATTGGATTAAAAAAATTTAATTACACAAGGAGATAGTATTATGAAAATTGCAGACAAGGATGAATTTGAAAAGCAGAATGCATTCGGCACAGGCACTCCCAACACAGCTTATGCAAAGTATTTTATCGGAGAGTCATACCTAAATCCACTCACAAAGCCCGAGGACGGACTTCACCTTTTAAATGTAACATTTGAACCTGGTTGCCGTAACAACTGGCACATTCACCACGCAAAGAGCGGCGGCGGTCAGCTCCTCATCTGCACAGCAGGTGAGGGTTGGTATCAGGAAGAGGGCAAAGAGCCTGTAAGCCTTACACCGGGTAAGGTAATCGTAATTCCAGCTGAGGTTAAGCATTGGCACGGTGCTAAAAAGGACAGCTGGTTCTCACACATCGCAACCGAAATGCCGGGCGAAGAATGTTCAAACGAGTGGTGTGAACCCGTAACCGATGAAGAATATAATAAACTCGGTTAATCGAAAGGTGGTTTCTGAATATGAAAAAAGTTATCGTTTATTATTCCTATCGTGCAACACAAAAAGCATTGCCGAGATGATTCAGAAAAGCACGGGTGCTGACATTGCAAGAATCGAAACTGTTGTTCCGTATGACGGAGACTACAACTCGGTTGTAAATCAAGGACAGGATGAAGTGAACAGCGGATATTGTCCCGAAATAAAACCGCTTAATATTGACCTCAGCAAGTATGACGAGGTAATTCTCGGAACACCTGTTTGGTGGTACACTTTTGCCCCCGCAATGCACACATTTCTCAAGGAAAATGACCTTTCGGGCAAGACGGTTTATCCGTTTGCAACCAACGGCGGTTGGATTGGTCACACATTCAAAGATTTTGCAAATGCCTGCGGTACAGCCGATGTAAAGCAGGGGATGAATATCCGTTTTGACGAATCGATTCTGCGTACACCAAAGTCTGAAATTCAAAAATGGATTGATTCAATTAAATAAGCCTTTCTGTAATGCGGTTCTACCGCAAAAATAAAAAAACTGTACAGCCTTTTTCGGTTGTACAGTTTTTGTATATTGAGCAAATAATTTGTTATATGAGTATTGCTATAACTTGTTGCATTGTGTATAATACGATTAAAGGTTGGTGCTTTAAGGGACATTAAAATGCAAAGTAAACGCATTATTACAAACTTTCTTGCCGTTTTGATGATTATGCTATGTGCTTTCCTTTAAGGGTGTGGCTTAGATAATTTGCCTCAAGTCGAATTGATTGATTCCTCAGTATCTCCAAATGGAAAATATACGGTTAATGCTTATCTTTGTTCAGGAAATGCGACTACGGATTTTTCGGTAAGATGTGAGGTAGTGGATTCCGAAACAAGTAAATGCCGTAATATTTATTGGAAATATCATCAGGAAGATGTTTCTTTATACTGGAAATCTGATGAGGTTGTGGTAATAAATGATGTTGAACTTAATGTTTTAACTGATAAATACGATTGGCGAACAGATTGATAATTACATGAACAACAATTTGAATGGGTGGATGATGTTGAATTATACTGCAGCTTATTTTTATTCAGAGGGTAATCCGTTTGGCATAGTTTTTCTAATATTATTGCTTCTGTTTCAATTATCAAAATTGATTGTTTCACATATATTAGATAATCGACAATTTGATTCTGTTGAGGTGGAAACTTCTTTTACAAATAAAAGACAAAACAGAATTAAACATTTTGTTTATGATTCTTTAATGGATTTGCCAAGTAGTAGTTTTGTACTTGTGCTTGACAAAGGAACTAATTTAGTTTCTCCTGCAGTTTATACAAAGCAAAACAACAGAATTTCTATGATTAACCGAAATGCCGAATATACTGCATTTGAACACATTGAACTTTCGGACGATACTTATTTAGGCGAATATACCTTTATCAGAATTTGTAAAGTAAAAGATAGGAAAACCGGCGAACAGGTTCTTTTTGTAGCAGTTCCGAATAGAGAAACGAATATTCTCGCATATTCTGATTCTGCACATAAAGCCGACAAAACCGTAACTTTCGGAAAATTCAGAATATTCTGTTTTGTCGAATCTGAAAACAGTCCCTATACTGATTTGCTTGCTGATTCCGAAAAAATTCATCTTGAAAAAACAAAAAGAAAAGGTATGCACTTTATAGGCTTGAATGAAGTTATAAAAACAAATCCTAAGTCTAAAAAGTAATACAAGATATTAAAAAAACTGTACAGCCGATTATGGTTGTACAGTTTTTGCTTTATATGTTATTTTATCGGAATGTAACATTGTACGAATTTGCACAATTTGAGCCGTAGGGGATAGTTAATCCTACCGATAAAGCCTTGAACGAACACAATAACAATCAGCACGGGGAGTGCGTATTAAAGTACGGCTTCAGCACTCTTGAAAGTTTAA
>ENA-OQEX01000137-OQEX01000137.1-human-gut-metagenome-genome-assembly--contig:-NODE-137-length-43528-cov-7.027972_pt1 | contig 43528 bp, 54 predicted proteins | sample MGYA00242802_ERZ504649 | MGnify/ENA primary metagenome ERZ504649 (study PRJEB26092, sample SAMD00036194) | human gut metagenome | host: Homo sapiens | study: EMG produced TPA metagenomics assembly of...
CTTTGAGGTAGGCATTCATCTTGTTCACGGTAGATCCACCAGTAATCGTGGTTGCCTTCATGATGATCTTCTGCCCGGGCAGGCTCTGCAGAAATTCAAAATCCTTACGGGTATCGGTCAGGCGCATGGCCCAGCTGATATCGCCCGCCAATACAATGGTATCCTCTGGTTTGATGAGCTTGCGCCAGTTTTTCTCAAGGCGCTCCACATAATCATTCCAGCCGGGAAAAATATCCATCGGCTTGGAAGCGCCCAGAGAAAGGTGGGTATCGCCAAGCACAAAAAGTGCCATGTTTTTTCTCCTGTTCTAAATGCAGCAGGATGTGTTATTCCTGATAGCCCAGCGCCACCTCGGCGATCTGCGCAGGATCGATCACGGTGTTAAAGCGCTCCGGCTTCTGGCGCAGCGCGGCAAGGCTTGCCGGTGCGGTATGCGCGGTAGCTGCTTCCAGCTGCTGCATTGCTTCAAAATCATTTTCCGGGGCGGTGCGGCCCAGTGCTTCCAGCACACTGCGCGGGAACTTGAAGGGAGACGCGGTGGACAGCACCACCATGGGCACGCCCTCGCGCTTTTTCTGCGCTGCCACATGGAACGCAACAGCGGTGTGGGTATCACACAGGTAATTGTCCTTCTCGTAGCGGACACGGATCTCCCCTGCCACTTCTTCCTCACTGCTCCAGCCGCAGGAGAAGTTCTCCTGAATGGCAGCCAGCGTCTCCGGACGCACAGTATAGCTACCAGTCTCGGCAAGGCTCTTCATCAGGCCCGCCACCTCGGCATCACTGCCGGTGACATGGTACAGAAGGCGCTCGAGGTTCGAGGACACCAGAATGTCCATGCTGGGCGAGGTGGTCTTGAAGAACTCCCGCTTTGCGGTGTAGGTGCCGGTGGTGAGGAAATCGGTCAGCACGTTGTTCTCATTGGAAGCGCAGACCAGCTTGCCCACGGGCAGGCCCATGCGCTTTGCATAGTAGCCTGCCAGAATGTCGCCGAAGTTGCCGGTGGGTACGCAGAAGTCCACTTCATCGCCGAAGGTGATCCTGCCTGCCTTGAGCAGCTGGGCATAGGCGGCAAAGTAATAGACGATCTGCGGCACCAGACGGCCCCAGTTGATGGAGTTGGCGCTGGACAGGCGGATGTTCCGCTTGGCAAGCTCTGCTGCAATGGCAGTGTCACCAAAGACCTTCTTCACACCGGTCTGTGCATCATCAAAGTTGCCGCGCACAGCGTACACTGCCACGTTGGCACCCTCCTGCGTTGCCATCTGCAGGCGCTGGATCTCGCTGGTGCCGCCCGTGGGATAGAACACTGCGATCTCCACGCCCGGGATATCATGGTAGCCGTCCAGAGCTGCCTTTCCGGTATCGCCGCTGGTCGCCACAAGGATCAGGGTCTTTTCCGTGCGGCCCAGATTCTTTTTGGCTTCCACCAGAAGCTTCGGCATCAGCTGCAGAGCATAATCCTTGAATGCACAGGTAGGGCCATGCCACAGCTCTAAGGCATAGGTGTCCCCTTCCACCGGGGCAAGATAGCCTGCCTTGCCGCCAAAGGCCTCTCCGTAGGTCTTGTGGGCCGCTTCGGTCAGGAAATCCTGCGAGTAGTCGGTCAGATATTCTTTGATGACGGCAGCTGCCATGGCCGGGTAGTCCAGCTCGCACAGTGCCTTCACATCCACCTGCGAAGCTTTCCGGTACAAACAGACCGCCCTCGTTGGACAGGCCCTGTGCGATCGCTTCCGAGGAAGTCACTTTGCGGTTTTGGTCTCTGGTACTAAAAACTGCATTGTTGTCGCTCCTTTTTCGCCGTAGAACGTGCAAAGCACGCTCTTCTGCTGTGGCAGAGAAGCCCTCTGCCCGTACATTTTCCCACCGGGGCCGTTGCTTTACGTGAGAAAAGCGCCCCTTATAATATGTACCATCCAGCGCCCGCTGTCAAGAGGGAACACTTCTGCCACGTCAAATCGCACCGGTGCATCGCTCAGGCCGTTCTGCTGCAGATAATACTGTGCTGCACGGATCAGGCGGCGCTGTTTGGGCCGGTCCACCGCTTCTGCCGGGCTGGCCAGAGAGCCTTCCGCACGGGTCTTGACCTCACAGATGACAATGGTCCCATCCGGCTCCTGCACCACAACATCCAGCTCACCCATCCGGGTGTGGAAGTTGTGTGCCAGCAGCCTGCAGCCCTGCTTCTGATACCAGCGGGCCGCAGCAGCTTCTCCCCTGCGCCCTGTCTCGGCGCGGTTCACTTTCCGTTCTCCGGCCAGTAGCCCTGCTTTTTGAGGAAGCTGCGGCGGTAGAACGGCTGGATGCCGTACTGGGCGATCAGCTCATAGTGGAGCTTGGTCGGGTAACCCTTGTGCTTTGCCAGCTGATACTGCGGATACTGTCTGTCCAGTTCCAGCATATAGCGGTCACGGCTGACCTTGGCAAGGACGGATGCTGCGCCGATGCTGGCACTGGTGGCATCGCCCTTGACCACCGGCTGTGCCGGGACCAGCAGCTGCCGGGGTGCGGTTTCCATCCACGAGAACAAGATTCGGCACGATGTCCAGCTCTTCCACGGCCTGCTTCATGCCGCCCATGGTGGCGTTGAGGATGTTGTCCCGGTCAATGATCTCCGGCCCCACAAAAACAATTTTGTAGGCCAACGCCTTTTCAATGATCTCATCAAACAGAGCTTCCCGCTTTTTCTCGGTAAGCTTTTTGGAGTCGTTGATGCCAAAGACCGGATTCTCCGGGTCCAGAATACAGGCCGCTACGCACACCGGGCCGCACAGAGGGCCGCGTCCGGCTTCGTCCACGCCTGCAAAGCAGCCATACTGACTGCGTACAGCGGCATCGTATTCATACAGCGGAGCCGAGATCTCCTCGTCGGAACGGCGCTTCATTCGTCATCCTCCTCGGCAAAATCAGCCAGATCATCCCGCTGCGGCGGACGCTCCAGCGAGATGCGGCCCCACTTGCAGGCGCGGAACTCGTCCACCAGCATAATGGCGCAGCGCTCGGTGTTCACCTCGCCGCCGCGCACCAGCAGACCGCGCTTGCGGCCGATGGCTTCCATCAGCTCGTAGGGCGGCAGGGCCAGCGTTTCGGCATCCAGCTTGTAGCGCTGGGCCACAAGGTCGGGGTAGTTGCGGCGCACCTCGTCCAGCAGGTTCATGGCCAGCTCTTCCACATCCAGAATATCATCCTTGATGGAGCCGATAAAGGCCAGATTGGACGCAATGGTCTTGGAGTCAAACTTCTTCCACAGTACGCCGGGCATATCCAGCAGGTCAAATTTGTCGGTGCTGACCACTGTTTGCCCTTGGTTACGCCCGGGCGGTCTGCCGCCTTGGCGCGGGCAGAGCCTGCAAAGGTGTTGATGAAGGTGGATTTGCCCACATTGGGGATGCCGCACAGCATCACCTGTGTTTTGGCACCGCCCATGCCGCGGTTCTGGCGGCGTTCCAGCAGGCCCGCCAGTTCTTTTTCAATGGCAGCCTTTACCGCATTGGCCCCGCCCTTCTGCTTGGCGCTGATAGCCACACAGCCGGCATCTGCCGCACGGAAATACTTGATCCATTCTTCCGTTACAGCCGGGTCTGCCAGATCGGCCTTGTTCAGCGCGTATAGTTTCGGCTTGCGGGCCGTGATGCGCTCGATCTCCGGGTTCAGGCTGGAAAGCGGGATGCGGGCATCCAGCAGCACAAGGCTGGCATCCACGTGCTGGATCTCCTGCTCCATCATGCGCAGAGTCTTGGTCATGTGGCCCGGGAACCACTGAATATTGTACTGGTTTGCAAAGCGGGTATCCATTTCGTTCATTTTACCACCCCAAAATCTGTAAAGGGCATAAAGCACAAAAGCACCCTGCAGAATGTCCCGTTCGTCAATGCAGCCCACATAGGTGGAACGGCTGTCCAGTGATTGGTTGCGGTTATCGCCCATCACGAACACCGTGCCCTCCGGCACCGTATACGGGAAAGTTACATCATAGCCAAGATAGGTAGGCTCTGCAATGTAGTCCTCCTGCAAGACCTCGCCGTTCACCGCCACGGTGCCGGTTGCATAATCGATGGAGACCGTATCGCCGCCTTTGGCGATGACACGCTTGACCAGCGGTTTACCGTAGGAGGTATAGCTGTCCACAATGACCACGTCACCACGCTGCGGTGTATAGCCTGCTCCCCACACGATGAGCTTATCACCGTTCACCAGTGTGGGCACCATGGAGCTGCCGTCCACCTGAATGATGCGGAAGAAAAACGAAAAGATCAGCACCAGCACCAGCGCTGCCGAGATCAATGCCTCGTACCATTCCAGCAGGTTCTGCCCACGCACGGGCTTTGCCTGTTCCTGTTTTTCCATATCCGGTACACCTCACCTTCTGGTTTTACACTGCTGACCCGATTATACCGCAGCCGACAGGCTCTTCGCAAGAACGGTGCCTGCAAAAAGCCGCATTTTTTCCGAAATTTTGATAAAGAAAAAAGGGACAACAAGGTTGTCCCTTTTCTCCCGTTTCAAATCGGGGATGATCAAATATCGCTCTTGACCTTGGCAGCCTTGCCCGTACGACCACGCAGGTAGAACAGCTTTGCGCGGCGGACCTTGCCCTTGCGGACAACGGTGACCTTCTCAACGAAGGGGCTGTTGATGGGGAAGACACGCTCGATGCCAACACCGTAAGCAACGCGGCGAACGGTGAAGGTCTCAGCAACGCCACCGTGCTTCTTTGCGATCACAGTGCCTCAAAGGCCTGAATGCGCTCACGGTCGCCTTCCTTGATACGAACATCAACGCGGACGGTATCGCCAACGTTGAACTGGGGCTTTTCAGCCTTGATGCTGCCTTCAGAAATAATCTTCAGTGCGTCCATTTTTGAATCCTCCATTTGTTTTTAGACGTTCATACACGGCACTTTGCCGTCAGAGGACCGCCCGTTTAATGATATTGTCATTAACCCCGCTGTGGTCTCAGCGGACACTAACGCCTAAATAGGATATCACAAAACTTGCGTGAATGCAAGCGTTCTGACCAAAATAAATGCAAAAATTTTCTGTTTTGCCCAACAGACGGTCTTTCACGCTCCGATCAGACAAACAGCTGCTTATCTGCCGTCAAAAACTTTTTGCGCAGGATGTTGGCGCTGACAGCAGGCAGGCCGAATTTTTCTTCCAGAAAGCCGGTGAGCAGCGAGGGGTTCAGGTTCAGTTCCTGTGCGGCCGGCATGCACAGATCCATGTGCAGGCTGTCCCCCTCCGTGGTGTACTCCACCTTGGGCAGATGTTCCTTCAGCTCAATGATCTTGTTGCCCTTTTTGCCGTGCTTTTCCACCGGGGCGCTTTCCAGCGCGTTGTACTGATCCAGCGCCGCAGCCGCTGCCGCCGGGTAGGTGATGCGATAGCATGCGTAGGCAATGAGGTCCGCCTTCATCTGCACCGGGCCAACGTGCGTGATCACGATGCCTGCGGGCATGATGGCATTGAGGGCCGCTTTCCACTGTTCAAAATCCGGGGCTTCCGCTTCGGTCTTGACGTCCACGCACTCGCACTCGCTCTCCTGCCCCAGAGAAAGCGGGCAGGCAAAGGTCATGTAGATATGGGGGTTGAAGCCCAGCGTATGCCACACCGGCAGGCCGCTGCGCTTGAGCACACGCTGCATCACCCGCTGCAGGTCCAGCAGGGAGATGTAGGAGGCCTCATTCTTTTTCTCAAACGAGATTCTTACTGTAATCAAAGCAGGGACCTCCTAACAGGTGATTTGCACCGCAGCCGTGGCAGGCACGGTTGCAGGGCTGGGTAGTCTGGGCGGCAAGGGCTTTTTTGTACTCCCGTACCAGATATTCGTGGGTAACACCGTAGTCCATATGGGACCAGGGCGTTACCTCGTCCAGACCAATGGGGCGCTGACAGTAAAATGCCGGGTCAATGCCCAGATCTGCAAAGGTCTGCAGCCATGTGTCGTACTTGAAGCACTCCTCCAGCCGTCAAAGTAGCAGCCGCGCTTGTAGCTTCCACAATGACCGGGGCAAGGCGGCGGTCGCCCTTGGCAAACACGCCCTCCAGAAAGCTGGTGGTGCTGTCGTGGTAGTTGACCTTGATCTTGCGGCTGCGCACACTTTCCAGCAGGTGCTTCTGCTTGGCGCGCAGCATTTCTTCAGTGTCCATGGGCACGAACTCAAACGGCGTATGGGGCTTGGGCACAAAGCATGCACAGCTGATCGTCACCTGAACGCCCTTTCCCTTGCCGCGCTTGGGCAGCGAATAATAGAGGTCTACCACCTTCTGCGCCGTCTCTGCGATGCCCTCAATGTCCTCCATGGTCTCGGTGGGCAGGCCCATCATGAAGTAGAGCTTGACCGAGGTATAGCCCGCGTTGAATGCAATGGTGCAGGTCTTTTCGATCTCGTCCCATGTGACATTCTTGTTGATGACGTTGCGCAGGCGCTGGGTGCCGGCTTCGGCGGCGAAGGTCAGGCCGCTCTTGCGCACCTTGGTGGTCTTTTCAATGAGGCTCTGGGAGAAGTTGTCCACGCGCAGCGAAGGCAGCGACAGACTCACATGCTCCTTGGGTGCCCACTCGTTCAGATCGTCCAGCAGCTCTTCCAGCTGGCCGTGATCAGAGGTGGACAGGCTGGAAAGGCTCAGTTCTTCATAGCCGGTGTTAGCGCACAGCTCCTGCGCCGCCCTGTTCAGAAGGCCCGCGTCACGCTGGCGCATGGGGCGGTACAGAAAGCCCGCCTGACAGAAACGGCAGCCGCGCACACAGCCGCGCAGCACCTCGATGCTGGCGCGGTCCTGAATGGCACCCACCATGGGCACCACGAAATTCGTGGGCGGGGCAAACTCGTTCAGGTCCTTGATGATTGCCTTGGTGATGCGCGCCGGGATGCCCGGCTCATTGGGTTGATGGCCTTGACCCGGCCATCTTCGTAATATTCCACATCGTAGAACGCCGGGATATAGACGCCGGGGATCTTTGCAATGCGCAGCAGCAGTTCCTTTTTGGAAACGCCGCCCTCCTTCTTGGCCTTTTCGATCTCGGCGCAGATGCCGGGCAGCTGGTTTTCGCCCTCACCCAGCTGGACCACATCAAAAAATCCGCAATGGGTTCCGCGTTGCAGGCGCAGGGGCCACCCGCCACGATCAGCGGCCAGCTTTCATCGCGATCCTTGGAATAGAACGGGATGCCCGCCAGATCCAGCATAGCCAGAATATTGGTATAGGAAAGCTCGTACTGCAGGGTGAAGCCCACTGCATCAAAAGCGGTGAGCGGATCCTTGCTCTCCATGGTGTAGAGCGGCAGACCAAGACGCTCCATCTCGGCCTTCATATCCAGCCACGGCATAAAAGCACGCTCGCACCACCAGTTTTCGTGGCTGTTGAGCAGCTCATACAGGATCTTTTCGCCGAGGAAGGACATACCTACCTCATAGGTGTCCGGAAAGCAGAACGCAAAGCGGACATCCACTTTTTCTTTGTCCTTATATACACTGCCGGGTTCTCCGCCGGTATAACGACCGGGCTTCTGTACCCGTCCCAGTGCTTCTTTCAGTTTTGGATCAAACATCGAGTCCTCCAATAAACAGTCCATTTTTACACGTCATTTTATTGTACCCGAAATGAGCTGTTTTTTCAATCATTTCCCTTAAACTTTTTGCCTGCACGCCGCATTTCGCACAGGCAGGATGCCAGCTGCGCCCCATCCAGCGGTGGAACGGGCAGCAGATTGAATCCCCCGGTCAGCAGATTTGCCGCCCAGAAGGCACTGCCGCGGATGGTCAGTTCCTGTTCCAGCCGCAGTGCCAGATGCCTGCCAGCATGAAATTGACCGCCGGGCCTGCAGCAGCCAGCCAGAAGAGCCGCCCCGGTGAAAGGCCCCGGGCCGGAGCGTCCATCCGCATACAAAAGCCAGTCATGGTCACCTCAATGACCGGAAAGCGGCGCAGAAACACACAATACACCAGAATGTGCCCGCACTCGTGCAGGAACGCCGCCAGCAGCCCCAGCCGCAGAAAGCCGCTTGCATCAAAGTAGAGCAGAAAATACAGTGCGCTACACAAAAGCAGCGGGTCGCGGAACACCAGCGGCCCCAGCTGCCGGGAATCATGCAGCTTCATGAGGAAAGGCCCAGCGCATCCGCCGGGTCACAGGCTGTTCCCTTCCGGTACAGTTCAAAATGCAGGTGTGCTCCCGTAGCGCGCCCGCTGCGCCCTGCTGCGCCCAGCAGCTGCCCTGCTTCCACCACCTCGCCCGGGCGGACATAGGCGTACTGCAAATGGGCGTAAAGTGACGCGCTGCCATCTGTATGGAGAACACGCAGACAGGTGCCATAGCTTGTGCTGCGGTATGCCTGCACCACCGCACCGCCTTCCGCAGCAATCACTTCTGTTCCCTCTGCACAGGCAAGATCAATGCCTTATGGAACGTCCTTTCCCCGGTAAAAGGATCCTGCCGCCAGCCGTATCCGTCCGAAACACGGTACTGTGTGGTGTCCAGCGGGAAACAGAGCTTCCCCGTTTTTTCTGCGCCCGCACCGGAAGCACCACGCACACCAGCAGTCCGGCTAAAACTGCCAGAAAAATCACCCTCCGTCTGGGCTGCTCCCTGCCGTGCCCGGCTCGTTCCCATCGCTTTGCCCGCACCTTCTGCCTCCCGCCTTCCGTTTGCTTTTTATTTATGCAGGCAAACACGCAAAAAGACCCGGCAGAGGGTTTGCTCTGTCGGGTCTTGCAAATATTATCTGCGTAACCTGAAGAAATCCAAAATCCGTTTCAGGCGGCTTCTGGGAGCGGGTGTCTCCACCACCACCGGCTTTATCGGCTTGGCTGCAGGGGCAGGCTGCGGCTCTGTACGCTTTTTGTGATTGACCATCTGTTCCAGCTGGTCAAAGCGGTCGCCGCTTTCCGGTGCCGCAGCAGATTCCGGGTGAGAAGCTTCTGCCTGTTTTGCAGCGGGAGCCGCTTCCGTTTTCGCAGGTTCTGGCTTTGCTGCTTCGGCAGAAGGTTCAGGCTGTTTTTCCTGCGCAGCGGCAGAAAGCTTCCAAGGCTCCGGCTGCGTCCAGTCATTTTTCAACAGCTCATACATGCCCATCTGGCCGTTCACCAGTGCTTCGCCCTCAGCGGGCTTTACCTTCTGGTAGCTGCCGTCCGGGCGCATCTCGCGGGCATTGACATTATCCCGCAGCTGCAGCTGCAGAATGTCGGTAAGCTTCCGCACCAGCACGGGATCCTCCACGCGCACGCCCACCTCCACGCGGCACTCGGTGTTGCGGGTGAGGAAATCGCCGGATGCAATATAGATGCGGGTATGTGCACCATCGAAGAAGCTGTAAATGCGGCCATGCTCCAGATAACGACCCACAAGGCTGCGGATATGCAGGTTCTCCGTCTTGCCGGGCACGCCGGCGCGCACGCAGCAGATGCCGCGCACAATCATATCAATGCGCACACCAGCACAGCTGGCTTCCTGCAGCTTGAGGATGATATCCCGGTCGCTGATGGAATTGTTTTTCAGGATCATGGATGCCGGACGGCCCATGTGGCGGCGGCAATGACACGATCCATCTCTTCCAGCAATACGCTCTTGAAGCGCAACGGTGCTACCAGCATCCGGTCGCTCTCCTCAGTCAGCTTCTGCACGGCAAGGTTCTGGAACACATTGGAAGCTTCCTCGCCAATGCCATGGTCTGCCGTAATGAAGGAATAGTCCGTGTAAAGCTCACTGGTCTTTTCGTTGTAGTTGCCGGTGCCGATCTGGGTGATATAAGAGTAGCTCTCTTTGCTCTTTTTGGTGATAAGGGTCAGCTTGGAGTGCACTTTGTAATCATCAAAGCCATAAATGACCGTACAGCCTGCGCTTTCCAGCTGTTTCGACCAGTCGATGTTGTTCTGCTCGTCAAAACGGGCGCGCAGCTCCACCAGCGCCACCACCTCTTTGCCGTTCTCAGCGGCTTCCATCAGCGCCTGCACGATCTGGACTCCCGCGCCATACGGTACAGTGTCATTTTGATGGAAATGACCTCAGGATCATGGGCAGCCTTTTTGAGCATGGCAATGAAGGGCCGGATGGACTGGTACGGGTAGCTGAGCAGCACATCGTGCTTCTGCACCTCAGCGGCAAGGTCGTAGTCCGGCGGCGGCAGCATGGGCTGTGCAGCCGGGTAGAACAGTTCCGGCCGCCCCTCCGCTTCCATGCGGCCGGTGAGCTTGTAGAAAAAGCTCAGATCCAGCGGGCTTTTCTGCTCGAACACCCGTTTATGGGTGAGCAGCAGACGGTTGCACAGCAGGCGTTCTACCTCCGGGGCCGGGGCAGGCGTGATCTGCAGACGCACCGCAGCAGCTTGCGGCGGCGTTTGAGCAACTCGGTCATGATCTCGCGGTAGTCGATATCATGATCCATCATGCCCTCTTTTACGTCGATATCCGCATTGCGGGTAACGCGGAAAAGGCATTTTTCCTGAATCGTCTCTTTGCCAAAGATGCTGGCCGCAAAGTGCAGCACCAGCTCTTCGGTAAGTGCAAACTGCGTTTCGCCGTCTTTTTTTACAACGTGCATCCGTTCCATCTGGCTGGAAATGGGAATGATGCCAAGGCTCTGCCCTGCCGGGTGTTTTTCCTTGAGCAGAACGCCAAGGTAAATCTCCTTATTGCGCAGGAATGGGAACGGATGGCGGTTATCCACGATCTGCGGGCTGAGGATGGGGAACAGCTCCGTTTGGAAGTACTTCTTCCAGAAGTGCTCGTCCTCCCTGGACAAGTGGTCAAGATCCACCTTGCGCCAGCCGCACTCCGCCAGTGCTTCCAGCGCCTTTGCGTAGTATTTATCGCACTCCTCCTGCAGCTGTGCCGTTTTGGGCATGATGGCAGTCAGCTGTTCCGCCGCGGACATGTTGGTCTTGTTTTCCCTCTTGACCTTTTTGCCCTGTTCCTGTTCCAGATTGGCGCGCTCCTGCAGAGAACCCACGCGCACCATAAAAAACTCGTCCAGATTGGAGCCGTAGATCGCAAGAAATTTGACCCGCTCTGCAAGCGGAACATTTTTATCTTTGCCTAGCGCAAGAACGCGCCGGTTGAAATCCAGCCAGCTCAGTTCCCGGTTGATAAAAATGGTATCGTCACTCATAATCATTCCCCTTTTTGCTGCGCCGGGCCGCCGGCTGCGGCTCAGCTCACGGTTGCCATTCCTGCCCAGGAATCCACAATGGTCTGTGTCAGGCCCGGAACATTGGCTGCATCTTCTACCGTTCAAACGGGCCATTCTGCGTCCGGTAATCCAGAATCGTCTGTGCGCGCTTTTCCCCTACGCCCGGCAGTGTGCACAGCGCAGAGAGATCAGCAGTGTTCAGATCCACCAGCACATACTGTTCCAGCCCGGTCGTATCCGGCAGGACCTGCGGTTCGGCAGCCTGCAGCGGCACGGCAAAGCCAAAGGCCAGCACTGTGCACAAAACCACCGCCGCCAGCGACAGCGCAAGAAAGTGTTTTTCCTTCTTTTGCAGGACCAGAAGATGCGTTTCTCTCATTGTACCTGACTTTCCTCCAAAAAGAAAGGCTTCTGCGAAAGAATTTGCAGAAGCCTTGCACAAATTTTACGCCAAATTTTCAGCATCCCGCACCATACGGTACAGCACTTCCACTGCAGAACCTGCCGCAGCATCGGTCAAAGTGACCTTTTGGGCAGCAAGACGCAGCTCAGCCGGGGCATCCGCAGCTGCGGTGCTCTGGCTGGAAGCGCGCACCATGTCCAGCATAGGCAGCCCTCCGGCAAGTACCAGCACATCTTCCGGTCGGTGCCCACCGGCATACACACGGCATCCAGCATTTCACGGCCAGAGACGGTTCTGGGGGTCAGGATCAGCGTATCCACTGCGGCACGCTCGCCCAGCAGCACCGCTGTGCGGTCGCCCAGAGATTTTTCCAGCAGCGAGATCATGGGCACTGCCTTGCTGTCCTGATACAGCAGCACCCGCAGCACTTCTTCCCCCTTGATGTCTGCCGCGTTTGCCAGCAGATAAGGGGTCCATTCCTGCCGCAGATGACGTTCCAATGCCTCGCTCATGCGCAGCACGCGGGTAGTACCGTCGGTCATCTGCAGGGCAATGCCCACGCCCTCTGCCACCGGCAGGCGGGCAAACAGGTCGGCTTCCTGCCCGGCAAAGGTGCACAGCGGCTGGCGGGTGCCATCGGAAAAATGGTAGGCCATGGCACCGCCGCACACCAGCGCAGGAGCGCTGAGCCGCACACTGCCCAGAATGGACCGCACTGCCCGCGGCGTGCGCTGGGAAAACACCGTAAAATGTCCGCCGCGGCGGACGAACAGCTGCAGCACATCCCGCACCACCTGCGTCAGGTTGCCGTCGGCACCCAAAAGCAGATGGTCCAGATCACACAGTACAAGCGTTGAAGAAAGATGGTTCATACCGTTCCCCTCCTGAGCGTTGCAAGAAAATGAGTGAAGTATTCCGGCAATTCCGAATCGAACCGCAGATGTTCGCCGGTGATCGGGTGCACAAAGCCAAGCGTTTTGGCGTGCAGGCACTGGCCGTGCAGGCTGGTGATGCAATTGTGCGGGCCATACACCGGGTCGCCCGCCACCGGGTGCTGGATGGATGCCATGTGCACGCGGATCTGATGGGTACGGCCGGTCTTCAGGCGGCATTCCAGCATGGTAAAGTTGTTCAGCCGTTCCAGCACCTGATAGCCGGTATAGGCATATTTGGTGTGCGGCTCACCGGCCGGGTAGACCGCCATCTTTTTGCGGTCGGTCTTGCTGCGGCCCAGATTGCTTTCCACAAAGCCCTCATCTTGTGCAAAGCCGCCGTACACGATGGTGCGATACGCGCGCTCCACACTGTGCACCGCCATCTGCTGGGACAGACCGATGTGCGTTGCATCGTCCTTTGCCACCACCAGCAGTCCGCTGGTGTCCTTATCGATGCGGTGCACGATGCCGGGGCGAATCTCGCCGCCGATACCGGACAGACTTCCCTTGCAGTGCCACAGCAGCGCGTTCACCAGCGTGCCGTCCGGGTTGCCGGGAGCCGGGTGCACCACCATCCTTTGGGCTTGTTGACCACCAGCAGATGCTCGTCCTCATAGACGATTTCCAGCGGGATGTCCTGCGGCACGGCCTCAATGGGCTTTGCGTCCGGAATTTCCAAAACGATGGTGTCGCCCGCCTTGAGCTTCAGGCTTTTGGCAACCAGCCTGCCGTTGCACAACACATGACCGTCGGCCACCAGCGCCTGCAGAGCAGACCGGGAAAGGCCGGTGTCCTCGCCGCTCAGGAAGCGGTCGATGCGCTGGCCTGCCGTCTCCTGCTCCACCACAAATTCACGCTGTTCCATGGCTCACTGCTCCTTCGGGGACTGCCCGTTCTCAGCGTGCAGCTCTTCCAGAAAAATTACCAGCACCCAGAGGCCCACGCCCACACACACGCAGATATCCGCAAAATTGAACACCGCAAACTGCATGAACAGCAGATTGATGTAGTCCACAACCTCGCCGTTGAGCACACGGTCGATCAGGTTGCCGATGCCGCCGGCAAGGATCAGCAGCAGTGCGGCCTGCTGCAGGTATCTGCCGCGGCTTCGGAAGAACAGCCCGTAGGCCACAAAGATCAGCGCTATGCTGGTAGCGATGATGAGGAACAGCTGCTTGCCGCTGAGCAGGCTGAACGCCATGCCCGGTTGAGCACGAACCGCAGCTCCACCACATGGGGGATCAGCGGCATTGCACCAATGGGCTGCAGCACATTGGTGGCCCACAGCTTGATGGCCTGATCGATGCCAATGAGTGCCGCAGCCGCGAGCAGATTAAAAACAACAAATGCCATAGGATACTCCCAAAATCATTCAGTATAAAAAACGGCGCTCCCCGGTATAAGGGAGCGCCGCCCTTTAAAACATTGTTTTATGCGGAACGCTTAGGCTTCCACAACGCTGGCGCAGCGTGCGCACAGGGTGGGATGTGCGGCATGGCTGCCGATGGAAGAAGAATACTTCCAGCAGCGCTCGCACTTTTCGCCGGTGGCATGTGCAGCAGCAACGCCCAGGCCTTCAACAGCACTTGCAGCGCCGCCTTCGCCCTTGACCAGCTCTACCTGAGAGACGATCATCAGGTCGGCCAGCTCGTCCATGGGGATGCTGTTGAGCAGATCATACACCGCGTCATTGCAGTACAGGGTGACGGCAGCCTCCAGAGAAGCACCGATGACCTTTTCGGCACGGGCCTGCTCCAGAACCTTCTTCACCTCGTCACGGACGGCGATCAGCTGTGCCCACTTTGCCTTGAAGGCTTCATCGGCGGCATACTGGCCGGCCTTGGGCATCTCCTCAAAGACAACGTACTGGTTCATGCCCTCAGTCTTGGGCATGAAGTCCCAGATCTCCTGACTGGTGAAGCACAGGATAGGAGCAATGATCTTGTCCAGAGCCACAAGGATCTTGTACATGGTGGTCTGAGCAGCCTTGCGGCCTGCGCCGTTGGTGCAGTACAGGCGATCCTTGGTCACATCCAGATAGAAGTTGGACATTGCAACAACGCAGAAGTTGTACACTGCATGATAGACCTTGTTGAAGTCATACACAGCGTAGCCTGCGCTGGTGTTGACCATCAGGTCATCCAGAGCAGCCAGTGCCCAGCGGTCGATCTCCTGCAGCTGATCGTCAGCCACACAGTCAGTGTTGGGATCAAAGCCGTCCAGATTGCCCAGAATGAAGCGGGCGGTGTTGCGGATCTTGCGGTAAGCCTCGCTCAGCTGCTTGAAGATGTTCTTGCCGGCACGCACATCCACGGTGTAGTCGGAAGAAGCCACCCACAGACGGATGATATCAGCGCCGTAGTCCTTGATGATCTCGCTGGGCTCCACGCCGTTGCCGGCGCTCTTGTGCATCTGCTTGCCCTGCTCATCCACGACCCAGCCGTGGCACAGAACAGACTTATAGGGTGCGCAGCCCTTGCTTGCAACGCTGGTCAACAGGCTGGACTGGAACCAGCCGCGGAACTGGTCGCCGCCCTCCATATACATATCAGCCGGGAAGCGCAGTTCCGGACGCTCCTCCAGCACAGCGGCGTGGGTGGAGCCGGAGTCGAACCAGACGTCCATGATGTCGGTGTCCTTGGTCCACTCGGAAGCACCGCACTTTTCGCACACTTCGCCTGCGGGGATGATCTGCTCGGCTTCGTACTTATACCATGCATCGGAACCTTCCTTGCGGAACAGGTCGCTGACAGCCTTGATGGTGGCATCGGTGATGTGGTAGGTGCCGCACTTCTTGCAATAGAATGCGGGGATGGGCACGCCCCAGGTGCGCTGGCGGCTGATGCACCAATCGTTGCGGTCGCGCACCATGCCCTTCATGCGGTCATGGCCCCAATCCGGCATCCAGGTAACGGTATCGATGGCCTTGTAGACATCCTCGCGGAACTTTGCGATGGAGCAGAACCACTGTTCCGTTGCACGGAAGATGATGGGGTGATGGCAGCGCCAGCAGTGCGGGTACTGATGCTTGATGTGCACCTGACCCATGACAGCACCGGACTCGGTCAAATCGGCCAGAATGGTCTTGTTGGCAGCCCACACGCGCTGACCTGCATACTTACCGGCCAGCTCGGTCAGATAGCCGCCATCGTCCACGGGGACGGTGATGGGCACCTGCGGATACTTCTGGCAGACGTTGAAGTCGTCCACGCCGTGGCCGCCTGCGGTATGGACGCAGCCGGAACCGCTTTCCAGCGTGACGTGATCGCCCAGAATGACCCAGCCTTCCTTGGGCAGGTAGACGTGATTGTAGCGCATCAGCTCGAACTCAGTACCGGGGACCGGCTCGCCCACGATCTCGTAGTTCTCGATGTGGCAGGCGTCCATGACGCTCTTGACCAGCTCGGTTGCCATGATGTGGAACTCATCGCCGATCTTGACGAAGGAGTACTCGAACTGGCCGTTCAGGCAGATTGCCTCGTTAGCGGGCAGAGTCCAAGTGGTGGTGGTCCAGATGACGAAGTAGGTCTTGTCCATCGGGATGCCGTGCTTTGCCAGCACACCGTTGGGGTCCTGAGAGACGTGGAAACGCACGAAGATGGAATCGCAGTCGTCCTCGCCGTACTCGATCTCGGCCTCTGCCAGAGCCGTGCGGCAGTCCGGGCACCAGTACACGGGCTTCAGGCCCTTGTAGATGTAGCCCTTCTTTGCCATCTCGCCAAAGATTTCGATCTGGCGTGCCTCGAACTCAGGCTTCAGGGTCAGATACGGATGCTCGAAATCGCCGATAACGCCCAGACGCTTGAACTGGTCGCTCATGATATCGATGTGCTCGGTAGCAAACTTTTCGCAGATCTGGCGCAGTTCCAGCTTGGAAATGTCCTTCTTCTTATCACCGACGGAGGACAGAGCCTTCAGCTCGATTGGCAGGCCGTGGGTATCAAAGCCGGGCACATAGGGAGCCTGGAAACCCTCCATGTTCTTATCGCGGATAATGATATCCTTGATGATCTTGTTCAGGGCAGTACCCATGTGGATATTACCGTTTGCGTACGGAGGGCCGTCGTGCAGGATGAACTGCGGCTTGCCCTCGTTGTGCTTCATGAGCTGATTGTACAGGTCGTTGTCGTCCCAATCCTTCAGCATGACCGGCTCCTTCTTGGGCAGGCCGGCACGCATTTCAAACAGGGTCTTGGGCAGGTTCAGAGTACTATCGTACTGCGATTTGTTCTTAGCCAATGGTTTACACTCTCCTCTATATTTCCTTATGGGGTTGCCTTACTCGCTGAACTTGACACCCTGAAAAGCATCGTAGTCCGGCTCGTCCGGCTTAAAATCAGCAGGAGGCGCGGGCGGCGGGTCCAGCTTGAGCTGGCTCTCATCCTTTGCCCAGAAATCCTCGCTGCTGTCAGCTGCCTTGTCGTCGTCATCTTCAACAACGGCAGCAGGTTCTGCATCTTCCTGTGCGGGCTGTGCAGGCTCTGCTTCCGGCTCCTGCACGTCCGCTGCCTGCGGCTGGGCTGCAGCGGCAGGCTCACTTTCCTCTGCAGCAGGCTCTGCCTGTTCGGCATCCTGTGCAGCCGTTTCCTTCTGGAACTCCGGCAGACGGCTCAGCGACTCCACATGGCTGCGGTACAGGTTGAGCACATCAGACTTGAAGCGGGTCACTTCCAGACGCACGCGGTCATACTCGCGTTCCTCTGCAAGGCGCTTCTCGTTTGCTTCGTTCTCAATCTCGTCTGCACGGTCGTTTGCCTTCTGCAGCAGTTCGTTGGCATCGCGGATGATATCATCACCGCGCAGATTTGCACGATGGATGATCTCTTCTGCTTTCTGGTTTGCTTCGCGGATGACATTTTCGCCCATGCGCTGTGCATTGATCAGCGCGCTCTTGAGCATTTCACCATCTGCCTCAAAGCTCTTCAGTTCATCGTGCAGCTTCTGGTTTTCAGCAGTCAGGTCCGCAATCTGCTTGCGAAGCTGTTCCGCCTGCGCATCGTCGTCCCGCAGCTGTTCTTCCACCTTATCCAGAAAACGGTCTACGTCCTCTGTGCGGTAGCCGCGGAGGTTTTTCTCAAATTGCACAGAACGGACATCCTGCGGAGTCAGCATAGTCATTTCCTCCCGTTGCTTTTAATATTGAAAAAATTCGATGATTTACCGATCTTTTCTGCTTTTGCCGGGCAGTGCAGTCAGGTTGAAGCGGCCCTTGCCGCGCACCGTGAACACATCGCCTCATATACCTGCGCATGAGGTTTATCCGCCGGCAGGTGGTTGATCTCCACCCTGCCCGCCTCGATCAGTTCCGAAGCCTGTCCTCGGCTGCAGTGCAGCATAGCTGCCAGCACAGCGTCCAGCCGCAGGGACGATACCGTTGCACTGTGCATCTCACGCTCCGCCTGCGGAAACTGCGGCACCTCGTCCAGCGTCAGCAGTTCCGTGGTCAGCTCCGTGTGCCCAGCCTGAAACAGTTCCCGGCAGATCAGCTGTGCTGCCGGTTCCAGCGCAAACACATAAGCTGTGCCCGCTGATCCTCCGGCAGAACGATATCTCCCAGCGCCTCGCGCCGCAGCTCAAGGCCCATCAGACTGCCAGGTAATCCTTGTGGGCGGGCAGCGCAGCCCCCGCCTGTGCACAGCATTGCAGCCGCACACAGCAGATGGGTGCTTCGCCGCAGCTGTACTCCGGCTCGATACAGAGCACCCTGCGCTCCGCATTCAGCCAGCCGCCCTCAAACCGGAAGCCCTCCTGCACACCGGCACGGCCCAGTGCCGCGCGGGCCAAGTCTTGCTCGCGGTCACTCAGGAAAGCCGAATACCGCGCAATGTCCCGGGAAAAGGCCGTGTGGGCCAAGTCCTCGATATGGCGCATGAGATAGCGTTCTTCATCGGTACGCGCAGGGATGAACCCGCGCGCCGCCTTGGGCTGCGGATCAATAGAACGCGCCATTGTTCTCCAGCTCGTCCAGCAGATCACCCATGATATCCACGTTGTACGGAGTGATGATGAAGGTGCTGTTGGCCACGCGCTTGATCTGGCCATTGTTTGCATATGCAACACCGGACAGGAAATCCACCAGACGGCGGGACACTTCCTTGTTGGTGGACTCCAGATTGAGCACCACGGTGCGCTTGTTGTTCAGGTGGTCAGCAATGGTACTGGCATCCTCAAAACGCTCAGGCTTGACCAGAACGACCTTGAGCTGAGTGGTGGCATTGATGTTGACCACCTTGCCGTTCTTCTTGGCACCCTCAACAGGCTCTTCATTTTCGTCGTCAGCACCAAGGCCGATGCCATTGTTATTGTTTACCATCTGGGGGCCATCGTCAATGTACTGATCCTCGTAATCGTCTTCCTGGTCAAACAGACCTTTCTTAATGCTGTCAAGCAAAGACATACAATCTGCTCCTTTCATTCGGGCAGCATGGCGCTGCCTGGCGTTCTTTGCAAATAGATGCAAATAATAGCTTTATCTATTATCGGATTTTTTGCCTCAGATGTCAATAACTACAAAAGCTTTCCATCATACAAATTTTGTCCGGAAACGATTATTTCGTCATAAAGCCTCACCTTGCTGACCGAGCCCTCGGTCCCTTCGGGCAGAACAAGGATGTAATCGCCGTCCGTGATGAGGGGATGGTCTGCGTCCACCGTCGATCGGGCAGAAGCGGGCAATGTTGCCAAGTTTCACGTACACACCGGAATGTAGTTTTCGCCCTGCTTTGTGCCTCGGTGCCATCCTCTTTTAAATAGTGCACAGCCGCAGCAGGCACCCGCAGGCCGCTGCGCTCTCCTACCGAGATGCATGCTGCAGCCCGGTTCAGGCAAAGCACATCGCCGTTGATGGAGTTGCAGGAAAGCACAAAGCGGGCAAGGCCGCTGTCCTGATCGATCTCCACCTCGGTGACGGTGGCCTTGAGGCTGTTCTCCACCTGACCCGGGAAGCTGATCTCCACCGCTGTGCTCAGCGGCTTGCCGTTCTGACCCAGCAGCTTTTCGCCCTGCTTTGCAGTGCACACGCCCACATAGCGCCATGTGAACCCTGCCACGATCTTACCGGCGCAGCCGTCCAGTGCCAACACTGGGTCGGACTGCAGATAACCCTGCAGCTCCTGTGCGTTCAGTGCAAGGATATCATCGGCACTGGCATTGAGCCGTCCGCTGCTGGAAGAGCGCACAAAATAGCCGGTCTGCGGTGCAGTGATCTGCGCCGGGCTGCCCAGCTGCGCCTGCACGCTCTGGGACTGCTGGACCAGCGCAGTGATCTGATCGGTAAAGTTTGCAGCTTCGCCCGTTACCACCCAGAGCTTGTTCTGGGCCAGCAGGTAGGCATTGGCATCATCATCCACCGCTTCATAATCGCTGTCGTCCAGCGTATCCAGCAGGTCATACAGCGCAGAAGAACGTTCTTTTAAAAGGGTATCCAGTTGCAGCGCAGAAGTGTTCTGCGATTTCTGCAGCAGGTCGATCTGATCATTCAACTGGTTCAGCTGCAGGCGCAGCGAAGCCTGCGAAGCGTTGCTGTACACTTCTGCCACTGCGGTGCCCGCTGAAACGCGCTCGCCGTCGGCAGCAAGATATCCAAGGTTTCCGCTGCCTGCCACATAGCTTTCGTCGAACAGCAGAACTCCGTCGGCTTCCACCGTATCCGAAATGACCGCAGGCAGCGCAGTCTCATAAACATTCTGCGGAAACAGGATATGTGCGGCCTGATACACCACATAAATTGCTGCCAGCAGCAGAAACGCGATCAGCACGCCTGCCAGAGTGGTAAGCACATGCGGCGCATGGCGTTCCTTCTGGGTCTCATCCGGCATATCGATCATCCTTTCGCTAAAAATTCGCTAGTTTTGCGGATGGCAGTCTGCACTGCATCCGGTGCACCGGCATCCAGCCAGACCACACCGTCCATATGGCGGAACCAGGTCAACTGTCGCTTGGCATAGTTGCGGGACGCCTGCTTGAGCTTTTCCGTGCAGGCTTCCAGTGGAGCCGTCTGCTCAAAATACGGAAAGAACTCCTTGTATCCGATGGCCTGCGCTGCCGTGCGGAAGCTTTCCCGGTTCTGCCAAACATGCTCCGCTTCCTTTATAAGGCCCGCTTCCAGCATTTTGTCCACACGCAGGTCAATGCGGCGGTAAAGTACCGCGCGCTCTGGGAAATCCAGACCAAGGATCAGGCTGCGGTAGGGCCGCTCCGGTGGGAGAGACTCCGCCTTCTGTTCGCTCAGCTTTTTGCCGGTGGCGCGATAATGTTCGAGTGCGCGCAGCACCCGCACCTGATTGTTCGGGTGGATAGCCGCAGCAGCTTCCGGGTCGGCCTGCTTCAGTTCTTCGTACATGGCAGCACCGCCTTTTGCAGCCAGTTCCGCCGCCAGCTGCTCCCGCAGACCGGCAGGTGCTTTTTCCTCTGTAAAGCGCACCCCATACAGAAAGCTCTGAACATACAGCCCTGTGCCGCCCACAAGGATGGGCAGCTTCTTCCGGGCAGAGATCTCTTCCTCCAGCTTTCCGGCCATGGCGGTAAAATCTGCCACGCTGAAAGCCTTGTCCGGCGTAAGGATATCCACGCGTGATGCGGGATACCGCAGGTCTCCTCCGGTGTCACCTTTGCCGTGCCTATGTCCAGACCTTTATAGATCTGCATGGAATCACAGCTGATGACCTCGCCGGAAAAATGTTTTGCAAGTTCTACGCCCAGCGCCGTCTTTCCGGTTGCGGTAGGGCCGACGACGGCCACCACGGGATGTTTATACGATGCGTCCAAACTGCTTTTCCAGCTCCTTCCGGGTCAATTTGAGTACGCAGGGGCGGCCATGCGGGCAGAACGGCGGCACCTCGCCGGAAAGGATCTTTTCGGCCAGCGCCAGCAGTTCCTGCGGCGAGGACTTGTCCCCCGCCTTGATGGCTGCACGGCAGGAGATAGAATGCAGCACCACTCGGTGTGCTCGTTCAGCGCATCATGGCCGCCCTTGAGCAGCTTATTTGCGATCTCCACCAGCAGGCTTTCGGCATTCTGCGGCTCCACATCTGCGGGCACCGCGCGCAGCACCACGGTATTGCCGCCAAAGTCCGCGATCTCAAGGCCCGCATTTTCCAGCAGAGGAATGTTATCCAGCAGGGCCTGCTTTTCCTCCGCAGCAAGGTCGATGGCAGCAGGCTCCAGCAGCATCTGGCTGGGCACATTGCCATAGTTCGCGGCTAGTTTTTCGTATAGCTGGCGCTCGTGGGCAGCGTGTTTATCGATCAGGCACAGCTCGTCGCCGCGTTCTGCAAGGATATATGTTCTGAACACCTCGCCCACATAGCGCAGCGGCTCCGGCTGATCCGCCGTCGGATCAAAGTTCATCTGCTCCGGCTCGGCCAGTACAGTTTCCTGTTCTGCCGCTTCCGGCGCATCCGGTTCTGTTTCTGCACAGGGTGCACTCTCAGGTTCTTCCTTTGGTGCTTCCTGCGCAGGGTTCCACGCTGCCATATGGTCCTGAGGCGAATGCAGTTTTGTCTCACCAAATTCCGGTTCCACATCCAGCTGCGTTTCACTTGCCGCCGCACGGAACGGCTCTGGTGCCTTTGTCGTTTCCAGCTTCGGGCTGTGAAGGGTCACGAACGGATCCAGCATATCTTCGTTCTGAGCACTGCCTTTCCAGCGCGGCACACTGGTGCTGTCGGTATTTGCATTGCAGCAGACGGGGCAGGCTGCTGCGGTGCTGCGGCGGGATTTGCCGGTTCCCAGTGCTGCTGTGGCAGAACGCCCGGGTCTGCCTGTCCCCGAATAATCGCAGAAAGGCCTGTAAAGTTATTGTTCTTTACATCATTTTTGATTATATCAGCGTCTTTTTTTGAATTTTCAGCTTTTTCTTCTTCTTTGTCTGCTTCAAAGGTAAAAAGCCGTTCACCAGTGCCGGGCTGAGCTAATGCCAGCTTGACGGCATGATACACCACATCAAAAACATCATTTTCGCGGGCAAAGCGGGCTTCGATCTTGGCCGGATGCACATTGACATCCACAAGGTCGGCCGGCATTTCCAGCAGCAGAATGCCGCCCGGGAACTTGCCCTGCATCATGGTACCCTTGAACGCCATCTCCATACCGGCCATCATGGTGCGGTTGCGCACATAGCGGCCATTGATGTAAAAATGCTGCATACTTCGGCTGGCGCGGCAGCTTTTGGGCGGGGTAATCAGACCGGTGATGCGGTACACGCCCTCCTGATTTTTCAGCTCAATGAGGTCCCGGCTGAACTCCCGGCCCAGCACCGCATAGGCTGCACCGCGCAGCTGGCCGTCGCCGGGCGTGACATACTGCAGCTTGCCCTCGCGGATGAACTTGACGCTGACTTCTGGGTGGCTGAGCGCTACATGGGTAACTGTATCCGACACAAAGGTGCCCTCGGAGGAGTCCTTTTTGAGGAACTTCATGCGGGCAGGCGTGTTGTAAAACAGATCCTTTACCCGGATGGTAGTGCCCACAGCTCTGGCACCCGGCTCACGGGAGACCTCTTCCCCGCCCTCAATGCGGTAGACCGTGGCAAACTCGTCCACCTCGGTTCGGGTGGTCAGCTCTACACGGGCCACGCTGGCAATGGATGCCAGTGCTTCACCGCGGAAGCCAAGCGTATGGATGTTGGTCAGATCGTCCGGTGTTTCAATTTTGCTGGTGGCGTGGCGGATAAACGCCGTGGAGATATATTCTGCCTCGATGCCGGTGCCGTTATCGCTGATCTCGATCAGCTTGACGCCGCCGGATTCAATGCTGACGGTCACCTGCGTGGCACCGGCATCAATGGAGTTTTCCAGCAGCTCCTTAACAACGGATGCCGGACGCTCGACCACCTCACCGGCTGCGATCAGCTCGGCTGTGTGCTTATCCAGAACATGGATCACTGCATGGTGTTTTCCCTCCTTGTATGGTCTGGGTCAGGTAGAGCAGTTTCATCTGTTCAGGCTGCCCTTCAGGGTCTTTTTCAGCTCGTAGAGGAAGTTCAAAGCCTCAATGGGGGTGAGTGTTTCCACATCCAGAGCTTCCAGCTTGTCCATCATCTCGCTGGGCACAGCCGGAGAGTTATACTCCTGCAGGGCATCAAAATCCATCTGCTCTACTTTATTTTTAGGTGCAGTTGCTTCCAGCGTGCGCAGCACCTCGTGGGCGCGGCGGGTCACGCTGCCGGGCAGACCTGCCAGCTTTGCCACCTCGATGCCGTAGCTGTCATCCGCCGGGCCGCGCACGATGCGGCGCAGGAAGGTGATGTCCTCGCCGCGTTTTTTTACTGCAATATTGTAGTTTTTTACGCCGTCCACGCCGCCTTCCAGCTCGGTCAGCTCGTGGTAGTGGGTGGCAAACAGAGTCTTGCAGCCAAGGCCCTTGGCGGGGTCTGCAATGTGCTCCACTACGGCGCGGGCAATGCTCATACCGTCAAAGGTGGAAGTGCCGCGGCCGATCTCGTCCAGCACCACAAGGCTTTTGGCGGTGGCATTTTTCAGGATCTCCGCTACCTCGGTCATCTCCACCATAAAGGTGGACTGACCGGCAGACAGGTCGTCCGACGCACCGATGCGAGTGAAAATGGCATCCACCACACCCACATGGCAGCTGGAAGCCGGTACAAAGGAGCCGATCTGCGCCATCAGCGCGATCAGTGCATTCTGGCGCATGTACGTGGATTTACCTGCCATGTTGGGGCCGGTGATGATCAGGCAGCGGTCTGCACCGCAGTTCAGGGTGGTATCATTGGGTACAAACAGGCTGCCTTTCAGCATCTGCTCCACCACAGGGTGACGGCCCTCGGTGATGGTCAGCTCGTCACTGTCGTCCACGATGGGACGGCAGTAGTTGTTTTCCGCTGCCACCTGCGCCAGCGCCGTGAGCACATCCAGCTGGGCCACCGCATTGGCCGTGCGCTGGATGCGGTCCAGCTGAGCGCTGATGCTTTCCAGCAGTTCGCTGAACAGGCGGTGCTCCAGCGTGATGAGCCGTTCGTGGGCACCTAAGATCTTGCTTTCCAGCTCTTTCAGTTCCTGCGTGATGTAGCGTTCGCCGGAAGTCAGGGTCTGCTTGCGGATGTAGGTCTCCGGCACCATGCTCTTATAGGAGTTGCTTACCTCGATGAAGTAGCCAAACACATGGTTATAGCCGATCTTCAGCTTGGGGATGCCGGTCTCCTGCCGCAGGCGGCTTCCAGCTGCGCCAGAACGCCCTTGGTATTGTCGCGGATGGAACGCAGCTCGTCCACCTCGGCATGGTAGCCTTTGGCAATGACACCGCCATCCTTGAGGGTAGAGGGCGCTTCCGGGTCCACCGCCGCATAAATACGGGCCTTGATGTCCTCCAACGGATCGATCTGTACTGCCAGTTCAGCAAGCTCCGGGCAGCCGCAGGCTCAGCCAGCCTGCGCAGGCCGGGCAGCCGGTCGCAGGTCTGGGCCAGCGTATAGATTTCCTTGGGTGTGGCAGAGCCGTAAACCGTGCGAGTCATCAGGCGTTCCATATCCGCAATGTAACCCAGCTCTTCGGTCAGGTCGCCGCGGGCCATGGTCTGCTTGACAAGGCTCTCCACAGCGTTCAGGCGGTGGTTGATGAGTGCACTGGAAATAAGCGGCTGCTCGATCCAGCTGCGCAGCATACGCTTGCCCATGGATGTACTGGTCTTATCCAGCACCCAGAGCAGCGTGCCCCGCTTTTCGCGACCGCGCAGCGTCTCGGTCAGCTCCAGATTGGCGCGGGTCACGGGCGAAAGACGCATGAACTGGGCCTTATTATAGGTTATGACCGTTTTCAGACGTTCCACGCCCTTGATCTGGGTATCGTGCAGATATTCCAGCAGTGCCGCCATGGCAAAGCGCACAAGGCCGTCCGCTGCAATGCCGGTGGTCTGCGCCCAGTCGCGGCCAAACTGGTTTTCCAGCGATGCCGTCACAAGGCCCGGTGCATAGCGTTCCTCTTCGATCAGCTCCACCGAACAAGTCATATTCTTTTTGATGTACGCCGTCACCTCGCGGCAGTCCAGCAGACCCGGATTCATCAGTACTTCGCTGGGATGGTAGCGGCACAGCTCCGTAATGACCGCCGGGGCGATCTTGTCTGCATTCAGCTCTGTGATATGGGCCGTACCGGTAGAGACATCCGCAAAGCACAAACCTGCTTTCTTTCCTTTGAGGAAGATACTGGCAATATAGTTATTGCGGTCATCCTGCAGCATACTGCTCTCAATGACCGTGCCGGGTGTGACCACGCGGATGATGTCCCGCTTGACAAGGCCCTTGGCCTTGGCCGGGTCTTCCACCTGCTCACAGATGGCTACTTTGTAGCCCTTGGCGATCAGCCGCGCCACATAGCCCTCGTAGCTGTGGAAGGGCACGCCGCACATGGGTGCCCGCTCTTCCATGCCGCACTGCTTGCCGGTCAGGGTCAGGTCCAGTTCCTTGGATGCCGTCAGGGCATCGTCAAAGAACATCTCATAAAAATCGCCGATGCGGTAAAACAGAATTTCGTCCTTATGTTGTTTTTTGATTTCAAGATATTGCTGCATCATGGGCGACAGCTCTGCCATGGTTTACCCTCTCTCCCGTTCTATGGTTCTGTGCACAAGTTTGCGGCTTGTAACCGCTTTTGCAAACAAAACGCGGTCTGTTTTGCACAGCCGCGTTTTGTTTTTGCCGGTTTTAGTGGCAGCCGCCGCAGGTGGAGCAGCTGCCGGTGCAGGAGCAGAAGGCTCCTGTACCGTCATGGGGTCGCCGCCATTCATGGCAGTGTTGATGATGGCATCGATATAGTTCACGAGGTTCTCGCAGTCACGCTTGGCCTCGTTGTAAGCCACCATGCCCTCGTTGCCCATGATCTGGCCGTACAGGCTGTTCACCTTTTCGTTCAGTTCGGCGATGCGGGCATCGTTGCGCTCGCTCTTGCCGATCTCATTGTTCAGATCCATGCGGGCGAGGTTGAACTCGCCGATCAGGTTCTGCAGCTCTTCGTCCTTATCGTTTGCCTTGCGGGCTGATCCAGAACGAGGTAGCGGCTATCGGTCTGCAGCGCAACGGCTGCGCGCTTGAAAAGATCAATGCAATCCATTTGAATGGTCTCCTTCTTATTTATACGTTCAGGGGCACTGCCCCGGAATCACTCAGGCAAGCTCACCCAGCAGCACAGTCGCCCGTGCGCCCGTGAGATGTACGTTGGCATAGCTGCCCATCAGGGAAGCGTCTGCCGTGAACTCCACCGTCAGGTTGTTGTCCAGACGGCCGGAGAGGGTGCCCTCATTGCGGCCAAAGCCTCTACCAGTACCTTCACAGTCTGACCAACCTGCGCCTTGACCAGTGCCATGGCGATCTCGTCCTGCACCTTGAGCAGGCGGGTCATGCGGTCGGTCTTTTCCTTGCGGGGGGTGGGATCGGGCATTTCGGCGGCCTTGGTGCCGGTGCGCTTGGAATAGATAAAGGTGAACAGCTGCATATAGCCCACCTTCTGCACCAGTTCCAGCGTCTTTACAAAGTCCGCTTCGGTCTCGCCGGGGAAGCCAACGATGATGTCACTGGAAAAAGTGATGCCGGGCACCGTTTTGCGGGCGTATTCGATGAGCTCAAGATACTGTTCACGGTGTAGTGGCGGTTCATCTTCTTCAGCAGTTCATCGGAGCCGCACTGCACCGGCAGGTGCAGGTGCTTGCACAGCTTCGGCTGGGCGGCAATGGTGTCGATCAGCTTGTGACTGGCATCCTTGGGGTGGCTGGTCATAAAGCGGATGTGATAATCGCCGGGCACCGTGCACAGCAGGTTGAGCAGATCAGAAAAGTCCACCTTTTCTTCCAGACCCTTACCGTAGCTGTTGACGTTCTGTCCCAGCAATGTAATTTCCTTATAGCCTGCCTCCACAAGACCGCGGAATTCAGCAAGGATATCACCGGGCTTGCGGCTCTTCTCGCGGCCGCGCACATAAGGCACGATGCAGTAGGTGCAGAAGTTGTCGCAGCCGTACATGATGGGCAGCCATGCGCGGAACTCGCTTTCACGCCGGATGGGGATATTCTCCACGATGACCGGGCGCTGGGCGGGCTCCATCAGCACACGCTTATGCTTCTGCAGCTTCTGGGCAATGAGCTGCGGCAGGGTGTCGATGCCGTCCACGCCAAACACAAGGTCTACATAGGGGTAACTCTTACGCAGCTTTTCCACCACATGCTTCTGGTTCGCCATGCAGCCGCACAGGCCGATGATGAGGTCATGCTTTTTTTCCTTGAGTCCCTTCAGGCACCTACGTTGCCGAACACACGCTGCTCGGCATGCTCACGCACGGCGCAGGTGTTGAAGAGGATCAGGTCTGCATCCTCGGGCTTATCGCACAGGCCATAGCCGATGTCCATCAGCACGCCCTTGATCCGCTCGCCGTCGTTCACGTTCTGCTGACAGCCATAGCTGTGCACAAAGGCCAGCGGCGGCGTATCATAGAACTGCTTTACCAGCTCAGCGGCAATGTTATTATGTTCAAAACTAATGTATTCCAATCAAACCATCCTTCTCCGCCGGGCCGAAGTGCCCTGTGCGGCGAAAATCTACTTGCACTTTCTGAAAAGAGCCTTCTCTATAGTATACCCTGTTTATACGCTCCGGGCAAGAGGTTCCGTGCAAATTTTATGGTTCAGTGGGCGTTTTCCTGCGCCTGCTTCTCGCAGCAGGCCTCGCATACGCCGATCAGCACAACAGCGCAGTCCTGCACATAGCCCTTCTGGTTTTTCACCAGTTTCATTACCTGCTTTTCGTCCACCTCGGCATCGGTCACGCTGCCGCACACGGTGCAGTACAGATGGCTGTGCCAGGGCAGCGTGTGGTCAAAGCGGTCAGCCTTGCCTGGAATGGACACCCGGCGCACCCGGCCCGCATCCACCAGACTATTCAGGTTACGGTATACGGTGCCAAGGCTCAGGCCCGGGCATTCCTTGACCGCAGCATCATAAATTTCCTCGGCGGTGGGGTGATCGCACAGGTTCTGTACCGTCTGCATGACCAGCTCACGCTGTTTGGAATATCGCATATCGTTCTCCTTTTTCTTTGTTTTTGGGCTTTGGGTGTAAGGCGTGGCTCAGACGTTCTCTTCGCCCTTGATCTTTGCCCAGTAGGCACGGGCCGCCTGCTCATTTTTGTTATCGCCAAAGGTATAATATTTTACGTCCTTGATGGCATCTGGCAGGTACTGCTGCTCCACCCAGTGGTGGGCGTAATCATGGGCGTATTTGTAATTCTGTCCCTTTACCAGCGCATCCTCACCGTCGTAGTGCTTGTTCTGCAGTTGGCGCGGGATCGGCCCGGTGCGGCCCGCCTGCACATCCGCAATGGCCGCGTTGATGGCATCATAGGCACTGTTGGACTTAGGACTGGTGGCCACCAGAATGACGGCATCTGCCAGCGGGAGCCGTGCTTCCGGCAGGCCCACCATGTTGCGGCATCAATTGCCGCCTTCACAATGGGGATGATCTGTGGATAGGCAAGGCCCACATCCTCGCAGGCACATACCATCAGGCGACGGCAGGCCGAGGGCAGATCTCCCGCTTCCAGCAGACGGGCCAGATAATGCAGCGCCGCATCCGGGTCGGAGCCGCGCATGGACTTCTGGTAGGCTGACACGATGTCGTAGTGATCATCGCCCTCCCGGTCATACCGCATGGCAGTGCGGCGGGTGACCTGCTGGATCATTTCCAGCGTAATGTGCTTTTCCCCATCCTCAATGGGAGCTGCCGTCACCGCAAAATCAAGACAGCCCAGCGCCTTGCGCAGGTCGCCGCCTGCGCTCTCGGCAAGGTAGGCACAGGCATTCTCGTCCATGCAGACCTTTGTGCTCTCCCCTTCCGAAAGCTTTTTCAGTGCATTGTGCACCCCACGCTCCACATCCGCTGCCGAAAGTGATTTGAACTCAAACACCGTACAGCGGGACAGCAGCGCATTATAAATGTAGAAGTATGGATTTTCGGTGGTGGACGCAATGAGCGTCACCGAGCCGTCCTCAATGCATTCCAGCAGGCTCTGCTGCTGTTTTTTGTTCAGGTACTGGATCTCGTCCAGATACAGCAGGATGCCTCCCGCACCTGCCAGCGTGCCGATATCCTTGAGCACCGCCTTGATGTCCCCGGTGCCACAGGAAGTGCCATTGAGCTTATGCAGCGTCATACCGCTGTTTTCTGCAATGATGCGTGCCACCGTCGTTTTTCCGGTACCGACGGGCCGTAGAAGATCATGTTCGGGATGCGTCCGCTCTCGATGGTACGGCGGAACACCCTGCCCGGTGCCAACAGATGCTGCTGACCGCAGACATCTGCCAGTGTTTTGGGCCGCAGACGCTGTGCCAGTGGTTCGTTCATCGTGTTTTCCTCCTCCCGTACCGAGGCGCGATTTCCCCAGCATTTTTCTATAGTATATCGCATTTTGGCAGTAAGAGCAAGGTTTTATCTGAAAATCATTCTCAGATAATTTTTGCCCGCAGTTTACAAAAAACGCAAAACATGGTATTATCGTATCAGCTTTTCTCGATGGGAGTGGATGAAATGCCTGTTCGCAAAAAAGCACCAGAAGACCTTACTGCAAAAAAGGCGCTGGCGCTGGAAGTGATCGACCGGTTAAAAAAAGAATATCCAGATGCCGGCTGTACATTGGATTATGACCACGCCTGGCAGCTTCTGGTCAGCGTGCGTCTGGCAGCCCAGTGCACCGATGCCCGCGTGAACATTGTGGTGGAAGACCTGTTTGCCAAATATCCCAATGTTGCTGCGCTGGCTGCTGCGGAACCCGAAGACATTGAAGCCATCGTCAAGCCCTGCGGGTTGGGACACTCCAAAGCGCGGGACATCTCCGCCTGTATGCGGGTGCTACGCGATAAATACGGTTGTCAGGTGCCCACCACCTTTGAAGAGCTGCTCGCCCTGCCCGGCGTAGGCCGCAAGAGCGCAAACCTTATCATGGGCGATGTGTTTGGCAAGCCTGCTATCGTAACAGACACCCACTGCATCCGGCTGTGCAACAAGATCGGCCTTGTGGACGGCATCAAGGAACCGCAGAAGGTGGAAATGGCCCTGTGGAAGATCGTTCCTCCAGAAGAAGGCAGCGACCTGTGCCACCGCTTTGTGATGCATGGTCGAGCAGTGTGCAATGCGCGCAAGCCAGAATGCGAAAAATGTTGTTTGAAGGATATTTGCCGCTTTGCCCGGGAAACCGCCGGGCAGAGCGCAGAGCTTTAAAACTCAGGAGGTAGAATATTATGTTTGGTTTTATTTTCAGTCTGCTGATCGGCGCTCTGGCTGGTTACATCGCCGGCCGCATTATGGGCAGCGAAACTTCCACCGTGCGCAATATCGTGCTGGGCATTCTGGGCGGTTTTGTAGGCAGCATCGTGTTCGGCCTGATCGGTCTGAGCGCTACCGGCATCGTGGGTGAGATCCTCGTTTCCGTTGTGGGTGCCTGCATCTGCATCTGGATCGGCCGTAAGCTGTTCAACTAATTTTTCTTGTGTGCAAGGCTGCTCTTCGAGTTTTTTTCTCGGAGAGCAGTTATATTTTTGCGTCACAGACTATTTGCACCTGTTCTGCCGCAAAATCAAATCTTGACAGCGCACAGGAAGTATGATAGAATATTTCTCGTTGCAGAACATGCAAGAAAATTTTATCTGCTACTGTGGCTCAGCTGGTAGAGCAGCTCACTCGTAATGAGCAGGTCGCCTGTTCGAATCAGGTCAGTAGCTCCAAAAATCCTACGAATTTACGTTTAGAATCGTAATTTCGTGGGATTTTTTATTTAGTCTCGCAAGTTTTCGCAAAACCGCAACATAAACCGCAACATCGCCCACAAAACAAGACAAAATAAAACGCCCCGTGACACCATTTCATAGGGCGTTATATGCATTTTTATGCTTTCTTTTGGACAGGCTCCTTGAGTTCACAATGTAGGTTTGTCAATGATGTGTTTCTGTGATGTTTGGTGTAGCAATTTAACTGTACCACAGAACGACTCATTCGTCTTTTTTCACTTTGTGACACATCTATTGTAATCCTACACAGCTTTTATGGTTCAATATATGAAATTTTATTGAAAATTTTTCATGGCAGTGGTAAAATATTTTTATGTCTCTGTCATTCTGTACCCCTTCGCGGTAGAGGGAGAGCTCAAAACAGAAAACACGCAAAAATTGCGGCATCCTTTCCGTGGGTGGGTTTTACAGCACACACTCTTGCGGGCGGTGATGTATGATCAGTAAGCCAAAGCAGCCAACCGCAAAACGATGGCTGCCCAAGAAGTGTGAGGAGAAGGATCGGATGAAAACAAAAACATTGCGCCGCCTATTTTCCATGCTTGCGGCACTGGTGATGGGGCTATCCCTGCTCACCGGATGCAGCGAAAAAAATGCGGAACGAACACAGGAGCAGGAAGACGCTCAGACTATTCAGGTGTATCTGTGGAGCACCAGCCTGTACGAAAACTATGCCCCCTATGTCCAGGCGCAGCTGCCGGACGTGAACATTGAATTCATCGTAGGCAACAACGATCTGGATTTTTACAAGTTTTTGCAGCAGAACGGCGGTCTGCCGGATATCATCACCTGCTGCCGCTTCTCGCTGCACGATGCGGCACCGTTGAAGGACAGCCTGATGAACCTTGCCATGACCAATGAGGCGGGCGCTGTGTACAACACCTACCTCAACAGCTTCAAAAACGAGGATGGCAGCGTGAACTGGCTGCCGGTGTGCGCGGATGCCCACGGCTTTGTGGTCAACCGCAGCCTTTTTGAGCAGTACGATATTCCCCTGCCCACCGATTACGCAAGCTTTGTAGCGGCCTGTCAGGCTTTTGAAAAGGTAGGCATCCGCGGCTTTACCTCCGATTATACCTACGACTACACCTGCATGGAAACCCTGCAGGGGCTTTCTGCTGCCGAGCTTACCACCACCGCGGGGCGCAAGTGGCGCACTACCTACAGCGACCCCGCCAGCACCGCGCGGGTGGGTCTGGACGACACCGTATGGCCGGGGGCGTTTGAGCGGATGGAGCAGTTCATTCAGGATACCCACCTTACAGCAGATGATCTTGCATTGAATTACGACGATGTGACCGGAATGTTCCGGAACGGAGAAGTTGCCATGTACTTTGGCAGCTCTGCCGGCGTGAAGATGTTTCAGGATGAGGGCATCGACACGATCTTTCTGCCCTTCTTCAGCCAGAACAGCGAACCGTGGATCATGACCACCCCCTATTTCCAAGTTGCCCTGAACCGGGATCTGGAGCAGGACACCGCGCGCCGCGAAAAAGCCATGAAGGTGCTGAACGTCATGCTCTCCGAACAGGCGCAGAACCGCATCGTCTCGGAGGGGCAGGACATACTGAGCTACAGCCAGAACGTTCCCCTGCGCCTGACCGAGTATCTGAAGGACGTCCGCAGCGTGGTGGAAGAAAACCACATGTATATCCGCATCGCCTCCAACGATTTCTTTGCCGTTTCCAAGGATGTGGTCTCCAAAATGATCGCAGGCGAGCTTACCGCTGAGCAGGCGTATCAGGCCTTCAATGCCCAGCTCCTTGCCGATGAGGAGCCTGCCGACAACGAGACCGTGCTGACCTCCGGGAAGGCCTATTCCAACGTATTCCACGCAAACGGCGGCAGCGCTGCCTTCTCCGTGATGGCAAACACGCTGCGCGGCGTGTATGGCACCGATGTGCTGCTTGCCACCGCAAACAGCTTTACCGGCAGTGTGCTGCAGGCGGATTATAACCAGAAAATGGCAGCTTCCATGATCATGCCGAACGGTCTGATGTCCCGCCAGCGCACCATGACCGGTGCGGAGCTGAAAGAGACCGTCCACGCCTTTGTGGAAGGCTGCGAGGGCGGGTTTGTGCCCTTCAACCGCGGTTCTCTGCCAGTGGTCAGCGGCATTGCTGTGGAGGTAAAAGAGAATAACGGCAGCTATACCCTGACCGGCATCACCCGGAACGGCAGCCGCTGGGAGATAACGACACCGTTACCGTGACCTGCCTTGCAACGGAAAAGCAGATGGAAGCGCTGCTTGCGAGCGATAGCGGCACGTCTGTGGGCGAAGATACGTGGGTAAAAAACACATGGCGCGATTATATCTCCGGCGGCGCAGCGCTTGCAGAGCCGGAAAACTACATGACACTGAGGTGAGCGGAATGGCAGACGAAAAGCACGAATCCAAACGCAGCTGCTATTCCCGGCACAAGTGGCTGCCTGCCGCCGCTGCCATCCTTCTTTTGGTCTTTCTGGCAGCCGGTTTCAGCTTCCGGTACATCTCGTTTATGTCGCAGACCATCTATCAGGAAAGCACCTCGCATCTGGAAGAGGTACTGTATAAATCCAATAGTATGCTGAAAGAGATGGTGCGCAAAAACCTGACCTATCTGCATCTGTGCAACGGCTTTCTGAAAAACACCTCGAATGAGGATGAAATTCAGGCCTATATCGAGGAAGCACAGCAGGCAGCCGGATTTGTTGACTTCTACTTTCTTTCCTATGACGGCAACTACACGACCGTGACCGGGGGAACCGGCTACCTTGGCCTGCAGACCAATCTGGACGAAAAGCTCTCCGATGGCGAGGATATCGTCGTGAATACGGCGCTGCCCGGCAAGCCCGATGCTTGCGTTCATCTGCCCTGAAACGCAGGGCAGCTACCGGGGCTTTGCCTACGATGCTGTTGCCATCACCTATTATAATGACGCTGTGCTGAGATTGCTGGACAGCTCTGCTTTTCAGGGCAATGCCAGCAACTATGTGATCTACCCGGATGGCGGGTGGTGATTGACAATTCCGTAAACCGCAAGGAAATCATTTACAACTTCATTGCGATGCTGCGCGACCATTCCGACCTTTCCGAGGAACAGATTCTTGCCCTTTCGGATGATTTTGCGCAGGGCCGCAGCGGAAACCTGCGGGTCAAACTGGGCGACACCAGTTATTATCTGGTCTACGAGGATACCGCGGTCCAGAACTGGACGATGGTGGGGCTTGTGCCGGTCAGCATCGTCAATGCCAGTCTGGATAAGCTGTGGTTCCACACGGTGCAGATCGTGGCGGGCATCGCCTTTGGCCTTGCTGTGCTGATCATCCTGCTGATCCTGCGCAGAAGCCATACGACCCTGCGCCGGAAGGACACTGAGATCCTGTACCGGGACGAGCTGTTCCAAAAGCTTTCGCTGAACGTGGACGACGTTTTCCTGATGCTGGACGCAAAGACCTCCAAGGTGGATTATGTCAGCCCCAACGTCGAACGGCTGCTGGGCATCCCGTGGAAAGAAGTGCGGCAGGATGCCCGTGCTCTGGCAGCGCTGCACCCGAAGGATGACCCGGATCGCGACAAGAACTTTCTGGAAGGACTGCTCAGCGGGCAGCAACGCGAATGGGATTTCGAGTTTGAGCATCGGGAGACCAAAGAGCGGCGCTGGTTCCATAACATCGCCATGGGCAGCGAGGTAGAGGCAGGACCAAGTATATCCTTGTCTTGTCCGACCGCACCGCCGACAGGCAGGTGAATCAGGCACTTTCGGATGCCGTTGCAGCGGCCGAGACTGCCAACCGCGCCAAAAGCACCTTCCTTTCCAATATGTCCCACGACATCCGCACCCCCATGAACGCCATCATCGGCTTTACCACGCTGGCACTCAGCAACATTGACGATAAAGACCGGGTGAAGGATTATCTTGCCAAGACCCTCGCTTCCAGCAATCATCTACTTTCCCTCATCAACGATGTGCTGGATATGAGCCGCATCGAAAGCGGAAAGATCCATCTGGAAGAAGTGGAAGTCAACCTTTCGGATGTGCTGCACGACCTGAAAACCATCGTCAGCGGGCAGATCTACGCAAAGCAGCTGGAGCTTTATATGGATGCCATGGATGTGACCGATGAGGACGTCTACTGCGATAAGACCCGGCTGAATCAGGTACTGCTGAACCTGCTGTCCAACGCCATCAAGTTCACCCCGGCGGGCGGCACGGTCTCGGTGCGGGTGCGGCAGCTTGCCGGAGCGGTGCGCGGCTGCGGGCAGTATGAGTTCCGCGTCAAGGACAACGGCATCGGCATGAGCCAAGAGTTCGCCAAAAAGATTTTTGAGCCGTTTGAGCGGGAGCGCACCTCCACGGTAAGCCGGATCCAAGGCACCGGCCTTGGCATGGCTATTACCAAAAACATCGTGGATATGATGGGCGGCACCATCGAGGTGCAGACGGCGCAGGGCAAGGGCAGCGAGTTTATCATTCGTGTGCCCATGCGTGCGCAGGCAGAGCACCGTCCGGTGGAAAAGATCACCGAACTGGAAGGCCTGAAGGCACTGGTGGTGGATGACGATTTCAACACCTGCGACAGCGTGACAAAGATGCTGGTCAAGGTGGGCATGCGTGCCGAGTGGACCCTTTCCGGCAAGGAAGCGGTGCTGCGTGCACGGCAGTCCATCGAGATGAGCGATGCTTACCATGCTATATCATCGACTGGCGCTTGCCGGATATGAACGGCATCGAAGTCACCCGCCAGATCCGCAGCCTGAACAATGATACGCCATCATCATCCTGACCGCCTACGACTGGGCCGACATTGAGGTGGAGGCAAAGGCTGCCGGTGTGACCGCCTTCTGCTCCAAGCCCATGTTCATGTCCGACCTGCGCGAGACCCTGATGAACGCCATCGGCCAGACACAGACGGATGCAGCGCAGGAGCTTCTGCCGAAAAAGGACACCAACTTCAAGGGCAGGCACATCCTGCTGGTAGAGGACAACGAGCTGAACCGTGAGATCGCGCAGGAGATCCTGTGCGAGTACGGCTTCCGGGTCGATACGGCGGAAAACGGTGCCGTGGCGGTGGAAAAGGTAAGCACTGCCGCACCGGGCAGCTATGATCTGGTGCTGATGGATGTGCAGATGCCGATCATGGACGGTTATACCGCCACCCGGCAGATCCGCGCACTGGGCGACCCTGCACTGGCAAAGATTCCGATTCTTGCCATGACCGCCAACGCATTCGATGAAGACCGCCGCAATGCCTTGGAAAGCGGCATGACCGGCTTTTTGTCCAAACCCATCGTGATCGGCGACCTTGTGCAGGAGCTGCGCAAAATTTTGTAACAAGCCGCCTGTCAGGCATAAAAAAATAAAGCACCCGCAGCAATTTGCTCACCGGAGATTCAAAACCTCTGTGGCGCTTGCTGTGGGTGCTTTTGCTTTTGGGCGCTGTTTATTTCAGTACATCTGCAAGGACCTGCAGCAGGTGCGGAATATCCAGCGGCTTTGCAATATGGCCGTTCATACCGGCCTTCAGTGCATTCTGACGGTCTTCCTCAAAGGCATTTGCCGTCATTGCAAAGATGGGGATGCCAGCCTTTGCGGCATCCGGCAGTGCACGAATCTGCCGCGTTGCCTCGTAGCCGTCCATGTTGGGCATCTGGATGTCCATGAGGATCAGGTCATACTGTCCGTCTGCCGCCTGCTTCATCTTCCGGACGGCGATCTCGCCATCCTCGGCAGATTCCACCTCAAAGCCCGCTTCCTTCAGGATCTCCACTGCGATCTCACGGTTCAGCTCGTTGTCCTCCACCAGCAGGATCTTTTTTCCTTTGAAGCCTCCGCGTTCAGCTGCACCGGCCTGCAGGCAGGCTCTGCACCGAACGGCTCTGCCAGCACTCTGCACAGCTCCGAGAGGAACAGCGGCTTTTCGCAGAAGGCGGTAACACCGGCAGCGCGGGCTTCCTCTTCAATATCGGCCCAGTCGTAGGCGGTCAGGATGATGATGGGGCAGCTTTTTCCAATCACCTTGCGGATCTGCCGCACGATCTCGATGCCGTTCATATCGGGGATCAGCCAGTCGATGATGTAAACGCTGAATTCATCCCCCTGCTCCATGGCATACCGGGTGCGGATCACCGCTTCCCTGCCGGAGATCGTCCACTCCGGCCGCATCCCGATCTTGGACAGCATGGTGCTGACGCTCAGGCAGGTGTCGGTATCGTCGTCCGCCACCAGTGCCCGCAGCCCTTCCAGCTGCGGGAGCTGCCTGAGCTCCACCTTTTGTCCGCTGAGCGCAAAGCAGAGATTCACGATAAACTCGCTGCCCTTGCCCGGCTCGCTCTCAATGGCGATGGTGCCGCCCATCAGGTCCACAATGTTCTTGGTGATGGACATGCCGAGGCCGGTCCCTGAATGCCGCTGACGGTGGAGTTTTCCTCACGGGCGAACTCCTCAAAGATGTGCTTCTGGAATTCCTCACTCATGCCGATGCCGTTGTCCTTGATGCGGAACTCATAGCAGGCCCGGCCCGCAGGCGCACCGTTTTTCTCAGCAATGCGAATGCTGATCATGCCGCCTGTGGGAGTGAACTTGATGGCATTGGACAAAATGTTCAGCAGGATCTGGTTCAGCCGCAGCGGGTCGGTGATGATATCCTCGTTTTCCACATCCATGGTATCAATAAAAGCGACAGCCGCTTTGACGAAACATTGGGCTGAATGATGGAGCGCACATCGTGGATGAGGTCCGGCAGATGCACCGCTTTTTCCTCGATCTTCACCTTTCCGCTCTCGATGCGGCTCATATCCAGCACATCATTGATGAGGGAAAGCAGATGCTGGCTGGAGGTGGAGATCTTTTTGAGGTAGTCCAGCACCTGTTCCCTATTGTCGATATGGGTCGCAGCCAGCGAGGTGAAGCCGATGATGGCGTTCATGGGGGTGCGGATATCGTGGCTCATATTGAACAGGAACTCCCGCTTGGCGCGGTTTGCCGCCCCTTCGTGCTGAAGCGCGATCTCCAGCTTGCGGTTCTGTTCCTCCAGCTGGGTCTGGTACTTCCTCTCCTGCTCTTTTTTCTGCAGCTCCATCTCCTGCACGGAGCGGCGGCGCAGCAGCTGAAGGATCATTACAAGCAGGATGTAGCCGACCAGAACCGTCAGGATCAGCAAAAGCGACTCCCGGAAGATTATTTTTTCATCCGTGTACGCATAGAGATCGAAGGATCTGCCATGGCAGAACATCCCGAAATAGCAGCCGGAGCCGTTCCAGTCCCGGGTATGGGTCAGCTTCTCTGCGGCCCCGGCTTTGCGGATCCCCTGCGCCAGCGGACTGCCTGCAACATCCTGCCCAATCAGCTCCGGGCGGTTTGCGGCAACGACCTGATTGTTCTGCACGATGAACAGCGTGCCGCTGGTTTCTGCCGGGTAGCCATCCAGTATGCTCTGGATGGACAGCGCCGTTTCCTCCACAAATTCCGCCGGGGTATACCGGTAGGCAAGCAGGAGCAGCTCTGTGCTTTCTGCCCGGTGCGCCGCAACATCCACAGCAGAGCCATCTTCCAGCAGGACGCGCTTCACATAGGTCTTTCGCGGGTAAGATAAAACGTCCAGAACAGCGTCATTTTTCAGCTGGTCGCCAAACCGGTCATAGCCGATGCCGTTGGTCGTGGACTCGCACCGGAGCGTGCCATCCGGTCCCAGAACCGAAATGCCGGTGAGCCAGAGCTTTTCTGTCTGCCTGTTCAGGCACTGCGGGTCGGAGAGGTCAAGCGCAGGATTCTCTGCCAGCTGATGGACTGCGACCGCCGTGCGGCGGAGTGCCTTTGCCGTGATGGTATCGTTGTGCTTTTCAAAGCTGGTGGACTGGGATTTGACAAACTCAAGTGTCTGGCAAAAGCGTTCCTCTGCTGTGCGCATTGCCCGCCAGCTGGAGAAAAAAGCAACACCGGCCATCAAGAGCACGCCGATAATCAGATAGGCTGTCCATATCCTTTTATCCGGGGTGGTTCTGTTTTTACGCGCCAATTGTGTCCACCTCCAGATACTGCGAAGCATTTTCAAGGTATCGGCCAACGATCCGCTCCAGCGTGCCATCCGCGCGCATCTGCGCAAGGGTATCGGTCAGCTGGCTGTCCAGCCCGCGGGTGTCGTTCTTGGCAAAGGCGATGCCCAGCCCGGTGACCAGCAGCGGTTCCTCCAAAATGCGGAAGTCTACGGCATTGTCCTTCATATATTGCAGGATGCCTGTCTCGTGGGCGGCGATGCCGTCCACATAGCCGCAGGCCAGCATTGCGTACTGCACACTGCGGTTTTCGATGCTGAGCACCTCCACCGTCTGCGGGATGCGCGGGTCGGAGCCGCTGAGAAAGATCTCCTCCGGCTTGCCGGTGCTCTGCACGGCGACGGTCTTGCCGGCAAGGTCGCTGAGGGATCGGATGCTGCTGTGGGCATCCACCGCAACCACCTGACGGCTCACCATGTAAGGCCCCGCCCAGCGGTATACCTCTTCGCGTCCATCCATGGAAAAGCAGCCCCAGATGCAGTCGATGGCACCGCTTTCCACAAGATTTGTTTTCTGCTCCCAGTTGATCGTTTCAAACCGGGCAGCATACCCCATGCGGCGGAACGCTCGGTGGCGATCTCCACATCGATTCCGGTGGGAACACCGTCATTATTCAGATAGATATAAGGTGGATAGCTGTCGCTTCCCACAACGATTTGTGCAAGACCGCTGTCTTTCGCTTCCTTTTCTCCGCAGGAAGTCAGACTGCTTACGGCAGCAGCTGCCGCCAGCAGCGTGCATCCGTTCAGGAATGCACGGCGTGAGATTCTGTGTTTCATTCGGGCTTTTTATACTCCTGTTTTGATTGCATCCGCAGCTCAGTTGTGCTGCTGTAATTCTTCTTTCAGGGCAGCTTGGATATCCGTCAGGCATTGCAGCAGAAGCGGCTTCCTGTTGATGAAGTTTTTCCAACAGCTGCTGCTCACGCGCTTTGTAATACTCCTCGATCTCGGAAAGTGTATTCACGTTCTAATCTTCTCCTGCATCATTCACATCGTTTGTGTGCTTCCTCTGCGGAAACGCGCTTGTCCGCTATTTATTTTCGGGGGGATAACACGGAAGCGTTTTACCGTCTGCTCCAGCGCAGCAATATCCACAGGTTTGGACAGGTGCTCGTCCATGCCGGCTTCCCTGCTCTTCTGCATATCCTCAAGGAAGGCATTGGCGGTCATGGCAAGGATGGGAATGATCCTGCCCAGCGGGTTTTCGCCGCTGCGGATGCGGCGGGTGGCTTCCAAGCCGTCCATCACAGGCATCTGCACATCCATCAGGATCATGTCGTACTCGCCGGGCTTTACGCTGGCAAAGGCATCCACGATTTCCTGACCGTTGGAGCAGATGGTGCAGCTTGCGCCATTGGCTTCCAGCAGCATTTCCAGAATTTCGGCGTTGATGGCGTTATCCTCGGCGCAGAGGAACTTCATGCCGGACAGAGGAGAAGTTTCTTTCTCTTCCTCCGGGAGCATCTGTGCCTCTGGCACCGTATCTGCTTCGGCATCAACGGGAAATTCCAGCACCACCTCAAAGCGAGTGCCCTTGCCGGTGGTACTCTCCACATTGATAGAGCCGCCCATCAGGTCCACAATGTTCTTGGTGATGGCCATACCAAGGCCGGTGCCCTGCACCTTGTTGGTTCCGGAGCGTTCCTCGCGGGTAAAGGGGTCAAAAAGGGTCTTCTGGTAGGCCTCGCTCATGCCAATGCCGTCATCCTGCACCACAAAGCGGTATCGGGCGTAGTGCTCGTTTCGGGGCAGCTCGTCCACCTCAAACCGGATATGCCCGCCGGTGGGCGTATACTTGACTGCGTTGGAGAGGATGTTCATCAGCACCCGATTCAGACGGTTGGGGTCTGCCAGCACGTTTTCGTGCTGCAGATGGGTGTTTACCGTAAAGGTCTGGCTGCGCTGGCCTGCCTGCTGGCGGATGATGCTGTCCAGCTGGCTGATCTGCTGGGGCAGATTCATTTTTTCCACATTCAGGGTGGTCTTGCCGCTCTCGATGCGGCTCATGTCCAGAATATCGTTTATGATGCCCAGCAGCAACTGGCCGGAATTTTCCAGCTTGTCCAGATGTTCGGCCAGCTTTTCCGGCTGGTGCAGCTCGTTTTTCATCAGAGTAGTTATGCCGATGATGGCGTTCATGGGGGTGCGGATATCGTGGCTCATGTTGGCAAGGAAGTCCGTCTTAGCCTTGCTGGCGCGCTCGGCGGACTGTAACGCCTCTGCGGCAATGTCCTGTGCCTGCCGCAGCTCATCGTTTACCTGCGTCAGATGGATGTTGTATTGCTCCAGACGGAGGTTCGCTTCTTTTTCTGCCTGCAGCTCCTGCTGCTGCTTTTGCCGCAGGAGAGACCAGCCGACAAAAACTGTTATGACCGAGAACACCATTGCAATGACGATGATGATGACCATGACGATGGTGACCAGCTTCTGCGTATTCACGGCCACATATTTTGCCGGAACAAGGAACGCCAGTGTCCACTGGGCGTTTTCCATCTGCTTCAGGGCGTAGAAATACTCGGTGCCGTCCAGCACGGCGTTGGAATAACAGGAACCTGTGCGGTCAAGCCGCTCCTTTGCCTCCGCAAAGGAAGAGCCGTGCAGATAGGACATCCGGGAGAGCACGGTGTATACGTTATGCCCCTTCAGCAGTTCGGTATCATTGGCGTTGAACAGCTTGAAACCGTTGTCGTCCAGCACATAGACACTGTTGTTATTTTCGTAGGCATCACAGCGGAAATAATCGTTCAGCTGGGTCATGCTCTGCGAAATGCCAAAGTAGCGCAGGGTGATCTCTTTCTCTCCGCTTTGCAGTGTGATGGGGGTGGAGAGCTGTTCCAGAAACACCATCCGGGAGTCGTCCACGGTCAGCGAGTTAGAAACGTAGCTGACCCGCTGCGGTGCGCTTTCCAAATACTTCATTCCTCGCAGCAGCCCCATGCGGCCATTCTCAGTATAGTAATGTCCGGCAGAGTCCACGGCAATCAGTTCGATCTGTCTTTCATGGTAATTGGAAAGCTCCGACAGCTTTTTCAGATAGCGATAGAACTCGGTATCGGTCTTTAACGGAGTGTAGTACAAATAATTGCATTGTACATTCACCTCGTCCCAGTGGGTGTCGATCACATCCTCCAGACTGCGGAACATCTGGTGGGTGACCTCTTCCATCTGGTTCAGCCGCTCATGGTAGACAAGGTTCTGGATGTAGGTCTGGCTCATAATAAAAAGGGTCAGGATGACCGCAACAATGACAAAGCCGGTGCCCCAAAGCAGCTTTTTATATAGTTTGTTGTTCACATCCAATATCTCCTGTCTGTTCTGTTTCAGACGCACCCTAGCTCCATGCGGTATCTGCCCGGCTGATGGTGGTGTATGCACCAAAGAAGGCTTTTGCAGCATCCATGCCCACCACGCCGCTGTCTGTGACCGTGGTCTCCGCAGCCAACTGGTCGCTTACACCGCAGATGGCAACCTGATAAGTCTTGCCTGCCTCCGGCTGTACCGGGCTTACCAGCACATAGGGGTAGCCCTTACCGTTGCCGTAGGCATCGTAGCCCGTGGCCAGCAGGTCGTTGATCTGCTGCCCGGTCAGGGTAACGGTCTGGATGGTGCGGTTCCAGCCGGTGGGCAGGATCACCGAAAGGTCGTAATCCGTAATGTCCTTGGCGTACAGCTTGGCAGCTACGCCGTGATGGTTCTGATCGGTGGGGTTGCCGGGGATCCATGTGCTCAGCGACACCAGCGCAAGGTCGCTGCCGGTAGCCTGTGCAAAGCAGCGGCCTACCAGCATGGCGCAATCCTCCTGCGAAAGCTCCTCGGTGACGGTGGTGATGGTATCCGGGGTGTTGTTCACCACACTATCCTGATCCTCGTCCAGCTGACGGATCACATCCTCCATGGTGGCATTGCCCTTCATGAAGTCCAGCATTTTAAGGCCAGTGGTCACGATGGTGTTTTCCCAGCCGGAATAGATAAAGGGCGCGGTGTTGCCTGCATTCAGGCATCGGCGATGTCGGCATAGTAGGTGCCGTCCGCTTTTGCGTCCTTGAAGGGCAGCAGGCTGCTTTTCAGCGCCGTTGCGGGCTGCAGAGCGCTGGTGCCTGCAACGGTGGAAAGCACACGCATCACCTTGAGCGCATCTTCCAGCTTCTGGGGGTCCTGCTCCAGCTTTTTATTCAGACCGTAGAAGCGGTTCACATTCAGCACAAAAACGTTCTGGGTGCCGTCCTCCGAGAGAAACGGCATCAG
>ENA-OQEX01000138-OQEX01000138.1-human-gut-metagenome-genome-assembly--contig:-NODE-138-length-43496-cov-11.919735_pt1 | contig 43496 bp, 47 predicted proteins | sample MGYA00242802_ERZ504649 | MGnify/ENA primary metagenome ERZ504649 (study PRJEB26092, sample SAMD00036194) | human gut metagenome | host: Homo sapiens | study: EMG produced TPA metagenomics assembly of...
CTTCGGGCATCATGTCCAGAGTAGCCCACGGAGCCGTGGCGGGTGATGGTCTCATTGAAGAAGCGCTTGCCGTCGTTGCCAAAGATGGGCAGATACCGCCGAAGGGGAAGGACGGACGGCTGTTGATGTCGGCTGCCTGACCTGCACGGGGGCCTGCTCCATGGTAGCGCCTGCCCACATCATCATGCGGATGCCGGAGCCATCACGGCCCATGGAAGAAACGTTGTTCACATCGGTGCGGGCCTTGTGGGCAGCTACCATTTCAACGGCGAGTGGGTGTAAATTTTTGATACAGTAAGAGGGGCTGCTGCACTTTCGGCTAAAACGATGTGCAGCAGCCCCTTCTTCGTATCGGATCCAGACAACAAAAAAGCGTTCTGAGAGATCTCAGACGCTTGGTGGTTGCGGGGGCCGGATTTGAACCAACGACCTTCGGGTTATGAGCCCGACGAGCTACCAGACTGCTCCACCCCGCGATATTTACTTTGTGCTCTCAGCGGTTCTCGCTGACTGCTCAAGTATAATACCACAAGGGCGGGCGGATGTCAAGTATTTTTTTGATTTATTTTTTCTTCTTTTTCCAAACCACGAACCCTGCGCAGGCGGCGGCTGCGATCACCACCACCGGCCATGCACCGGCAAGGGCAACGATGACCTGCTGCAGGCCATCCACAAAGTTCTGCCAGCCAGCGGAAAGGGCGCTGACAAAGCGGCTGCCGAAGCCCTCGCTGGGCGGCGAGTAGGTGCTCACCTCGCTCAGGCTCACGTACACGGTGCACTCTTCCACCTGATCGTTGTACCAGTCCATCTGGCTCTGCCAGCTCTCGATCTGGCTCTGCACATCCGTCAGGCTGGACTCGATCTCAAGCAGGTCGGAGAGGTTGTCGGCCTGCTGCTGCAGCTGCTGCAGGCGGGTTCGCTGGTTCTTGAGATTCTCAAGCCGGGTCTCCACGTCCATGTACTGGGCGGTCACGTCGTCGGCCTGCTGGTTTTTGTAGGTCACGTTGCCTGCTTCGGCCACGGCGGCAAGAAAGTTCTCGTAGTTCTGCTGCGGCACCCGGTAGGTCAGGCTGACACTGCGGCTGTCACCGGCATCCGAGTATTCACTGCTGGATTCCAGATAGCCGCCCGCTTCAGCAAGAGCAGCATCCAGCGCAGCGCGGGCTGCGTCGTAGTCCTTGCTTTCCAGGCTGAGGTTCGCGGTGTAGATGATCTTTGCGTGGTCGGTGCTGTGGGCCGCTGCTGCCGCGTCGTCCTCCGAATAAACAGCGGTGCCGTTGTCTGCGCCGCTTTCCAGCGCCATGGTGTTCAGACTGTAATCGGCTGCCATGGGGCTGTCTACAGCGGCGCGGTCCGCGCCGCCTGCCGCCATCACCGCCGCAGTGCTGTCCGCAGAATAATAGACCGCCGGGCTGCTGCTCTTTGCGCCAAGGCCGATTTGTCCGGTGGCAAAAGCACCATAGCCTACCACGCACACAGCAAGGCAGGCCGCCAGTGCGCCCACCCGCTTTGCGGGGAAGCGGATCAGTTTCTTCTTCGGCTGCACCGGGGCGGACTGAGCCGGTACCGGTGCGGCGGTTTTCATCATGGGCTGGGCCTTTTCTTCTTCGGTCAACTGGTCGGTCATGGCCAGCAGCTTTGCCTTCAGATCGTCCGGGGCGTAGAGGTCGTCCGTCTCCATCTTGTACTCATACCACCTCATCTTCGATCTCCTCCTTCAGCATCGTATGTAACTGCGCCCGGGCACGCCGCAGCCAGCTCAGCACCGTGTTGGACGGTGCGCCCATCATCCGGCCGATCTCCGCCGCCGTGTACCCCTCGTAGTAATGCAGATAGATGGCATTGCGGTAGTTTTCCGGCAGGGCGCGCACTGCGTCCAGCACACTGCCGTCCTCAAACGCATCAGGCGCGGGCAGGTTCTCGTCCAGCTCGGTGTCCTTCTGATGGGCTGCGCGGGTCAGGTCCCGGCAGCGGTTGATGGCCACCCGCAGCAGCCACGCCTTGAGGTGCTCCTCACTCTCAAACGTACCATTATAATGCAGGAGCTTCTCGTAGACATCCTGCACCACGTCCTCGGCATCGGCTGTGCATCGGCTGTTGTGTATGGCAGCGCGGTAAACAGCATCGCTGTATTTCTGCACTGCCAGCGTAAATACTTCGTTTCTGGTCAGCTGTCCCATAGTTTCAAGCTCTCCTTTACCGCCTGTACAGGCTGGTGGAATTCGTGTTCCACGGGGGACATTCACCCTATACACGGCTGAACGCCCCCGAAGATTGCATTGCTGGAAAAATTTATGAAAATCACCTTTTATATACTCTCTGCAGCAGGGCCACCCGTTCTGCAAGGAAGGTCTCGGCCTTCGGATGGTGCAGCCAGCGCTTGTTCGTCGCTGTGCCAGCCAGCTTTCTGCCAGCGCTTCCGGGTCGGTATCGGCCTGCATCACATCCTGCATGGTCAGCTGCAGCGTCAGCGCCGCAGGGGTGTCCGGCAGCGGCGGCAGCGGGTCCTCCCACACAAAGGGCGGCAGCAGCTGCACCGCCACCGTGGCGCGGGTGCACTCCTCGGTGAGCAGCAGGGCTGCAGGCGTGCCGTCCGGCTGGACGTGCAGGGTGTTGTACAGCAGCTGCAGACTGCCCTCGGCCAGCAGGCGGATATCCCCCTCCCGCCCGGTAGGCGAAAGGCTCAAATATTCCCGCGCCTCGTCCAGATAGATGTGCCGGGCCGGTGCCTGCACGCGGGCATACAGCGCAGGCAGCGCAAAGCGGCCCGCTTTGTCCAGTGCGTGCTGCAAAAGCAGGTAGAACTCGGTCAGTGGGTAGGCCGGGTCCGGCTGCGGCATCCCGAAGTCCGGCCGTGAAACATGTCCTCCACCCATGGGGAACCTCCTTGATAAATAACGCTGATGCGGTATTCTAAACATAGAAGGGGCGCTGACTGCAAGGGTCAGCTTTCCATCCCGTTTATCAAAAAGATTGACCGCACAGTTTGGAAGCAGGGCGGTCAATCTTTTTGTTATCATCTTACCATATTCTACGATGCATTACAACACGCCCTATTGTAAACCCTGCTGCAACTTCATTGTTGACCGTCTTCCCGCTGCCGCGTTATACTCGGGCACAGATGCCTTGTAAATTTTTAACAGAGGGGAATTCTATTCTATGAAAAACAAAAAACTGACCACCTATCAGATGGCTGTCACTGCGCTGATGGCCGCCGCGCTGTGCGTGCTTGGCCCGCTGAGCGTGCCCATCGGAGCCATTCCCATTTCGCTGTCAAACTTTGTCATCTGCCTGACCGCATGGCTGCTGGGGCCCAAGTTCGGCACCCTGAGCGTGGCGGTGTACCTGCTCATCGGCCTTGTGGGCGTGCCGGTGTTCTCCGGCTACGGCGCGGGCATTGCCAAGCTGGCAGGCCCCACCGGCGGCTATCTGGTTGGCTACCTGCTGCTGGCCTTCATCGGCGGTCTGTTCATCGAAAAGAGCAAGGGCCAGCCGGTGATCGCCGGCATCGGCCTTGTGCTGGGCGATGCCGCCTGCTACGTGCTGGGCACCGCATGGTTCGTGTTCCAGATGCAGTGCGAGCTGGGCTATGCGCTTTCGGTGTGCGTGTACCCGTTCATTGCGCTGGACCTCGCCAAGATCGTGGTGAGCTGCATCGTGGGTGCACTGCTGCGCAAGCGTCTGGTACAGGCTGGCGTGCTGAAGCTGAAGGAAGCCTAACAGGAAAAGCAAAAGGGAGACTGCAAACGCAGCCTCCCTTTTTTATTTGTGATCCGTTATTTTACATAGCCAAGGGTCGCAGCCATCACGGCCTTGATGGTGTGCATCCGGTTCTCGGCTTCGTCGAACACGATGCTCTGGGGGCCTTCAAACACTTCATCGGTCACTTCCATGGCATCGCGGCCAAAGCGCTCGCCCATCTCCTTGCCCACGGTGGTCTTGTGGTCGTGGAAGGCGGGCAGGCAGTGCATGAGCACAGCGTGCGGGCCTGCAATGTCCATCAGCTGCTGGTTGATCTGGTAGGCGGCAAGGTCGTTGATGCGCTCAGCCCACACCTCCACCGGCTCACCCATGGACACCCACACATCGGTGTACAGCACGTCGGCACCCTTGGCGGCCTTGGCGGGGTCCTCCTCAAAGGTGAGGGTGGCGCCGGTCTCGGCAGCGATCTTCTGGCACTCGGCCACGAGGGCAGCGTCCGGCTGGTACTTCTTGGGTGCACAGGCGGTGAAGTTCAGGCCCATCTTGCGCAGCCCACCATCAGGCTGTTGCCCATGTTGTAGCGAGCATCGCCGAAGTAAACGAAGTTGATGCCCTTCAGATGGCCAAAGTGCTCCCGGATGGTGAGGAAGTCAGCCAGGATCTGGGTGGGATGGAACTCATTGGTCAGGCCGTTCCACACCGGCACACCGGCGTAGTGGCAAGGTCTTCCACGATCTGCTGGCCATAGCCGCGGTACTCGATGCCGTCGAACATGCGGCCCAGCACACGGGCAGTGTCGGCGATGGACTCCTTCTTGCCGATCTGGCTGCCGGACGGGTCAAGGTAGGTCACTTCCATGCCCAGATCGTGGGCAGCGACCTCGAAGCTGCAGCGGGTGCGGGTGGAGGTCTTTTCAAAGATCAGGGCGATGTTCTTGCCTGCCAGCTGGTCATTGTGGCGGATGCCGGCCTTCTTTTTTGCCTTCAGGTCTGCGGCAAGGTCCAGCAGTTCTTCGATCTCGGCAGGGGTGTAGTCCAATAGCTTCAAAAAGCTGCGGTTCTTCAGACTCATTGTATATTTCCCTCTCTATGCAAGCATTCTTGAATATTTATTCAAGCTATGATTCTATTATAGTACGTTGCATCGGGAAGGTCAAGAGGAAGCTTACAGCTCCAGCTCTGCCTTCCGTCCGGTGGACTGATAGGCAGTCAGCTTCACGCCAGCCTTTTTGAACATGAACCGCGCCGCCACGCTGGAATCGCTGTCGTGGTACTTGTCGCCGTAGTACACCACCTCGCAATGCCCGACTGGATGATGGCCTTGGTGCACTCGTTGCAGGGGAACAGCGTCACGTACACCCGCGCACCTTTCAGGTTATTGTGGGCGCTGTTGAGGATGGCGTTCAGCTCGGCGTGGCACACGTACATATACTTGGTGTCCAGCGGTGCGCCCTCCCGCTCCCAGGGCATCTCGTCGTCGCTGCAACCAATGGGCATACCGTTGTAGCCCAAGGACAGAATTTTGTTTTCCGAGCTGACGATGCACGCGCCACCTGACTGTTGGGGTCCTTGGAGCGCATGGCCGTGAGCAGCGCAATGCCCATGAAATATTCATCCCAGTTGATGTAATCCATACGTTTCATTTCGGTATGCTCCTTGTGCCTTTATTCTGCCTTTTATTATAGCGTATCGCTGTGGATTTTACAATAAACTTTGGCACTGCCGTGCAACTTGCACAAAACCTTGCCCCGAAGTTTGGCGCTTGATTCGTCAGAATTTTCAAACGAAATATTTAAAAATCATTTTAAGTATGGTATTATCTTTGTAAAATATGCCACAAAAGCGGAGAGAATGCTCCGTGCGGCGGAAATGAGGGAAAAACCGATATGAAATACGCAAGCAACAACATCCGCAATATCCTGATTGCCGGTCATGCCGCAGCGGCAAGACCACGCTCACCGAGGCGCTGGTCTATTTTTCGGGCGCTGCCGAGCGTATGGGCCGGGTCGAGGACGGCACCACGATTTCGGACTTTGACCCCGAGGAAGCAAAGCGCAAGGCCAGCCTGTCTGCATCGGTCGTCCCCGTGGAGTACGAGGGCATCAAGTACAACCTGATCGATGCGCCGGGCCTGTTCGACTTCGAGGCCGGTGAGTACGAGGGCATCCGCGCAGCCGAGAGCGTGCTGGTGGTGGTGTCCGGCCGCAGCGGCGTGACTGTGGGTGCCGAGAAGGCGTTCCAGCTGGCCCGCAAGAATGGCAAGGCTACCATGGTGTTCGTCTCCAAGTGCGATCTGGAGAATGCCAACTACTTCAAGATCCTTGAGGATATGAAGATCAAGTTCGGCTCCACCGTCTGCCCCTGCGTGGTGCCCGCCAAACTGGACGACGGCACCCCCGTGTACATCAACCTGTTCAGCCAGAAGGCCTTCAAGTACGAGGGCGGCAAGCAGATCCAGGTGGACCTGCCGGACATCGGCCACCGTTTTCAGGGCCTGATCGAGCCATGAGCGAAGCCATTGCCGAGACCGACGATGAGCTGATGGAAAAGTTCTTCGGCGGCGAAGCCTTCACCACCGAAGAGATCGTGGAAGGCATGCGCAAGGGCGTCAAGGACGGCCTGATCACCCCCGTGTTCTGCGGCAGCGCCGTGAACCAGCAGGCACTGGATATGCTGCTGTTCAACATGCACAAGCTCCTGCCCAGCCCGGAGCACGAAGCCAGCACGCTGGCCGAGGATGCCGCCGGCGAGCCGGTGGAACTGCACTGCACCGTGGACGAGCCTACCGCCGCCTACGTGTTCAAGACCGTGGCCGACCCGTTCGTGGGCAAGCTGAGCTACCTGCGCGTGGTCAGCGGCAAGGTGACTGCAGGCGAACCCCTCACCAACGCCCGCACCGGCGATGTGGAGAAGATCTCCAAGCCCCTCACCGTCATTGGCAAAAAGCAGGTGGACTCCGACGGCATCATTGCCGGTGACATCGGCGCAGTGGCAAAGCTGGTGAGCGCCAAGACCGGCGACACCCTGTGCGACGCCGACCGTGTGGTGAAGCTGCCGGCCCCCGTGTTCCCCAAGCCCAGCCTGTTCATGGCCGTCACTGTGGCCAAGAAGGGCGACGAGGGCAAGATCAGCAGCGCGCTGGCCCGCCTGATGGAAGAAGACCCCACCCTGAGCTACGAGAACAATGCCGAGACCCATCAGCAGGTGATCGGCGGTCTGGGCGAGCAGCATCTGGACGTGGTGAAGGCCAAGCTCAAGAACAAGTTCGGCGTGGAGATCGGGCTGGAAGCACCCCGCATCGCCTACCGCGAGTCCATCCGCAAGGCCTGCCAGAAGCAGGGCCGTCATAAGAAGCAGACCGGCGGTCACGGCCAGTTCGGTGATGTTATCATCAACTTCGAGCCCTGCGACAGCGAGCAGGTCGTGTTTGAGGAGAAGGTGTTCGGCGGCAGCGTGCCCAAGAACTTCTTCCCGGCTGTTGAAAAGGGCGTGCGCCTTGCCGCCGAAAAGGGCGTGCTGGCAGGCTACCCCGTAGTGGGCCTGAAAGCCACCCTGCTGGACGGCAGCTACCACCCGGTGGACAGCTCCGAGATGGCCTTTATTATGGCCGCAAAGCTGGCTTACAAGGCCGCTATGCCGGAGGCCGGCCCGGTCATTCTGGAACCCATCCACACCCTGAAGGCTCATGTGCCAAACGACAACACCGGCGATATCATGGGCGATGTGACCAAGCGCCGCGGCCGCGTGCTGGGCATGGAGCCGGACGATGACGGCCTGCAGACCATCATCGCTGAAGTGCCGCTGGCAGAGCTTGCAAACTTTACCACCTTCATCCGGCAGACCACGCAGGGCCGCGGCTGGTTCACCACCGAGTTTGCCCGCTACGAGGTTCTGCCCGAGATGCTGGTGCCTGCCGTTGTGGAGCAGGCCAAGAAGCTGGGCAATCTGGACGAGAGCGCAGACGATTGATTCTCTAACTGAATAGGACATTTTCCCGACCCCCGTTGACACTTTTCCCTCTGTCAGCGGGGGTTTTTGTTGTTATTTTTCTCAGATCCTCTAAAATCTCTGCCATTTTTAGGCATCCTTCCAATCTTGTCTAAAATCCTTGATTTCTGTTGGGGGGGTAGAATAAAGATTGGTGAATCTTTTTTGTCCACGATCCGCGCAGACAAGATCCACCCGCAAAAGTCGTATCAAGGAGGAATTTATATGAAAACGCGACTTATCAGCTGCTGCTGGCATTCAGCATGGCACTGACATTTCTGCCTGTCGGGGCAGTCTCTGCATTTGCGGCGGAGACGGGCGATACATTTAACTTTAACGGTCTTACATACGAGATAACAAGTGACACAACCGCCAAAGTCAAAGGACCCGAAGCAACCACCTTATTGACCCAAGTAACTATTCCAGAAAAAGCAACAAATTCCTTGAATGGAGAATCCTACACTGTAACAGCCATTGCGGATAAAGCTTTTCGCAACACAAGATTTAACGGCGAAATCACATCCATCACACTTCCCGATAGTTTGAAGGAAATCGGTGATTTCGCTTTCTTTTCTTGCTTCAAACTCGAAGACATCAATCTTCCCGATGGGCTTACTAAAATCGGGTATCAAGCTTTTCAGAACTGTTATAGTTTAACAGAAATCACCATTCCAAGCAGTGTAACTACTATGGGTTCACATGTGTTCAACCGCTGTACCGGACTAAAAGAAGTTACCTTTGAAAAGAATTCGCAGCTAAGCGCGCTTCCTGATGCAACCTTTGCCAACTGTATAAGTCTGGAGTCTTTTACCCTTCCCAATGGATTCACTTCCATCGGCGAAAATGCTTTTTATAAATGCGGAAAACTCACCACATTAAACATCTCGGATGATGTTACTGAAATCAAAAAAGATGCTTTTATTGATTGCGCAAAATTCAACACTATCAATTATGACGGTACCAAATACTCTTGGAACGCTCTACTAAAAAGCGGCAGCGTAGATAACACAGTTTTGGAAAAAATTCAAGCGGACGGCTTCACCGTGAATTACTGGGTACAGCCTTTGGTCGTCAGCGGCGGCATTTTCACAGTAGATGGCGATCCTGTAGTTGGCGATACAGCTATTGTGCCCGTCGGTGCTACAGTTGAAATCACTTTTGATCAGCAGTCTTTCGCTGACAGTGGTCTCTCTTTTGGTAGTTGGGAGATTGATGGTTTAAGCAATTCAGAATACTACAAAAATAAAGAAAGCTTCACCTTTACTATGCCTAAGAATCGCGTAGCAGTCACAGCTTCAACAATGGATATTCTCAGCGCCCCCACGATCGACGACGCCCCTGTTGACCCTGCCATCAGCACTGCGGTAACGATCATTGGCGGTGCACTGCTGGTGGGCGGGCTGCATCAGCTGGGCACCGAGCTGTGGCTGATCCATCATCTGCCAAGGGTACCGCCATCCCGGAAACTCGCATCGAACTGGCCGAAGTGCTCTGGAAGGATGCCGGACAGCCTGTTCCTGCTGCCGAAGCCGCTTATACCGATATCGACACCGACGACACCGATGCGCAGCAGGCTGCACAGTGGGCAATTGAAAACGAGCTGATGACGCTGCGCAGCAGTGAGCATCCGGACAAATTCGACCCCCATGTGCCGGTCTCCACCGTAAAAGCCATTCGCGCGTGGAAAAAGGCACAGCAGATGAAACCGTCTACCAAGTAACACCCAATGGAATCAAAACAGCCCGTTCTCCTTTTTTGAAGAGCGGGCTGTTCCGTTATTTGCTCCAGCCGACACATTTTTCTGCCCTACCGCCGCCTTTTTTATTGACAAAGTCCCGGCTTGCTATTATAATAATGTAGTCAAAATGGCATTATTGTGCGGCTTTGCGGCTGTGCAAAACAAATAGACAAGGAGAGATTCTCAAATGGCACAAGAGATCAAGATGTCCGCTGCCGGTCTGAAGGCAATGCAGGAGGAACTGGAATACCTCAAAACGGTGCGCCGCAAGGAGCTGGCCGAAGAGATCAAGGAAGCACGCAGCCACGGCGACCTTTCCGAGAACAGCGAGTATGACGAGGCCAAGAATACGCAGGGTCTGGTGGAGAACCGTATCACCGAACTGGAGCAGATGATCAAGAACGCCGTCATCATTGATGAGAGCGAGCTGAGCGTGGACAATGTCTCTGTGGCACCCACGTCACCATCCTCATGACCGGCGAGGACGAGAACGAGGAGTACGACATTGTGGGCCGCACCGAAGCGACCCCCTGAACGGCAAGATCAGCGACGAAAGCCCCGTGGGCCACGCTCTGCTGGGCAAGGCTGTGGGCGACAAAGCCGAAGTGCTGCTGCCCACCGGCCACACCGTGGAGTACACCGTGCTGAACATTACCCACGCTGCAGGCTGAGCAGGCCAAACGAATAGGAGAAACCATGGAAGAACAAAAGAAGAACCCGGCGCAGGGCCTGTCCGAGAGCGAGCAGGTGCAGGTGCGCCGCCAGAAGCTGGCCGACCTGCAGGCTGCAGGCCACGACCCTTTCACCCTGACCAAATACCCGCAGGATGCCTACTCTGCCGACCTGAAGGCCGAGTTTGCCGACCTGCCCAACGAGACCGACAGCGGCAAGACCGTGGCGCTGGCTGGCCGTATGATGTCCAAGCGCGTAATGGGCAAGGCAAGCTTTGCCCACCTGCGGGACGATAAGGCGACATTCAGCTGTACGTCCGCCGCGATGAGCTGGGCGAAGAGTCTTACGCCGCCTTCAAGAAGCTGGACGTGGGCGATATCATCGGCGTGAAGGGCGAGGTGTTCCGCACCAAGACCGGCGAACTGAGCGTGCGCGCCACCGAGCTGACCCTGCTGGCCAAGAGCCTGCGTCCCCTGCCCGAGAAGTTCCACGGCCTGACCGACACCGAGATGCGTTACCGTCAGCGCTACGTGGACCTGATCGCCAATCCCGAGGTGAAGGACACCTTCGTGAAACGCAGCCAGATCCTGAAGGAGATCCGCGCCTATCTGGACGAGAAAGGCTTTCTGGAGGTGGACACCCCCATCCTGACCCCCTTCGAGATCGGTGCATCCGCCCGCCCCTTCTACACCCATCACAACAGCCTGAACATGGACATGGTGCTGCGCATCGAGACCGAGCTGTACCTCAAGCGCCTGATCGTGGGCGGCATGGACCGCGTGTATGAGGTTGGCCGCATCTTCCGCAACGAGGGCATGGACCCCAAGCACAACCCGGAGTTCACCAGCATCGAGCTGTATCAGGCCTTCACCGACTTCCACGGCATGATGGATCTGGTGGAGGAGCTGTACAAGCGCCTTGCCCAGAAGATCTGCGGCAGCATGGTCATCCCCTATCAGGCAAGCAGATCGACATGGGCCACTGGGAGCGCCTGACCATGGTGGAAGCCGTGAAGAAGTATTCCGGCGTAGACTTCAACGACTGGAAGTCCGACGAGGATGCCATCGCCGCCGCCAAGGAGCACCACGTGGAGCTGCCCGAGGTGCCCACCAAGGTTCCATTCTGGCCGAGTTCTTTGATGCTTCGTGGAGGACAAGCTCATCCAGCCCACCTTCATCTACGATTACCCCGTGGAGATCAGCCCGCTGGCAAAGCGCAAGCCGGACGACCCCGCCTTCACCGAGCGCTTTGAGTATTTCATCGACTGCACCGAGTACGGCAACGCCTTCAGCGAGCTGAACGACCCCATCGACCAGAAGGGCCGCTTTGAGCGTCAGGTGGCCGAGCGCAAGGCCATCGAGCCCGACTGCAAGGCACAGGTGGACTACGACTACGTGAACGCACTGGAGTACGGCCTGCCCCCCACGGGCGGTCTGGGCTTCGGCGTGGACCGTCTGGTGATGCTGCTCACCGACAGCGCCTCCATCCGCGATGTGCTGCTGTTCCCCACAATGAAGACCCTGGAACCAAAGCGGGCTGAAAACAAAGCCGAAAAAGCAGCGGTAAATGGTTCTGCAGAGGCTGCAACCGTGTCCGCGCCAAGCGTACAGATTGATCTTTCCAAGGTGAAAATCGAGCCTTTGTTTGCAGATGATGTAGACTTTGAGACATTCAGCAAGTCTGATTTCAGAGTGGTTAAGATCGAAGCCTGTGAGGCAGTGCCGAAGTCCAAGAAGCTCCTGAAATTCACACTGAATGACGGAACAGACCGGAAACGCACCATTTAAGCGGTATTCACGAGTATTACGAGCCGGAAGAGCTGGTTGGTAAGACCTGTGTGGCAATCACAAACCTGCCGCCGAGAAAGATGATGGGTATTGATTCCGAGGGTATGCTGATTTCCGCAGTGTACGAGTATGACGGACGGGAAGGCTTAAATCTTTTGATGCTGGATGACAGTATTCCGGCAGGAGCAAAGCTGTACTAAAGAGGTCATTTACTACAAAAAATCGCGTTACTACAACTTTTCTACAACTTTTGCGCGAGACCCTACGAAACCGGATGAAGCAATATGAAAGGCGGATCTGCTTATAAAATGCAGATTCGCCTTTCTTTTTACATCAGCTTCATGTTCACACTAATGTTTTTTGCCTTCTCCTGCATATTCTCTTGTGTGATATGGGTGTAGATGTCCATTGTAGTAGAGAAATCGGCATGCCCCATGACTTGCTGAATGAATTTAACATCGTTGGTGCTTTCGCAGAGCCGGGTACAGAAGGTGTGCCGCAAGTTGTGAACACTAAAATGAGGGAGCAGATCCGGTTCACGGTCTTCCAGTTCAGCCTGATCCATTTCCTCCATGTTGTAAGTTACGCTGATTCTCTCAATCGCCCGATTGATATTGTGGGCGCTCATGAATGAGCCGGTTCGGTTGCGGAAAACAAAACCGTGAACTCCTCCTAACACCAGTTGATCGTCTGGATACAATGCGTCGATGGTTTCAATCTGGAGGCGAAGCTGCTCGGCCACCTCTGGATAGAGGATAGGGATAATTCGTGTACCGCTCTCAGTTTTGGGAGTGGTAATGTGAAATCCGGCTTTTCCGTCAATGACCCGGTAGATTAAGTTGTGGTTGACCGAGATTGTGTTTTCGCTCAAGTTAATATCGCTTTTGGTAATGCCGGTACATTCTGCTACACGCATTCCTGTTCCAAGGAGCACAGTCATGATGGGGAGCCAATGGCTGTATGTAGGGGACTTGGCAATAAAACGCAGGAAATTCTGCTGTTGCGTTTTAGTGAGTGCGATCCGCCGTTTAGGTTTGGAGCGCTGCCGTCCGTCTTGAGCTTGCGGTAAATGCCCTTGCTGGGATTTTTGCGGATGTAATCGTCGTCCACGGCCATTTCAAGCGTAGGGTGAACAATGGTGTTGATGCTCTCCAGTGAGTTGATAGCAAAACCGTGTTTCAGCAGTTTGGTATAAAACGCGAGAATATCACTTCTGTGGATTTGTGGCAGAGGCATGTTAGCGAAAGGCTCTTCTTTCACATAGAAGTCCCACAGGTAAAGATAATTTGCTCTGGTGGAGGGCTTCAGTTTGATGTTGTTATTCATGTAGACCTTGAACATATCATTCAGGGTAAGCTTCATGGCTTCCTGAGTACGGATGCCATCATCCTTATCTTTGTTGATCTGCTTTTCTTTGACACGAAGACTTGCGAGATCGGAGTCGTAAAGATATTTCTTTTTAGTGCCTAATTTGTAGACATACATATAGCTGCCATCTGCCCGTTGTGTTTCTCCGGGCCGAAGATTTCGTCCTTTGTTGTCTTTTCTCACTTTTGCCATTACTGGTACCTCCTGATTATAAAAGTGTAGTGCGCCTTACTGGCATGGTTATTTAGCCGGAAATATCATAAAGATATTCTTTGATACGCTGGACACTCCATAGGACACGGGTGTTCATGGTAATGCGTGCATTGGCAAGATCCCCAATCTGTACCGCAGTGTGTCTTCCACAGCACAACAGTTTGCAAAGGGTATCGGTATCAACAGCCAAGCACTGCTCCGGCGGTAGGTCATTCGGTTTTCTTTTCTCCATAATCGTCCTCCTTTTTTCGATTACAATGATCCCTTACGATTTGTAGAAGAAGGTTTTCAACAAAAACAATGAAAACGGTCTTGAGGTCAGGAGGTATTGAAAAACAAAAGAACTCTAATGGGGCCATTTCCTACGCCAGAACGGTTCTGCCGTGTATTTCAGGCTGCTGCTGTGCAGCATTTCGATTATGGGCGCGCTTCTGTGGTCATCGCACACTGTCCAGAATTCCTGTATAACTCCCCATAGAGGTTATGAACTTGTCAAGGTACTAAAAGAGCGTAGGGATCATCCGGTATTACCAAATGATCCGATACATCCTATAAATAGGCTGGGAAGAAAGAACTTCTGCAAAGAGGAAAGAAAATTTAAAGAAAATCCAAAAATCAATATATAGAATGTTGGAATTGACAAACACTATATATTGTGTTAAAATTGCAATGTAATTGATTTTTGTGCGTTGCCCGTCAGGGTACACAGGCTTTAGGGCTTGTGTTGCGGAGTAATGACTGCATTGCACACGCTGTTAAGTTTGTACTTGTGTCAGTAGTATCACTGCGCCTTTTCAGGCCGGTATATTACTGGCTTTTTTATTTTACGGGATTTACCCACCATTGCGAGAATGACACCGGTTCATAGGCAACTATGGACACCAGGCTTTATGCCGTCTGTCATTCTCGCTTTTTTATTGCCTGTAAGCCTGAAAGGGCTTTAAGGATAAATCAAAACTGAGAAAGGCAGGTCATGTACATGAATGTGAAGCAGAAAAGAAAGCAGAATGGTCGGCGGGTCAAGTCGGCACACTCCACGGACTGGAAGATGAAGAGACAGGCAGTATCTTCGCTCCGGCTACGAAATGTTGCACCAATGACGAGGGCGGTTATTTTGCCCCGAAGATCACGAAGGGGGATTTGATATGTCTGGCAGCAATAGTGCTGAACGAAAGCGGTATGAACCGCTGGTGCTGGTAGAAACGGCAGATCTTTCAGAAGAAGACTGGCTGGATTACCGGCGCCGTGGAATCGGCGGCAGCGATGTATCGGCGATTTTTGGCACTTCTCCATTCCGGACAGCCAGGGATCTGTACTACGACAAACTGAACATAGCGTCAGTGGAAGATGATGAGGGCAACTGGGTTGCCATGGAAATGGGGCATTTGCTGGAGCCTCTGGTAGCAAAGATATTCGAGCGGAAAACTGGATATCGGGTCTACCAGATCAAAAGATGTTCCAGCACCCACAGTATCCTTGGATGCTGGCTGATGTGGACTACTTTGTGGAACTGCCGGATGGCACCACAGCAATCCTTGAGATCAAGACCACAAACTATAATGCCAGAGATAACTGGTGGATGAATGGGAAGGAGACGGTTCCAGTCTACTATGAATCTCAGGGGCGTCATTATATGGCGGTAACGGATCTTGACCGATGTTTCTTTTGCTGCCTGTATGGTAACAACGAGGAAGAAGTTATTATCCGGGAGGTCAAACGTGATTTCGAGTACGAGGCTGAGATGGTCTTTTTGGAGCAGTATTTCTGGGAAAACCATGTGCAGCGCCATGTGCCGCCGCCCTATACAGAAAGTGGGGCCTTGATCATTGAGAGCGCACGCAAACACTTTGGTCCGGCAGATAAAAATGCTCCGGCCGTTGCACTCGACCTGGATATGACTGCAAAACTCATGCAGTATTTGCGTCTTCTGGATGAAAAGAAAAATGCAGAGGTGTACTCCAAAGAAATCGACAAGGATATTCAGCGTCTGAAGGCCCTGTTGATTGCGGAAATGGGTACCAGCTGTACTGCGATCTGTGAGCAGGAGGGCGTGAACTATACGGTTACCTATACCCCTGTTCGCAAGTCCATCATCGACAAGGATAACCTGCTTCGGTTGAAACTGGAGCATCCGGATATTTACGAGCAGTTTGTTACAGTATCCGAATCCAGACGGTTCAGCGTTAGAGCCTCAATTATGGAGGCCGCTTAGTGAGGTGAAAAAAGGATGAATTGTATTGGAACCTACGACGGGACGATTTTTTATAATCCTGCCAATAAGTTTTGTATCGTCAGTGTAAAGACCGCAGACCAGAGCGTGCCTGCCGAGGCCAGGTCAAACAGACGGTACAAAGACCATTTGATCCGCTTTACAGCTGTGGGGTATGAGATTCCACGGACAGATGCGGTAGAGCTGGAACTGGATGGTGAATGGACAAAGGGCAAGTATGGTGTCCAACTCCAGGTGGAGCAGTGGCGTGAAATTGTGCCCAGAACAAAAAACGGCGTAGAGGCTATCTTGCCTCCGGGCTTATCAAAGGGATTGGTCCTAAAACTGCCGCAGACATTGTGGAGCGGTTCGGTGTGGCCACACTGGATATTCTGGAACACCAGCCGGAGCGGCTGTTGGAGATCCGGGGTATTACGGAAAATAAATTGGAGGACATCAGAGCCTCTTATGCAGAAAACCGTATGCTCCAAGGAATTATGACTTTGCTGGCGCCATTTAAGATTACTCCCAAGACAGCATTGAAAATATATCAATATTTCGGCCCAACCAGCGTAGAGATTTTGGAAAAGAGCCCATTTGAGCTTTGCCAGATCTCCGGCTTTGGATTTCGGCGGGTAGATGCAATCGTACAAAAGAGCGGGGGTGATCTCCATGACCCTATGCGTATCAAAGGGGCTGTCTTTTGTGCGTTAGATGAAGCAAGAGTAAACGAGGCCATCTGTACATCAGTTCTGAAGAACTGGAGAAATCAGCGCTGAAGCTGCTCAATGAGAAGATACCTGTACCGGAGCTTCGCCTGCATCAGCAGGAAGTCAGGGATATGATGCAGGAAATGATCCTGAATGGAGCAATCGTTTCTGTGAAGGATAATATCTATCTTCCCAGAGTGTTTGCCCAAGAGGACGAAACGGCGCGCCGGATCGCCCAGCGTCTGGTCGCACAGATGCCAGTAGAGCATATTGCGCCGGTGCTGGAACAGGTCAAGGTTGAAATGGGGCTGCGCCTGTCTGCACAGCAGGAGGCTGCGGTCTATGCAGCATTTAGGCATGGCTTGTCAGTGATTACGGGTTCTCCTGGTACTGGTAAAACAACAGTGCTGCGGACGATACTTGAGGTTTACCGGCGGCTGCACCCTGATGGCAAAATTGCTCTTATGGCGCCTACCGGTCGGGCAAGCCGCAGGATGTCGGAGAGCACCGGCTTTGAGGATGCCCGGACATTACACAGTGGTCTGGGACTGACCAGTGAAGAGGATGAGGGTAGCCGGAACAGAAAGTCAGAGCCACTGTCGGCCGATTTAATCATTGTGGATGAGTTTTCCATGGTGGATATGTGGCTTGCCGAGAAATTCTTTGAGCGCATGAAGGCAAATGCCAGAATCGTGCTGGTAGGCGACCCAGATCAGCTTCCCAGCGTAGGAGCCGGAAATGTTTTCCGTGAGATCATCGAGACCCAAATCGTCCCGGTAACGGTGCTGGATCAGATTTTCCGTCAGTCGAAGGACAGTCTGATTGCCTATAACGCCAAATTTATCAACGAGGGCAATACCAAACTGTTTTATGGACCGGATTTTGTTTTCGTGTCTGGTGATAGTCAGGAAGACACCGCTGAAAAGATTACAGAACGGTATTGTTTGGAGATACAGGAGAGTGGCATTGAGAATGTGCAGATTCTTTCACCTTTCCGTTCAGAAGGCGCCGCGTCGTCGGAACAGCTGAATGAAACCATTCGTGAATTGGTCAACCCATTCCGCTCTGCGGAGGAAGAAATCAAGTTTGGCCCCAGGATCTTCCGGGTCAATGACCGCATCATGCAGACCAAGAACACAGAAAAGGTCTCTAATGGAGATCTGGGCTTCATCCGGTATATTAAGGACACTGACCAGGGTAAAAAAATCGGCATGGATTTTGGCGCTGGCAGAACACTGGAATACGGCGTAGATGATTTGAGCAATGTGGATCTGGCGTATGCCACTACAATCCACAAGGCTATGGGCTCTGAGTATGAGACCGTCATTATGCCGCTGCTCAAAGCGCACACCATCATGATGTACCGTAATCTGCTCTACACCGGAATCACGCGTGCCAAAAAGCGGGTGGTGCTGATTGGGCAGAAACAGGTATTGTTTATGGCAATCCATCGTAATGAGATCGGCAAGCGAAATACGCTACTGGGTATGCGCATCCAGATGTATTTCAAAGCCTACGCAAAGAAAGCCGGCATCCCCATTCCGGCTGCGTTGGAAGAGCAATTAAAGAACGCAAGTTAAAAAAGAGAGGTCAGGTGCAGAAATGGCACTTGGCGTCTCCTATTTTTATGTCAGAAAGGAGTTTCCAACATGAATGAAAAAAGTAATCCGATGCCTATGATGTACAAAACAATTCCGGCAGTGGCAGAACTGAACAAGGTACCTGGCTTTGATCCGCTCAAATTTCTGCGCCATAAGGTGTCCAGAAAGACCAATGAGGAAATGCTGCAGTTGGAGTTGCCCTATCAGAAACTGTGGTTCCGTCTGCGCCACCCCCAGGGCCGCATGAAACTGACTACCCTGAGGATCACGGAACAGCTTGCGATTATGGAGGCCAGAGTTTATCTGGACCGCAGTGATGCAGAGCCTATCAGCAGTTACATCTCGCAGCACAGTGCGGAAGAAGGTACCGATTATGTGCAGGCTGCCCAGGATGAGGCATTGAGTGCTGCGCTGTCGGATGCCGGTTTCGGTTTGCAGTTTGCCGATGTTGCTGTTGACAGTACGGGCAAGGTGTTTGGAAGTAGTATTCCGCTTTCCGGGGCGGCTCCTATCCAGCAGCCAATGCCGGATGCGGCACAGAGGCCCGTAGAAGCCTCTGGAGCGGCGTTGCGGCAATCTGGCGGGGAAGTTCATGCCCGACTGGAAAGAGCGCCTCAGAGCGTCGTAGAGCGCCGTAATGCGCCTGCGCGTCCGACCTCTATCCAGAAACCTGCGGCAAAGCCGGTTCAGAATGAACAGCCCCCGGTTTCTCCGGTACAGCCCACTGTCCAGCAGATGGCTGCAGAAGAGAAGGAGAATATGGATACGCTGCCTGTCGGCAAGGTAGAGGAGAATGCTCCCAATATGGAGCTGCCGGTACCCAACCGTGAGGTTACATTGGATAGCAGTCCAAAACAGGATGATGTGTCTGAGCAGCCGGCCGCACCCGTATTCCAATCGGATGAACCGGAAGAACTGCCTGTGGCGCCTGTTGTTCAGCAGGAAGCACCTAATCAGCCCTGGCGCCTTCTTATACGGAGAGCACTCCGGTAGAAGATATCTTGAAGGTAATGACCTTTGAAGAAGCGCAGAATGTGGTGGTGGATAGCGGTCTGAGCAAAGGAAAAACCATGGCAACAGTTGCAAGGAGCGTCCGGTGAGTCTGAAATTCTATCTCACCCCTGGTAACAAGAGTACCAACAATATCGTTCGTGCTGCGGCGCAGATCATGCTCGATGGTATGGCCGCACAGAAAGCCGGATGATAAGCAGCCCCATCTATGGGGCCAAGAAGGGAGGGAGAACAGATGGACTCATATCCAGGAGATTTTCCGTTCGGTATTATGGATGTAGTGGAACTTCTACATCTGCGAATCAGACGCCGACAGGCAAACAGTGTATATGTGGATTGCCCGTTTTGTGGTGACCGCCGCGGCAAGATGAATGTGAATTTCGTCAAAAATGTCTGGCGGTGCAATTATTGTGATGAGCATGGCGGTATGCTTGCGCTTTATGCGCGGCTAAACAATACGACTACATCCGATGCGTATTGGGAGATAGGAGAAGCCCTGTGCAACGATTTTCACAGGGAACGGCCGAACTCTGGATATGAGATGGCAGGAAACCAGCAGGCTGGTACTGGGTCCCCGGTTTCGGGGACTCAGACCGACCTTGCCGGATATGAGAGGAGGGGCGAACTAAAAACAGTGCAGCAAGCAGAACGGGCCAGCGGACAGGAAATCCATCAAACGCTTTCGCTGCTGCTCGCTATGCTGCCTCTTCAGCCTGCCCACCGCAACCATCTGCACTCCCCAAAACGGGGACTGTCGGATGAACAGATTGATAGGATCGGGTTCAAGAGCACTCCACCCCCATTCCTTTGCCGCTCCATTACCGAGCGGCTGATGAAACAGGGATGCAAGGTGGAGGGAGTGCCCGGCTTTTATCTGGATGACAGCGGGCGCTGGACCATGAACTTCTACCGAAAAAACGCAGGGATTTTGATTCCGGCTGTGGGATACGACGGTATGATACACGGCCTGCAGATCCTTTTGGATATTCCGCTCAAGCAAAAAGATGATCCGCCGGATAAGGCAGGAGCCAAATACATCTGGTTTTCGTCCTCGTCCAAAAATATGGGTGTTACATCCGGGAGTCCGGTACATTTTATAGGAGATCCATCTGCCCGGGTGGTCTATGTCATTGAAGGACTGCTGAAAGCAGACATCTCACACTGCCTGACAAACCGGACTTTTGTGGCGATTGCCGGTGCAAACAACACCAGCCAGTTGGATACGCTGTTTGCACTGTTGGCACAGAATGGCACTGAGGAGATCATTGAGGCTCATGATATGGATAAGTACAGTAACCAAATGACCTCTAATGGGGCATCTAAGATCTATCTGATGGCCCGAAAAAATGGAATGGCATGTCGTCGGCTGACCTGGAATCCGAATTATAAAGGGTTTGATGATTGGCAGCTTGCCCTTCGGGAGAAAGAACAGAAGGAAAAGGAGGTGCAGAGAATGAATTTTAAGCAGCAATATCTGTGCGGTAAGTGTGATTTTACCTATATAGATGGCTGCGTCGAGCTTTGGCACACCAGAGCGGAGAAAGATTTGGACCTGACAGAGTATCTGGGGCTGACAAAGGAAGAGTATCAGATATTTCTTGCTCAAGGCAATCAGGCGCTGAAGGATATTCTGGACAGCCAGAGAGTTTTCCGGAGATTTTGCATTTACCAGCTTTGCCTGGGTGAGACACAGACGGTACCTTTCGCGTTCAAGCAACTGGATGCACTGCGTAAGGCTGGATATGAACAGCCGCCTGCCGCCGCCTATCAGACGGTATGGAGCGCAGAGGTCTGTTGCCCAAAGGGTCAGAATGACATGGAAGTGCTGGGGCGTCTGTTCCTGGACTACAATGAACATTTGCCGGAAGATTACAGAGGTCGTCCGTTGGCTCCATCTGATGTGGTGGAACTGGACTGCAAGGCAAACGCACATACTTCTATGTGAATGACTGCCGGGATTTTGCACCGGTACGCTTCTCCCCATTCTTGTGTAAAAGACTTCCGGAGCCTGCTCAAAAACAGGAATGAAGGGATAGGGGTCAGATGCGTATTGCAGAAAAGAAGAAAAGTCAGATCGCAGCACTGTATGAGCAGTGTTCCGCCTTCCGGCAGATGTCAGAAGTTGTCTGGAGAATGGCTACTTTACCGTAACGGTACCTCCGCCATGGAATATGAGCAATCAAAAGGTTGCGCAGGAGGTGCAGGACAAAATCAAGGAATGGTCAAGGCAGTATACTGGCGTGGTCTGCTACTGTTTTGACAGCTTCAGCACACTTTTATATGTGCTGTGAGCAACACACAATGGCATGGAAAGGATCATAACGGCCTGCTCCATGCCTTTTTTGCGAAAGGAGATTTTACAATGGGTGTTTTTTCAGAAATAGCAATGGAGCAGCAAAACGGTATGTTCGATTCGTCTGCAGCCTTTGAGGATGATGAAGCCTTTGAGCTGGAGGAGATGGAATCTTTGCCTGTGCCGCCTGTAGGTACAGACACTGTCCCAGTATCGGCGGCTTCGGTTTGTGCCGGTGAGACTGCTTTGGCTGATGCAGAGGAGGAACCTACGGATGAAGTAGCGCCTGCTGGGGAAGAGAAGTCTGCTGAGGAGGGGAATTCGGCACAACCGCCCGCCGCAGAAGATGAAGAAAAAAAGCGTGCGGAGCATGAGGCGGCTGAAGCCCAGCGCAAAGCGGAATTTGACGCCAAACAGCAGGCGAAGAAAGCCGCAGAGCAGGAGCAGATCGCCCGTCTGGAAGCGATGAGTGATGAAGAAGTAATCGCGGCCTCTACCCAGCGGGTAAGTACTGATGTGGAAAAACTGACGCGGCGCAATATGAAGGAGTGTGTGTCCGAGCATATTCAGATGCTCTGTATGGAAGATACGGCGTTTGCCCGTCTGACAATGCATCCGAAAAAGAACATGATTCGCTGTTTCCAGTACATCAACCGGAAAGCCTGGGATTATGTACAGGATGAACTAAAAGCAAGCGGAACCCGCCCTGGTCCCGGACAGCAGGCGTATGGCTGCGATGTGCCGGATGATCTGTGCTATCAGTGGGCGGAAGATTATTTCCGTGACCCTGATGCCAAGGAAGACCATGAGGATGAGGAAAAGTTTGTTCCCAAGCCGTATGCTGGGAAGTCCTCTGCAAAGAACAAACCCAAGAAGGCGGCAGAGAAGAAAAAGACGGAACCCAAGTCGGCACCCAAGCAGGAGGAAAAAAAGCCTTCTCAGGATGGGCAGATGTCGCTGCTGGATTTTGGTATGGCAAAGGCAGGCTGAACCGGCAAAGGAGGAAAAATGCAGAATGATTGCTTATAAGGGCTTTCGCCCCGGGCTGATATGCCGTGGCTATCAGTTTGTGATGGGGCTCAATACGACTGAAAAAGCAAATTGCAGGGAAAATGGATTTCACTGCGCGGAGGACCCGCTTGACTGCCTTAGTTATTATTCCAGCCTGGAGCATTCGGAATATTATATCGTCAACGCCGGCGGCGACATCGATGAAGATGAGCATGACTCCAAAATCGCCTGTACGGAGCTGACTGTGATTAAGCGGCTAACCAAAGAGGAGTTGTTTTTACATGGTTTGGCATACATGGTAGATCATCCGCGCAGGGTGTGGAGCTCCCATGTGGCAGCCAACCGGGCAATGGCGAACTGCGGTTATGCGGTGGTACGGGGCAAAGACCCCGTTGCTACCGGAAGACTGGGAGACATCCTTGCTTTTGCGAAGGAAGCTCCGGATTCGGAAAGTATCGTACAGGTTGCAGTGGGCCGGATTGACGGCGTTACATTACTGCCTGATGTGTGGTATGGCGTAGATTTGACAAAGAGGATGGTGAATTGAGATGAAAAAAAGAGCCCTGATGGCACTTCCCAAGCTGACAGCGACGGATGAAATGAAGAAAATCGCGACTTCAGACCTGCCAAGAAAGGAAAAAACTGACTACGGATATGTTCGGGAAGTCTGTGAGTATTATACCTATCTGAGATGTATCAAACAGGATGGAATATTGAAGGTGGCTTTCTTTTTCCCAGAGCATCTTCGCTTGGATGGGAGTAATCCGGCCTATGAAGTGTATCTGGATAAAGAAAAGCGGCAGTTTATTACCTATAACAGCCTGATACAGAAATGGTGCGAATCCAAGTTGGACAGACTGGACTGGAAGCGGCAATACTGGTATACCAAAGCTACTGGATCAGCGAGGAAGATGAGACATCTATACAGACATATCTGAACATTGATAAAAAAGCGGTAGAGGCCATCCTGCAGTTTCAGCGGGATGTGCGCGATGAACAGCTCGAACAGCGGCACCGGCGGGAAACTGATCCATGGGATAAAGATATGGAACAGGTGCCGGAACTTCCGAAGGACTGGAGTCGATGGGTGGATAAGGTTGCCATCCGGCAAAATTACATTTACTACCACTACAAAAAGGGCGGCGCCAAAACAGGTTATTGTACCTACTGCGAAAAGGAAGTACCGATCAAGGTACATCCACATCACAATCAAAAAGGCCGCTGTAGTTGTTGCCGCCATTCGGTGGTATTCAAAGCCTATGGACGAGCGGGGTATATGCAGACAGAAAAACATTTTGCCTACCTGATCCAGCGATGCAAAGTTGGCTTTGTAGTTCGTGAATTTCAGGCTGACCGGACATACAGAAAAGAAAGCCTTCCAAACTCCAGACTTTATTGCCAGGAAATCCGGCGCACGATTTATGACAAGGAAAGGAAGCCAAGAACCTACTATTGGGGGTTGTATAAGCAGCGCAATATGCGTTGGATTTCCGGATCCCCCTGTTCTTACAACTGGTCTGGTTCGCATAATGGACGGGTCTATGGCAAAACGCTGCCAACTCTGGAACAGAAGGAACTTCGATGCACAGGCTGGTCAACTGGATTCGGAAGCAGAAAAGCGTTGATCCGGAAAAATATCTGGCTGTGCTCGAACGGATACCGCAAATGGAACAGATCAGCAAGGCGAGCCTGCCGAAGCTTACCAGAGAATGTTTCAGTTCCTGCGGAACGGTCAGTGAACTTATCAAAAACCGTAGTACAGGGAGCCTGATCAAAGCCTTGGGACTTGACAGCAGAAGGTTTCAGCGCCTTCGGCTCCATAATGGAGGCTGTGATCTGCTGCGGTGGCTGCAATATGAAAAGGGCACCGGCAGGGAAATCCCGGATAATGTCCTTTTGTGGATGTATCAGCAGGATATTAAGCCCAGGGATGTCCAGTTCATTGCCGACCGCATGAGCATGGTGCAGGTCTATAACTATGTGCGGCGTCAGATGCCATCTTTCCGGCGAAACAGCATGAGGTACTGCGTACATGGGAGGATTATCTTTCCATGGCAAAGAAACTGCACATGGATGTTTATGATGAGATCGTATATCGCACCAGAAAGCTGCGGCGGCGCCATGATGATCTGGTGCTCAAATGCCAGGAGAAGGATATTGAACTGCAGGCCGAGGAGATGGAGGAGAAATTCCCCCATGTTAATGCCATCTGTCAGGAAATCAAAACGAAATATGAGTACGCCGATGCGGATTATATGGTAGTGGTGCCAAGCGGTATTCTGGATATTATTACCGAGGGGCGTGCGCTCCATCACTGTGTAGGAAGCAGCGACCGCTACTGGGATCGGATTGAGCGGCGAGAAAGCTTTGTGATGTTTCTGCGTAAAACGGATGATCCTTCCATGCCTATTACACGCTGGAAGTGGAGCCGGATGGAACAGTGCGGCAGAAACGGACGGAATATGACCGGCAGAAGAAGGACATTGAGCAGGCAACAGAGTTCCTGCAGAAGTGGCAGCGGGTGGTTACCGCCAGGCTGACAGAAAGCGACAAGGCGCTGGCTGCAGAGAGCCGTGTCCTTCGTGAGAAGGAGTTTATCCAGTTGAAGAAGGATCGGGTCATCATCCATACCGGCCATTTGGCAGGAAAACTTTTGGTGGATGTGCTGATGGCAGATCTGATGGAGAACACGGATAGCATCCAGTCTCCGGCGCTGGCTGCTGCAGCGTGACAAATGAGAATGGCCGGGCATCCTTTGGGTGTCCGGCTATTGATGAACAAGGAAGGAGCAGAGCATGAAACAAATTGGAAATCTGGCAGTGGTTTGCGCCAGGCGACAGGATGTGCTGCTGCAGGTTGGCAGTGAAAAGGTATGTGTCCATGTGGGAGCCGGACCAGAGCGGAATACGCTTCACGCAGCGTGGGACGATGATGACGCCATTCAGCGTATTGTCCATGAATTGAATTTTGGCAGGTATGCAGCCGGCAGAAATGGGCTGCATACCGCACAGCAGGATTGCCCTGTGGGGCGGGGAAAGGAGAAAAGCGCATGATCAAAAACCTGAATCAGCTGCGCAGGACACTTCGGGAAGGGACGCAGTTGGAGATATTGGATCACTGCCGGCCGGAATGTATTGGACAGATACGGAACATTACGCTGGTAAACACGCAGGGCTTTTATAGTACCGTAGCGAATCAGCCAGATGCGTCTGCCAACAGAGGGAACGGCGGCCGCGGCCCAATCCTTTGGTGGGGCAGAGCCGCCCACTGGCAGTTTACAGACGGTGTTTGCAGTGTTTTCGACAGTGAACAGAAGCATACGGAAGAAGAACTGGTTATGTCCTTCCGGGTACTTGAAAAGGAGGCAGCATAATGGAACGGAATATTTTTGAAAAGCAGAGAGAATTGAATGACCGGCTCAACCGTTATCGGGATGAGTATTATAACCGCAATGCGCCCAGTGTGTCAGATGAGGTCTATGACAGACTCTTTGACGAGTTGAAAGAGCTGGAACAGGAAACGGGAATCCAAATGGCAAATTCGCAACCCAGACAGTAGGCTATCCTGCGGTAAGCAGACTGGAGAAAACCAGACATGAGATCCCGCTGTTGTCTTTGGATAAGACTAAGAGCAGTATGGTTCTTCTGAATTTCATGGGTGAGCAGCAGGTGATGCTGATGCTCAAACTGGATGGCCTGACTGTAAAGCTGACCTATGAGAATGGAGAACTTCTGGAGGCGGCTACCCGTGGCGATGGTGACGAAGGGGAGATCATTACCCATAACACCCGAGCCATCAGCGGTATTCCTTCCCACATTACTTACAAAGAGAGACTGGTTGTGACGGGTGAGGGCTTTATCAGACCCAGTGATTTTGAGGAACTGAAGACCAGCCTGCAGGACAGCAGCGGTAAGCCCTATAAAAACGGCCGCAATCTGGCTGCTGGTTCCATCCGTCTGATGGATGCCAAGACATGCCAGGAGCGTCGGCTGGTTTTCATGCCGTTTGGTGTGCTGGAGGGCTTTCCGCACCTGACCCGGAAATCAGATAAGCTGCGGGAATTGCGTGCGCTGGGGTTCCAGCCCTGCAAGTATCTGGTCACAAAGCAGAAACTGACATTGGAAAATGTGGAAGCCGGTATTTATCAGCTGAGGCAATATGCCACTGACAAAGATATCCCCATTGACGGTATCGTGGTTTCGTTTAACGACATCGCCTATGCCCAGAGCTGCGGCCACACCGGACATCACTATAAGGACGGTCTGGCCTATAAATTTGAAGATGACCTGCATGAGAGCCTGCTGCAGTACATTGAATGGACACCGGCAGAACTGGAGAGATTGCTCCGGTAGCTGTGTTTACACCGGTGGAAATCGATGGCTGCGAGGTCAGCCGGGCCAGTCTGCACAACTTGTCCTTTATTGAGGATCTGGAACTGATGGCTGGAAACCGGATTCTGGTAAGCAAGCGAAATATGATCATCCCTCATGTGGAGGAAAATTTGGACAGAGGCGGTTTCTCTATGGCGGATACGATTCCCCATGTTTGCCCCTGCTGCGGACAGCCTACCCGCATCCATGAATCAAGCGGAAAGGGCGAAAAGAGCGAGGATCGCATCATCAAGACGCTGTACTGCGATAATCCTGACTGTGAAACACGCCGGCTGAAGAAGTTCGTTCATTTTGTCAGCCAGAAGGCGATGGACATTGAAGGGCTGTCGGAGGCTACACTGGAAAAATTCATTGGTCAGGGATTTATCCATAGTTATCTGGACATTTACCGTCTGGACCGCTACCGGGCTGAAATCGTCCGCATGGATGGGTTTGGTGAAAAGTCCTGGCAGCGCCTTTGGGACGCTATCCAGCAGAGCCGGAATACCACCTTTGAACGGTATCTGATTTCTATGGACATCCCTATGATCGGCAACACTGCCAGCAAGGTATTGGGTCGTGTGTTCCACTATGATTTGGATGAGTTTCGGGATGCGGTCTATGGAGGCTATGATTTTCGGCAGCTTCCGGATTTCGGGGAGACATTGCATAACAATATCCACGACTGGTTCTGTGTAGAAGATAATTTCTGTATTTGGGAGGAGTTACAGACTATGATGAATATTCAAAAGCCTGCTGTGGCAGAACACAGCGAAGACAGGGTGCAGGATAATCCCTTTGTAGGAAAGACTATCGTAGTTACCGGCAAGGTGGAACCCTACACCCGGGACGGAATCAATGACCTGATCGAATCACTGGCGCCCATGCCGGCAGCTCGGTGTCCAAGAAGACGGATTATCTGGTCTGCGGCGAAAATGCCGGCAGCAAGTTATCCAAGGCCAGGGATTTGGGCGTTACAGTGCTGTCGCCTGCGGAGTTTTTCAGTATGGCTGGTGCTGAGTAAGATAATATAGCATACCATCGGTGTGCTGTCAGTTAATCAATGGGGAGAGAGCCGAAACAGGGCTCTCTCCCCATATCTTTTATGGAAGATTTCAAGTAGGAGGGATTTTAATGCATATCGACAGGATACCGGTTTACCGGGTATATCAGAGGGCTATTGATTTGGAGCTTTACCATTCCTTTGCCGAATTGGTAGTACAGACTTCTCAGGACGATACGGCGAGAAGGACTTACCGACAAACAAGGGCGATGCAGATATGGCAGGTGGAAACGGATGTGTCCGGCTATTTTGAACCATACCATTTGCGTTACCCTGGCGAGGTGTTGGAGCGGTTTGAGGAAAAACTGGGCGATGATGTCCAGGTGTTCCGCGCTCTGGCCCTGGCGCTGGGAAATACCTGTGCGATCCAGTCTGACAATATGTTTGTGGGTAACCAGCGTGGAGCATTCCTCCAGAAATTGCGACGGTCTGCCGGAGAAGATGTGTACCTGCAGGGCGCTCTGCATCTTTTGGAAACAGATGCGGCACAGCGCCATGCCCTGTTGGAGAAACTGGCAGAAAGAGAGTATATGAGAACGGAAGAAGCCCTGTTTGTACTGTCGCTATTTGATGATACGGAACGCGGCTATGAGGCGATGCATACCCAGCTGAGCCGCCTGTTTACACAAAATCGAACACTTTCTCTGGTATATGATTTTGGTGTGCTGGAATGGTTCATCCGGTTCTATGCAGAGCAGGCAAAGAAATACCGCGGGAAAGCCGACCTGGTGCTGCGCACGCTGATGAAACTGCCGTATATGAATGTGAAGCCCGACAGCCGCGAATTTTCGGTTTTGACTAAAGCAGGGTATCGCTGCGATGAAATCATTTTGGCAAACTCTCTCGCTGTATGGGCGGACAGGCTGCCGGATCGGTTGAGTTCCAAGAGCATCACTGCCGAGAAAATCGCAGCGGCGTGTGGGCGGATGCTTCTGAATGCTCCAAAGGATCTTTCGGAAGAATTTTATGAGTATCTTGGCTGGCTGTTTCGGTTCTATGACAGCTTTACGGTCAAGTACGAAGGATTTCAGGGACTCTGGGAAGCGGTTCAATATGGTTTGAACCCCACAGCGCCGAAAACACTGTTATGGATGAATCAAACGATACAGAAAGATTTTCCGTACCGATTTGATGTGTTTGATCCTCAGTACGATGATCTCGCGAAGGAACTGGAGCGGGATAACTATATGGAGTTGTTTACCTTGCAAATGCTGCATTCCAGGCAGGCGATCCCTTTGAAACAGTGGCTTTCCAGATACCAAGAACTAACCGGAGCCGATTATGGAGAATATTTCAGAAGTTGCCATAAGAACAGTGGGCGGGCGTTTGCCTTTCTGGTGGAAAGGAAAGAAATCGATTTATGGGAGTTTTTTGAGCAGCACAGGGATGGTGGCGAATACGCGCCACAACTGAAACTGCTGCGGGAGTATGCCCTAAGAATTTCGAGCTGGAGATGTTTCCGGTTTGTAGAGAGGTTGCTGGCTGAGTATACTTTTCCCCATCTTCAAACGATTTTTGGTGAGCGGTTTTACTTTCACGAATGCTTTGTCAGAAGTGAGGGGTATTACAGCAGAAGAGAATATAAAACATACATCAGCCGGCCATTCCTAACTGCAGAGCAGCAGCGACAGCTTTATGACTGGGTGGAGCTTTCATTTTTCCAAACTGAGCCGGAAAAATATGAGGACTTCGTTTTAAGTGCCTTAAAAGCACCGGAGATCCAACGCCTTTATGATAAAAAAGCGCTGGCAGCGGTGTTGCGGCAGTTTTTTCTCCACAGCGAGTATAACGGCTATGAAATCAACCGGCTGAAGGAAACATTCTATTCCAAGGAAGAGTTGGAGGATGAGCGCAGAGTCGAAGCTGAGAGAAAGGAGCAGGAAAAACGACTGGAGCAGGAAAAACGAACCATACAGAAACGGGAAAAGCTGCAGCAGCTTTATAACGGCAGCGCCGAATCTCTGGTTAAATTCATTGGGGGATATTATCATCAGGACGAGAAGAACGAGGTGCTGAATATGGCGTTTGACAAGCTGGTGGAATGGCCTGTCGGTTGTGTACGGACGATGGAAGCCAAAGGCGCACATGCCTTTTTTGAACTGTGTGGTGAACTGGTAAAGTCTGAACCCCGGCCAAGGCATGAGATTTTGAATATGGTACTGACACTGATCGGAGGTGAAGCAGCATGAGAAATACATTAAAACATCTGACCCTATTGACCAGAATGAAAGATGACGGATTGCTCCCGGCGCTTACAGGCAGCTTTTCAGAGGATGCCATAGCGCAGGCATGTGGACAGGTGGAGACACTTCAATTACAGGAACGGCTGCACATCCGAAAGACAAAGCGGATACAGGAAGAACTGGTTCGGGTGCCGAACTTGCAGCACTCTATGGTGCGTTGTGCAGGCAGGAGATTGGTGATGAAGAAATTGCTTCGGTCTTAGAGTCGGCAGACGGGTATGGAGAGAGACTGACAGCGTATCCCCAAGAGCAGGTGCTGGCAGTCATGGAATTGGAACTGTTGCCTTCCCTGCGGTTTGAATACCTGAAATACTATTTTCCCTTTGTGATGTATGAAGAAGAGGAGCAGGTCATATTGGATAACCTGCAGACTTTTCCCATTGCGGAGTGGAAGGGACTTTCCATGCTGACGGAGCACCAGCGGGATATGATGCGGCAGCCGTTTCTTGGTTCGTATCTGTTTTGCTGGCATCAAAATGAGCGGAAAGCTCTGGAACTGTTGGAACAGAATCGTCCGCTCCAGAGAGTCTGCATCTTGCTTTATCGGCAAGGTGTGCGGCTGTTTCTGTCAGTAGAGCGCCTGAAAGATCTCCGGTGGATGAAAATGACCGATGTGGGAAAATTCCGCCGGCTGTTGGCTGTATTTGAATATGATGCAGAGGATTTGTCTGCTTTTTTTGACCTCTGGCTGGACAACCATGCCGGACAATACGACCTCAACTGGTTTATCTCCCAGCCACATCCTTTAAGCAAGGAACGAAGGAAAGAAATTTTATGCAACCAACTGAGTTATTTGAATGCTCTGTATGCCGGCAGGCTCCATTTGGATTTTAATGCAATCCGACAATTCCAGTTTTCAATTCTCATTTATGCAGTGGAGCATAGAAAAAAGCATTTTCTGGATTTGGTGGATCAGAACAGTGAAGTGTTCCTGTCCTTGGGGCGATACTCTCTATTGTTTGAGCCGGGCTTTTGTGAGCACTGCAACATCAATTCCCTGACGCTGAAGAATTTGAAATCCAGCGATTCTGTGAACCGCAGCGACAGCTTCTTTACGCTTCTGGAAGAAGGGCAGCAGTACACCTTTGAGGAAATGTATCAGCTTTGGCATCAGAAAGAGGTTTATGTCCGGTTATACACTATGCTGACACCTCTTCCTGTGGATCAGCGTTTGCTGACACTTCGGCAGCTGATAAAGCGGGAGCTGGTCAGCCAGTATACAGGAGATACAGAGCTGGAGCAGCTTGGAAAATGTCTGTTGGAAAGGCCATTTAGCGAATGGTACCGGAGTTCATTTGGACATATCCGTGGACTGACCCGGAGGACTGCCATGGAACTGTTACAACACTATACGAAGCTGCAGACATTCATACCGGCTTTCACTGCGGAGCCGGATGCGGTATTTGCCCTCAACAATATGACGGCTCTTTTGGAAAGGACGGATTGGAAGCAGGTACGCAAAGATATTCTGACAACAGATGCAGACTGGCTGGAACTAAAAGACAAGCTGGTCTTCTCGGATGATTTTGTGGAGCAGAACAGGGAGACTGTCACGGAGTTTTTACTGCGGGGTGGCGCGGCTATGGTACGCGCTCTCTATGGGGAACTGGACGGGCAGGAGTTGGCTGTTGAAGCGCTGCGACGGATCGTACAGGCTGAATTGATGGGCCAGTTCTATAAACTCAAATATTTTGCCGGTGACCTGCAGCGTGAGATCCGCTACCCTGTCAGCGAGATGCAGGAGAGCCTCTGGAAGAAAAATCTTTCTTTGGCCCGAGGTGCATTTCTGGCAGAAGAGGTGGATGATTTTTACCACACTCTGCGGCTTGGGGAGCTTCCTCATGGTACCTGCCTGTCTTACCGTACTGGAAGCCAGAGAGAGTGCCTGTTAGCCGCCTTTGACTCTAACAAGAAGATTATTCTTGTGAAAAAGGATGAAACAGTGGTGGCTCGCGCCTGCCTCCGTCTGACAAAAGGTGCATTTCAAAAACCACCTGCCATCGATTTTTCTTTTGCTGATTTGTCGCAGGAGAACACGGCTACCGGAAAGTCTGCCGCAGGTGAGAAGGCTGTGTTATTCCTGGAGAGTGTTTATACTTCCAGACTCAATGATATTGAAAAAGAGGAAGTAATGAAACTGGCAGTTTCCCTGACAACACAGAAAGCGGCAGAGTTGGGTGTTGTGGCGGTACTTGCAAGAAAGTATCTTGGTTGCTATGAACGGGATGAGTATGTGCTTGCACCGTTCTATGTGTACATCTCAAAATCCAAAAACGGATGGCAGTATCTGGACTCTCTGGGCGGAGCGGCATATACCTCAGCAAAAGAGGAGTATGTAGAGCATCCATTCCTGGTCACACAGACTGCCATGCATCATACAGGGGCAAATAACAGAAACGAGGTGGATTATGAATAATAGGACAATGGCAACGGTTTATGTGGATCGGGATAGTATTTCCCTCAAGACCCGCTCCAGAAATGGCTGTTCGCCGCAGCAATTTATTATTTTGAAAAAGGAACTGCAGCGGCTGGAGGAGAAGAAGTATTTGATCGCCAAAGATATTCATTCCTATGCAGAACTGCGGCTGTGTGATGCCGTAGACGGTGTCAAAGTGCTGGAGTTTTCCTTCACATGGCTGAAGGATGCTGGCAGAGACAGCATTTCCGGCTATACCGAACGGATCAGGCTGCCCTATGAGCCGTTTCGCGCATATGCGGCAGGTGAGGAAGAAACCGTTGATGGAACACGGTGGCGGCTGCTGTCCATTCCGGAACAGAACCGGCCAAAGCTAGAGTTTCACAGCCGGAAAAATCTCAAGGCCGTAGTGGAAAATCCTATCCTTCGGCACAAACTGGGGAAGTTTCTGGACCAGCACTTTAACTGGTACAACTATGAGCGCATCGTCCTGACGGATGATTACCTGCCTTACAGCTTCTTTTTTGAGGGCTACATGGTACAGGGCGCAAAGACTTGCGGTGGAGTAATCCTGCATGGCGAAGAGAACATCCAAACGGCGAAATACGGGATACATACATAAAAATCTATAGGAAGATTTTATACATAGTCAACACCGCCGCAATCGTATAGTTTGCGGCGGTGTTCTTGTTGTCCAACATGACATTGAAATTCATATTTTTATTCTTGTGCTGAAAAGTAGGCTATCCTATAATTAAAAAGAAAAATATCGGATTGGGACATTTCTGCAACATTTGATGTTTAGAATATCAGTATGATCGGAAAATTGGGAAAGGAAGTGAAGGCTTTGAAGAAGATTTTAATTGTAGAGGACGATCAGCTTTTGAATCGGACCCTGGCATATAATCTGACCTCTGACGGATATGAGGTCATTTCGGTTTTTAATTTTGACAGCGCGGTAAGAAAGCTGCGGGAAAATGAGTTTGATGTGGCGCTATTGGACATTAACCTGCCCGATGGCAGCGGACTGGATCTGTGTGAAGAAATCCGGAATCGCGGTCAGCATACCTATATCATCTTTATCACCGCCAACGACAAGGAGAGCGATATGCTCAAGGGATATGAAGTCGGCGGCGCGGATTATGTGACCAAGCCTTTTCTGTGACAGTGCTTTGTAAAAAAGTAGCGGCGGTTTTTGCGAATCTGGAACTGCGGACACCTCGGCATGATCTGTTTGACGATGGCTTTCTGAAAATCGACTTCTCTGAACAAAGTGCGTCCCTTGCCGGAGAATCCCTGGACTTTACACCGAAGGAATACCGCACCCTGTTCCTGTTCGTAAAGAATCCCCGGATTATTCTGACCAAGCGGCAGATTTTAGAGAAGCTGTGGGATATTGATGGAGACTTTGTGGATGAGCATACTCTAACGACGATCATCAGCCGTATCCGCAAAAAAATCGAAACAGAGGAGAGGAAATATATTAAGACAGCTTATGGAATGGGCTATCAGTGGATCGGCGGTGAGCCTCGATGAAGCTGCAAAATTTATCCGTCAGGGCATTTTTGAGAAAAATTGTGGCGGGGACTCTGCTCACTGCCGCTTTGCTGCTGTTGATTTTTTTCCTGTTGACGAAAGATGTGCGTGTTGTCATCTGCGGCATTATTTTGATAGCTGCATTTTACATTTGGGGCATGGTTTTTCTGCACTATTTTCAAAAGAAACTTTCTCTGTTCACCGATGGTTTGTGCCAGACATTGGATCACATGATGGACAGTACAGACCGGCCCCAGGTAGACTATGAAGCGGAAACACTGCTGTCTCGGATTAGCCATCGTCTGGAACGGCTCTATAATGTGATGCAGAAAACCAGACATACGGCAGAGGGAGAAAAGGAAGAACTGCAATCCCTGGTATCAGATATTTCCCACCAGACCAAAACCCCCATCGCAAATTTGAAGCTGATCAACGATACCATGCTGACACGGCCATTGACAGAAGAAAAGCGCAAGGAGTTTTTGCAGGCCACAGGCACGCAGCTGGATAAATTGGATTTTCTCATTCAGGGAATGGTGAAAACCTCCCGTTTGGAAACGGGTGTCATTACGCTGGAGAAACAGGATGCTGTGATCGGGGATACGCTGGTGAGCGCCATCAATGGTGTTTTGGCTCCGATGGAACAAAAAGAGATCAGTCTGTCGGTGGACTGCCCATCTGATTTGACAATATCCCATGACAGCCGCTGGACTTCCGAAGCATTGTTTAACATTCTGGATAATGCGGTAAAGTACACCTCTGCTGGTGGCAGCATTCAGGTGAGGGTACGGGATTGGGAGATGTATTTGAGGATAGATGTGACGGATACAGGCAGAGGCATCCCGGAGCATTCTCAGGGCACGATCTTCAAACGCTTCTATCGGGATGAAGCGGTGCATGATATAGATGGGGTCGGAATCGGCTTATACCTTGCCCGTGAGATCATTACCATGCAGGGGGGCTATATTACCGTCGAGTCTAAAGTTGGGGAAGGATCAACTTTTTCCGTGTTCCTGCCCATAAAATAATTCTGAGGCAGTCTGTTTTGGCAGGCTGCCTTTTTTGAAAAATTTTTAGAGGACAATGGATTTTAGGACAATTCTGCAACATTTGGGATTTATGCTGACAGCAACATCATGAATTTGGAGGTGGCCTTATGGAAATCACAAAGACATTACTCATCAATGCAGCTTGCTTGCTGATCCCGCCGGTTGTTGTTGTGCTGCTGCTCCGGCACTTCTTTCCAAGAAAAATCAGTCTTTAGAAGTAACAGAGAAGTTCCTGGACTCCATTCAGGGGGATTACCGTTTTGATGTGACGGTATCATCTGCACTTTCTGAAATGCCGGAGATTGGGCGTAATATAGCCTTTTATACATTGCCCATTCTGGTGCCGATGGATCAATACTATGAGATTATCCAGAATTTCGGAGAAGATCGTGCAGTTTACAATTACAGGACTTACATGAATCTTCTCGTGGAAGATGGGCTGGATGCCGAAGTACAGGCGCAGGCAGAGCAGATCTGTGGTACTTATCTGGGGACGAGTGATTTCTATACCTCCAGCAAGACACAGCGCGCTTTGGACAGAGAGCGGCTGACCGATGCGACCATGCTGATCGTTTACAGTTTGACTGCACTATTTGGTATCATTGGAATCTCATCAGCAGCAGTGGCGATTCTAAACAGCCTGTATCAGAGAAGAAAGGAATTTGCCATGCTGCGTTCTGTGGGGCTGGATAGAAAAGGTCTTGACCGTTTGCTCCATATAGAAGGGATCTTCCTTGGAGGAAAGCCTTTGGTCATTGGATTACCAATCCTGTTTTTGAACGCCACAGTTCTGATGTGGATGCAGGATGTGACTTTTATGGAGTTCATTCAGGTATTCCCGTTATTAGGCTGGCAGCCTATATTGTCCTGGTGCTAATGGTCATCAGTGGGATTTACAGGGCGGCTTCCAGAAGAATCCGCAGGGATATTATTGTAGAAGTCTTAAAGGATGAAAATGTGTGAGTCTTACTGCAAAATGAATTGTCCTAAAATTGAAGCAATTCATTATGGATTTTCATACTATTTAGGACAATTCTGCAACATTTGCCCTTTACCCTATACGCAACAAATTAAAGCACACTTATAACAGGAGAAAACACCATGAAAAAAATCAATTTTTGCAAAGCAACAACAATCATTTTAATAATCAATGTTATTTTATCTATTGTTTTATTTTTCGTTGTTCCTGATAATATAGCAATTCAATGGGCAGGTACATCCCCCAGAAATGCAGTAGATTCTTACTATATATTTTTAGTACCGGTATTGTCAGTGCTTTTTGCTTTTGCTGGAAAACCTATTTTTACAAGGTTCCTGTTTAGATTGTGGAATAGAACTAACGAGTATTTAGTGGCATACCTAAATTTGTGTCTGCAAGTTGTATTTCTTACTTGTGAAATCTATATCGGGTTATATAACTTATGTAATTTTAATGTTGCCATTAGTATAATTCTCATTGTGGAATTTATGATAAATGCGGTGATTGGATTGAAATTATTTCACAATCAATCTATCTAAAAATCGTGTAGTATGTTTCGGTGGACAGTTATTTCTGGATGCCCGCTGTAAATTTTTTGAAATGTCCGAGAGTTGTAACATTTCTCGGACATTTGGGTTTTATAATGATCTTATCAACAAAAGCAAGCGTATACATGAAGCAATGCAATAAAAAAGTTGCTTGTTCAATAAGAATATGAATTGTCCTAAAATTGAAGCAATTCATTATGGATTTTCATACCCTTTAGGACAATTCTGCAACATTTGCCCTTTACCCTATACTCAACAAATTAAGAAAGGCAGGTAACTGTTATGAAAATTTTGCAGACAACTGATCTTAAAAAATACTACGGCACAGAGCCGAACATTACCCGCGCCCTGGATGGCGTGAACTTTTCTGTGGAGGAGGGCGAATTTGTGGCGGTGGTCGGCACTTCCGGCTCCGGTAAGTCCACCCTGCTTCACATGATGGGCGGTCTGGACACACCCACCTCCGGCAGCGTGATGGTGCGGGATAAGGAGCTGGCGAAGATGAACGACGAGCAGCTTACCATATTCCGTCGCCGCAATATCGGCTTTATTTTCCAGAACTACAATCTGGTGCCAATCCTAAATGTGTATGAAAACATCGTCCTGCCGGTGGAGCTGGATGGGGATACGGTGGATCAGAAATTCATGGCGGATGTGGTGTCCATGCTGGGACTGGAGGATAAGCTGAAGAATATGCCAAACAACCTCTCCGGCGGCCAGCAGCAGCGTGTAGCCATCGCCCGCGCTCTGGTGTCAAAGCCCGCTATCGTCCTTGCCGACGAACCCACCGGAAACCTGGACAGCAGGACCAGCGCCGATGTGCTGGGGCTTTTGCAGAGAACAAGCCGTGAATTTAACCAGACGCTGGTGATGATTACACATAATGATGCCATTGCCCAGCTTGCAGACCGTATTGTACGGATCGAGGATGGCAAAATCGTTGGATAAAGGAGGTGGCAGACATGACATTGCCTTTTGAAAATGACACAGGGCCGGTTATTAAAAGACTGGCGGCAAGGAGTATTCAGACAGACAAGCGGCGCAACCTGTTTGTGATTGTAACAATCGCTTTGGCGGCTGCTTTGATGGCGGCGATTTTCTGCGCAGGAGCGGGAAATGACAGAAAACTGGAGGCGGATCTCCGGTGACAGTATCAGGCGGTTGTGGTGAATTGTGACCGTGATACGATTGAAAAACTGAAAGACTGCCCGGAAGTGGAACGCTGGGGCCTTTCCCAGAATTACGGTTCCGCCCGCTATGGTGACAGCGTTCTGACTGTGGAGTATGCGGATGCCAACTGGATGGAATTGGGGAAGAAACCTTCCTTTACCGGGACGCTTCCGCAGGCTGCCAATGAAATTCTGGTAGAACGGGCATTTCTTGATTATTTTGAAATCCCCGCAGAAGTCGGGCAGACCATAGAAGTGAATCTTGGAAACGGAAAGCAGACCTATACCGTCAGCGGTATCATGGATGTGGAGAATAACTCCCGTATGTTCCAGCTTTATGTATCTGAAGCATTTGTGGAGGAGATGGCACAGGGAGAGCCGCTGTTTGAATTTCGGCTTCGTTATACCGGTGCTGATGGTATGGAGCTGGAGCAGCTCAAGGCGGGTATTGCAGCATTCCTTTCCGCCAACGATGTGGAGGAGGATCAGATTTTTTACAGCTCCAACTATTTCGATATGCAAGGGTTTAAGACCGGTGTGATGAAATATTACATTCCGGTGGCAATCCTTTTGCTGGTTGCCTGTGCCGTGGTCATTTACAGTATCTTTTTCATTTCCGTAAAGGGCAAAATGCGGGAATATGGACGCCTGAAAGTGATCGGCACAACACCAAAACAGATCCGGCGGATCGTGCGGCGGGAGGGATTGCTGTTATCTCTTTGCGGTATCCCGCTGGGGCTTTTGGTTGGAGGGGCTATCGGGTTTGCCATTTTCCCGGCACATTGGAGCTGGGTGGCAATCTGCCTATCTGGCTGCGACCGCAGCAGCCTGCGCCCTGACGGTATTTCTGTCCATTCATGCGCCTGTCCGCATGGCGGCGAGGGTATCCCCTATCGAAGCGGTCCGCTCCAGTGGTTATGAAACGGCAACAGACCGGAAGGATCAGAAAAACCACCGCATTACGCCGTTCTCCATGGCACAGATGAACTTTAGGCGGAGCAGGAAAAAGACGGTCATCACTCTGGTATCTCTGGGATTGACAGGGGTGTTTCTGGTAACAGCCGCTACGGTACTCAACTCCATCAGCCCCGAAAAGATGGCGATAGAAGCATGGGAGATCACTGTAACTATGAGGTCAGCTGGATGGATTCGGGAGGAGCGGAAGGATTGCCTGCCATCGCGCGGGAAAATCCACTGACAGAAGAACTTCGTCAGGAGCTTCTTGCCATAGATGGTGTGGAATCTATCACCAGCCATGAAGTGACATCCGCAACGGTGAAATTCCCCCAGGAAAGTGTTGCATTAAAGTTCCCTGTATTTGACAGAGAGCAGATGGAACAATGGCTGCCGGAGGAAAATCTGGAACAGGGCAGCGCAGATTATGAGGAGCTTGCTGCAAACAACGGTGTGGTCGTGACCGATTCGGAAGACCATCTTTTGAGTATGTTTTATGGCTATACGCCTGCTGTCGGGGATGTGCTGACCTTTGAATCCATGGACGGTAAGAGCATAGAAGTAACGGTCATGGGGATTGCGAAGCCGTCAGTGACATCAGGCACCGGCGCATGGGGTCTGTTTACCCTTACAGAAGAACTGGCCGATCAGCTCTACCCGGACATTGAGAACAGAGAGGCTGTTTGGAATGTCCACACATCAGAGGACTCGGATGCGCTCAGGGCGTCTATTTTCAGTCTGCTGGAAAATCCGGTGCTGACGGTCTTTTCCAGAGCAGACCATGCGGCATCCCTGGAATCGCAGCTAAAGATGATGACCCGCGGTGTTTATCTGCTGCTGGCATTCCTGTTTGTGTTCTCCATGGTAAATCTGGTCAACACCCTGATGACCAATCTGCTGGCAAGGCAGCAGGAGCTTGGAATTTTGCAGTCTGTGGGAATGACCGGAAAGCAGGTTTCCCGTATGCTGATCGCAGAATGCCTGTGGTACGCAGGGGTTACGGTATTTTTGTCAGTTGGCATTGGCGGAATCCTGGGCTGGATTTTTGACTATGTGATCAGCAACTTTAATATTTTTGGGGAACTGTCCTATCAATTCCCTTTGATGGAAACGGTTGTTTTTGTTCTGGCACTTTTGGTCGTGACCGGAATCTTCTCTGTGGTTGCTGTCCGTTACTCTAAACGGCTTTCCCTTGTAGAGCGGATTAAGACCATGGACTAACCAGAGGCGGCGGCTTCCGATGTGAAGCCGCCGCTTTGCTGACAGCAGAAATATAAGACTTAAAGGAGATGATCAAAATGACAGTACCATTTGAGAATGATACAGGAAATATTGTCAGGAAACTGGCAAGAAAAAGTTTGAAAAGTGAGAAGCGCCGGAATCTTATGGTGGTGATCGCCGTTGCGCTGGCATCCTGCCTGATCTGTTTTTCGATTGTGATGGCTTTGTCTACCCGGCAGATAGAGAAAAATCATGTGGAGGATACCTATGAGGCAGTCTATACCAGGATTACTGAAGAAGATGTGTCTACCTGAAGGGGCTGGATGACTTCTCAAGGGTAGGAGAGTATTATATGCTGGCTGTGGAACCTGCGGAGCAGGGATATAACGCCTCCTACATTTATTGTGATGAGGAAACCATGTATATTGCCCGTGACCAGATGAAGCTTTTGGAAGGCCGCCTGCCCCAAAAGGAGGATGAAGTGGTAGTAAGCCGTTATTTCCTTTCCGAATATGGTGCAGACGCCGGGATTGGCGAAAAGGTTATGCTGAACAGTGAGAGCTTTCACGGAGAATATACGGTGACTGGTATTCTGGAAGGCTATAAGGAAAAAGAGGTAAATGGATCGTCCATTCTTCTTTCCAAAGAAGCCTTGAAAGGATGGAGCGGCTATAACCCCGCTGATTATCGCGCCTATGTGCATTTTAAGAATGAGCAGCAAATGGATGAAACAGAGCTGACTGCCCGCAGCCGGGAGATTGCCAAGGAATATCAGTTGGAAATGCCGATCATGAACCTCAGTTATATGAAGTTCTATAAGCAGCCTGTGAATGTCAGTATGCTGGCGCTGGTTGCCGGAATCGCAGTTCTGGTCATCATTGGAGGATATGTGGTGATTCAAAGTATCTTCCGGATCTCGATCAATGACAAAATCCAAAGCTATGGACAACTGCGGACTATCGGCACAACGCCAAAGCAGATCCGCCGTATTGTCAAAAAGGAAGGCCGCTTTTTAGGATGGGCCGGCATTGGAATCGGTATTTTGCTGGGATGTGCAGCCGGGTTTGCCCTGTTTTCCCGTGGGTTTAATTTGCCGTTTTATGCTGCTGCGATTGTTTTGACTGCACTGCTTGGCTGGTTTATGGTATCCATTGCGATCCGCAGGCCGGTAAAGATTGCCGCAGGTATCTCTCCGATTGAAGCAGTCCGCTTTACCGGCAGTCAGAGCGGAAAGTCCCACACACATAAGAAGAATATGCGGTTAAATCCCCTCTCCATGGGAATTGCAAATTTCAGGCGTGACCGTAAAAAGACGATCAGCATCGTGGCTTCCCTGAGTCTGGGCGGAGTGATCCTTTTGGTGACAGCCTCTATTATTTTGGTTCGTTCGCCGGAGCGGATCGCAAGACAGTATTTCCCGGATGGGGATTATAAAATCTATATCCATTCTGAAAAAACAGAATATGAGGTGATGTCGAAAGGAAATCCTTTGAATGAAGCGCTTCAGCAGGAGGTTCTGGCTGTGGACGGCGTGACAGATGTGATAGAGAATCGTCAGGCGGTTCATGTGCGGTTTGAGAATGAGGAAAGTTCTTCCGGCGGAATGTGCGATCTGTTGAGTGACCGAAACAGGGATCAAATGGAAGCGGCTCTTGTGTCTGGAACTTTACCTCAAGATTCCCATAGTATTGCACTGGATATGGAATATGCAGAAGATATGATCGGTGTAGATGCGGGAACGGTTATCAAACTTTCCATAGGGGATCAAGAGATTCCTGTCACGGTTTCCGGCTTGTTCATAAACAATGAGCTTAAGAATGGTCATGGTCCTCTGGCATTGGACAACACCTGTATGGTTGCAACCAAAGAGCTATTTGAGGAAACAATGCCTATGATCGATTGTTTTGATTATTCCTGGAGCATTGTCAGCGATCCCCAAAAGGCGGAGCAGATTGAAAGCAGTCTGAGTGCGATCATTTCTTCCGATCCGGATCTTGACTTGGATACCATTGGGATACATAAGGATTATGAGGAAATGGAAAACCGGGTCGTTTTTGGAGGGCTTCAGGCGCTGTCGTGGCTGGTGTTCCTCTTTGGCGTGGTCAACCTCATCAACACCACCCTCTCCAATCAGATGTCCAGAAAGAGGGAAAACAGCGTCTTTCGCGCCATCGGTCTGACCAGAAAGCAACTCTGCCAAATGACTATCTATGAAGGAATTTGCTATGCGTTTTCTGCTGCATTGGCAACCCTGGCAGTCGGCCTCCCGATTGCAGTGATATTTGCCCGAAAATTCAGCGAAATGACTTTCCATGTAGCAATGCCATATTCCTTCCCCTTCCTGCAAATGGGGCTGTTCGTTCTGGTGCTGTTTGGCCTGGAGGTGATTCTGTCCTTCTGGACAATGCGCAGGCAGAAAAATCAATCGCTTGTGGAAGAAATGCGAGCGATGGAATAAGCATATAGGATTGGCGGGGCGGCGTGTGCTGCCCCGCTTTTTCTATTATCATTTAATAAATTAAAATCAGGGGTGGATATATGAAAAAGATACTGTTGATTGATGATAGTGATACCTATATATGGAAACTGAGAAAGTATTTACAGCGCCGGGGCTATCCAGTGAAAACGGCTTCCACTTTGAATGAAGCGCGGGCCGCCGTCCAAGAGGAAATGCCGCTGCTAGTCTGCTGTGATCTCGACCTGCCGGACGGTTCCGGCGTGGATTTTCTGGACGAGGTGCGAACCGCAGACAAGGAGCTGCCTTTTATTCTGGCGTCCTGCCATGACAAGGACGACTACGAACAAGAGGCTATGCGCCGGGGTGCGACGCTGTGCATGGACAAAATGAAAGGGCAGTTGGTGCAAGATAAGCTGGTGGAATACGCCTACCGGCAGTTATCCGGCGAAAAGGCCCCGACTTTTCACAAGCTGCTCTTTGTCCATACGGAAGATACCAACGCCGAAGTGCTGCGGGCTGCTATGCTGCAAAAGGCTTTGACCTGATTCTGGTTTCCTCGATTGAGGAGCCAAGCGCCGGATTTTTGAGGATAAGGAAATTGAACTGATCTTGTGCAATCTGGAACTGCCGGACGGCACAGCAATGGAACTGTTTCATACGCTGCGGCGGGTGGCGGGGGTGTTCCAAGTGAAAAATCCCCCTATCAGGCTTCTGCCGTTCTTTATCCTCACCGAGAACAATGACCTTGCCACGGAATATGAATATCGGCATGAGGGTGTGAACGACTACATCACCGCCCCAGTGAATATCCCAGAGCTGATTCGACGGGTTCTGTTCTTTGTGGAATGAAATCGTTACACATATAAAAATATGTCTTTGTAGTGGACAGGATAGACGCTTTTTTATGAGAAATTGGTCAGGACAGTAAATTTATTGTCCCGACCAATTTTTGCTATTATGAACTTTTCTTAAACTATATTGCTTTTTGAAAAATTGCGTGTTATACTGTTATACATAACAGCATAACAGTTAAAACATACGGAGGATACAGCAATGAAACTTATTATTTCAAATGTATCTGGCGTCCCCATATACGAGCAGATTAAACAGCAGATCAAGGCGGCTATTTTATCTGGCGAGCTTCAAGCCGAAGAAACTTTGCCCTCCCTTAGAACACTTGCCAAAGACT
>ENA-OQEX01000139-OQEX01000139.1-human-gut-metagenome-genome-assembly--contig:-NODE-139-length-43496-cov-10.150638_pt1 | contig 43496 bp, 46 predicted proteins | sample MGYA00242802_ERZ504649 | MGnify/ENA primary metagenome ERZ504649 (study PRJEB26092, sample SAMD00036194) | human gut metagenome | host: Homo sapiens | study: EMG produced TPA metagenomics assembly of...
GCGCGTGCTCCTCGTCGAGCCAGCGGTACGCCTCGGTCTGGAATTCCAATCCGAATCGGCGGTAGATTCTTTGCCTGGGATTGACGGGACTCTGGTATCGGGCCTGCCAGGAGACGATCCTTCCGTCTGCGTCCTTGCAGGCGACGACGCATCCCCATTTCCGTCGTTTCCTGTCTCCATTGGCCATCGGTCGTTTTGTCTTTCTCTATTTCCTGGAAACCATTAGAAGAAAGAGTAATTGCTTATGCCGGAGATTTTGGATAAGGTGCCATCTGCGGCCTCGGGGAGTCTATTTTTCGGGAAAATCGGGATTGTTCAGAGTGGTTTTGATTGGAATCTCAACGATTTTCAGTGATCTGGTTCCTGGTGTCGCATCCCAGAGAAGAAGCATCATGCGCATGTCACCTTCGGAGGTGCGCATGATAACTGTAGTCATAATCCTAAGTGTCTCATGGGCTTGAGACGGGTGGGAATGCTGTGGCTCTTGCTTATCGTGCGTATGAGCCGCAAGCGCTATGCCAACACTTGCGGCTCACATTATAGATAAAACTAGTCTGGCTTTACCAGACAGATTTGGTTATCTAATTATTGTTATTACTCTTTATGGAGGATAGCCGTAATATACGGAATCGTAATGCGGTGAAGAAGTATTGTACTTTAACAATGTATATGATTCTGCCTCACCAACTTTTGTAATACTTTTTGCTAGACTGGCTGGTGTATTGATGGATCCAGCGTCAACTTTACTGCTGCCACTAGCAATTGAATTCCAAATTTTTGAAGCGAAAGTAGAACAGTTGGTAAGATAACCCCATTTATCGTTATTCTTAATATTAGTATTCACTGTATCTAAATCAATTTGTCTTAGGGGTAATTGAACGGAAACATTCTGAAGATTAATACCGTTGGAATTAAGCTTCGAATCAAGATTGAGCCATAGACCCTTATGTTCTCTACTGACATCTACGGATTCATCCCAAGTGCTTGCTGTTATAGATTTACCATCAGCAACGTTAATCCCAGCAATGTTTACCGTAGAACCAGACAGGTTTGTGATCATAAGCCAAGAATGGCCGAGATTCGTGAAACTAGATGATGAGCCGGATCCTGTAGTGGAATAAATCCGCAATAAAGCTACAGCCTCTGCAGCACGCGTTTTGTAATTAGCGCCCCGAGAAGGAGATGAGATAATTCTCAGATCTTCGTTATCTGAGGTTTTCTCAAAATCTTCCAGAGAAGCATTAGACGGAAAGCTAGATAGGGTAGGACTCCTATAGGGAGTTTCGATAGATTCTGCTGCCGACGCATTTACTGTTACAGTTCCAGCCAATATTACAGATACTAGAGCAGTGACAATTTGTTTGAGTCTCTTTATTTATTTCTCCTTTTTGTCAGGAATAAAATAGTTTCGACAGCACCAGCAGCGATAAGGAAGGGGACTGCTCGTAAAAAATAAAGGTATGAAGGAAAGCTAGACACGTATTCTGGATGCAGGTAGTCAAAAATAAAGCCGCTTACTGTGCGTAGGAGTCCGGCACACACTAGGAGACCTGCAAGAATGTGGCAAATTCGGCGCATATTGACTCGATTCTCGAACTGCGGAGGAGTGAGTCCCATTGTAGTAGGGCTTGTTGGAGAGGCCAAGCTCAGTTCAAGGAACAGAAAAAATGATATGAACTGATTTTTGTTCCGCATTCCCCTAACTCGATGGGAGATGATGGATCATGGCAAAGGCACTTGATGCGCGGGCGAGTTTAAGGTGAAGGCCGTTCGGTTGCGCGGGCCACGTATCGTTCTGTCTGCTGTCCGCCATGGAGGCGTGCTGCGGGAATGCTTTTGGGCATCGCACATGTGAACATCATGAAACCACAGGGGGATTGTCTTTTTCCACGCCGGTCGGCGAAGACGTTGAGCGCCGGCAGGGCGGTGGAATGTTCCCGGATTATTCTTGGGTGCCTGTAGGTGCCTTACGGAAAACGAGGCTGATTGGCAGGTTTCCCAAGATCGGAAAACCTTGGAATAGAGCCAAAAATGACCACATGTGATTATCATCAGAGGTGCGCATGATAACTGTAGTCATGGCTCCAAGTGTCTCATGGGCTTGAGACCGGCGTGGATGCCGACGGCACGGATACAGGACGGGTAGTATTAAGACGGTATTCGAACGGTCAAGAAAAGAGGAACGAACATGTCGATGAAGGACACGCTGAAGAAAGCCAAGATCGCGGCGATGAAAGCCAAGGACAAGGCCAAGCTCAACCCGATCAACCTGACGTTGGCGGACATCCAGAACCTGGAGATCGCCAACGGTCACGAAGCGACCGACGAGGAAGTGCTCAAGGTCATCCAGAAGGGCGTCAAGACCCGTCGTGAGACCGCCAAACTGTACGAAGACAAGGGACTGGCGGACAAGGCCGCTCCCGAAACCGCCGAGGCCGATTTCCTGGAAACCTTCCTGCCGGCGGCCGCCAGCGACGAGGACTACGCCAAAGCCGTCGCCGACGCGTGGCAGAAGTGAACCCGGCCGGCCCCAAGGACATGGGTCGCGTCGTCAAAGCCGCTCGTGCCGCGCTTGCCGGCAAAACCATCGATGGCGGCAAGCTGGCCGGTCTGGTCAAGGCCGAGCTCAACAAGTAATCGTCTACGAGCAGCGTCTCTTTCCGCGTACGAAAAGCGGGTCCAAACAACAAACGTTTGGACCCGCTTTTCATAAGGAACGCGAATGTGCTGGCTCAACGCTCGTGATGGTCGATATGGTCGGACACCACGTCGCCGATGGTCTGCACGATCTGCACGAGAACGACGCACAGGATCACGGCAACGGTCATCACGTCGTACTGGTAACGCTGGTAGCCGTAGCGGATGGCGATATCGCCCAAACCGCCTGCGCCGACGGTGCCGGCCATGGCGGAGAAGCCGAACAGAGTGATGAACGTCAGTGCCGCACCGCGCACCAGCGACGGCAGGCTTTCGAACAGCAGCACCTTGAACACGATCTGCAGGTTGCTGGCACCGAAGCTTTGCGCGGCCTCCACCAGACTGCCGTCCACTTCGGCGAGCGACTGTTCCACCACGCGCGCCACGAACGGAGCCGCGGTGATGACCAGCGGCACGATGGCGCCCGGCACGCCGAGCGAGGTGCCGACAATCAGTCGGGTCAGCGGGATGATGGCCACCAGCAGAATGATGAACGGCACGGAACGCACGATGTTCACGATCCAGCCGAGCACGGTGTTGAGCGGTGCGTTCGGACGGATGCCCTTTTTCGCGGACGTGATGAGCAGCACGCCGACCGGCAGGCCGATCACATATGCCAGCAGCGTCGCCACAGCAGTCATGATGATCGTGTCACGCACGCCTTCGACCAGCAGTTCGCCATAATCGGCGATGAATTGCGAAACCACCTGTCCCATCTCACTTCACCTCTTTCTGGGCGGAATCATCGGCCGTCCCATTCTTCGCGCCATCCGCCGTTTCGTGCGTATGCCGATGGTTCGTCACCTTCGCGTCGGCGATCAAAGTCTTCAGAATGTCACTGTGCGGATCGGCGAACAGCGCTTCCGTATCGCCCATTTCCACAATGCGGCCTCCGTCTATCATGGCCACACGGTCGCAGATGTTGCGTGCCACGGACAGCGAATGCGTGATGACGACCAGCGTCACATTAAGTTCACGGTTGATGCGACGCAGCAGGTCGAGGATCTGCGCCGTCGTGGTGGAGTCGAGCGCGCTGGTGGCCTCATCGCACAGCATGATGGACGGATTATTGGCCAACGCCCTTGCGATGGCCACGCGCTGCTGCTGGCCGCCGGACAGCTGGCTGGGGTAGCGGTCGGCCAGATCAGCCAGACCGACCAGATCGAGCAGATACCGCGCACGTTCCTCACGTTTGGCTTTCGGCGTGTGGTTGAGTTCCAGCGGGAAGGTCACGTTGCGTAGCACGGTGCGCTGTTGAAACAGGCTGAAGTTCTGGAAGATCATGCCGATTCCGGCGCGCACGTCCGCCAGCTCCTTGCCTTTCACGCCGGTGATGTCTCGTCCGTCGATGAGCACCTTGCCGGAAGTGGGGCGTTCCAGCAGGTTGATGCAACGCACCAATGTCGATTTGCCCGCGCCGGACGAGCCGAGAATGCCGAAGACCTCACCCGAATCGATGGTCAGGTTAATGTCGTGCAGCACCTCATGCGCTTCGGCGCCACTGCCGTAGCTTTTGTGCAGATGGTCGATCTGAATCGTCATAATGTCCTGTTCCTAATCGTGTTCCATAACAAGAATGCCGCAGGGTAGTATACCTGCGGCATTGAACTCCTACTGCCGAAGCAGGTCTTAGAAGACCGGAACGACAGCGCCCTTGTAGTTCTTGTTGATGTAGTCACGCACCTCGTCGGACTTCAAAGCCTTCTTGAGCTCCTTGGTCTTGGCGGTGTTCTCATTGCCTTCCTTCACCACGAGGATGTTCTGGTAGGTCTTCGCGGCCAGACCGTCGGCCTTCTCGGTGGCTAGCGTGTCCTTGGTCGGGTCGAAGCCGGCCTGGATGGCGTAGTTGCCGTTCAGGGCCGCGATGTCGATATCCTTGATGACGGTCGGCACGACGGCGGCCTCAAGCTCCTTGAACTTCAGGTTCTTCGGATTGGAGGTGATGTCCTTCGGCGTGGCGTTGATGTCCTTCGGATCCTTCAGCTTGATCAGGCCGGCATCCTGCAGCAGCAGGAGCGCGCGGGCCTCGTTGGTGGCATCATTCGGCACGGCCACGGTGGCGCCGTCCTGAAGATCCTTCAGCTCCTTGGTCTTGCCCGGGTACAGGCCGAACGGCTCGAAGTGGATGCCCTCCACGGACACCAGATGCGTGCCCTTCTCCTTGTTGAAGTTGTCGAGGTACGGCTTGTGCTGGAAGTAGTTGGCGTCAACCTCGCCATCCTCGGTGGCGGTGTTCGGCTGCACGTAGTCGGTGAACTCCTTGACGACCAGCTTGTAGCCGTCCTTCTCGACGAGCGGTTTGACCGCCTTGTTCAGGATCTCCGCGTGCGGGGTCGGGGAGGCGGCCACGGTGATGGTCTTGTCGTCCTCCTTGGAGGCGGCACCGTTGGAACCGGAATTGCCGCAGCCTGCCAGGCCGAAGGTCGCGAGCGTGGTGACGGCGAGCAGTGCGCCGAGAATCTTCTTGTTACGCATGGTTGAGTTCCTCTCTCTATTTCGCTACACGGCCCGGACGCTTACTGCGGTTGCGGGCCAACGATTGACCAATATAGAGGAACCTGTGACGGCAACACGTCGCGCGCTTATCGGAATTATTTATAAAGGGCGCAAAAACCGCAGGAATATGCGAAAAACAGACTTGTGAATCGTAAATAATCTTGCGGAAACACCGTCATATAACGCCGAAATGCTTAAGCGCGTTGGCTATGCCGGCGTCGTCGACGCTGTCGGTGACGTAATCGGCCGCCGCTTTCGGCTCGTCGGTGGCGTTGCCCATTGCCACGCCGATTCCCGCGAATCGTAGCATGTCCACATCGTTGCCGCCGTCGCCGAATGCGATCGCGTTGTCTTTCGTCCAACCGAAATGCTCCAGCATCACCTGCATACCAACCGCCTTGCCTCCATCGGCGGGAATCAGATCGGTGAAAGCGGGATGCCATCTGACGCCGCGCACGTTGCTGCACATGCTGGCGATTTCGGCTTCCATCGTCTCGTCCACATACGGGCTGATTTGGAACGTGGAATGGTTTGCGATGCGTTCGCGCGGATCATGCACGTCGATTTTCGGCGCGGTCTTGCCGAGACTGTTCCACGTGCGTTCCAATGCGGCGTTCGTGCGATTGAAATACCCATAGTCGCTTTCCGCATAGTTGGCGACCACGTCGGCATGCGTTTCAAGCCAGTCGGTGATCAGCTTCACGTCGGCCTGGTCGATTGGATGCCGGTAGTCGAGACCGTCGCGCGTGGTGCAATACTGGCCGTTAAGTCCCACGATGCCGTCGAACGTGACGGGAATGGTATCAAGCACCACGCCCATGTAGGAGGGTGCGCGGCCCGAACAGATGAACACCTTCACGCCATTGCGCTGCAATGCATGCAACGCGTCGACGGTGGACTGCGGCACCACATGCGTGACGAAACTTGTCAACGTGCCGTCGATGTCGAAAAACGCCGTCTTGATGTCCTGAGCCATGCTGCCTCCATGAAAAACCATGTCAAACCCGGTATCCAGCTTACGAGGATATGTGCGAAAACGTCGTGCACGGCACGGAACACGACCACGAAAATAGGAAAAACGGCCGGATGTGCCTACAATCGTCAACCATGAGCGAACATATCGAAATCACGCCGGAGATCATCGAAATCAGGCACTATCTGCATGCGCACCCCGAACGCAGCTTCAAGGAATACGAGACCAGCGCCTACATTGAGAAGCTGCTGCGCGCACACGACATCGAAGTGCTCAACAATCCGCTCGAAACCGGCGTGGTCGGACTGATCCGCGGCGACCAGCCGGGACCACGCATCGCATTGCGCGCCGACATCGATGGTCTGCCCATCCAGGAAGACACCGGTCTGCCGTTCTCATCCGTCAACGACGGCGTGATGCACGGCTGCGGCCACGACCTGCACATGTCGTACATGCTCGGTGCCGCGTTCTGGCTCGCCAAGCGCCGCAAACACATCAAGGGCTCCATCAAACTGCTGTTCCAGCCCGCCGAGGAACTTGGCCTCGGCGCGAAGGCCATGGTCGACGCGGGACTGCTCGCCGACGTATCAGCCGCCATCGGCGCGCACAACAACCCGAACTACGCGCCCGGACAGATCGCCGTCGGCCCCGAACCGATGATGGCCGGCTGCGTGAAATTCCATGTAACCCTGCACGCCACCGGCACACACGCCGGCTATCCGCACAAGGGCACCGGCCCGATCGAGGCGCTCGCCACGATGGTCCTCGCATTGCAGACCATCGTGAGCCGTAACGTATCGCCGTTCCATCCGCTCGTGCTGTCCATCACCGAAATGCACGGCGGCCACGTGTGGAACGTCGTACCCGACAAGGCGAGCTTCCAAGGCACCGTACGATACTTCCACAAGTCCGACGGTGAACTGGTGGGGAAACGCTTCAAGCAACAGGTCCAGTCCATTGCGGCCGGTTACGGCATCACCGCCGACATCGATTGGGACGACTTCCAGAATCCGCTCGTCTCCGATACGGAACTTTCCAAGATAGTCGCCGACAACGTGCGCGATTACGCCCAGCTCGAACCCATCCACCGTCGATGGCGGGGGAGGACTTCTGCGATTTCATGCCCGTCACCATGCCTGTGTTCGCCTTCATCGGATCCAACGGCGAGGAAGGCTGCCCGGATTGGCACAGCCCGCACTTCGTCGGTCTTGACGAATCGCTGCAAGCCGGCGTGGAATTCTACGCCAACGCGGCGCTGACGGTGCTCAACGAACTGTCGTGACGCCACGTGCGGAACGCCGTAATCGCAATTTTCATAATCGTAAAAACACAACATATCCAACAAATCAACGGTAGGTTAGGCAGCTATGACAGACATTCGCTTCGCACTCGCCCAAATCGACACCTGCGTCGGAGACCTTGATTCCAACGCCGACAAGGTCATGCGATACGCGCATCTCGCCGCTCAACAGGGCGCGCAAGTCGTCGTGTTCCCGGAAATGACATTGACCGGATACCCCATCGAAGACCTCGCACTGCGTGCCACCTTCCGCAAAGCCGCATGGGACAAAGCCAACTGGCTCGCCACCGAACTGGCATCCGACAGTCTCGGCGAACTATATGTGGTGGTCGGCACTGTAGGCACCGACCGTGAAACCTCCAAACCGCGCAACCGACTCGTCGTCCTGCACGACGGCGTGGTCTGGGCCGGCTACGACAAGCATTTCCTGCCCAATTACGGCGTGTTCGACGAATTCCGCATCTTCAGCCCCGGCAACAAATCCATGGTGCTCGACGTGAACGGCGCGCGCATCGGCGTGGCCATCTGCGAGGACATCTGGCAGGACGGCGGCCCTGTGGCCGAACTCGCCAAGGAGAACATCGACCTGCTGCTGACCATGAACGGTTCGCCATACGAGGAAGGCAAAACCGACACCCGTCTCGACCTCGCGGTGCGCCGCGCGGCCGAAGTGAACGCCCCGATGATCTACCTGAACCAAGTGGGCGGCCAGGACGACCTCGTCTTCGACGGCGGCAGCTTCGTTGTGGACACCGACGGCACCCTGCTTGAGTGCTCGCCGATGTTCATGGAGGATCTGAGCTTCTTCGACTTGGACACGTCCGCGGAGCATCAGAAGGTCGGTACGATCGCAGCCAAGCCCGATCCGGACGAGGAAGTGTACACCGCCTGCGTGCTGGGTCTGAAGGATTACATGGCCAAGAACCATTTCAAGGGCGTGTGCCTGGGCCTGTCCGGCGGCATCGATTCCGCGCTCGTGGCTGCCATGGCGGCCGACGCGGTGGGCGGCGAGAACGTGTACGGCATCTCCATGCCGAGCATGTATTCGTCCGACGGATCCAAGGACGATGCAGCTGATCTGGCGCGCAATATCGGCGCGCATTATGACATTCAGCCCATCGAGCCGCTGTTCGTCTCCTTCCAAAACCAGCTGGAACTGGAAGCGTCGCCGCCGAGAACCTGCAGGCGCGCATCCGCGGCGTCATCGTCATGGCCTACTCGAACTCCAAAGGACTGCTGGCCGTGGCCACTGGCAACAAGTCCGAACTGGCATGCGGCTATTCCACAATCTACGGCGATGCGGTCGGCGGCTATGCGCCGATCAAGGACCTGCTCAAGACCCGCGTGTGGGAGATCTCCCGCTGGCGCAACAAGCTGCCGCCGCCGGCATGGGCATCGGCGGTCTGCATGTCGTCGGCAACGAGCAGGGGAGCGCGGGCACTGCGCTGCCGGATGGTGTGATGATCCCCGTCAACTCGATCGAGAAGGCGCCGTCCGCCGAATTGCGCCCAGGGCAGAAGGATTCCGATTCGCTGCCGGAATACGCGCTGCTCGATCAAGTATTGGCGATGTACATCGAGCATGCTCATGGCCGCGCCGACCTGCTGGCCGACGGCTTCGACGAGGCGACCGTCGACACGGTCATGCGATTGGTCGACCGCGCCGAATGGAAGCGTCGCCAGTATCCGCTGGGACCGAAGGTGACGGCGCTGGCGTTTGGACGTGATCGCCGTCTGCCGGTCACCAACGCATTCCGCGAATAATCGGCGATCGCAAGTAGAACATCGAGAGCCGAAGGAAGCCGATATGGAAAAGCAGTGGTATTTCAACACCGTCACCGAGCAGCCGGAATTGGGCATGATCTCTCCGGCAAGCCACCGCATGGGGCCGTACAGAACCCGTGAGGACGCGCTCGACGCGTGGAAGATCGTGCAGGAACGCAATCTCAAATGGGAGGAACAGGACCGCGAATGGAAACGCTGGTCAGCGGACGGCTCGGCATCTTCCGAAAAGTGAATTCCATATGAAAACCACGCCCGATTGTGATTTATGTCACTAATTTCGGGCGTGGTTTTCAGGCTTTTCGCAGATGATTGCCGTTACAATCGTGAAGTAGCGACGGCGTAACGATGCGTCGCCAACCGACACCCAGTAAGGAGTGGAAATGGCAGCAGTTGATGCAACGGCGGTCTCCCAGGAGGAACTTGAGGCTAAGGCTTGGGAAGGCTTCACCGAGGGCAACTGGCAGAAGGACATTGATGTCCGCGACTTCATCCAGAAGAACTACACGCCATATGAGGGCGACGAGTCCTTCTTGGCTGACGCCACCGACAAGACCAAGCACCTGTGAAGTATCTGGACGACAACTATCTGTCCGTGGAGCGCAAGCAGCGCGTCTACGACGTGGACACCCACACCCCGGCGGGCATCGACGCTTCCCGGCCGGCTACATCGATTCCCCGGAAGTCGACAATGTGATTGTCGGTCTGCAGACCGATGTGCCGTGCAAGCGCGCCATGATGCCGAACGGCGGCTGGCGTATGGTCGAGCAGGCCATCAAGGAAGCCGGCAAGGAGCCCGATCCGGAGATCAAGAAGATCTTCACCAAGTACCGCAAGACCCACAACGACGGCGTCTTCGGCGTCTACACCAAGCAGATCAAGGTAGCTCGCCACAACAAGATCCTCACCGGTCTGCCGGATGCCTACGGCCGCGGCCGCATCATCGGCGATTACCGTCGTGTGGCCCTGTACGGCGTGAACACGCTGATCAAGTTCAAGCAGCGCGACAAGGACTCCATCCCGTACCGCAACGACTTCACCGAGCCGGAGATCGAGCACTGGATCCGCTTCCGCGAAGAGCATGACGAGCAGATCAAGGCCCTGAAGCAGCTGATCAACCTCGGCAACGAGTACGGCCTCGACCTGTCCCGCCCGGCACAGACCGCACAGGAAGCCGTGCAGTGGACCTACATGGGCTACCTCGCCTCCGTCAAGAGCCAGGACGGCGCCGCCATGTCCTTCGGCCGTGTCTCCACCTTCTTCGACGTCTACTTCGAGCGCGACCTGAAGGCCGGCAAGATCACCGAGACCGACGCACAGGAGATCATCGACAACCTGGTCATGAAGCTGCGCATCGTGCGCTTCCTGCGTACCAAGGATTACGACGCGATCTTCTCCGGCGATCCGTACTGGGCGACTTGGTCCGACGCTGGCTTCGGCGACGACGGCCGTACCATGGTCACCAAGACCTCGTTCCGTCTGCTCAACACCCTGACCCTCGAGCACCTCGGACCTGGCCCGGAGCCGAACATCACCATCTTCTGGGATCCGAAGCTGCCGGAAGCCTACAAGCGCTTCTGCGCCCGAATCTCCATCGACACCTCGGCCATCCAGTACGAGTCCGATAAGGAAATCCGCTCCCACTGGGGCGACGACGCCGCCATCGCATGCTGCGTCTCCCCGATGCGCGTGGGCAAGCAGATGCAGTTCTTCGCCGCCCGTGTGAACTCCGCCAAGGCCCTGCTGTACGCCATCAACGGCGGACGCGACGAGATGACCGGCATGCAGGTCATCGACAAGGGCGTCATCGACCCGATCAAGCCGGAAGCCGATGGCACGCTGGATTACGAGAAGGTCAAGGCCAACTACGAGAAGGCCCTCGAATGGCTGTCCGAGACCTATGTGATGGCTCTGAACATCATCCATTACATGCACGATAAGTACGCTTACGAGTCCATCGAGATGGCTCTGCACGACAAGGAAGTGTACCGCACCCTCGGCTGCGGCATGTCCGGCCTGTCGATCGCGGCCGACTCCCTGTCCGCATGCAAGTACGCCAAGGTCTACCCGATCTACAACAAGGACGCCAAGACCACGCCGGGCCACGAGAACGAGTACGTCGAAGGTGCCGATGACGATCTGATCGTCGGCTACCGCACCGAAGGCGACTTCCCGCTGTACGGCAACGATGATGACCGTGCCGACGACATCGCCAAGTGGGTCGTCTCCACCGTCATGGGCCAGGTCAAGCGTCTGCCGGTGTACCGCGACGCCGTCCCGACCCAGTCCATCCTGACCATCACCTCCAACGTGGAATACGGCAAGGCCACCGGCGCCTTCCCGTCCGGCCACAAGAAGGGCACCCCGTACGCTCCGGGCGCCAACCCGGAGAACGGCATGGACTCCCACGGCATGCTGCCGTCCATGTTCTCCGTCGGCAAGATCGACTACAACGACGCTCTTGACGGCATCTCGCTGACCAACACCATCACCCCTGATGGTCTGGGCCGCGACGAGGAAGAGCGTATCGGCAACCTCGTTGGCATCCTGGACGCCGGCAATGGCCACGGCCTGTACCACGCCAACATCAACGTGCTGCGCAAGGAGCAGCTCGAGGATGCCGTCGAGCATCCGGAGAAGTACCCGCACCTGACCGTGCGCGTCTCCGGCTACGCGGTGAACTTCGTCAAGCTCACCAAGGAACAGCAGCTCGACGTGATCTCCCGTACGTTCCACCAGGCGCTGTCGTCGACTGAACGGCACAATCAGCCAAATGAAAGCCGTCGCATGAAACGACGGTAATGCGAAGGGACGGAGCTCGTGGCTTCGTCCCTTTCGCTTTTCCCATATCGTTTTCCCATATGATTGGGATGGCAGATGAAAGGGGACATTGATGTCTGAACATATTTTCCGTTCCACGACCAGACACATGCTGAGGGATTCCAAGGACTACGTCAACCAGACGCTGATGGGAGGCCTGTCCGGATTCGAATCGCCAATCGGCTTGGACCGTCTCGACCGCATCAAGGCGTTGAAAAGCGGCGATATCGGTTTCGTGCACTCGTGGGACATCAACACTTCCGTGGATGGTCCTGGCACCAGAATGACCGTGTTCATGAGCGGATGCCCTCTGCGCTGCCAGTACTGCCAGAATCCGGATACTTGGAAGATGCGTGACGGCAAGCCCGTCTACTACGAAGCCATGGTCAAGAAAATCGAGCGGTATGCCGATTTATTCAAGGCCACCGGCGGCGGCATCACTTTCTCCGGCGGCGAATCCATGATGCAGCCGGCTTTCGTGTCCCGCGTGTTCCATGCCGCCAAGCAGATGGGAGTGCATACCTGCCTTGACACGTCCGGATTCCTCGGTGCGAGCTACACCGATGACATGGTGGATGACATCGACCTGTGCCTGCTTGACGTCAAATCCGGCGATGAGGAGACCTACCATAAGGTGACCGGCGGCATCCTGCAGCCGACCATCGACTTCGGACAGCGTCTGGCCAAGGCAGGCAAGAAGATCTGGGTGCGTTTCGTGCTCGTGCCGGGCCTCACATCCTCCGAAGAAAACGTCGAGAACGTGGCGAAGATCTGCGAGACCTTCGGCGACGCGTTGGAACATATCGACGTATTGCCCTTCCACCAGCTTGGCCGTCCGAAGTGGCACATGCTGAACATCCCATACCCGTTGGAGGATCAGAAAGGCCCGTCCGCGGCAATGAAACAACGTGTGGTCGAGCAGTTCCAGTCGCACGGCTTCACCGTGTACTAAACGCCCGTCCTCTCAATGGCTTCCCCATATTCGCTGGATATGCGGAACGCCTCATATTGGTCCATGCCGCCGACTGAATCGATGGCATGGACCAATTTATTCATACGCTGAAAAATCTTCACATTCGACGCGTGGCAAAGTGGTTCGAAATACTACGAAATGCCCTTCTCTGTCGTAGCCTTGAACTATGGCAGACATCTTTGATTTTCCACGAGATGCGCGCAACGTGGCGCGCGCCGATGGCAAGGGAGCGGATATGGGCGGCGAAGCCCCACAGACCATGCTTATGCGACCGCAGGGCGTTCCCGACCAAGTCTGGAACGCGGTGCTTTCCGTGGACCGTATGCGGCGTTTGAAAGGCATGACATACCGTGAGATTCCGGTGCCCAATTCCATGGCGAACTTCGGCATCGGCGTCGCGTTGGAATGCGATGAAACATACGCATCCGGCTGGATCATGATCCTGTACTCGCTCAAATTCCGAGAGGACTGGCACTCCCACTGGCGTTGCGTGGCTTTCGCATCCCTGCCACTGCCCGACAAGGAGGACGACTGCCTGACTCCGGGCATGTACTGGGACATGATGATGGAACGTCTCAATCCAAACGATTCCGAACATGTATCCGGCACCGTCACAGTCACCCAAAACACAGCATTCGGCCATGACCCCGATGTGCCCAGGGTGGGCTGCGAGATCCGGGTGTCTTGGACTCCACTAGACTATGCCGATGGAGGCCTTGACGCCGGCTCCCAAGTCGGACAGTGGGCGTCGTTCCTCCGGTCCATGACGCAATCCGAGGAGGAAAACCCCGTTGACTGACGAGCCGAAGCTGCTGGCGGAACCGCGCGAAGGCGTGCCCAACGTGATCGACACGTTGCCGGCATTCCGTGACTATTGCAGTGAGCTGGCTTCCTCACATGGCTCCCTTGCCGCGGACGCGGAACGCGCATCCGGCTTCCGGTATGGGCATGAGGACTGGTTGGTGCAGTTCAAACGCGACGGAGCCGGCATCGGCCTGCTCGATCCGCAGGCGCTCGCCGCGGCCGGGGCGGATTGGAACGATTTCAACCGTGCCGTCGGAGATGCGGTATGGATTCTGCATGATTCCCTGCAGGATCTTCCGGGATTCGACGGACTCGGCATGGAACCGCAACGGCTGTTCGACACGGAAATCGCCGCGCGTCTGCTGGGATTGAAACGATTCGGACTTGCCGCCGTCACCGAGCACTTTCTTGGACTGACCCTTGCCAAAGAACATTCCGCGGCTGACTGGTCGTATCGTCCGTTGCCCCGTGACTGGCGAAATTACGCGGCGTTGGACGTCGAACTGCTCATCGAGCTTGAAACGAAGATGCGCGCCGAACTCAAACGCAAGGCAAGATGGAATGGGCCCAGGAAGAGTTCGATTACGCGCTCAAAGAAGGTCTGGGACCACGCAAGGAGCATCCGATTCCCTGGATGCATGTCTCGCACATCACTGAAGTCATGCGTGACCGGCAGGCGCTGGCCATCGTCCGCGCGCTATGGACCCGACGCGACGAACTCGCGCGCGAATACGACATCGCGCCGACCTGCTATTGTCCGACAGCTCCATCATCGAAGTGGCGAAACGCAAACCACACAACGCTGCGCAATTCCGTTCGATTCGCTCCATCAACGAACGCGTGCGCATCCATACCGATTCCGAACAGGACAAGATGTTCGAACGGTACGCGCCGATTCAACGCAAAATCAAACCGAGCATGTGGAAGAACATCATCCAGGACGCGCTCGCCCTGCCGCCAAGCGAATGGCCGGACGTGGACGGCGGCGCCGCGCGGCGTCATGAATCGCAGTCCGCTTCGGCTCCCAAATCGATTCGCGTGTGGAAGGAACGGTATCCGGAACGTCTGCAAGTGCTCAACAGGTGCGCAAGGCGGTCTCCCAGATAGCGGAGGACACGCGCACGCCTGTGGAAATCGTCATCAAACCGCAGTATTTGCGTAACCTGTGCTGGACGGACGAACCTCGTAAGCGTGACGTCGCGCGATTCCTCAGCGAACAGGGCGCACGCGATTGGCAGGTCTCCCTAGTTGCAGAGTCCGTAAGTCGCGCTATTATGTAGAGGTTGCCTAACGGCAGAAATATGAAGAACCGTATTTTTCAGGAGCGCAAGCGTGAAAATCAGCGTCAGGAATCTTGAGCCGACCAAGGTGAAGCTCACCGTCACCGTCGACCCGGAGGAGTTCAACCCGTATCTCGACGAGGCTCGCAAGGAAATCGCAAAGCAGGTCAACGTGCCTGGCTTCCGTAAGGGCCACGTGCCCGGCAAGATCATCGACCAGCGTATCGGCTTCGGTGCCGTCGCCGGCGAAGCTGTGAACAACGGCGTGCCGGAGCTGTATTCCAAGGCTCTCGAAACCAAGAAGATCCACCGATGGCTCAGCCGGAGATCGACGTTCAGGACGTGCCGGAATCCGCCAAGGATGAGACCAAGCTGAAGTTCGTCGCCACCGTCGAGCGTCGCCCGGACATCGAGCTGCCGGCTCTTGACGGCATGGAGATCGAGGTCGCCAAGGCCGAGGTCACCGATGAGGACATCAACAACCGTCTGGAAGCCCTGCGCCAGCGTTTCGGCACCCTCGTGAGCGTCGACCGTCCGGCCGCCAAGGGTGACTACGCCAACATCGACCTCAACGCCGAAATCGACGGCGAAACCGTCGACTCCCAGGAGGGCGTGAGCTACGAGCTCGGCTCCGCCACCATGCTCGACGGCCTGGATGAGGCCCTCGAAGGCCTGTCCGCCGGTGAGGAAACCAGCTTCGAAGGCACCCTCGAGGCCGGCAAGCACGAAGCGAGAAGGCCCTGATTAAGGTCAAGGTCAACTCCGTCAAGGCCGAGGAACTGCCGGAACTCGATGACGACTTCGCTTCCGAAGCCTCCGAGTTCGACACCCTCGACGAGCTGAAGGAAGACCTGAAGAAGGTCGCCGCTCAGGACGCCGAAGGCCGTCAGGCCACCGCCGCTCGTGACGCGTTCATCGCCAAGCTCGAGGATGGCCTCGAGATTCCGGTGCCGAAGGGCGTCAAGGCCGAAATGGTCGAGCAGCAGCTCAAGAACGTGACCGCGGATCCGTCCAAGGCCACCAAGGAGCAGAAGGCCGAAGCCGAAGAAACCGTGGAGAAGGAACTGCGCGACCAGATGGTGCTCGACGTGCTCGCCGAGACCATGGACGTCAAGGTCTCCCAGGGTGAGGTCTTCAACTTCCTCGCCTCCATCGCCCAGCAGTACGGCATGGACCCGAACGCCTTCATCCAGGCCATCATCCGCAACGGCCAGATCGGTTCCGCCGTGCAGGAAGTCGGCCGCTCCAAGGGCCTGCTCTCCGGCATGCGCGCCGTGACCTTCAAGTCCGAGGGCGAGACCCTGGACCTGAGCGCCTTCCTCGGCGAAGCCGCTGAAGACGAAGAGTCCGAGAGCGTTGAAGCCGCTTCCGCAGCCGCCGCTGTGGCCGACGAGCTCGCCGCCGACAAGGACGCCGAGTGAATCGCTGCCGCCGATAGGCTAAAGCGCTGACAAACGCGTAAAGAAGGCTGGAATCCTTTGATGATTCCAGCCTTCTTCGTTTTCTCTCAAATACTGGAGGTTCGACTCTCCTCAATGATGCAACCAGTATTATGAATCAGGCGTCGGCGACATGTTCCGCCGACGATAGAGGGGAGAATCAAATGAAGGACGCTACGCGGGAGAACCCTGCGAAGACCACGCATACCGATTTGAAACGCAAGATGGAGGTACGCCACCTCCGCATGATTTCACTGGGAGGCGTGATAGGTACGGGACTGTTCCTCAGCTCCGGCTACACCATCAACCAGGCGGACCCATTGGTACGGTCATCGCCTACGCTATCGGCGCGGTGATTGTGTATCTGGTCATGCTCAGCCTCGGCGAGCTTTCCGTCGCCATGCCGGAAACCGGCTCATTCCATGTGTATACGACCAAATTCATCGGTCCTGGAACAGGCTTCACCGTCGCGATCCTGTATTGGCTGACCTGAACGGTCGCATTGGGGTCCGAATTCACCGCTGCCGGACTTATCTGCGCAAATGGTTCCCCGGCACGCCGGTATGGATTTGGAGTGCCCTGTTCATCGTGGTGATCTTCACCTCGAACGTGCTTTCCGTGCGCTTCTTCGCGGAAACCGAATTCTGGTTCTCTTTCATCAAAGTGGCGGCCATCGTGCTGTTCATCCTCATAGGCGGTTGCGCGGTGTTCGGCGTGCTGCCGATTCAAGGGTATGACCATGCGCCGCTATTCGAGAACTTCGTGAAGGACGGATTGTTCCCCAACGGGTGGATGCCGGTGTTCACCACCATGCTGACGGTGAACTTCGCCTTCTCCGGCACCGAGCTGATCGGCGTAACGGCCGGCGAGACCAAAGATCCTGACAAAGCCATCCCGAAGGCGAGCCACACCACCCTGTTCCGTCTCGTCATCTTCTTCATCGGTTCCATCGTGGTCATGGCTTCGCTGATTCCTTGGCAGGACGCCGGTGTGGACGAAAGCCCCTTCGTGCTGGTGTTCAACTCCATTGGTCTGCCTTTCGCCGGCGACGTGATGAACTTCGTTGTGCTCACCGCGATTCTTTCGGCTGCGAACTCCGGGTTGTACGCCTCCACACGCATGCTGTGGTCCTTGGCGAACGAAGACATGATCCCACACAACATCGCCAAAACCAATAGCAGGGGAGTGCCGATGACCGCGCTTCGCCTGAGCATGATCGGCGGTCTGCTGGCATTGCTGTCCAGCGTCGTGGCCGCTTCCACGGTTTATCTGGTATTGGTGTCCGTGTCCGGTTTGGCCGTCGTGATCGTGTGGATGGCCATCGCAATCTGCCAGATTCGGTTCCGCAAGCAGTGGATCGCTTCCGGACATACCGTGGACGAACTCACCTACCGCACGCCAGGATATCCGATTGTTCCGTGGGCCGCCTTCATCACCAGCTTGCTGTCATGCGTGCTGATCGTGTTCGACCCATCTCGGCGAAGCGCCTTGTTGTGGATGGTCCCGTTCATCGCGGCTTGCTATGCCGTGTATTACGGCAAGGAATTCCTGCATAAGCGCACGGCACAGAAGGAGAAGGCATGATGGAAAACGGTTCGATTCGGCAATTATTGCATAACAGGCATGTTGCGATCGTAGATGGAGCCATGGCGACCGAATTGGAAAAACATGGCGTGGACACCAGCGGCGAACTGTGGTCGGCCGCGGCGTTGCTGCATCAGCGGCAAGCCATATACGACGTGCATATGAGCTATCTTGAAGCGGGCGCCGACTTCGCCACCACCAACACCTATCATGCGAATCCCGAGGCATTCGCCAACATCGGACTGAGCGAAAGCGAATCACGGACGCTGATCGCGCAGGCAGTGCAAGAAGCCAAACGCGCGTGCACGGATTGGTCGCAGCGGCACCCCTCCCGTCGCACGCCGTTGGTGGCCGGAAGCGTCGGCCCGTATGGCGCGTTTCTGGCGGACGGCAGCGAATACACCGGCGACTACGCGTTGAGCGGGCAACAATACCGGGACTTCCATCGCGTTCGCATGCAGGTCATGGCCGAATCCGGCGTGGACCTGTTCGCATTCGAAACCATGCCGAACATCGGCGAAGTGAAGGCCTTGACCGGTCTCCTACGGGACGAATTCCCGAACATGACCGCATGGCTGTCGTTCAGCCTGTCCGAAAACGGCGATATGGCGGATGGCACGGACCTGGCCGAAGCCGTCTCCTACATCCAGAACGTGCCGCAAATCGAAGTCGTCGGCGTCAACTGCGTGCCGATGGACCGTGTGCTTCCAGCAATTCGGGCCATCCGACAGGTTACGGACAAGCCGATCATCGTGTATCCGAACAACGGTGACATCTACGATCCGAAAACCAAAACCTGGTCGCCTAATCCCACTGGTTCCGAACCGGCCTTCGCCCATCTGGTACCGCAATGGATCGACGCGGGAGCCCGACTCATTGGAGGATGCTGCCGAACGACTCCAGACGATATCCGAACCATAGCGCAGGCCGCTTCGGCGAACGTCTGACGAGCAGCAGAGATAGCTAACCGGACCTTAACCGGACCTATATACTGGCAGATGTGATGAATTCTCAAGGGTATGCGGTAGTCGACTTCGAAACCACGGGTTTAAGTCCCGCAAAAGGCGACCGGGCCATCGAAATCGGCCTGGTGCATGTGGCTCCGGACGGTACGCTCGAAGACGAGCATGAGACGCTGATTCATGTCGATCGCAGTGTCGGCGCCTCATGGGTGCATCACATTACCGCACGCGAACTGCTGCATGCTCCCGATTTCGAAGGTATCGCGCATGAGCTGCGCGACCTGCTCGCCGGACGCGTGTTCGTGGCACACAACGTGTCGTTCGATTCACGGTTCCTACTTGCGGAATACTCGCGTATGGGAGCTTCCATTCCGGTCGATCAAAGCACCATGCTGTGCACGATGAAACTGTCGCGTTCCCTGATCGGACGGGGCAAGCTCGCCGACTGCTGCGAGTATTTCGGCATTGCCAACGAGGATGCGCATAGCGCGTTAAGCGACGCTCACGCCACCGCCATACTGCTCGGACGACTGTTGAAGCCGACCCGAAATGGCCCGGCTTCCAACGTCGGCTGGACGCGGCCGGTGCCGCTGCGGAACAATGGCCCACATTCGCAACCCTGCCGAAGAAGGAATGGCTGCCGCGCGGCACGCATCTTGCGTAGTGACGACGGGCACTGAAACGCTGATTGGCGCTTATGAGAACAGGAATTTGATTTCGGCGAAGAACTCACGGACCATATTGTTGACCAGCATGTCCTTCGGGGAACTTGCCGCGATGCCCTGCGCCTGCTTCAGACCATTGGCATGTGCGATCTGCAAGGCACGGAACATGTGGAAATCATTGGTGACGATACCGACCGAAGCGTTCTCCTGCCGCATGAGCTTCTTGCTGTTGACGATGTTCTCCATAGTGGATTCCGACTTGGACTCCTGGATGATGCGGTTTTCCGCAATCCCATGCTTCTGCAGATAATCGGCCATGCCCTGCGCTTCGGCGAACGGCTCGTTATGGCCCTGACCGCCGGAAACGATGCAGATGGTATCCGGATTCTCCTCCAGATAATCGATGGTTCTGTCCAGCCGATAGCGCAACGCTTTGCTGGGGCCTGACTCGCGCACCTGCGCGCCCAGCACAATCACATAATCAAGATCCGGTTCGCCCTGAGCGTTCATATTGCCGATGATGCAACCCTCTATTGTGCAAAACGCGACAATGCCGATGGCCACCACAGCGATGATGGCGCCCCTGATGATCCGGGGAAGCGCCGCCCACCAGTGACATGCGATGCCAATCGCCAGCAATGCGAAAACAACGGCGAGAACCAGCCAGACCTTCCAAAATCCCGTGCCCGAATGCGTCCTCAACACGGCGAACGCGTAGGCCGCCGACAGCAACGCCAGCGTAACGCACACCACAATCGCCAGCCGTCGCAGCATCATCTTCATCGCAAGCCTCGTGTCGTCATCGTCCTACATCACTTCATACCGTGTATCAGCGTAATGAAATCGTTCCCGCAGAGTGCCGTACCGTGCCCGAATGCGAACGATTCTTTCGCATTTGCCCTGAGCGCATCTTCGATAGGGGCGAGGTATAGGATGGTTGCATGACTTGTGAAACACCTACCATCCGTCCGTTGCGTCGCACCGATTTTCCCGCTTTGGAAGAGCTGATACGGCTCGCATGGTACGACGATGGCAACGATTCACGCAACACGCATGACGAGGTCGGACAGACGTCAGGCCCAGACAAGCATCGCGCCGAACTACGCAAGGCGACCCGTCTGCGCAACATGCATCGACTTGCCGCAATCGACATGCAGGATTGCCTGGCCCGCACCACCAAAGCATACGTGGCCGAACTTAATGGGCAGGTGCTCGGCGTGATTCTCGGATCGCTGCGTTCGGATATCACCGGTCGGCAGCGGACACGCCATATGCTGCGCCGACATTGCCTCACGTTGCCGTTGCTGGCAAGCCACGAGGGACGTCACGGTCTGCTTGCGCAGCTGGCCATTCTGCAGGCCGACGAGGCGTTGAAACATGACGCGGGCAAGGAATACGAGGCCGAAGTGGTGCTGTTCGTCGTTTCCCCGGCCGCACGAGGCATGGGAGTGGGGCGCAGACTGTTCAACCATATGCTTGGCGTATTCCATGACGCCGGCCTGCGCGAATACTTCCTGTTCACCGACAGCACATGCGATGTCGGCTTCTACGACCATCGCGGACTAATCCGCAAAGCCGAACGTGATGACCGGAACGATGGTTCCTCGCGGCCGAATCCGACAGACAGCTCGTCCAGCGGGTTGACGGTCGGCACGACAAGCCTGTTGGCGGATGACGAGCCCATGTCTTACTTCCTGTACGAAGGACGTTGCTGAAGTCATCCCCCACTGAAACAGTGCTTGCTCAAGCAAGAAGCCACGCATTTTGGACTGGATGCGCGGCTTCTTGGCTTTCCCACATGGCATCATGCATGCCAGCGAGCGGCGAATTTCCTATGCGTTGAGGAGCGAAAACGGCCGGAACTCGGAGCATGGAACATTTTCGGCAACAATAGGCCGTATAATGGCGCGCGTCGTTCCTGCCCGGGCCGCGCAGGTCGAGGAACGGCCCACGGCGACCGCCGCGATCTCCAACTCACGGTGCGCGGCGTCAACCAAGGCAAGGATTCATCATGGCAGAGCATCCTCTGAAACGATTACCCAAAACCACGCATCCCGATGCTGAAGCATGCTCCGCAAACAACGGAGGAAACACGCAGATCCCTGAAATGGCGTGTCGTCGACATCGCCGTCGGAGCAGCCGTCGGCGTAATGTCCGGCGTGATGTTCTGGGTGTTCGATGGCATGTCCTATGGCTTGTTTCCTTTACTGACTCTGATACTTCCAGGCTCCGCGGCACTGCTGCACGCATTGTTCTATTTCCCCGCCACACTGGGCTTGCTGATCGTACGCAAACCGGGCGCGTCGGCCTACGTGCTGTTAGTCGCCTCGTTCGTGGAAGTGGTGCTCGGCACGAAATACAGTGTGAGTCTGGTAGTGATCGCGCTCGTGCAGGCGCTCGCCGCCGAAACGGTGTTCGCACTGTTCCGCTATCGCCGTTGGACGCTTGGCATCACACTGTTGGCGGCACTGGCGGTCGGCATCGTCTACAACTTCTATCTACTGTTCTTCTACTACCAGGCGTTCTCGTTCTTCAGCCCGCGCGGACTCATCGGCACCGCATGCGAACTGCTAAGCGCGGCCGTATTCGCCGGCTTCGGATCATGGGGACTATACCGTGCCTTGGCCAAGTCCGGAGTCCTCGCACGTTTCTCATCCGGACAGTAATAACGACAGCGCCTGCGCGTCCTGATGCGCGCGCAGGCGATTACAACGTGATACGACGATTCTTGAGCACGGGAAGTATTCGGCGCACGTCCTCCAGCCGATCCCGATTCAAGTCGGCGTAAATCAGTTCGTCGCGTTCGCCGGACTGCGCAAGAATTCGCGCGGCCGGATTAACTACCATACTATGGCCGATATCATGCCCGCTATGCTCACTGCACGCCATAAGATAGCAGGTGTTCTCCAACGCACGCGCCTTGCATAAGGTCGTCCAATGATCCACCTTGCCCTCGCCCCGCGCCCAAGCCTCACTTACAACCAACGCATCGGCGCCGGCCACCGCGTGACGGCGAGCCAGCTCCGGGAAACGGATATCGTAACAGGTCATCACACCGAACTTCCAACCATCGATCTCCACGAGCAGCGGAATCTCGTGCCCTGGCGTGATTGAATCGGATTCGCGCTCGCCGAACGCATTATACCAATAGATTTTGCGGTATTCGAGAAGTATCCGGCCATGGTCGATGACGAGGAAACAGTTGTACGGCAGGTCGCGGTGTCCTCGTGAAGGTGGACCGTGCCCATGATGGCGAGATTGTTGGCTTCGCTGATGCCACGCAGCGCGGTGACGAACGGGCCGTCTATGGTTTGCGCGTGGTCGGCCGTGTAGCGTGGGTCATCGTCACTTCGGGCGATCAGACCTTCCGGCAGCAACAATATCCGTGCATGATTGCGTGCCGCTTCGCTGGTGAACCCACTGATGATGCTGATGTTGTGCTCCGGCTTTTCCGTTACGGTGAACTGCCCGGCTGCCACTTTCATGTTTCGCATTCGTGCCTTTGTATCTGCATTGTTGCGTTTTGGTCGATACGGCTGATTCGTCAGCAAACGTATCGAGAACCTCCTGCTTTTCGATTGGATTTGCGCACGTCTTGCGATTTTCCATCATTCTATTCGGATGTGAGCGAAAGAGGGGGGTGCTGCAAATGAGGGTTGTTCAAGGAAGAAGGGTCGCAGTGATGCGTTTTGCCACCGTTGCTTTTGCTCAGTCGGATTTGACTATTTGGTATGTCGCGATTGTTCTGCCGATTCTGATTCTTGCGACAATCGTAACGATTTGGGGCAATCAAATTACTGGCAAGGCTGGTGAGCATTGGGCTAGTGAGGAACTGAGGAAACTGCCACAATCAGAGTACCGTTTGCTGAACGATTTGGTGCTCAAGGATTCGACGGGACTGCATCAGATTGACCATGTGGTTGTCTCAGTGTATGGCATTTACGTAGTGGAGACGAAGAATTATACCGGCACGATTTGCGGCGATTCCAAATATTCTGAATGGTTCATGTACCTTGGCAAGAGCAAAAGAAAAATCCATTCGCCTTTGCGGCAGAATTACGGGCACATTCAATGTTTGAAGGAATTATTGGGATTGGAAGATTCGGTTTTCATTTCGATTGTATGCTTTGCGAATCGTACCAAGTTCAAAGTGAAGACTCACTCCGATCGCGAGTTCGTGGTGCATACGAATGATCTGAAGTCTGCGGTGCTTGACCATCCGCAATGCATGGGGCTTGACATGAACGCAGTGGCGGACAGGTTGGAAAGCCTGAATATTATAGATAAGGCAGTTCGGCGCGAACATATCCGTGATTTGCAGAACACGCATTTCGGGAAACTCTGAGAGAGCTGGTTGAGCGTTGAATGTACATAATTTCGGCTGGCTGGATGCGATGGTCAAACGATAATGCCGGTAGACTACGTAACGTAGGAAACAAGCAAGGACGATAGTAAATGATTACCGGAGCGACGAAGAACAAGGTTGACGATATCTGGCAGCGCATGTGGGAGGGTGGTGTCACCAACCCCATCGAGGTCATCATGCAGCTGACGTATCTCATGTTCATGAAATCCTTGGATGACAAGGAGCTCGAAGCCGAGAACATGGAAATGCTGGGGATGACTGCTAAGCATGTGTTCCCGCAAACGGAGGAAGGACAGGCAATCCGTTGGAGCCGGTTCAAGGATCTTCCTGCGGAGCAGATGTTTGACGTGGTCAGCCAGAAGGCGTTCCCGTTCATCAAAACCATGCATTCGGATAACGCCTTTGCGGAAAGCATGGAGGACGCTGCCTTCGGTTTCAACAAGCCCAAGACGCTTGAAAAGGCCGTTTCCGGCATCGACGAGCTGCTGTCGAACTACGTGCAGGACGCTGACGATCTTGGCGATCTGTACGAATACATGCTGAGCAAGCTCAATACCGCGGGCACGAACGGTCAGTTCCGCACACCACAGCACATTAGGAACATGATGGTGGCGCTTGCCGGTCCGAAACCCGGCCAGCTTATCTGTGATCCGGCGTGCGGCACGGCGGGATTTCTCATTTCCGCAGCGGAATCCATCAGAAAGAACCATGGCCAGGAGATGACCGAGGAACAGTGGAAGACGTTCTCCGGCGAGCAGTTCACTGGTTTCGACACGGATCAGACCATGGTGCGCATTTCCGCGATGAACCTGCTGCTGCATTCCATCGATCATCCTGACATCCGCAACCAGGACAGCTTGTCCCGTCTGAACGCCATCCGCGACAAGTTTGATTTGATTCTTGCCAATCCGCCGTTCACTGGCAGCGTGGATGTTGAGGACATCGATGATTCGCTGAAGGCGGTTGTGGAAACTAAGCAGACGGAGCTGTTGTTCGTCGCATTGTTCCTGCGCATGCTCAAGCTTGGTGGCCGTTGCGTGTGCATCGTGCCGAACGGCGTGCTGTTTCGCTCCAACTCGAAGGCCTACCGGCAGTTGCGCGCCGAACTGGTGGACAACCAGAGGCTCGAAGCGATTATCTACATGCCGTCAGGAGTGTTCAAGCCGTATTCAGGCGTAAGTACCGCTATTCTCGTGTTTACGAAGACGGACGCAGGCGGCACGGACAAGGTTTGGCTCTACAACATGGAGGGCGACGGATACACGCTCGACGACAAGCGCGATTCGGACGAGAAGCACAACGACATTCCCGACATTCTCGAGCGATGGGGAAACCTCGACACGGAAGAACAGCGCGCCCGTACTGATAAGAGCTTTCTGGTGCCGAAGAGCGAAATTGTGGAAAACGATTACGATTTCAGCTTCAACAAGTACGCGGAAACAAAGTACGAACGTATTGAATATCCACCGACTGAGGAAATCCTCGCCGATCTTGATGATTTGAACAGGCAGATGACGGAAAGCCTCGCGGAACTGCACAAAATGCTCGGAGGTGCCCAGAATGACTGACAAACCCCAATTGTTGAGGAAAGAGCCAAAAAGTCAAGCTCAACAATCTGTGTTCGAGAGGAAAGTCGTCTCTTCGTCAGAAAGATGTTTCCAATGATGGACCTTATGCCGTTTATGGTGCATCGGGCCTTGTTGGAACCATGGCCAGCTTCCAAAACGCCGTGCCCTATGTTGCCGTGGTAAAGGATGGCGCTGGTGTCGGTAGAGCAAGCGCATGCGAAGCAAAAACCTCCGTCCTCGGAACCATGCAGGCGCTTATCCCCAGTGAAGGGATCGATCGTGATTACCTCCTTCATCTTGTAAGATCCTTGCATCTTGGAGATGGCTTCTCCGGGTCGACCATTCCCCACATCTACTTCAAGGATTACGGGAAGTTACCTGTTCGATTGCATAGTCCAGCTGAACAGAAGCGAATCGTTGACATATTTGCCTCTATTGAGCGGCAAATCAAAGTCTCAAAACAACAACTTGATCAGCTTGATTCTCTCGTCAAATCCCGGTTTGTCGAAATGTTTGGAACGCCTGATAATAACATTCATTCGCTCCCAATTAAGACAATGGGTGGAATTTCGGAGCAATTAATTGCAGGTGGTGATAAACCCAGAAAAATCAGTAAGAATAAGGATCTGAAACACCCTTATCCTGTGTTTGCAAATGGAACGATTGCAGATGGCTTGCAAGGTTTTTCTGAAGAAGCAAGAGTTAATAAATCCGCCGTAACGATTGCGGCAAGAGGAACAATAGGCTTTTGTCTCGTAAGAGAACCTGGTTTCACACCTATTGTCCGTTTGATCTCTCTGGTTCCTAAGCCGTCAATAAATGTTGTTTATTTAAAATATTTCATTGATTTACTCAATCTCGCGGGGAGTGGGTCAAGTCAAGCTCAGTTGACGCTTCCGGCATTTCGTGAACAGCAGATTCTTGTACCTGAATTGAAGGAGCAATTGGAATTCGCCACCTTTGTCGCGCAGGTCGATAAATCGCGATTTGTCGCCCAGCAGCAGATTGAAAAACTGCAAATGCTTTACGATAGCCTCGCTCAGGAGTATTTCGGAGATTAGAGTTCGTTAAACCCTGATATTACAAGGTTCTCGATGGCTTACGGCACCTTTTTGTAGGGAAACCAACAAGGAGGTGCCTTTTCTCATGCAACAGACAATCGAACGAATTAACCGTCTTATGGCCCCTATGCTGAATGACGAGCAAGCTTCGGAACTTCATACGGTGCTTGTGGCCTGCTTAACTGAGAAAGGTAGGAATCCGCGTGGTCCCGAAACAATGACTGAATGCATTGACTTGTTTCTCGCCGCGAAGAAGCTCGAAGGCTGTTCAGAACGGTCGTTGCGTTACTATGCGGCCACATTGTCCCGCTTCGCTACGGAAATCTCCAAGCCGGCTCACGACATCACCACCGACGATATTCGCGACTATCTCACACGATATTCGCGTGATGGCCGCGTAGGCAAGACAACAATCGACAACATCCGCCGCGTCATCTCCAGTTGCTTCTCCTGGCTTGAAGAGGAAGACTACATTTACAAAAGCCCTGTACGTAGAATCAAGAAAATCAGGACTTCGAGAACGTTGAAACCCGTGTATTCGGACGAATCGCTTGAACAACTCCGTGACTCCTGCAAGGAGACGCGTGACCTTGCAATGATTGATTTATTGACATCTACGGGCATCAGGGTAGGCGAGCTGGTGCAGCTGAATCGTCGTGATATCGACTTCGATGCACGCGAATGTGTGGTCCACGGCAAAGGAGACAAGGAACGACGAGTCTACTTCGATGCCCGTGCGAAAACTCATCTGCTCGTATACCTTGAACAGCGAATGGATGACGAGCCCGCCTTGTTCGTTTCCCTGCATCGTCCCTTCAAAAGGTTGGAAATCAGCGGAGTTGAAGCCAGACTCCGCAAACTCGGCGACGATTCGGGCGTCAAACACGTGCATCCGCACAAGTTCCGACGTACCTTGGCTACGAAGGCCATAGACAAGGGCATGCCGATAGAACAAGTGCAAGTATTGCTTGGACACAGCAAAATCGATACCACGCTTTGCTATGCGCAGGTTGATCAGGATAATGTCAAGCGTTCCCACCGCAAATTCATCTCATGAAGTCGAGCAAACCCCAATTTGTCGGAAAGAAAGTGAAGCTCGGAGAGCTGTGCGAGATATGCTCCGGTGGAACTCCCAAACGTTCCGTTGCTGAATACTGGAAAGATGGAACCATACCTTGGGTGAAGATTGGAGACATGTCCGAAAAGTATGTTTCATCAACTGAAGAGCGCATAACAGACGCTGGATTTAACAACTCTTCTGTGAAAATGCTTGAGCCTGGAACCCTGCTATATTCAATATTCGCTTCGATTGGTGCTGTGAGCATCTTGAAGATTCCTGCGACAACGAATCAACAATTGCTGGTCTCAAAATTAAAGATGATTCACTTGATCGCGATTTTTTATACCATTATTTAAAATCCCGAGAATCGATATCGAAATCATCGGGCAGGGGCGCTGCACAGAACAACATCAATCTGACCATTTTGCGTAATATGCAGGTCACGTTACCCTCGATAGAAATTCAAAGGAGTATTGTTCGGAACCTCGAAATGATTTCGAATCAAGTGACGATAGCGGAATCGCATCTTATGGACCTTGATGCTCTCGTCAAATCCCGGTTTGTCGAAATGTTTGGAACGCCTGATAATAACATTCATTCGCTCCCAATTAAGACAATGGGTGGAATTTCGGAGCAATTAATTGCAGGTGGTGATAAACCCAGAAAAATCAGTAAGAATAAGGATCTGAAACACCCTTATCCTGTGTTTGCAAATGGAACGATTGCAGATGGCTTGCAAGGTTTTTCTGAAGAAGCAAGAGTTAATAAATCCGCCGTAACGATTGCGGCAAGAGGAACAATAGGCTTTTGTCTCGTAAGAGAACCTGGTTTCACACCTATTGTCCGTTTGATCTCTCTGGTTCCTAAGCCGTCAATAAATGTTGTTTATTTAAAATATTTCATTGATTTACTCAATCTCGCGGGGAGTGGGTCAAGTCAAGCTCAGTTGACGCTTCCGGCATTTCGTGAACAGCAGATTCTTGTACCTGAATTGAAGGAGCAATTGGAATTCGCCACCTTTGTCGCGCAGGTCGATAAATCGCGATTTGGCGGAATGCTCCACCTTCTCAACAGCCTCTCTGGAATTATGCATGCAAGCTTCTTTTCTGTGGCTGACACAGACTAGAAACGATTGGAAAAACACTGGAATAACACCCTATGCAAGCCGTGGAAGCGATATGATGAACTCATATGGTGTTTTCCGCGGTGTGATGGGGCTGGAGGGGCATATCATGAGCAATTTCTCGTTCCTGCTGGGTCAGGATGATTACGAGCAGTTCGCCATTCCATGCGTCGAAGCCGAAAAAGCCTTCTCCATTTCTCCGACCATGTGCGCCATGGCCACGCGCAAAGCGTTCGAACTGGCGGTGAAATGGGTGTACGCGGCGGACCGTTCCATCCAAATGCCGTATCGTGACAATCTCCAATCGCTAATCCACGAACCCACTTTCGAACGCGCGATCGGCAACCAAAAAATGTTGGATTCGTTCCAATACATCGTCAAAGCCGGAAACATCACCGTCCATGGCAAGACGCGCATCAGTCCCAAGGACGCGATGTTCGATCTGAAACTCCTGTTCGTGTTCATCCAATGGATCGACTACTCGTACGGCAAATGGTACGAAAAGCGCGTCTTCGATCCGAAACAAGTGCCGTGCGTCCAACAAGCGCTCTCCCGTAAGGAAGTCCAAGCCAAAGAAGACGCCGCGAAACAGGAACTCGCCAAGGAACTGAGCGCCAAAACCGAACGTATCCAGGAACTCGAACGTCAGCTTGAGGAATCCCGAGCCGCGCTGTCCGTGCAGAAGGCTCCGCGTCCACCCATGCCGGACAGCGAGATGGATATCAGCGAATACGAGACGCGGCAACGGTTCATCGACCTTGATTTGCGGCTCGCCGGATGGGATGTTGATTCCGAGGCTGAGGTCGTCAAAGAACGCAAGGTCACCGGTATGGAAGACCATGAGGGGCAGGTCGGCTATGTCGACTACTACCTCAAAGGCAGAGACGGCATGCCGCTGGCGATCATCGAGGCGAAACGAACCTCGTATGATCCGAAGAAAGGACTGGAACAATCCAGACAGTACGCGAAATGTCTGGAACGCGAATTCGGATACCGTCCGCTGATTTTCCTGAGCAACGGATACGCCACGGAATTCGTGGATGACGAGAACGGTCCATCCGTCCGGTCGGGGGAGTGTTCTCGCAGGATGACCTGCAACGCATTATGAACCGGCGCAGGGAAGCCATCGATCCGCGGACCGTTCCGGTGAACGAGAAAGTCGCCGGACGCTACTACCAAATCGAAGCGATCAAAGCGTTCTGCGATAACCTGTGGAAAGGCAAGCGTCGTGGACTGCTTGTCATGGCCACGGGAACAGGCAAAACCCGCGTATCCGCCGCACTTACCGACGTGCTCATGCGCGCGCGGCTTGTGAAAAACGTGCTGTTCCTTGCCGATCGTGTCGAACTGGTCAAGCAGGCGAAAAGCGCTTACGGCGAATACTATCCCGACTGGTCGCTATGCAATCTGTGCGACAACAAGCACGACGTCGACGCCCGGGTGGTGTTCTCCACCTACCAGACGATGATCGGTGCAATCGACACCGAAACAGCATCCGACGGAAAGCCTGCGTTTTCTCCGGGACATTTCGACCTGATCATCGTGGACGAAGCACACCGGTCTATCTTCAAAAAATACAAGGATATTTTCGACCATTTCGACGCGTTGGTCGTAGGCTTGACCGCCACACCACGCGATGAAGTGGACCGCAACACCTATGACTTCTTCCAAGCGGAACATGGCGTGCCAACGTATCTGTACGAATACAAAACCGCCGTGGAACGAGACCACTATCTCGTACCGTTCTACAACATCGAAGCCAAAACCAAATTCACCGACGAAGGCATCACATACGATGACCTATCCGAAGAGGACAAGGAACGTTACGAAGATGATTTCGGTGAGGACGATGGCGAGGCGGAGTCGAAGTACCCGACCATATCGACGCGGACGCATTGACAGATTCGTCATGACGCCGGCACGGTAGACGCCGTATTGCAAGACCTCATGGAACATGGCATCAAAACCATGGGCGGAGAACAGATAGGCAAAACCATCATTTTCGCGCAGAGCCAAAAACACGCGCGTTTCATCGTGGAACGATTCGGCGCACTATATCCCAAGCTTGCTCGTGGCGGCTTCATCAAGGTCGTGGTGCACAGCGAAGACTACTCGCACGCGATCATCCAGGATTTCAAACGCAAAACCATACCCGTCATCACCGTTTCGGTGGACATGATGGACACCGGCGTGGACGTGCCGGAAGTCGTGAATCTCGTGTTCTTCAAAAAAGTTCGTTCGCGTATCAAATTCTGGCAGATGATCGGTCGTGGCACACGCCTATGTGAAGGACTCGACTGCGTGGACGGCATCGACGGCGAATACGTGGACAAGAAGCGTTTCTACATTTTCGACTATTGCGGTAATTTCGAATTCTTCCGCGAGCAGAAGAACGATGCCGATGAGAAGCCGGTCACGTCCCTCAGTGAGAGGATATTCTCACGCAAAACCGAACTGGTCCATGCATTACAGTCGAGCGAATTCACTTCCGACGAAAACCTCATGGCATGGCGTGACGAACTCGTCAACGACATTCACGGACAAGTCGCATCCTTGGACGAATCCAAGGTATCAGTGCGATTGCGGCGCGAATACGTGGAAAAATACCGGAACATTAAAACGTTCGAACATTTAAGCGACATTGACGTGCACGACCTGACCGGCGAAGTCGCGCCTCTTACGCATTACGACGGCGAAGACGAGTATGCGTTACGTTTCGACGCGCTGATGTACGGCCTTATGGTGGCTTCCGTCAGAGGACGGACCGCCGCGAGACATAAGACGAAAATTCGTGCCATTGCCACGAGGCTCAAGGAACGCATGACCATTCCTCAAGTCAAAGAGCGGGAAACGGAAATCAAACTGGTCGCCGACAATCCGGATTACCTCGATGGGGCCTCCCTTGAGAAACTGGAGCGGATTCGTATGACACTGCGCGATCTGATTCGCTTCATTGCGGACTCCACTGCCAGGAAAATGGTCATCACGGACCTGAAGGACCTGTCATCGACGATCGGAAGGACGGGAATTCGACACAGCCGAGCATTACGAAGACTACAAGCAGAAGCTCAACCGATACATCAACGAGCACAGCAACGATGAAGTCCTCCGTAAACTCCACTACAACGAGCCACTTTCCGGCAAGGACTTCTCGAACCTTGAAAACATCATGATTCATGAGCTTGGTTCCAGAGAGGAATACCAGAAGGCGTTCGGAGACGTTCCTCTCGGACTGTCGGTGCGCCGTATCATTAAACTCGACCATCAGGCGACAATGAAGGCGTTTGGCGAATTCATCAACAACCATTCGCTCAGTCCCGCGCAGAACGCGCTGATGAACAGAATCATCGACTACGTCGAACAGAACGGATACGTCCAGCCGGAAGACCTTGCCCGACCGCCGTTCGACCGGCCGAAGCCCTTGTTCCTGGTGTTTGGTAAGGAACTGATGGACCTGAAAGTATGCATCGAACGTTTGAACGCCAACGCCATGGCGCCCATCGCGTGATGGCATAGGGCAGACGTGTAACGAAAGTTTCATCCTACGAAAACGCGTGTTTCGTAATAGCTGGTAATCGTTGTAATGGACGTGATGCGGAACGTGCGTGAGCGAGTATGTGAGCGTACGTGTCAGGTGAGCCGTTCCAGCAGCCAGTCACGTAGGATGACGACGTGGTTGATGTGCGGATCGCGTGCCGCGTACAGCAGGGTGATGTTGGCGTCGTGTAGCAGATTGCGTACGTCGTCTGCGAATTGCGCCGCTTCGGGGCGTGAATTGAGCTGCTCTATGTAGCGTGCTTTGAATTCGTCGAACTTCGCCGGATCGTGCGCGAACCATTTACGCAAATCGGTGGTGGGCGTCACCTCCGTTTTGGCCCATCGGTCGAGCTTCGCGCGTTCCTTGGAAACACCGCGCGGCCAGATGCGGTCCGCAAGGATACGGTAGCCGTCATCGTCGACAGGGTTGTCGTAGATTCGTTTGATGTTCAGCATGTGCGTTGCCATACTTTCACGGTACCGCGCCAACACATGTATGCAACCGTTCGAAGTGAAATTGCGCTCCCAGAGTAGCGGGACCGACCCCGTACTCATCACTTACAGAAAAGTCGCAACGGATTGCGATCGGGAACGGGGACAATTCAAAGACTGTTGGTGACGAACTGCCTAATAAGCGCCACGGTCCGATCAATCTGGTCATCACCGGAAATAGCGGCCACACCATCGCCCTGCTGCACACCATAGCTGCCGAACTGCGCATGGTTGCCGCCCTTGATCACCCGTTCGTAATATTGCTTCGGCATGCGCTGCCGCGCGGATTCGACTTTTTTGCGGTTCAGTATGTCGTCTTTGCTGCCGTATGCGGATAGTACGCGTAGTTTTGTTTTGCTTAGGTCATCGGTTGGGTAGGAGGCGAGGAGGATGAGTCCGTCCCAGTTGTCGGTATGTTTGCTGATGTAGTTTGCTGCCATCGTGCCGCCGAGCGAATGGCCGGCTATGTACCAGTGGTCGTATGAGTAGCCGGCGATATCGCTGCGTACCACGTCTGCGCGGTTGATGCCGAAGATGGCGAGGTTGGCGGGCATTTTCATTAGGAAGCAGTCGATTCCTGACGCGGCGGTTTCCTGCATGAGCGGCGCGTAGGCGCTTGCTTCGACTTTCGCGCGGGGTAGAACACCATCGCCGTTGTTGTGCCGGGGCCGTCGAATAGCCATCCGTCTTCGATGTCGGTGACTTTCACCGTTGGATTGGATTGGATTGCGTTGCCGACGTTGACGGCGTGATGGTAGTCGTTGACATAGTAGACGCCGTATCCTGCCAGAACGATCAGGACTGCTATGATTGCGGCGAGAATGCGGTGGAACGTTCGATGTTCCATGGCGCCTCCGAACCCTAAAAACACACTTTCTTTCACTATAGTCCGTTCGATGTGTGCTTTGTGGAGTGGAGGGGATTGTAGTCGGTGCCGCCTAGCATGCATTACTGGAACGATGCCAGTCGTGACGATTGGTTACGTCCGGAATGCATGGAGAGGCGGCTTGGGAAGCAGCATGGGTAAGAACAGCGCGAAACCAGCGAAAACGAAGAATGTGACGCCGGCGGTCACGCCATGGGGCAAGAACCGTGTGAAGAACACCGAAACAGGCAAGCATGTGCTTATCATGCCGGGCATAGGCTACACCGTGGATCGGCCATTGCTGTATTGGGCCGCGCAGGCGCTCGCCACTGACGGATGGTTTGTGGATCGGCTTGATTTGAAGCTGACGGAGGATGTCGAGTTTCCGGAAATGATTGCCTGCATGGAACGTGTGGTCGACCAATGGCGGGCCGAGGCGCTTGAACATGCTGCAGAATCCGGTGAGGAAGCACGGCTGCTGGTTGTCACCAAGTCACTGTCCACGCTTTCCTACCCGCATTCGGCGAAGCTGGGCTTGCGTGTGGTGCTGCTCACTCCGGTATTGAATCCGCCGCCCTTCGACAAGCACAAGTCGATCATCCCCGCGCCGCTGCCGGGAACTGCCGGCAGCCCGATGCCGTTGATCTGCGCCGGCGACGCCGACCCATACTACGATGACGCCAAAGCGCATCTGCTCACCGACCATGTGCGCACGTATGCTGGTGCCGACCATTCCATCGAAGTGCCGGACGATTGGCAGACATCGCTCGACTATCTGAAACAGGTCACGCAGGCCATCGTCGACTACGCCGGCTGAAAAGAACGGGACGGAATATGCGCATCGTATTGCAGAAGGTCAGCGAAGGATCCGTCGACGTGGTCGACGAGACAAGCGGAGAAGTCGACACCACATTCGAACCACAGCATATAGGCATCGGCTATGTGCTGCTTGTCGGAGTGGAAGATACGGACGGAGCGAAACAAATCGACTGGCTCGCCCACAAAATCGCCAACCTGCGCGTTTTCGAAGACGAGAACGGCAAAATGAACCGTTCCATCCACGACGTGGACGGCAGCGTGCTGTCGATATCCCAGTTCACGCTGTATGCGGACGTACGCAAAGGCAACCGGCCAAGCTTCGTGAAAGCAGGCGCGCCCGACCATGCCGAACAGGTATGGAACGGATTCAACGACGCCCTGCGCGCGCAAGGACTCGAAGTAAAAGAAGGACGATTCGGCTCCCACATGCGCGTGCGGCTCGCCAACGACGGTCCGGTCACCATCATCCTTGACACCGACGAACTCGGCGTCTGACCCAAAACCCAACGTGAAACCCTATATCCGACGATTGCCATAGGGTAAAACGCATGGGAATATGGAACGACCGCAAACTGATCGTCAACTGCCTGCCGTTGACCGAATCCGAACGTGCGCAGTTCACACGCGCCGCGAAAGACATGCCGCAGGAATTCGTCGGCGACCCGGCACAACGAGGCTCCATGAACTGGACCGCCGAAATACCGGACGAACTCAAAGCGTATGCAACCGCGGTCATCGGCAACATCACGCCCGAAACATGCGCGCAATGCCCCAGACTCGAATGGCTGCAGACCTGGAGCGCCGGCGTCGACAAATACCAGCGGCCTGGCGTGCTCCACCCCGGCTCCATGCTCACCAACGCCACCGGCGCCTACGGACAAAGCGTGTCCGAACACATGTTCGCCATGATGTGGTCCATCATGAAAAACCTGCACATCTACGCCGTCGGCAACCCGAACGCCGCATGGCAGGACGCCGGCCGCGTCATCAGCCCCGACGGCAAAACCGCGCTCATCATCGGCACCGGCGACATCGGATCGCATTTCGCACGCCTATGCAAGAGCGTCGGCATGTCGACCATCGGCATCCGCCGCAACCCCACCGTCGAAGCGCCGGGCATCGACCACATGGTCGGATTCGAATCGCTCGACGACGTGCTGCAATACGCCGACGTGATCGCCATGTGCGTGCCATCCACGCCATCCACACACCACCTGCTTAACGCGGAACGCATCGCAAAACTCAAAACCGACGCCATCGTCATCAACGCGGGCCGCGGTGACGCCATAGACACGCAGCGCTCGCCGACGCGCTCGCCAACGGCATGATCCGCGGCGCTGGCCTCGACGTGACCGAACCGGAGCCGCTGCCGGCGGCATCGCCATTATGGAGCGAGCCGAAATGCCTGATCACCCCGCATGTGGCGGGCGGCAACCACTTGGAGTCCACCGAACGGCGCATCATCGCCATCGCATTGGGCAACGTGCGCTGCTACGCCAACGGACAATCGCTCGACAACCGCATGCCTCTCAAGGGCTGACGTTCATTAAAAGTGGGTATCCGCTCCTTCGGTCGTCGGCTGAATGGTCCGAATCGGACGGCCTCCGAGATGAACTCTGAAACGAACCACATGAGGAGGTCTATCTGGTCTGAAGGCACATGCACCGCGCCCGGAATACGTCACAAAAACGGGCAAACCCGTATGATGGCAGCCATGGGGAGAAAGGCGGGAGATATGACATTGGACAAATGGCAGCGGATGACCGAGTGGTTCATGACCGCATTGGCGTTGGTGTTCCTGTTCGCGTATTCGTGGGAAGTGCTGGCGAGAACGCATATCGTATTGTGCGAAACGGTGATCAACATCATCTGGATGGCGTTCATCGTCGACTACGTCGTTTCGATTCTGCTGGCGAAGGACAAGAAAGCCTGGTTCAAAGGCAATCTGCTGATGCTGGTGTCCATCGCCTTGCCCGTCTTCAGACCATTGAGGCTGCTGCGATTGGTGGCGGTGCTCAACGTGCTCAACCGTACCGGTGGCATGGCGGTGCGTGGACGTATCACACTGTACACATGCTGCAGCGTGACACTGCTGATGTATATCGGCGCCCTTGCCGAATTGGATGTGGAACGTGGGGTTCCAGGCGCTTCCATCACCGATTTCGGCGAGGCGATATGGTGGTCGTTCGTGACCGTCACCACAGTCGGCTATGGCGATTTGTCTCCGGTGACATGGCAGGGAAGAAGCATCGCCATCGGGCTGATGATAACCGGCGTGGCCCTGATCGGCATCGTCACCGCGACACTGGCCTCATGGATAGTCGATCGTGTCCGTGACGAAACCGACAAGCGCGCGGACGAGGCGGAATCGGAAACGGAACAGTTGCGCCACAATGTGCGGGAACTGACGGACACCGTCAACCAGCTGCGTGACGACATCGCGCGGCTGCGCAGACCATAGCGGTTCTCATGACTGCACTGCGGAAAATGCGGAAAGAGGCTGAGGCATAGGAAAAGCGCCGGATGAATAACCCGGCGCTTTTCCTATGCCTCACCGTCATACGTCTTACAACCGGAAAGGCGGAGACGCTGTATTGGATTTATTCGCAGGCGACTCCGTCATGGTCGCGGTCCAGTTGTGAACGGTAGCCCGGCTGGCCTGGTAGATAGGCGCGGCGCCAGCGGCTCGTGCCGCGGTGCAGTTCTGGTAGTAGACGTCCTGCTGTGGCGCTGGTTGGGGCGCGGGAGCCGGAGCCGGAGCGGGTTCGAGCGCAGGTGCCTGTGTCGTTTGTTGAGTCTGCTGGGCCTGCTCAGCTGACTGTTCGGTTTGCGTCTGTTCGGTTTGCGTCTGTTCGGTCTGCTCGGACTCGGTGGTCTTCTCGGCTGTGGAATCCTTGACCCCCGTGTAGTCGGGCACGGTTTGCGTCGGGCAGGAGGACAGCACCTTGGCCATGGCTTCCTTTTCGGCCTGCGTGACCCACAGTGAGTATTTGTGCTTCACGCCGATCTGACGCGCCACGTATTCGCAACGGAACCCCTTGTTGGACGGCAGCCACGTGGCCGCATCGCCATCGGACTTCTTCTGGTTGGCACGCCCCTGCACGGCCAGCAGATTGTACGGATCGTTCGCCAATGCGGTGCGGCGCTCCTCGCTGAGCTTCTGCGCGCCTTCTGCCACGCATCGCTCAACGCCACCACATGGTCGATCTGCACCGCGGTGGAAGTCTTCTTGCCCTTCTTGAACTTGATGTCCTTGCCAGTGTATGGATCATGCAGTTTTCCGGACTTCACCACGCAATTGTGCGTACGCCACTTGTGCCTCACGCCGGTCAGATCGCGGTTGAGGATATCATTGCGGGTGTCGCAGCCGTTGTGGTCCACGTCGGCCCACGCCTTGCCGAATTGAGTGCGCTTGTACCCGGTTTTCGGCGCGCGGCCCTTGACCTCCAACGAATCCAACACCTCCGTGGCGGACGTGCCGGCCCCGGTGCCATCCGTCGGCTCGTCCGCATACGCCGAACCGACCGGCAGTCCGATGGCCAGACTCGCAGCCAGCAATCCGGACAAAACAACCATCATCGAACCATGACGACGCATGATACGCTCCTCACCCTAAAACCCCTCAAGTAGTACAAGAATATCCCCGGAACGAATTCGAATCGCTTATTTACGGCAGATTTTTCGGCATGCCGAAACCAGTATTTCGCATCCGTCAAGACGTATGGCAAGAATCGGCCGTATGACCAACAGCATCACAGCAATCAAACCGGAACGTCTCGCACAATACGCCAAAGACTTCAACGCCGACCGGGCCAACCTTGTGGCCGCCAACGCCGCGGTGTCCTCGGGCGTGCTCGAAGCCGCCACCGACTACAAAGGCCAGCGCGCGCTGCCACGCGACTTCTCCATCGAACTGAAACAGGGTCCATCACCAACCAGCGCCGATCCGGCCGCTGCTGGATGTTCGCATCCCTCAACACCCTGCGTTACGAGCTCATGCACCAGTGGGGACTCGACGATTTCGAATTCTCCGAAACCTACCTGTTCTTCTGGGATGCGATGGAAAAATCCAACACGTATCTCGAAAACGTGTTCGCCACGCTCGACGAGCCGACCGACAGCCGCCTGTTCCAGGAGATCAACTACGGGCCGGCCGATGACGGCGGTTGGTGGCAGATGTTCGCCGCCCTTGTAGACAAGTATGGTCTCGTGCCGAAGAGCGCCTACCCGGAATCCGCCAATTCCAAGGACTCCGACGCGTTCAAACAATACCTCAACAGCAGCTGCGCCAGTTCGCCGCCGACCTGCGCGAACGTTACGCAGCCGGCGCCACGGTCGATGAACTGCGCGCGGTCAAGGACGACGACATGTCCACCGTGTACCGCATGTGCGCCATCTCGTTGGGCGAGCCGCCGGAGAAGTTCGACTTCCTGGCCCGCGTGAGCGACGATGACAAGAAGGACGATAAGAAAAGCGGCGAAGACGAGGCCGACAAGCCGAAAACCGGCAAGGACGAGCGCAGACAGATCCGCGAAACCGGCATCACGCCGATGGAATTCTACAAGAAGTACGTGCCGGTGGACGTCGACGATCTGGTGACGTTGTGCAACGTGCCGATGGCGTCCCGTCCGTTCAACAAGCGTTACCGCATCCGCTACACCGCCAATGTGGCCGAAGCGGGGGATATGGAATTCGTCAACGTGCCGCTCGACGTGTTCAAAAAGGCCGCGGTCGACCAGATTAGCGCCGGACACCCGATCTGGTTCGCCTGCGACTGCACCCAGTTCTCGCTGCGTGCGGCCGGCTATTTCGACTGCGACAGCGTGCGCGTGGACCAGCTGTTCGGCACCGATTTCGACTTCGACAAGGCGCACGGCCTCGAATACGGCGACAGTCCAAGCAACCATGCCATGACCCTCACCGGCGTGAACCTTGACGAGCAAGGCAAGCCGAACCGCTGGAAAGTGGAGAACAGCTGGGGCAAAGACAACGGCGAAGACGGCTACTACGTGGCCTCCGACAAGTGGTTCGACCGCTATGTGACCGAAATCATCATCCGCAAGGAATACCTCGACGACGCCACCCGAGCGCTGCTCGAAACCGAGCCGGTGGAACTCGACCCATGGCAGCCGCTGACCAAACGCTGCCGCTGACGCAACACGGGCGATAACATGCCGCGGTCCGGATCGGGCCGCGGCTTTTGCTGTTCCACCGCGCTGGTATGGTTGCATGAGAACAAACGTACGAACGATGGGGGTTCAGGTGGCGGACACTCTGGCATGGCTTTCCGACGAGCTGCGCAGCGAATGCAGCCAGCCGGTACTGCAGCGCGCCCGCGGCATCGCCAACCAATGGCGTTCCAAAATGGAGGACCTGCATTGCCTGAACGACACCGCATCCAACCGCATCACCCTGTATGCCACCATACGGGGCACCACCTCACCCTCCAGCCGTTACGAAGTGCAAGCCACGCTTGATTTCGCCGACGAGCTGTTTCTGGCACGCTACTGCTCCTGCCCGGCATTCAGCGGTTCGCAGCGCGGCTACGGTTCCTACCGGACCTTCGACTACCACAACAGTCCGAAATACCGCAGCTTCGACGATGACGACGACTACGATTACGTCGACGACTACGACGATTTCGGCTCCGGCAGCACGTACGGCCACGTCAACGATGATGACGACTCGGCTTCCTCCACCAGCCGCCGGTACACCGGCATGTGCAAGCACGTAGCCGCCATGCTGCTGCTGTTCCTGCAGCAGCCGGAACGATTCCGGGGATTCCACGCCGCAGCCGCAACACCCCGGGCCCTCGCCGACTACATGCGCTCCCTCGATGCGAAAAGCAACAACGCCGGCGAGAACGCCCAACTCGACGTGCTGAAACGAATCATCAACGCGAAAAGCCGATTGATCGAGGAACAACGTGGCGCCTCCGGACAGGGAGCCGCCAAACCGAAACGTAAATCAAGCGCGCCGGTCGACGTCAAACCGGGAAGCGTGTACCTCGAGCCCACGCTGATCAACGGCCATGACGCCCTGCGCCTGTCCCTGCGCATCGGATGCGGCGACGCCGACTATGCGCTCAAAAACATCTCAAGATTCGTGGCCGACATGCGGACGGGAACATACGAGTCATATGGCAAAAAACTCGCGTTCACCCACACTCCGGACATGCTCGACCCCTTCTCGCTGAAGCTATACCGCTTCCTGCAGCAGGTGATCGCATCCAGAACGGCGGCCCAACTGCAAAACGGATACTATTACGGCGAAGCGGTACGCGTCGACCGTGAACTCGTCCTCACCGATTGGGAGGCATGCGACCTGCTCGACCTGTTCCACGCCGTGACACAGGACGAATACAAGGAACACGAGTCGAAGGCCCGCGGTTTCCTGCGCACGTCGGACGGTGACGCTGAGACGATTGCTTATCGAGGATTTCCAACGCACCAAGGAATCCGGGCCAAGCCGCATCCACATGGCCAACGAAGGAGGCGAGCCGTTCGGCCTTGACATTGTCGAAGGCGACCCCACCTTCACGTTCAAGGCGTCCTACGTGCATGAGGGCACCGCGTCGGGCGTGCGCATCACATCGAACCAAAGCATCTCCGATGTCATCAACGGACGCAACGGCTTCTACGTTTTCAGCCGCGAACGTCCCGACGATTCCACGGCGACGGACAGGATAGGCATCGACGGGCTCTTCCGCTGCACCGATAAACTGCGCCCGGCATTGCAGGTGCTGCCTGACCTGTGTTCCGACGATCCGGACGGCGTGTTCATCGCCGAAAACGACTGGCCCATGTTCGCCCGAACCATCGTGCCGAAACTCACCGAAGCGGGCATCGGATTCGACATTCCGCAGGAAGTGACCGAAGCGGTGGGAACCGAATGCCGGATCGAATTCTATCTGGACCGCGATTTGTACGGCATCACCTGCGAAGCGGTGGCGAAATACGGCGACTTCACCTTCCAACTGGTGCCCACCGCCAAAGAACTGCGCGGCGTGATCAACCCCGATTCACGTTCAAGAGCCTCGCAGGTCAAACGCGACCTGTCACGGGAATCGTTCGCCGTGCAGGTGGTACGCCAGCTGTGCCCTACATGGAGCTCCATCGACGTGGCACGCGTCAAAGAAGAGGATGAGCAGGCTATCCTGCTCATGCTCACCGACGGCGTGCAGATCCTCAAATCGGTGGGCCAGGTCTTCTCCACGGCGGCATTCGATGGCATGATGCAGCCCAACCCGCCATCGGTGAAGGTCGGCTTGTCCATCGACTCGAACCTCGTTGAAATCTCACCGATCGCCGACGAGGTGCCGATGAACGAAGTCGGCGCGCTGCTTGACTCCTACCGCAGAAAACGCCGCTACCATCGGCTCAAGAACGGCACGTTCGTGGATTTGAAGGAAGCCGACCTGCATGAGCTCGACCAAGTGTCCACGGACCTCGACCTGAGTGAAAAACAGCTCGACTCCGGCATCATCAAAATCCCCGGATACCAAGCGTTCCTGCTGGACTCCCAAGTGGACGACGAAGGCAAAAGCGCCTCGTTCGTGGACTATGTCAACGATGTGAAGATCGTCGATCCGAAACGCTACGAAGTGCCCGAACGGCTCAAAACCGTGCTCCGCCCATACCAGGTGGAGGGCTTCCAATGGCTGTCCACCCTGTGGGACAAGGCTTCGGCGGCATCCTCGCCGACGAGATGGGCCTCGGCAAATCCGTGCAGCTGCTCTCGCTCATCGAAGCGCGCAAAGGAAACGGTCCGTCACTCATCGTCTGCCCGGCATCGCTCGTCTACAACTGGGCCGCGGAATGCGAGAAATTCGCGGGCGATCTGACGGTGGAGGTCATCGCCGGTACGAAAGCGCAGCGACGCAAGGCCATCGCGACGGTTGCCGCGCAATCGCAGGAGAACGACGGTGCTACGACGAATGGCACCACGACGTACGACGGCACCGACGTGGTGATCACCTCCTACGATCTGCTGCGTCGCGACGTGGACGATTACGCAGCCTGCCATTTCGCGCTGATGGCGCTCGACGAGGCGCAATACATCAAAAACCACGCCACAAAGGTAGCCAAATCGGTCAAACAGGTCACGGCCGACCATCGCTTCGCTCTGACCGGCACGCCAATCGAAAACCGGTTGAGCGAACTGTGGAGCATTTTCGACTTCCTCATGCCCGGACTGCTCGGCACCTATACGAAATTCCGCGAAAAATACGAGCAGCCGATCATGGCTCCCGGTCCGGAACATTCCGTCATGGCCGACAAACTGCAGGCATTGGTGGGACTGTTCATCAAACGCCGTCTGAAAAAAGACGTGCTCACCGACCTGCCCGACAAATTCGAGAACGTGCTCACCGTCAAACTGGAAGGAGAGCAGCGCAAACTGTACGCCGCACACGAACAGCGGCTACGCGCCACGCTCACCAAGGCGTCGGACGCCGACTTCAACACCAAGAAGATCCGCATCCTCGCCGAATTCACCTTGCTGCGCGAAATCTGCTGCGATCCAAGACTCGTATACGCCGACGCGAAGAACGCCTCCGCCAAACTCGACGCCATCGTCGAACTCGTGGCCACATGCATGGGCGAAGGCAAAAAGGTCCTCGTGTTCTCGCAATTCACCTCGTTCCTCGAACTCATCGGTACCAGACTCGCCGAACAAGGCGTGGAATACTACACCATCACCGGCGAGACGCCGAAGAAACGCCGTGTGGAACTGGTCGACGAATTCAACGGCAATGACGTGCCCGTATTCCTCATCTCGCTCAAAGCCGGCAACACGGGCCTGAACCTCGTGGGCGCATCCGTGGTGGTGCA